>Ga0335069_10015587_pt1 | contig 10625 bp, 7 predicted proteins | sample Lox_Sample_11_FD_206714 | JGI IMG/M metagenome (GOLD analysis project Ga0335069, IMG submission 206714) | Soil microbial communities from Loxahatchee National Wildlife Refuge, Florida, United States - Lox_Sample_1.1 | ecosystem: Environmental > Terrestrial > Soil > Wetlands | place: USA: Florida... | reverse complement strand
TCAATCCATACCCGGAGCTTGCGGTTTCTCTTGGATGGAAACCGCCATTGCCTGCTCTATCACATCTGCTGCATACTGTACCCCGCCAGCACGCTGGATGGCAGCCTGAAGGCTGACCGCACGTTCGCGGTATGAGTCGGTGGTCAGGACGCGTCTCACGGCTGTACCTAAACGTGCAGCATTGAGCTTGGAACGGGGTACAACGACACCAGCACCAGCATACGCTAGCCGTGCAGCAGTGCCCAGTTGGTCATTACCCGTAGGCACCGCGACCATCGGCACACCCTGGCTTAATGACTCCAGGACTGTGTTGAGACCCGCGTGAGTGATAGTGAGTCGTGCTCGGGCCAGGAGATCAAGCTGTGGAGCATAATTCACGATGAGGGCATGCTTTTGCAGATCGGGATATTCTTCTACCTGACTTCCACCTCCAAGGGAGAGGACAAGTTGTGCATCTAGCCCCATACAGGCATCAACGATGCAACATAGGACCTCGCGTACCCGATTTAGTAAGGTTCCCAGCGATGCATATATGAGTGGTTGACCTGTCAGACGTTCATAGGGAAAGGAAACATGGGAGGGCGTGCTCGTACGAAAGTTTCCTGCGTAATGGAACCAGGGCGGCAGAAATTGATGTGGAAAGTCGAGTTCGCGGGGTATTTGAGCGATGATGGCCAGGCGAGAATTATATCTGTGGTAGTCTCGGAAGAGGGGAAGATGCGAGTTTTGACGGTACTGCTCGATAGTGGTGAGGATAGGACGTCTAAGATAGCGAAAGAAGGCATAGCCAGCCCTGTTGCGCATCTGACGCCAAAGATCGGTGCCGTAGGACCAGGAAGTAAAGAAGGGCGGGATCGTTGGCTCCGGGTTTGTTGGCAGCGCATTACAGATGGTCACAAAAGGGATCTCACACGCCTGGGCAACAGTCGCTGCGGCCAAATCCGTCTGATCTACGAGCAAAGCGTCGATCTGCTGACTTTTCAATGCGCGGGGTAGATCGCACAAGATCATAGTAGTGCGGAGTTGCAGCATGTGAAGAGTGTAGCGCAGGACGGCCATACCGCTCAGGTGACCCAGGCGTGCGATGTTCTCTTGGTGCATGCCCACAGGAAACTCAGAATCGCCGATAGGACAGAAGGACAGTCCTTCGCTGAGTATCCAGGTCTCGCTGTCAAGGACGCCAAAGAACGTGATCTGATGGCCGCGCCGCATCAGTTCTCGCCCAAGTGCGGACATCGGGTTAATGTGTCCCGGAACGCTAGGACAGATGATACCAATACGCATCCTGTATTTCCTTCCATTGGCTAAATCCGAGTTTTTCACTATCCTTGGGACAATTACCACTGCTACTGATGCAGTTGGTTCTTTACGATTTGACCGCCTTTGAGCACCAACTGCACATGAGCAGGATTAGCAATGGCACTGATATTTTGCAGCACATCCGCAGCTACCAGGATCACATCAGCCAGTTTCCCCTTCTCAAGTGTACCAAGCTGCTCATCCAGGCGTAGTAAGCGTGAGGCGTGGTACGTACTGGCCTGGATTGCTTGCATAGGAGTCATGCCATTTTCTACCATCCGTTGCAATTCCCTGCCATTTTCACCATGATGACTAATCCCTGCATCGCTCCCCAGAGCAATCTTTACACCCGCTTCTAATGCGCGACGGAAGCTGAGGCGGTGTGCCTCGATCATAGCAGAGGCTTTTGCAGTGACCATTGGTGACAGCAGATCGGGATGATTTTGTGAAAATTCGATCACGTCCAGTGGCGAGACCAGCGTTGGCACCAGATAAGCATCCTTCTGCAGCATCAGTTGGATCGTCTCATCATCGAGATAGATGCCATGCTCAATCGAAGTCACACCAGCCAGGAGTGCGTTCTTGATGCCTCTGGTCCCCTGAGCATGAGCCATACAACGTTTCCCCTGAGCCTCTGCCTCATAGACTGCTGTGGCGATCTCTTCGACCGTGAGTTGTGACGAAGTTGGGTCATCAATCGTAGACAGGATACCGCCAGTGGTCGAGAGTTTGATCCAATCGGCACCGGCACGCAGTATTTCGCGTGTCGTCTTGCGAATCTCGTCAACGCCATCGGCCATGCCATTGGGCACGTCTTTGAAGTGAACACCCAGGAAGAAGCCCATATTGGCGCAGCAAGGAAAATAGCCATCGCCATGCCCCCCTGTCTGCAAGATGAGCGAAACGGCAACCTGCATGCGTGGACCCGCCACAATACCCTGCTCAACTGCCATCTTTACCCCTGCTGGTGTCCCCCCCGCATCACGAACCGTTGTCACTCCTGCATCCAGCGTTGCTCTCATGCGTGGTATTGTCTGTAAGAGGTAGAGTGAGGGTGGAGTGAACAGGCTGGCCAGAACATTAAGGTCTTCAGCAAAGTGGACGTGGGTATCAATTAGCCCAGGAAGAACGCTACCCCCTCTGGCATCGATCACTGTTGCTGCACGGGGGATAGCGATTTGCTTACCGACTGCGCTAATCCGTTCTCCGTCAATAAGCAGAGTCCCATTTTCTATAGGATCATGCCCTGTGCCATCAATAATAGTAGCATTGGTGATTGCTAGCATAGTTGTCCAAGCTCCTTATTTACATCCCCGAAGAGTGGTCGGGATTTGAGTATCGCATTAACTGTCTAGAGAGTACGGTGTTTCTAGGGTTTTGCCCAGTAGTACTTGTCCCTAATTTTATCTCTCAGGTGCTGCTATACCCACCCTGGCGCTGAGATCTTCCGGTGGATCAAATCGGATATATACAATGGGGTGAAGTGTTTGTAGGGAGAAGACCTGAAAGTAGGGATTAATCCTCATGGCTTTCTTTACCTTTCTTATTGTACAATAATACTGCGATCTTGCTTCCGCTTTCTTGACAGTGGTCAAAAAGGCAAAGAACACAGATTGCCAACGTCGTAAGGAGAATGTTCATGACACCACTTTTGGAGGTACAGCAGGTGATGGTGCGCTACAAGACCGTTCAAGGTCCCCCACTTGTAGCCCTGGAAGACATTACCCTCACCATCAATCAGGGGGAGTTCATTGGATTAGTGGGGCCAAGTGGCTGTGGTAAGAGTACACTATTAGCACTGATTGCAGGTCTGCAAGCTCCAACGGTAGGAACGGTGGCATTGTATGGTGACAAGGCCGCCAAACAACTTGGACGGGTGGCCTATATGCCCCAGCGTGATCTGCTTCTTCCCTGGCGTACAGCTCTCGACAACGCGATCACAGGCTTGGAGGTACAGGGAGTAGCACGAGGCTCAGCACGAGCCAGAGCACAACAACTTTTTGCAGAGTTTGGTCTGGCCGGTTTTGAGCGAATGTACCCGGCTCAACTCTCCGGCGGCATGCGGCAGCGGGTCGCGTTTGCTCGTACTGTACTGGTCGCCAACGACTTACTTTTACTGGACGAGCCATTTGGAGCCCTGGATGCACTGACCCGTGCCAGTTTGCAAGAGTGGTTAGCAGCTATCTGGGGCAAACTGGGACTCACTTGCTTGTTTGTTACCCACGATGTAGATGAGGCATTGCTCCTAGCAGATCGCATCTACGTCCTCACAAAACGACCTGGACGTATCTGCCTGGAACGACAGGTACCAATTGCGCGTGCGCAGCGGGAAGGGATGTTTGTGCATCCAGACATTGCAGCCCTCAAAGCAGAGTTACTTGCAGTCCTTTTTGATAAGCAGGATAAACCAGGCGAAAGCTCGGTGGCATACCCAGACCATTGAGGAAACCTGCAGTTCCCCCTTGGAGGAAACGACCAATGATTCAGCAAACGCATGAGCAAGGTGATACAACTCCGCAGCCACCGGTTAATCCAACACTGCATTCAGACGCATCTCTGCATTCGCATCTTTGGAAGTGGCGCAGGTGGCTACAACGCTGGTTCCTCACCCTTTTGCCCGCCCTTATTTGCCTTTTTCTCCTGCTCGTAGTATGGCAATGGTATACTATGCAATCAGGGGTAAACGTACTCCTCTTGCCTTCCCCATTCCTGGTCGGGACCGCACTGGTTGAGCAAAGAGATCTCTTGTGGTCGAATATGCTTGTGACATTGTATGAGACAGCAGTGGGACTAGTGACGGCTTTAGCGACAGGGGTGTTTTTTACAACGCTTATGGATTTCTCATCCTGGTTCCGACGAGGGATTTATCCCTTATTGGTGATGTCTCAAACAGTCCCTTTCGTTGCTATTGCGCCTCTGCTCATCGTCTGGTTCGGTTTTGGCCTGCTCTCGAAGATCTTCCTGATCACACTGGTCTGCTTTTTTCCTATCACAGTGGCACTGACCGATGGCCTCAGCGCTACCGATCCAGAAGCAATCAAGCTGTATCGTACTTTTGGAGCGAGTCGGGTACGTATCTTCTGGTCACTTCGGTTGCCCGGAGCCGTGCCAGCCCTCTTCTCCGGTATCCGCATTGCTGTGAGTTATAGTATCTTGAGTGCAATATTCAGTGAGTACATTGGTGCAACGGCAGGGCTAGGCTTCTACATGCAACTCAACCAGAGTACATTTTCCACAGCCGGTGTCATGGCGACGATTGCTGTTGTCGCGCTACTGACGGCCAGCCTCTTTGGGTTTACACATCTGGCTGAGCATCTTCTCATCCCCTGGTACTATATTCCGTCCAGGTCTGCAGAGAAGTAGCCATTACCTCTCTGCTACACGAAGAATTCTTTATAGGGGGTAGCATGAAAACATGCTTTTAGCTCTTCATAGTTGCTAATCTGTTCTTGTGGTGTAACATGAGATTTTTTTTGCAAAACTGCTTGTAAAGGTTGATACGGTACTTGAAAAAACGACTGTATTTTTCGCATAGTATCATGGAATTGCAAATGCATATCTCTTTTGTACTCAAGCTCTAGTAGAGGGTGGTCAGCAAAGGCTTGCAGCAAACGCTCCTGGTAGGAGATCGTCTCTTCAAAAAACGTCTGGCAAGCGTGTGGATCGAGCGTTACTTGTGGCTGTGTTGACTGCGTTTCCCAGACCCTCACGACCCACTTTTCTGTAAGAGAAGCAAGGTGAAAAGACAGATACGTCTCTAGCAGGTTTCTACGCCTCAAATGGATGACGTGGACTTCTTTATCCTCTAGGAGATAGTCCCATACCCTAGATACGTTTGTGTCACTACGAGCGTGATCATAAAAAATTCTAAAACCGGCGGCCAGATATCCCTCTTGGAGAGGCTTTTGAAAAACTTTTTCTTGTAAGAAGGCAGCACCGTCTATTGAATCTTTATAGTAATCCTTTATCACAGTTCGTGCCAGTTTCACTGATCTGCGCGTACCCTGTGCTTTTAGCGCATCCTCTGGTAGGGCCTTTTCTTGGAAGCCAAACATCTCATCAAAAGTAAGAAAGGCTGTGATCCGATCCTCCTTATCATCGCTGAATACCTCTCCAAACATTCTAATTGATGGATGCTGCATTAATGCAGATGTCATGAGCGTTGATCCGCTGCGAGGGTGATGGAGAAGAACAAATTTCATAATCCATTTGATCCTTTCGTCTAGTATCGGACTGCTTCAAAAATCGTTGAGGGTACAGAAGAAATTCTAAAAGAGAGCCTCATCAAATGTCTATTGGGATATGTACTAAATGCCTATCAGGATATGTACCGAGTTTTCTCTCTGCTAGCGTTTCGCCTCTCTTTCAAACAAAGCTAGCTCACAGCATAGCGAATCTAGGGTTTTTCCTGCTGAGGAACGCATTTCACTGAGTACATCTACTTAAGATTGAGATAGCAAGTCTCTCAACAATTGGGAGTAATCAGTAGCATATCCCTAGGGAATAGAAAGTCACTAGTAGAGTACTAACACTTAAAGAAATGGATCAACACCTGATTTATCATTTCTTTGTTACTTTTATCTTGACTTAATGGACTGATTCTTTTATTATCAATATGGTGTATTTGCAATATGGTGGATCACTCAAGAGAGCCAACCTTTGAAGCAAGAACTGTTTGAGATACCCTCGCATGCATATCCTCAAGGTGATGATCAATTTTACAGAAAGAAGCATTTCTGGAACAAACTGACTGCGCTTCAAGAATAGTCGTGATTACCCCAATTGCTACCCATTGGTGCTTGGCACTGCACAAAAAAGAGAAAGGAACATAACTATGATCATGTCCTTTATTTTTCGGCAACATACGGATTCAATGATTACTCATAGCAAAAAACAAAAACCTGGCAAGCTGTCTCGTTTCTATGCCATACTCACCCTCCTCCTCCCTCTAGCTGTTTTTCTGGTAAGCTGCGGTTCAAACGCGGCATCATCACCATACCAGATAAACTTTGCAGTGGATGGGGAGCCTAATGCTAATGATTCAGGTGTCTACGTTGCTCTGGCGCAGGGATGGTACAAGCAACAGGGGATTACAGTGAATATTTTGCCATTCTCAACCAGTGTTTCCTCAGACCAACTCGTTAGTTCTGGGAAAGCCGACTTTGGTATCAGTTTTGCCCCAGCGCTTACTGGAGATCGTGCACGCAACCAACCAGTGGTATCAGTGGCTGCGGTCTATCAACATAATACTGGCTCCCTTGTCTCGTTGAAAACGTCGGGGCTGGATACCGTTGCGAAATTGGCTGGAAAACGCTATGCTAACGGAGGGTCAGCGTGGGAACAACCCCTGGTCACACAGATCCTGAGCTGTAATGGGGCCTCCGATGGCTCATTTCAGAACGTTGTCACAGATCTCGATCCACTCGTGGCCTTGCAAAGTGGGAATTTCGATTTTGCCATTATGGGCCAGGGTTGGGGAGTTATTGCGGCGAAGTTTCAAGGCATTGGACTAAATGTCTTTCCTTTCGTTGATTATTGTATCCCTGACGCATATCAGACGGACATATTGAGCAATGAGTCATTCTTGCAAAACCATCCAGATATTGCACGTCGGTTTTTGGCGGCTACCTCACAAGGCTATACTTATGCCGCCCAACATCCACAACAGGCCACCAATATCCTCGTAGCCGGTGCACCCAAAGGCACTTTCCCTGATCTGAATGAGATTCTGGCCAGCCAACAGTTTCAGAGTGCTCAATACATAAATGATGGGAAGTGCTGGGGGTATCAGACACTACAGAGGTGGACAGGTTTTCCACAATTTATGTATAACCATCATGCCATTTTGGATGCGACTGGCAAGCCCATTACGAAAGCACCAGACTATGCTGCTGCCTATACTAATGACTACTTGCCTAGCTGTTCATAAATAAAAGGAGGTCAGGGTTCTCCACGATGCTAGGACCGCTCATGGATGCTGTGCCTACATCGTGGAGAACTAGCAGGAACAGGGTAGTGACATGCGAAAACTGACTTTTCTATTAATTGCTGGCATAGTCGCAATCAGTACGTTATTTATGTACATAGCGCTTATTTTCTTCCATACGCTGGGAAGCGGGCTAGTTATGCTGGCATTGATTGCCCTGGTGAGCGGAACAGTGATCTGGCTGGTGCAACGGACGTTACCCCAAACCAGTGGCTCGCTTACACTCGCAGGATTAGAGCAGCCTGTTTCGGTCAACCGTGATAGATGGGGAGTTCCCTTGATTACCGCTGCAAGCCTCCACGATGTCGCCTTTGCCCAGGGCTATATCATGGCGCAAGACCGGCTTTTCCAGATGGAATTGAACCGACGAATTGCGCAGGGGCGTTTAGCAGAGATATTTGGGGCTGGTCCCAAGAATCAGATAGTAGAGACTGATATCTATCTGCGTACACTCAATCTCTATGAACCGGCTCATGTTGAGTGGACCCATGTAGATGAGCGTAGCCGCTTGGAATTACAAGCCTATGCCGATGGGATTAATGCCTTTCTCAGATCGCATCGGCGGAGGTTACCACTGGAATTTACGCTGCTTGGAGTTGGGATAGAACCCTGGCAGCCGGTAGATAGCCTGGCCTATGGACGTGTGCTGGCCCTTTCACTTATTGGAAACTGGCGGCTTTCTTATGTGCGAGCGCTCATACAAGATAAGCTCGGTACCGAACTGACTAACCAACTCTTCCCCCCATATCCAGCCGAGAATCCGAGCCTCTTGACCGTTACGGGTGCTGCCAGCCCATTGGTCTCGGCGACTGTCCCTCCATCTGGTATGGCTCCATCCGCAGGAGCAGTCAGCCTGTCGACAGCGATGTCATGGTTATCCATGTTGCCGCGTTTCAAAGTCCGTATGAGATCGGGCGTTTCTCTTGTGCAGGCTCTTCTTGATTCGTTATGTGGGGCACTAGGTAGTAATACCTGGGTAGTCGATGGGACACGTACCACCACTGGAAAGCCTTTGCTTGCGAATGATCCACACCTGGGTATTTCCATGCCCGCGATCTGGTATCAAATCGCCCTCCGTGGTGGTGACCTCGACGTGGTTGGCTTCTCTTTACCAGGAATACCCGGCGTAATAATTGGGCACAATGCCCACATTGCATGGGGAATCAGCTATGCGGAGGCCGATGTTACCACTCTCTATCTGGAAATTCTTGATTCGGCTGAACACCCCAAGCACTATCGCTATACTGGTTGCTGGCTCCCTTTACACACACGCCAGGAAACGATTCGTATTAGAAAGACAGACAAACCCGTTGTCTTTACTGTACGCTCTACGAGGCATGGACCGTTGCTTAATGAGAGTGTCCCTGATCTGAAGCACTATCCTCCAGTCACACTCAAGTGGACAGCTTTAGAACCTACTTATACCTCGACGGGTTTCTTACAGCTCAATTTTGCCACCAACTGGCAACAATTTCAGGCGGCCATGCGCGATATCTCGCTGAATATGAATTTTGTCTACTCCGATCGAGAAGGCAATATTGGCTATTGTATGTCCGGCATGGTCCCTCTTCGCTCAGGTGAATCTGGTCTCTTGCCTGTAGAGGGCAGTACAGGAACTCATGAGTGGTCTGGTCATCTCCCACACGAAAAGATGCCAACACTCTTCAATCCGCCCACACACATGATTGTTACAGCTAATCACCAGATCGTGCCCACCGATTACCCAGTCTACATCACAAGAACCTGGGACCCAGGGTATAGAGCACAGCGTATTATCGAGTTACTTGCTGCAACCCCACGACTGAGTGTTGCTGATTTCCAGCGCATTCAAGCGGATGTCTACTCGATTCCAGCCGCGCTGCAAACCCCTTATTTCATTGCCGCAGGTACGGCTGCGGGTGGAGATGCAGCGTTAGCAGCAAACTTGCTGCAATCGTGGGACTACCACCTCACAAGCCAGAGCGTCTCTGCTGCTGTGTACGAGGTGACGGCGGGTACACTGCTATGCGAAATACTCGAACCGCTGCTAGGCAAAGATCTCTACAGTCTCTATTCACGCATCTATTTTGCCAGTTGGCGGCTGGTACTCTTAAGCCAGTTGCTCAGCAATCCTACAGCAGCTTTTTTCGGGAAGAGTCAGGATGTGAGTGCTGACACTACTGCTATCTGCGCTTGGCGCGATGCCGCTATTGCTCAGGCAATGAGCAGTGCTATTGGTCAGTTGCGAGCAAAGTTTGGTGCAGATAGCACGAAGTGGCGGTGGGGTGCATTGCATAAGGCGGACTTTGCTCACCCACTGGCAAAACAAATACCGCTTAATCTGCTATTTGGTCTGGAGCCTCTCGCACGCCCAGGAGATAGCGTGACCGTCAATGTGGGTGGAGCGGAAGGTTTCTCCCTTAATCCACCCAAATACGATCAGATCATTGTCGCTGCCATGCGGATGATCATTGATCTGGCCGACTGGGAGAACTCACTCTGGGTGATTACCACCGGACAATCTGGACAGCCATTTTCGCTCCATTACCGTGATCAGGTTTCCCGCTGGGATAAGGGGATCTACCAGCCAATGGCAGTTTCGGAGCATAGTGCGGGCAAGAAACGGCTCGTCATGAAACCACGCACTTGATACATAGAATAAGCAGAGATTTATTGTTGGGCATTTTATAGAAGAATACCCGTACTGAAGCGGTGGCTCAACTTGAGGATACGATCCTGATCCATCCTGATCCATCCTCAATTCATCAAGAGCCTGACAGACAGTCTAGACAAAGAGGAAGATACATGGACCAAACGCAGAATGCTTCTGCAGCTACTCTTGTTCAGCTCCTGCGAGCAAGAGCCATATCACAGCCAGAGCAGTGGGCCTATGCTTTTTTACAAGATGGTGAAGACCAGGAAATCCGTCTTAGCTATGGGCAGTTGGATCAGTGGGCACGGGCCATCGCCATTCGACTCCAAACGAGAGCCAGTCATGGAGAGCGGGCATTGCTCCTCTACCCACCGGGACTGGAGTATATTGCAGCGTTCTTTGGGTGTCTCTATGCAGGCTTACTTCCCATTCCAGCTTATCCTCCCCGACTTACCCGCAACTTCCTCCGGTTGGAAACCCTTGTTGCAGATGCTCAAGCAACTTTAGCCTTAACCACGACCGCATTGCTCACTCGCATCGCTGACCAGTTTAGCCAACATTCGCTCCTCCAGACACTCTGCTGGCTGGCCACTGACCAGGAAGATGCCGGTAAGCGAGCAGAGTGGGGAATAGATGACTGGGTAGAGCCGCAGCTTCATGGGAGCGATCTGGCGTTCTTGCAGTATACTTCTGGATCTACCGGAAACC
>Ga0335069_10015586_pt1 | contig 10625 bp, 9 predicted proteins | sample Lox_Sample_11_FD_206714 | JGI IMG/M metagenome (GOLD analysis project Ga0335069, IMG submission 206714) | Soil microbial communities from Loxahatchee National Wildlife Refuge, Florida, United States - Lox_Sample_1.1 | ecosystem: Environmental > Terrestrial > Soil > Wetlands | place: USA: Florida... | reverse complement strand
CTGCGGCCCGGACTGCAAGCCGGGCTGCCACTGCGGGAAGTACATCGAAGTCTGGAACGACGTGTTCATGCAGTACAACAAGACGGCGGACGGGAAGTACCCGCCACTCGAGCAGAAGACCGTGGACACCGGCATGGGCGTGGACCGCACGCTCGCGATGTTCCAGGGCAAGAAGAGCGTGTTCGAAACCGAGCTGTTCTGGCCGGTGATCGAACGGCTGCAGCAGGTCTCGGGCAAGCGCTACGCGTCGGATGATGCCTTGGACGTCTCCTTCCGCATCATCGCGGATCACCTGCGCTCGTCGGTCTTCATCATTGGAGATGACCGCGGCGTCAAGCCGTCCAACCTCGGCCAGGGCTACATCCTCCGTCGGCTCATCCGACGCGCCATCCGCCACGGCCGCAAGCTGGGAATGCCGGAGTCGTTCCTGGGCCCGCTGGCGGAGCCGGTGGTGTCCATCTACGAGGACTTCTACCCCGAGCTGCGCCAGCGGGCACAGATGATCGCCGCCGAGCTCTCGCAGGAGGAAGAGCGTTTCTCGGAGACCCTGGTCAAGGGCGAGCACGAGTTCGAGAAGCTCCTGCCCAACCTGCAGAAGAACCCGCAGAAGATCATCCCGGGCCGCGTGGCCTTCCGGCTGTACGACACCTACGGATTTCCCATCGAGATCACCGAGGAGCTCGCCTCCGAGCACCAGATGAAGGTGGACCGCCAGGGCTTCGAGGAAGCGTTCAAGAAGCACCAGGAGCTTTCCAAGGCGGGCGCGGAGAAGACGTTCAAGGGCGGTCTTGCCGACCACTCGGAGATGACCACCCGGCTTCACACCGCCACGCACCTTCTGCACCAGGCGCTTCGCACCGTGCTGGGACCGCACGTGGCCCAGAAGGGCTCCAACATCACCGTGGAGCGGCTTCGGTTCGACTTCGTGCACCCCAGGCCAATGACGGAGGACGAGGTGAAGCGCGTGCAGGAGATCGTGAACGAGCAGATCACGCGCGACCTGCCGGTGCGCATGGAGATCATGACGCTGGAACAGGCCCGCGCGGCCGGCGCCATCGCGCTCTTCGGGGAGAAGTACGAGGAGAAGGTGAAGGTCTACACCATCGGGGACTTCTCCAAGGAGGTCTGCGGCGGACCGCACGTGGAGCACACGGGAGTGCTCGGCAGGTTCGTGATCCAGAAGGAGCAGTCCTCCTCCGCCGGGGTGCGGCGCATCCGGGCCGTGCTGGAATAGCGCGCCGCGCAGATGCGGTTCGTCCACGTCAGCGACACGCACATCGCGGCGGACCCCGCGTTTTCCAACTACGGCCATCGTCCGCTGGACGGCCTCGCGGCGCTGGTGGACGCGGTGAACGCACTCTCGTTCCCCGTGGATTTCGTCCTTCACACCGGTGACGTGGTGGAGGACGGCACCGAGGCTGCCTACCGGCTGGCCGCGGCCGAGCTCTCCCGCCTGCGCCTCCCGGTGCGCTACCTCGCCGGCAACCACGACAGGGGAGATTTCCTCCAGCGGGTCCTGCTCGGCCGTTCGAGGCCGGTCGCGCGGCTGGACGACTCCTTTCGCGCGGGCGGGATCGATTTCCTCCTGCTCGATTCGCGGGGCCCCCACGACCCGGAAGGAACGCTGCACGAGGAGCAGCTTGCCGCGCTGAAGGGACGATGCGCGCCCGAGGGGCCGCCCCTGGTCATCGCCATCCACCATCCCCCGGTCCCGCTGGATACACCGTGGCTGGACCAGGGTTGGGAGCGCGCGTCGGGCCGGACCCGGACCATGCTCCTGGATCGCGGGCGGGAGTTCCGCGAGGCCGTGCAGCCGGCACGCGCCCGCCTGAGAGGAGTCTTCTTCGGACACGTGCACCGCGCGTTCCAGGTAGTGGAGAACGGCGTCCTCTACGCCAGCGCGCCTTCCGCGTTCGCGCAGCTGCTCGCGTGGCCCAGCCAGGACCACCCGGAGGCGGCCGAGTCGGAGCCCGCCGGCTTCAGCGTGGTCACGGTCACGGATACGGGGACCACGATCCGCCAGCACGCCCTTCCGCGGCGGACGAATGGAAGCTGAGGCCATGGGACTGCAGATCTTCGGCACCCGCAAGAGCGCGGACACGCGAAAGGCGGAACGCTTCTTCCGGGAACGCGGGGTACCCTTTCAGCTCATCGACCTCTCGGAGACGGGGATCAGTCCGGGCGAGCTGCGCTCGGTGGCGAAGGCGGTCGGCAGGAACTCGCTGATGGATGTCGACGGCGCTCGGTACGCTGCGGCCGGGCTCGCCCACATCGACCATGACCCCGAAGAGGAGATCCTGAACGACCCCCTGCTGCTGAGGACACCCGTGGTCCGAGACGGCGCGCGGGCCGTGATCGGGCCGGATGTCGAGGGGTGGAAGACCTTCCTCCCGGCCCGGTGACACGCATCCGAGGCTGGCGGGCTGCCGGCCGGGCTCCTACGCCGATCGTGGACGTTCCGAGCCGTCGTGCTCCCCCGCGGGCTGCCGCGCCGCGATCCGGATGATGCGGTCCCGCTGGGCCTCCGAAAGAGAAACGAACTCGAAGCTCGCCACGTTCCCGTTCCGGGAAACCCTGACCACGCGGGCCGCTACCGGACGATCCCCCGGGGGGACTGAGAAAGAGATTTCGAATGGTTCCGGCTGCGGGGAGAGCGACCCCGCGCGCTGGATGCTCCCGCCGCCCCCGCCGAGGTCGAGCAGAAGCGCCGGCTGCCAGGCTGCTCCCGGCGCGGCGCGCACCGATACGGACAGGCGGACCCGCCTGCGGTAGTACCGCCGCCGCTGGCGGCGCGCGATCGTCGAGGATTGGGAGACCTGCACCGCGGTCTCCCCCGCGTACAGGACGGTGCCGGAAAAGGAGAAGACGCCGGCCTGGTTGCGGAACTGAAGCATCAGCACCGAGCCCTCAGGCGGCGGCCGCGAACCGGTGGGGAGGCTGATGGTCATCGCCCGCGGCCCCTGGGCGGCGATCTTTCCCTGCACGAAAGGGCCATCCGGGTGCTCGGCGTTCTCCCGGCTCACGAGGATGGTGGATCCCACCGGGAGGTCCAGGCTGGAGTCGGGCGTGTCATCCGCCGTCGCGAGATGGAAACCGATCCGGAGCCTCAGCGAGTTGAGCGTGAGCTCGGCGTCCGTGACCGCGAAGTCCGCGTCGGGCGCGCCCGCGCGGAGCATTTCGCGAGCGCAGCGGTCGAACACGTGCCGGCTTGCCAGCAACAGGTATGGCGGCTCCCACGGCCTGAGGAACCGGGCCAGGACGCCGAGCGCGGCCAGCTCCCGGGCGCTGGGCCCGACCTCGGCGAGCCGCCGCTCGTGGATCCTGCGGGCCGCTGCCTCCGAACGCCGCCGGGCCACGAGCCGGCCAATGACCACTGCCGCGGCTGCCACGAACGCAAGGGCGAGGACGATCTCGACAAACCTCTGGTCGTAGGCCGGACCGTGATGGAAGCCGCGGGCAATCGCCTCCAGGATCGGCGCAGTCATGACCAGAACATCCTCGAAACCGGCGCCGTGCGGCGTGTCGAATTGCTACTACACGCCCCTTCGACTTTTCGACAGGAGAATCATCCGCTTTTTGACGTGGGCCGCGGCAGCGGGCGTCTAAATTCTCGCCGTGCTGTTGCAACCAGGTCGCGCCAGCCCACCCATCCACTCTCGTTCCAGGAGGATCCCATGAGAAGAGCGATTCTTCTCTCACTGTGCGCCGCGGCCGCGGTGGCGCTGGCCCTCGCGGGCTGCCAGACCACCAAGGCGGTGAGCGCCGAGGCCAGCTCCATCACCGCGCAGTCTCCCGGGTTCGCCCCGGGGTCGCAGGACGGTCACACGTCGATGGACTTCGCGCTGGTCATAGGCAATCCCACGCAGGTCACCAACTGGGTGATCAACATGGTCGGGCCCGGCGGCAGCGTCCGAACGTTCTCGGGTGACGGGAAGAGCATACCCGCTACCCTGGCCTGGGACGGCAAGAACGACGCGGGGACCGTGGTGCCCGGCGGGGCCTACACCGCGTCTCTTGCCGTGACCTACGGGGGAAAGCTGCCGGCGGGCTCCGCGGTGAGCGGCTCGTTCGTGGTGGACACCACCCCACCCACCGGTACGCTCACGGCGAGCCCCTCCGAGTTCACCCCCGCCGAACAGGGAATGACGTCGCCGGTCACGCTGACGGTGGACGCGAGCTCCACCCTGGCCGGCATCAAGGGGTGGACCATCAAGATCTTCGATTCGAGCGACTCCCTCGTTCAGTCGTTCAGCGGGAACTGGCCGGATCATTCGATCACGTGGGATGGCAAGACATCCTCTGGTCAATACATCCAGCCTTCCACCGCGTACTCGGCGGTGGCGACCATTGACGACACCTTCGGGCTCAACGCCACGGCAAAGGCATCCGTCTCGGTGGCCGCGGCCCCGGCGCAGGAGCAGGTGCCCCCTGCCACGGTTCCGGCCGGCAAGGACGCCATCCAGGCCTCCCTGAACGGGTTCTCCCCTTCCAGTGCAACGGGTCCCAGGAGCATCGAGCTCTACCTCGCCTTCGCGTCTCCGTCCACGGTGAAATCGTGGAAAGTCACGGTAGAAGGTCCGGGACAGCAGGTGGAGAAGACCTGGACCGGTGGCGCGGACACGCTGCCCTCCTCCGTCTCGTGGGACGGCAAGGACGATTCCGGGACCACGGCGCCGGACGGCACCTACTCGGCCGCGCTTTCGGTGGACTACGGGTCCGGAGCGCCGTCTTCCGTCAGCAGCCGGCCGTTCCTCCTCGACGTGACCCCCCCGTCCGGCTCGGTCACACTCTCGGAGGCGTTGTTCTCCCCGGAGGAGACCTCCAAGACGATTGACCTCACCGTGGAGGCGAGCTCCCCGGCGGCCCGGATCGACAACTGGACAATGGATATCGTCTCTCCCGAAGGCACCGTGTTCCGCAGCTTCAAGGGCACCTGGCCGCAGAAGAAGGTCACCTGGGACGGGACCAGCTCCACCGGCGCTTTCGTGGAATCCGCGGAGGACTACCCCGTCCAGGTGAAGGTCGCGGACGAGTTCGGGAACGTCGGGACGCTGAGCGGCAAGGTCCCCATCGACATCCTCGTGTTCAACACGGCCCAGGGATACCGCATCCAGGCTTCCCGTATCTACTTCAAGCCGTTCACGGCGGACTACACGGACGTGCCGGCCGACATCGCGCGCCAGAACTCCGAGAGGCTGGACGCCCTGGCCACCAAGCTCAAGAAGTTCCCGGATGACCGCATCCGCATCGTGGGACACGCGGTCATGATCTACTGGTTCAACGATACGCTGGGGAAGGCCGAGGAGCAGGACGTTCTGAAGCCGCTCTCACTGGAACGCGCCAAGGCCATCGAAAAGGCGCTGCAGGACCGCGGGGTACACCCCAAGGAGTTCATTGCAGACGGCGTCGGGGCCACGGACCAGATCGTCCCGGACAGCGATCTGAAGGATCGCTGGGAGAACCGCAGAGTCGCGCTGTTCATAGAGAAGTAAGAACGTCGAGCCCGGCCCGGCCGGCCCGGGGTCCCCACCCCCCTCTCGGGGACCCTGGGGCCCGCGCCCGGCTTTTCGCGGGCTGCGCGGGCTGCGCGGGCTGCGCGGGCTGCCCGCGCAGCCGCCGGGCTCCGCCCACGGCCACGGGGCTCCCAGGCGGGTGCGTCCCAGAAGTTACCTTTCACGCACGGACATGGCGTACCTTATAAGATGAGAGGTTCTTCCATGATCGAGGCTTCGGTCCGTCCATCTACCAGGGTCGGCCAATCGCCGGCAGCCGCCATGCCGCCGCTGCAGCGAACGCAGGTCCTGGAGGCCCAGCAGCAGGGACGTGAGAACGCCGTTCTCCTTGCCTCCCTGCCGGGGGCGGCCCGGCCCGCGTTCCAGCTTCCGGATGTCCTTCCGCTCTCGGGGGCCGGATCGTTTCCTGCGCCGAGGTCGGGGCCGGGAGCATATTCGCCCACCGGGGCTCGGGAGCGACTGAATGTTGCCTTGCTCGAGACACTGCAGGCGCGGAGGCAGACGTCTGCGCTGATCTCGGCGGCCGCTTCGCCGGCAGGCCCGCCGTATTCGCGACCCGCGTTCTCGCCGTTCCAGCCGCTGCGGCCCGCATCCGCCCCGCGAATTGCCTCCGCCGGTTCGTCCCTCGCGGAGTTGGCCGCGGGGGAGGAGATCACCACGGCGCTCGCGGCCGCGCCGTCGAACGCAACGAGCCGGCGCGTGGCCAACGAGGCCTACCAGATGGAATTGGACGCCCAGCAGCAACTTCAGCAGCAGCTGCTGCAGCGGCAGGCGGCCGGCGCATCCAACCGTTGGGAGTGGTTCGCGTAGCTCTCACCCTACGGGCCCATCATGTTGGCGTCCAGGTGATACATGATCCAGACCGAGGCGCCGACCAGGATCGCCAGGATCACCGCGGTGTAGAGCAGGACGTGGACGTTCCACGCGGGTTCGCCGCGCCTGCCGAGATGAAGGAAGAACACCAGGTGCACCGCGACCTGCGCCGCCGCGAAAATCGCCACCACGGCGATCAGCGCGGCACGGGGAAGGGCGGACGTCATTACGAGCAGGAAGGGGACCAGTGAGAGCGCGACGGACAGCAGGTATCCCAGGACGTAGGGACGGCGGTTCGCCGGGGTGGCCGCCGGGGTGGCCCCCACGGAGGCGGCCGTGCGACGATCATCCATTCGGCATGCTCCCCATCGAGGGGCCTCCGGCGAACAGGCTCCCCGCCAGGTAGACAAACGAAAACACGCACACCCAGACCACGTCGAGGAAGTGCCAGAAGAGGCTGAGCGTGCGCATGCGCGCGGCGGACACCGATCTCAGGCCCTTGAACGCGACCTGGATCCCCAGCACGAGCATCCACAGGAGCCCGGCGCAGACATGCAGGCCGTGGGTCCCGACGAGGGTGAAGAAGGACGAGAGCCAGGCGCTGCGGCCCGGTCCGCTTCCCTCCCGCACCAGCCGGGCAAACTCGCTGCCTTCCAGACCGACGAACGCCGCGCCGAGCGCGAACGTAACCGCGAGCCATCCCAGCATGCCCCCGCGGGACGAGCCGCTGGTGGCCAGGGAGGCGAGACCGCAGGTGAAGCTGCTCGAGAGCAGGCACAGCGTCTCCGCGAGCACACCCGGGAGCGAAATGACATCCGGCGGTGTCGGCCCGCCGGCGTAGTGCGCGTGCAGCACGGCGTACGCCACGAACAGGCTGGCAAAGAGCACGCAGTCGCTCATGAGATAGACCCAGAACCCGAATACCCGCAGGGATGCGGCGTGGGCATCCGCGCTCACGGCGAGGTCCCCGCGCGGGTGGGTGAGGGCCCGGTATCTTCCCCGGCCAGGGCCTCAACGGGTATCTCGTATTCCGTGGCGTCGTCCGCGGCGCGGACGACGAGCGTGGCGATGACGCCGGCCACACCGACCACGGCAAGCCACCAGATGTGCCAGGTCATCGCGAAGCCCGCCACGAGGCTGAAGGCGCCGATGAACACCCCGGCCCCCGTGTTGCGCATGGCGTGGATCGGTTCCCGCGTGCCCGCGGGCAGGGGGGCCGTGCCCCCGCGTTTCATCTCCCAGAACGCGTCCCTGCCCGTGACCACGGGGATGCGCGAGAAGTTCCACGCCGGCGGGGGAGAGGGGACCGACCACTCGAGGGTCCGCCCGTCCCACGGATCCCCGCTGCGATCCCGGCCCGCGCTTCTCTGCAGTACGCTCACCACGAGCTGCACGAGCAGCAGGACCACGCCGGCCGCGGTGACCGCGACCCCCGCGGCCGCCAGGAGGAGCAGCGGCCGCCACGCGGGATTGCCGGTGTAGTTCACGCGGCGGGTCATCCCCAGGAACCCCAGGATGTACAGCGGGACGAACGTCAGGTAGAAGCCGACGAACCAGCAGAAGAACGCGCTCTTTCCCAGCCGCTCGTTGAGCCGGAAGCCCGCGATCTTGGGGAACCAGTACGTGAAGCCGGCGATTGCCCCGAACACGGTTCCCCCGATGATCGTGTTGTGGAAATGCGCGATCAGGAACTGGCTGTTGTGCAGGACGAAGTCCGCCGGCGGGTTTGCCAGCATGACGCCGGACATGCCCCCGAAAACGAACGTGACGATGAACCCCAGGGTCCACAGCATCGGGGTGGTGAACCGGAGCCGGCCGCGGAAGATCGTGAACAGCCAGTTGAAGATCTTCACGCCGGTGGGCACCGCGATGATCATCGTCGTGATCCCGAACACCGCGTTCACGTCTCCCCCCGCCCCCATGGTGAAGAAGTGATGGAGCCAGACCACGAAGGAGAGCACCGTGATGGCCACGGTGGCCCAGATCATGGAGGTGTAGCCGAACAGCCGCTTGCCGCTGAAGGTCGCCACGATCTCGGAAAAGATCCCGAAGGCCGGCAGCACGAGGATGTAGACTTCCGGGTGCCCCCAGGCCCAGAACAGGTTGACGTACAGCATCATGTTCCCGCCGCCGCCGTTGGTGAAGAAATGCATCCCCAGGTAGCGGTCCAGCGCGAGAAGGCCGAGCACCACCGTCAGGATGGGGAAGGCGGCAATGACGAGGATCATGGTGCACAGCGCGGTCCAGGTGAACACGGGCATCCGCATGAGTGTCATGCCCGGCGCGCGGAGGGCAAGGATCGTCACGAGGAAATTGATCCCGGTGAGCAACGTCCCGATGCCGGCGAGCTCCAGGCTCCAGATGTAGTAGTCCACGCCCACCCCGGGGCTGTAGGGAAGCTCGGAGAGCGGGGGATACGCCGCCCAGCCGGTCCGGGCAAACTCCCCCACCGCCAGGGACAGGTTCACCAGCACCACGCCGACCATGAACAGCCAGAAGCTCACCGAGTTGAGGAACGGGAACGCCACGTCGCGCGCCCCGATCTGCAGCGGCACGGCGATGTTGATGAGGCCGATGAGGAAAGGCATGGCCATGAAGAAGATCATGATGACGCCGTGGGCGCTGAAGATCTGGTCGTAGTGCTCCGGCGGCAGGTATCCCTGCCCCGCTCCGTTGGCCATCGCGAGCTGGGAGCGCATCATCACGACGTCCGCGAACCCGCGGAGCCCCATGACGATTGCCACCACGATGTACATCACCCCGATGCGCTTGTGATCCACCGAGGTGAGCCATTCGCTCCATAGCCACCCCCAGCGGTGCCGGTAGGTCACCAGCGCGCCGAGCGCCAGGACGCAGGCGATCATGAAGCCGAACGCCCCCATGATGATGGGGTCGCGAAATGGAATGGCGGAGAGGCCCAGCTTACCCAGCACGGGCGTGCTCCTGGGGGCGTGCGCCCGCCGGTCCCCTTCCGCCGGTGGACGCGTAGCGGGACACCACCGCGTCGAAGAGGCCGCCCCGCACGGGATGAAAGTACTGTACCGGGACGTCCTGGCTCGGCGCGGCCAGGTCGCGGTAGGCCTGCCAGTCCAGGGGCCGGCCGCGCTGGCGCGCGGCGGCCAGCCACGCGCGGTAGCCGGCCGGGCTCAGGGCAAGCGCTTCGAACCTCATGCGGGAGAAACCATCACCGCTGAAGTTCGCGGAGAACCCCTCGTAGCGTCCCGGCTGGGAGGCCGAGAGGTGGACGTGGGTGCGCATCCCGGCCATCGAGTAGATCTGGCTTCCCAGCTGCGGGATGAAAAACGAGTTCATGACGGTATCCGCGGTCACCGAGAAATCCACCGGCGTGCCGGCGGGAAACGCCACCTCGTTCACGGACGCCACCTGCTCTCCCGGGTAGATGAAGAGCCACTTCCAGTCCAGGGACACGACCTGGATCGAGAGGGGGGTCCCGCCACCGGGAAGGGGTCGAAACGGGTCCAGGGAATGCGAGCGGGTCCACGTCAGGTATCCGAGCGCACCCACGATGAGGCAGGGCACGACCCAGACCCCAAGCTCGAGCGCGCGCGAATGCGACCAGTCCGGCCGGTAGGCCGCCCGGGGGTTGGAGGCTCGGTAGCGGACCGCGAAGGCGATGGCGAGCACCACTACCGGCACCACCACGACGAGCATGAGGGCCGCCGCCGTGAGGATGAGGGACCGCTCCTCCGAGCCGACCGGGCCGTGGGGATCCAGCACCCCGCCACTGCACCCGACGAGGAGGAGCACGAACGCGGCCGCGGCCGCGGGGCGGACTCCGCGCGCCCACCGTGGCGCGGCCCCGCTCGGGATTCGCCGGGCGGCTGTTGCCGCGCGGCCTGGTGACGGAGGAAGTTGTACGGTGGAGCTTCGCATGGGGTTAGCCCGGGTCCTGCTGATCATCCAGGTAGCGGCCGGTTCGGTCCTCGTTCTCCTCGGCAGCCTTGCCGAGGGCTTCGGCTACGGCCTGTCCATGGGGACTTCGTGGCCGTACCGCCGGGACATCGTGCGCCTGGCGCTGCGCGCGGATCCCGAGGCCTGGCACCGGATCCTGGCCACGGCGGTAGGGCTGAACGCCATGGCCCTCGCCGCGATCCTTCGCAGCCCCGGCGCCTGGCTCGGGCTCGGCCTGAGCGCGGCCGCGGCGCTCCTCGGGATGGCAACCCTGCACGTGCTGGCCGACCGCGCGCCGGCGTTCCTGCACGGGCTGCACGAGCTCCTCGCCTACGGCACCCTGCTCGCCTACGCGTCCCAGGTGGGTCCCGGGACCGCCCCGTGGGC
>Ga0335069_10015585_pt1 | contig 10626 bp, 11 predicted proteins | sample Lox_Sample_11_FD_206714 | JGI IMG/M metagenome (GOLD analysis project Ga0335069, IMG submission 206714) | Soil microbial communities from Loxahatchee National Wildlife Refuge, Florida, United States - Lox_Sample_1.1 | ecosystem: Environmental > Terrestrial > Soil > Wetlands | place: USA... | reverse complement strand
AATGGCTACACAGGCGGGGCAGCGTGGACCGTTAAATTTTCATAACATGAAACTCCATTTTCATATAAGTTCTGTGATTGAAATCACATTTTTCTGTTTAGTGCTTGAAAACTCAGGAGTAGAATCCCCGGTAGATAGTCCTGCCTGGCCAAGAAGCTGGCAGCGTGACGCAAACTTAACTGCGCCACGATCTTTCCGTCCGGAGGTTTTCATGGCAGATCGGGCCCCTGTCGTCTCTCCGACCGAGCAGTCCTCTACGACCACAACGTCGATGAAAAAGTGCGAAGGCCGCGGTGCCTGGGTTCTGACCGCGTATGGTATTTCGGGCCTCGCATTGTTCGGGGTACTTGCTTACTTCTTCTCGGACTTCATCGCTCACTAGTCTCCGCTAGTAGTCCTTGGGATGCAGTCACGAACGGGCGTCCGCGTCCGCGGAAACAGTGAAAGTGCGCATCCTCGCAAGCCGCACGTTCCGAAGTTTGCTCAGCTGCTGGACGAAATCCGAATCTGAAATCTTCAATCGGCAATCTCAAATTGAATTCGTCCTGCTCCCCTGAGGTGTCATCTGATCGTGCTACAATGAGCGTCCTTAGGTTGCCGCCTTCGGCGTTCAGTCGTTAAATCCCACGTAAACTGCGTAACAAACGGAAAGAGCTGTGCCCAAAAGCCCCACTTCGAGTGCGACGCCGATCACCTACGCAGATGCAGGAGTGGACATCGGCCGCGCCAACCGCACCAAGCAGCGGATCAAGTACCTCGCCCACAAGACATTTACCAAGGGCGTACTCAGCGAGATCGGCGGCTTTGGTGGGCTGTTCGCGGTTGATCGCGCCAAGTATGCTGACCCAGTACTGGTATCCAGCGTCGACGGCGTTGGAACGAAGCTGAAGATCGCCTTCGAGATGGACCTGCATTCGACCGTGGGAGCGGACCTGGTCAACCATTGCGTGAATGACATCGCCGTGCAGGGTGCGGCGCCGCTTTTCTTCATGGACTATTTGGCGACGGGAAAACTCGATCCGTCTATCGCGGAAAAAGTGGTCGAAGGAATTGCCGACGCCTGCAAGCACAACGGATGCGCTCTGATCGGTGGCGAGACAGCCGAGATGCCGGGCTTCTATCCCGATGGCGAGTACGACCTGGCGGGATTCATTGTCGGCGTGGTCGATCGCGAGAAGATCATCACCGGCAAAGATGTCCAGATTGGCGACATTATTCTTGGGCTCGCCTCAAATGGATTGCACACAAACGGCTACTCGCTGGCACGCAAGCTCCTTTTCGAAGTGGCGAAATATTCGCCGGAGACCTATGTCAACGAGGTCAAGAACAAAGTTGGCAACGAATTGATGCGGACGCATCGGAGCTACTGGCCGGTATTGCGCAAGTTGATCGATGCGCAATGTGTTGCGGCTCTGGCTCACATCACCGGCGGCGGTATCACTGAGAACCTGCCCCGCGTTTTGCCGCGCGGAACCGCGGCCGCCATTGAACTCGGCTCATGGCCAGTGCTTCCGATATTTGAGCACTTACAACAGCTTGGGAATGTCCCGCAAGAAGAGATGCTGCGTACCTTCAACATGGGGCTGGGCATGCTTCTGGTGATTCCTGCCGCGAAGTTCAAGAAGGCGCAGTCTGTGCTTGAGCGCGTGGGCGAAAAAGCCTATACGATTGGACGCATCACTAAGGGCGAGCGCAAGGTCAGCTACAGCTAGAGAATTGCCGATTCTCGATTGGCGAATGGTGCCACGACACTCGGCTTTTCATTCAACAATCAACATTCAACAATCGTCAATGCACTCTCTTGGGATTCTCCTCTCCGGGCGCGGATCGAATTTCGTTGCGATCGCCGACAACATTGACGCCGGCCGCATCCCCGATGCGCGGATCGCTCTGGTCATCTCGAACAAAGCCGACGCGCCGGGAATCACGACGGCCCGTCAACGCGGATTGCCGGCTCTGGTGATCCCGTCGAAGGCGCGGTCACGCGAAGAGCATGATCGCGAAGTCGTTGCGGCATTGAAAGATCATGGCGTGGATCTAGTCTGCCTTGCCGGCTATATGCGGCTGCTCTCGCCCTGGTTTGTGCGCCAGTTTCCGCATCAGATTCTGAATATTCATCCATCGCTGCTGCCGGCGTTTCCAGGACTTGAGGCTCAGGAGCAGGCGTTTGTCTATGGCGTGAAGGTCTCGGGCTGCACAGTGCATTTTGTCGATGAAGAGTTGGATCACGGGCCGATCATCGTGCAGAAGGCGATCCAAGTTCTCGATACCGACGACGAACACACGTTGGCAAAAAAAATCCTCGAGCAAGAACATATTGCCTACAGCGAAGCCATTCGTCTTGTACTTGAAGGCAAGTTCGAGGTCGTGGGGCGAAGGCTCAAACGAAAATAGATCTATGATCGCCGTTCACTGTCGTCGCACTTCTTTGGACATCCTTACGATCGGCAACGCTTCACCGTTGGCAAGCGGGACAGACTGGTTCTCGATCTTTGCATATCCTTTTGCCCGATAGAAAGGGATTCCGCTCAAGGTTGCCCCCATCTCCAGTCGTGAGAAGCCAGCCTGGACCGCGGCGCTCTCACAGGCATTCAGTAACACACTTCCAAGACCACGTCGTGCCCAGCGCGGATGTACAAAAAAGGCTCTAATCTTGGCCGCGTCGCGAGCAGGATCGAGCAAAGAGTCTTCGCGAGCGACATATTGATCTCCCCCATATAGCGTCTTGCGCTTGCTCCAGCCGCCACAAGCGATGATTTCTCCGTCGTCGGACTCGACCGCGAAGTACGTACCATCTGCAATGAGTTGAGTATCCACCCCATACACAGATTCGAGCGCTCCTTCGATCTGCGCGGGCGTGTAGTCCTCAGCCTGCAGCCCCCGTACGGATGCCTCGATTAGCTCACGCAAGTGTGGGATATCGTCTGCGACAGCTTTTCTCAGACGAAAGTTCATCGCGGCAATTCTACTTTGCGGTTCGGTCCTTTCGCGTCGAGTTCCTTATAATGTCTCTTCCCATGTTGAATTTCGCTCCGGTAGACGAACAGCTTACATATCTGAAGAAGGGCGCGGCGGAAATTATCCGCGAGGCTGATTTGCGGGCCAAGCTTGAGAAATCACGCGCCACTGGCAAACCTCTACGGGTGAAACTGGGGATGGACCCGACCGCCCCCGACCTGCACCTAGGCCACACGGTCGTGCTGCGCAAGCTGAAGCACTTTCAAGACCTGGGCCACACCGCGATTTTCCTGATTGGAGATTACACCGGGATGATTGGCGATCCCTCGGGTCGCTCCGTGACTCGTCCCCCGCTGAGTCGCGAGCAGATTGAGCGGAACGCCGAGACGTACAAGGCGCAGGTATTCAAGATCCTCGACCCAGAGAAGACTGTTGTCGATTTCAATCGCCGCTGGTTCGGCCCGATGAGCTCCGATGATTTTGTGAGGCTGGCTGCGAAGTACACAGTCTCGCAACTGCTCGAGCGTGAAGACTTCCACAAGCGTTTTCAGGAAGAGAAGCCGATCTCAGTGCACGAATTGTTGTATCCGCTAGTGCAGGGCTACGATTCCGTCGCCCTCGAGGCCGATGTCGAACTGGGAGGCACCGATCAGAAATTCAACCTGCTGGTCGGGCGCGAACTGCAGCGCGCGTATGGCCAAGATTCACAGGTGGTGCTGACCACACCCATTCTCGAAGGCCTTGACGGCGTGCAGAAGATGTCGAAGTCACTCGGCAATGCGATCGGCATCCACGAGACGCCGCTGGAAATGTACGGCAAGATCATGAGCATCTCCGACGAGATGATGTGGCGCTATTACGAACTGCTCACGGACGTGCAAGTCGCCGAGATCGAAAAGATGAAGCGCGAGACGCATCCGATGCAGGCGAAGAAAGATCTGGCGCGAAGGATCGTCGCAGATTTTCATTCCGCAGACGCTGCAACGAAAGCCGGCGAGGACTGGGCGAAGCAGTTTCAGAAGGACGAGGTGCCGGATGATGTAGAGGAAGTTCGCATTGAACTAACCCCAGATATCGCCAAGCAATTCGTAGATCCAGGCTTGTCACCCGTGGGGGACGAAGCTTTATCTGTCCGATTTGAGAAGGTAAAAGTTAGTACTTCTGATGCAGACGCCTTTTCCATGGCTTACTTCGACGTTGATTTTCGCAGCGGTTTAAACGACCCGATTACTAGGAAGTTGTTTCCTGCTGCCCTCAGGTTGGACAAGTTGTTGGTACAGGTCGGATTGGCGTCTTCGGCAAGTGAGGCAGCAAGGAAGCGAAAAGAACGGGCTGTGCGAATCAACGGGCTAGTTGTCACTGTGAGCCAGATTGTCAAGCGCGTCCCGGGCGAACTTGTTGCTAGTGTCGGCCGGAAGCAACGGAGAGTGACCATCGTTTTATGAGCACAGCCAGATTTCATGTGGGGACAGCCGCCCACGGCTGTCCGGGCGAGCGAAGCTCGCCAGTTGCTGGCAGCGCTTGAGTTCCCGAATTGGAAACCGACTTCAACAATACCCCGAAAATCTTCTCCGACTGCTACTCACAAATCATAAAATCAAAACCGAGCGGAGTTTCGCTCTGCAGGACAGCCGTGGCGGCTGTCCCCACATGTTTTCGAAATGCCTCAGGCCTTTTATCGACGGCAACTTCCACATCTTCAGGTCGATGACAAGCCGCACTTTATTACTTTCTGTACTGAGCACCGCTGGATCCTGCCTCAGTCTGTCCGTTCGATCGTCCTCGACTCCTGCTTACATGACAACGGAACAAGATTCGATCTCAAAGTCGCCGTTGTGATGCCAGATCACGTGCACTTAATCTTCACGCCCATGATTGATTGTGAGGAGAAGGAGGTCTGGTCCTTGGCGAAGATCATGGATGCGATCAAGGGAGGTTCAGCGCATCGGATCAACAAAGCTCTAGGGCGCAAAGGGCGCGTTTGGCAGGCTGAATCGTTCGATCACGTACTGCGGAGCTCCGAGAATCTGGATGCCAAAACGCAGTACCTCCTTGAAAATCCAGTGCGGCGTGGTCTGACCGGGGATTGGCATGCGTATCCATGGCTATGGCAGAAGGCTTTTGTGAATCCTTACGCCTTGCGCTAGCTCGGCGACAGTGCAGCGGAGCTTCGCTCCGCTGGACAGCCGAGGCGGCTGTCCCCACATAAATCATTTTCTGCTACTCTCATCCGCGCAGGATGCGCGCCGCGGCCATTCTCGGGATGGGATGTTCTCCAAAGAGCCTTAGACCTTTTCAGAAGGACAGCAGCGTTGAATGGCGCGTTGGACTTCCCGCCGGCGGTCATGATGCCGACGTCATCCTGATCTTCGGTGGCGACGGAACCATTCATCGACACTTGGGACAGTTGGTCGAATTGGGACTGCCGGTACTTGTCGTGCCTGCTGGCAGCGGAAATGATTTTGCGAGAGCAATGGGACTGCGGCGCGTGAAAGACTCGCTGGCCGCATGGCTTCGATTCGTCCAAGGCAGGGGCACTATTCATGAGATCGACTTGGGATTTATTTCGGCTGCAGGAAAAGCTCGCGAGGGACCTACTGCACATGGCCCGCGATATTTCTGCTCCGTCGCCGGCATCGGTCTCGACAGCGAGGTTGCACGACGCGCGAATGGATTGCCTCGGTGGCTACGTGGGAATGGCGGGTATGTTCTCAGTCTGCTCCCGACGGTTCTAAAGTTTGCGCCTCTCCGGATGAAGATCTTCACCCACCCTGACAATACTTCGCCCGATGCTTGGACCATACGTTCTGATCGACCCACGCTGCTGGCTGCGTTTGCGAATACCACGACGTACGGCGGTGGAATGAAGATCGCGCCTCGAGCCAAAATGAATGACGCGCAGCTGGACGTCTGCGTGGTGGGTGGTCTCGATCCATTCAAGCTGTTCTGTCTGTTTCCTACGGTGTACAGCGGGAGGCACCTGGGAGTGAAAGAGGTCGAGTACTTTCAGGCTCCGCGCGTGCGCGTCGAGACGGAACACCCGCTCGATGTTTATGCCGATGGGGAATTCGTGTGTCAGACTCCGGTTGAGATCGGCGTGGAGAGGGCGGCGTTGAGAGTGATGGGATAGAAGGGTCAACGGTCGGGCCGCGCGGACAAGCGGCCCGCTGAGTGTTCCTGCAGGAACACATCGTCATGGCGATTATGTCCACACAGTTGCGTCATGACAGCTAACTAGAACAAACCAATAGGATTGTGCGGCATGCTTCCCGACCCGCTCTTTGTAGCAAAGGGGGATTTATTTTCCAAATCTCGATTGGCGCCCCATCTGCCCGATGGATGATCCGCAATGCCTACTCTAGGCGCAACGAACGCGGCTTCAATGGGCGACTCATGCCGTTGTGTGCTTTCCGGTGCTAAACTTTCTGCATGTCAGAAGGACGTTCGCGCACACTGCTCTGGGTGCTGATTGGCGGCGGAGCATTTTTCCTCTTTGTTCTGGCCGTTTTTACGCTGGTCTACCTCGCGCTTCACGCCGGAACTGGCGAAGCGAGCATCGGCGGATTCGGCGATCGGATCGGCGTGGTCGATCTCGAGGGCGTAATTCTCTCGCCGCAGCCTGTGGTTGGGCAGCTGAAGAAATTCGGCGATGATTCCTCGATCAAAGCGATCATCCTGCACGTCAATTCGCCAGGCGGAGGCGTCGCGGCTTCGGAAGAGATTTATCGCGAGGTGAAGCGGCTTCGCAGCGAAAAGAAAAAGAAAGTTGTGGTCTCGATTGAGACTGTCGGGGCGAGCGGAGCTTTTTATGTAGCTTCAGCCTGCGACAAGGTCTATGCCGACAAGGGCAGCATTGTGGGATCAATTGGCGTGATCGCGCAATGGGTGAACTATGGCGACCTATTGAAGTGGGCGAAGTTGAAAGATGTCGTGATCAAGACCGGTGAATTCAAAGACACTGGCAATCCAGCGCGAGATCTGACTCCGGCGGAGCAGGCCTACATGCAGTCGCTGATCGACAATATGTTTGGTCAGTTTATCCAGGCCGTTGCGGACGGCAGACACATGAAATTTGACGATGTCAAGGCGATTGCGAATGGTAAGGTCTGGACCGGCGAGCAGGCTCAGTCGATGAAATTGATCGATAATGTAGGAGACTTTGAGACCGCTGTTGCTGATACGGCGAAGTCCGTCGGCATCTCGGGTGAACCCACGCTCGTGCGGCCGGAAAAGGATCGCAGGACGCTACTGGACCTTATGTTGGGAGATGTTTCGCAGTACATCCCCACCCGCGAGAAATTGATGGAGCAAGAAGTCGGGTTCTACTATTTGTGGAAGTAACGGGCACGGGGCGAAGCTAATATCGGCGCGCATATCTCGCAAGATCGTGCGATGTGAGCGGACGTCAACCCTCCAAACTTCACAATATGGGTATTGGACATGTTGCTGTCGCTCTAGGGGCATCGCGGGCGGTGCCTCGTATGAACGTAGGCTGGCTTGTCTTTGCGTCGCTGCTGGCCGATTTCTTGCTCGGTATCTTTGCTTCGCTCGGACTTGAGCACGCTACCGTTCCGGCCGATTACGCCCGCCGACACTATCTTCTATTCACGTTTCCCTACTCGCATGGTTTTGGCGCGCTTCTTTTGTGGTCGCTGCTTCTGGGCCTGCTCCTCTCGCGTGCTCTAGGATTTTCTTGCCGGCGAGTTTGGATCGTGATTGCGCTCGTAGCCCTTTCGCACTTCTTGCTTGATGGTCTGGTACACGTGGCGGGACTTCCTCTGCTAGGACAGAATTCGTCCAAGTTTGGCTTGGCGCTCTGGAACAACATGCCGCTGGAACTCTCGCTTGAGACGGTTATGGCAGCAATCGGCCTCCTGATCTATTGGGGCATCTGCGGATCGGCACAATCGAGACTAAGTCGCTACGGTATTGCGTTGTTTGTGCTGCTCGTAACCGCAATGACTTGGACTCAATTGCTCTTGACGACCGCGCCCAAGCCCAGGCAACTGAGTGTCTCCTGGATCGTTATGCCCGTTGTTTTCAGTGCGATCGCCTACGGGCTTGACCGAGGCCGGGTTCGGCGTACGTTTTCTCTTGCAGACCGAGGTCTCTAAGCCGTAACTTGCATCCAACCCCTGAAATTTGAGAAGGTTATGAGTGCCGTTGTGGGGCTCCCACCCCGACGGGGGGCTTCGCCGTACAAAACATTAGAATTTGTGGGGACGAGAGGGCGTTATGACCAAAGCCGATCTGATCGATGAAGTCTCGCGTTTGGCGGAACTTACGCGCAAAGACAGTGAAGTGATTGTAGAGACGATCTTTGACAGCGTGGTGCGCTCGCTGCGCGCTGGCGACAAGATTGAGATCCGCGGTTTCGGCAGCTTCCGCACCCGTCAGCGGCGTCCGCGTGTTGGTCGCAACCCGAAGACCGGGGAGCGCGTCGAAGTTCCCGCCAAGAAGATTCCTTTCTTCAAGCCCAGCAAGGAGTTGAAGGATTTGGTCAACGAGACTACGCCTAGCGCGGCTGCGGCTGCGTCGACTCCAACTCCACCGCCAAGTCCTGCGGCACCAACCGCATAGCCTAGCGTTTGCCGCCCAAGTACAGATCGGCGACTTTCAGCGCTAGTTTCTCGGGATCGATATCGGTTCGATTCGCGAGAATAATGATGGTCAGCTTGTCTTCTGGGAAGCGTTGAATAGTCGTGCGGAAGCCAATCGTCTCGCCGTCATGCCACATCCGCCGGTGACCTCGATAAGGATCGATAAACCAGCCAAACCCATAGCTTACGTTGTGCCCTTCCGAAGTCGGCAACTCATTGGCCACGTGAACGGGGGTTAATGCGGGCTGCATCTCGGCTTCGCTGAGCAGAGTGTGGTTTCGAATCGCCTGATCCCATTTCGTAAGGTCGTCGATTGACGTGTAGATTCCTCCGTCGCCGAGCACGGCCGAGGTTGGACTCTGGTCGGTTTCTTTGAAAGTTTCGCCGTCCTTTGTGTGCCCGTAAGCGCGGTTCGAGACCTCGTTCTTTCCCTTTTCGTATGCCAACGTGTTGCTCATCTGAAGCGGCGCGAAGATTCTGTCGTGCAGGAACTGTCCAAACGGTTTGCCGGAAATTTTTTCGACGATCATGGCTAACGTGGCATATCCGGAATTGCTGTACTCCCACTTCGAGCCCGGTGGGAACTTGCCGCTCGACTGTTGTTCCAGGAGCTTCAGGACACCGGCATCGAGAATCTGCGGAATTTTTTCCGGCGGCGTGTCCGGATACTGCTTCATCAAAATGTCTTCGTAATCCGGAAGGCCGGAGGTGTGGTTCAACAGGTTGCGGACCGTGATGGCGCGGCCATAAGCAGGAAACTCGGGAAAGATGTCACTCAGATGCTCGTCGTAACGCAACTTGCCATCGTGGACGAGCAGCATGATGCACGTGGCGGTGAACTGCTTGGTGAAAGATGCGAGGCGGAAGTTCGTGTCGGGATTGATGGGATGCAGACTGCGAAGGTCGGTCACACCATAACCCTGACGGAAGACCGGCTTGCCGTCACGGATTACAAGAACAGCAGCGCCGGGGGCATTGGCCGACTTGAGGAAGGAGAAGACGTCGTCGATGTGGCCGGACGGCAACTGAGCCTGGGCGGCAGAAGCCAATCCTACGAGAAAGCAGATCGCGACACGAACACTCAAAGAAAAATAGTTCGAGGAATCGATCATGCGAGACAGCATACGCCAGCGGCGCAGCTATTCGCTGTCAGGCTTGGCTCCGGGGATGCGCTTCTTCAGGAACTTGATCTGGCCGTTGTGATTCGACTCATGCTCGCAAACGTGAAACCACTTGCAGTAATTGTTCGTCGGGCCCCATCCCCAATCTTTGTCGACGGTCATCAACCAGTTATCGTCGCGTTTTCGGAACTCAGCCAAAGTCTGTTCGCGCGTTTCGTGCAGGATGTTCACGTAGTAATCGAGGTCGTGACCCTTGATGCCTTTGCGCGCCGGTTCGCCAAGCTCCATCGGCATGCCCCATTTTTCCTTGAACGCCTCCGGCAGTTGCTTCATCGAAATTCCACCGAAAGTTATGGCGTGGTAAAAGGCGTCCGTTGCGGCTAGATGCAGCAACAGCGCACCAATACTGTTCGCGTTATTGTCGATCAGGAAATCGAGATCCTTCTGCGTCATGCCTTTCACCGAAGTAAGCATCACCATGCGCATCCAGGTCATCATCGAAACGAGGGTACCGACCTGCGGCGAATAGCCTTTCTTCGGGCCGATGATGTTGACGTCGGACTCTTCTGACAGAGCAAGCTGCGGTACAAGGGTAAGGCCCGAGGCTCCGGCTCCAAAGGCAGCTGCAGTCATCAGGAAATTGCGGCGTGTAGGCACGCATTCAGTTGGGAACATGGTCAACTCCATTTCGGACGAGGCTTTGTAGGGAAGAACGTTGGCGATGGTACCACAACTGTGCGGCCTCAGGATTGGGCACGCTCAGGGCGTCGAGCGTGTCCTGCGCCCATGAGAATCAATGATCGTTCCGCAAACGGAGCGTAGAGAAGAATAGCTGTGAATCCGAGGGCCAGTCCATAGCCGATCTGCTGCACAAGCAGGAATGGAGCGAGCGCCCAGAGCTCGTCCAAGAAAAAGACGATGACAAACAAGCGAAGGAATTTCTGGTG
>Ga0335069_10015584_pt1 | contig 10626 bp, 10 predicted proteins | sample Lox_Sample_11_FD_206714 | JGI IMG/M metagenome (GOLD analysis project Ga0335069, IMG submission 206714) | Soil microbial communities from Loxahatchee National Wildlife Refuge, Florida, United States - Lox_Sample_1.1 | ecosystem: Environmental > Terrestrial > Soil > Wetlands | place: USA... | reverse complement strand
CCGGCGGTGCGGTCGTCGACCTGTTTCGCCTGGCCGAGGGCAAGATCGTCGAGCATTGGGACGTGCTGCAGCCGGTGCCCGAGCGCTGTGTCAATCCCCATCCGATGTTCTGATGGCGGAGCGCGCCGGTGCATCCAGCGCGCCTGCGGCATCGGCGATCACACGGCGCACCCAGCCGAGGCCCGGGTCGGCGGAGTGGGCCTCGTGCCACTGCATGATCTCGTTCAGCACCGGCATGCGGAAGCGCGGCCGCAGGATGCGGATCGGCAGGTGCTCGGCGTAGCGGCGCGCCAGGCGCTCGGGGATCGTGGCGATGCGGCGCGTGCCCACGACGGCGTGCGGCAGCGAGGCGTAGTTCGGCAATACCAGCTTCACGGCGGGCTCGAAGTCGTAGTTCTGCTGCAGCCACAGGTCGAAGGCGATCACGTGTCCGGGGTCGGGCTGGAACAGCACGTGCTCGGCGGCCTTGAAGGCGCGCAGCGAGATCGCGTCGCCGATGAGCGGGTTGTCGCGGGCGGCGACGCAGACCAGGCGGTCGGCGAACAGCGGCAGGGACGCGCACGCCGCCTGCCGGTAGCGATCGGGCAGGATGACCAGGTCGATCTCGCCGCGATTCAGCGCCGCGAGCGCGTTCTCGGCGACCGGCAGGACGTCGAACAGCAGCCCGGGCGCCGCGGTGGCGCAAGCGCGCTGCACCTCGAGCAGCAGCACGTCGATGGCGTAGTCGGAGGCCGCGATCCTGACCCGGCGCTGCGCCGTCAGCGGGTCGAAGGCCGATTGCCGGCTGAGCGAGGCGTCGATCTGCAGCAGGATGGAGCGGACCTGCGCGGCGAGCTGCCGCGCATAGGGCGTGGGTTGCATGCGGCGCCCGACCTGCATCAGCAGCGGGTCGTGGAAATGCTCGCGCAGGCGCGCCAGGGCGCCGCTGGTCGCGGACTGGCTCAGGTGCAGCTTGCGCCCCGCGCGTGTGACACTCGATTCGCTCAGCAGAGCATCGAGTGCTACCAAAAGATTGAGATCCAAGCCCCTGAAATGCATGATGAATACCTGCATTGATATATCGATTGCATCAATATATCTCATCGGTAGAACCCATTTCACGGATGTCACGGGCGCTTCTATGATCGGTGTGCGGCGTGTGCAGCGCTGCCCATCCAGAACTGGGGGATCCCTATGCCAATCAAGCTGATGGCCGCGTCGCGGCGCCGACCGGGACTCACGCGCGCCGAGTACTTCCGCTACCTCGAGTACTACCACGGCACGATCGCGCGCCAGGAGCGCCTGAAGATCCGCTCCTACGTTCAGAACCACGTGATCGACGGCGCCTTCGGCGTGCTCGAGGACGAGTACCACCAGCAGGTCGCCGACCGCGACGCGGTGGTCGAGATCCAGTTCGACACCTTCCCGGACATGATCGCGACGCTCGAGCCGGCGACGCCTTCGGCGGCCTCGCAGGACGGCAAGTTCTTCGCCGAGGAGCGCAACAACATCATCGTGATGGCCGAGGAGGAGGAAGTCCCGGTGCCCTCGCCGCTGCCGGCCTTCAACCCCGGGCTCGGCATCGTCACCGGCGTCGGCGCGCTGAAGGTGCTGCTGTACGTGATGCGCGCCGACGACGTCTACCGCGAGGATTACTACCAGTACTTCCGCGAGGCGCACGACCACGCGCTGCAGCAGGCGCCGTACGCGCGCGAGCAGCTGCGCCGCTGCGTGATGAACAAGCGCTGCCGCGCGAACGACAACGACGCCGCGGCGCGCAAGCACTTCAAGATGGTCGACCCGCCGGTGTACGACATGATCGTCACCCACTGGTACGACACGCTGGAGCAGGCCGGCGCCTTCCGCCAGTATTACGAGGCGCTGCGCCGCTTCCCGAAGTCCTTCGCCAACTGGTCGAAGTCCTTCTACCTGTACACGCGGCAGGTCCCCATCATCCGCGACACGCCCGTGTCCTGACGCGCGCGCGCCGCCAAGGAGAATCCGACATGACCACAGCCGAAACCAACGCCCAGCTCGCATTCCGCGACTGGTACGCCTCCACCAAGCCGAAGGCGCTGCGCCCGGACCCGAGCCCCGAGGAGCGCCAGAGGCCGTTCGCGAAGTACTACTTCGAGGACATCCCGCCGCCGGACCCGGCCCATTACGCGATGATGGACAAGCCGTGCGATCCTTCGAAGGCGATCGGTCCGGAGCGCATGAACGACCTGCTCAAACCCGGCGACCTCGATGTCGAGATCGGCTGGTGCAACCTGCCGAACGGCGCCGGATTCATCGCCAACCGCATGGTCTACCCCGAGGTCACGGCCGAGATGGTCGACTGGTGGTTCGCGTGGCATCCGCTCGAGGACCTGCGCTACCGTATCTGGTACCCGCCGCAGCACGCCGGCATCATGCTGAGTCCCGAGGGGCGCAAGCGCATCCTCGACCCCAAGGTCCCGCTGCAGGAGAAGAACTGGGGCGTGGTGCACCACGTCACCGAGGACTGCAACTGCGGCATGGAGAACATCGACATCCACTTCATGTCGCCCAAGGACTTCGGCTTCGACATGAGCCGCTGGAAGGAGCCCTACGTGTCGACCTTCGCGGGCGGCTACGGCTGGGCGGTCGCGGTCGAGAAGACCGACGCCTCGATCACCGCGCCGGCGCTGATGTGCCACATCTTCCGCCCGCATGCGAAGGGTCTCGAGCACCGCACGCGCTTCTGGATGGGCTATCGCTTCTCGCAGGGCAAGCCGGAGCTGACGCTGCCGCCGGGCGTGTCGGTACCGGTGGCCGCCGTGCAGGGCCTCGCGCGCCACAACGTCTGCGAGTTCACGCGCTGGGGCAGGTTCCTGCCGCGCATCTACAAGGAACTCGGCCACGGCATGCTGTGCTGAGGCACAAGGAACGGGGGAATCATGCAAGTAGGCATCGCCGCGGGCATCCGCAACCTGCCGGGCAGGGAGCGAGCGCTGCCCGAGCTGTACCGGGAGCACATCGACGAGGCGGTACTGGCCGAGGAGCTCGGCTACAGCCACTTCTGGATGTCGGAGCATCACTTCGCCGAGGACGACTGGAACTCCCGGCCGCTGTCGGTCCTGGCGGCGATGGCGGCGCGGACGTCGCGCATCCGGCTCGGCACCTACGTGCTGCTGCTGGCGCTGCACGACCCGCTGGCGGTGGCCGAGGAGGCGGCCGCCGTAGACATCCTGTCCAATGGCCGCCTCGACCTCGCGATCGGGGCCGGGCCGATGCCGCAGGAGTGCGCGGTGTTCGGCGTCGAGAAGAACGAGACCTTCGCGCGCACCTACGAGGCGCTGGCGTTCATGCAGCGCTGCTTCACCGAAGAGGAGGTCACGCACGAGGGCAAGTACTACCAGTACCGCAACGTGCGCCTGCGCCCGAGGCCGGTGCAGCAGCCGCACCCGCCGATCTGGATGGCGGCGATGGGGCCGCAGAGCATCGAGCGCGCCGCGCAGCGTGGCTATCACCTCGCCTCGGCGCTGCATTCGCCGCTGTGGAAGACCTATCCCGACCTGCTCGCGAAGCACGGTCGCCGCCGCCAGGACCAGCAGATCGTGTCCGGGCCGCTGTGCGTGCACGTCGCACCGACGCGCGCGCAGGCCTGGGACGAGGCCGAGGAGGCGCTGTGGTGGGGCGTGGAGTTCTACCGCCGCCGTGGGGTCAACATGCCGCTGCCGCCGGTCGGCGAGCTGCGGCGCACGCCCAACGCCGGCATCTACGGCGTGCCGTTCGCCGTCGGTACGCCCGAGGACGTGCTGCGCGGGCTCGCGATCTACCGCGACGAGCCGCTCGAGCAGCTGGCGCTGCAGTTCCACGCCCCGGGAATGAACGTCGAGCACGTCAGGCGCTCGATGCGCGATTTTGCGCGTGAGATCATGCCCGAGATCCGCAAGTGGGGCGCGCCCGCCGCCTGATGATGCATCCGAGCCACGGCAAGATCGACCTGCAGGGCCTCAAGGCGCGCCTCGACCCGCGGCACGGCTGCTGCGCACTGGTCGCGATCAAGGCGCGTGCCGAGTGCAAGACACGCCTCGCCGCCGAGCTCGCGGCGGATGCGCGCATCGCGCTGGTGCGCTCGATGCTGGCCCACGTCCTCCACGCACTGCGCGCGGCGCAGACGGTGCGGCAGATCATCGTGCTGAGCCCGGAGCGCGACCAGGTGCCGGCGGACGTCCCGGTGCTCGCTGATCGTGGCGTCGGCCTCAACGAGGCCCTGGTCGAGGCGCGCGGCGCGCTGCTCGAGCTCGGGGCACGCGCGCTGCTCGTCCTGCCCGCCGACCTGCCGCTGGTCGCGCCAGCCGAGATCGACCGGCTGGTGCGCGCCGGCCGGCAGGGCTTCGCGCTCGCGCCGGATGCGCGCGGCACCGGCACCAACGCACTGTTCCTGCGCGGCGCGCAGCCGTTCCGCTTCCAGTTCGGCCCCGACAGCCGTCGCGGGCACCTGGCCGAGGCGGCGCGCGCAGGGCTTCGGCCGCGCGTGCTGCGCGCCCCGGGCCTCGCCCTGGACGTGGACTTGCCCGCTGATCTCGCCGCCGCGAACATGGGCGCATGCGCATGTCTGCATCGGGCCTGAGCGCGTTGCTGCACGGCGTCGCCCGCGGCCGGCCGCTGGCTCCCGATGCGGCCTTCGATCTGCTGGAGCTGGCGCCGCTGCCGCGGCTGATGGCGGCGGCGGAGGCCACGGCGCGCGCCGGCTTCGGCGATGCCGTCACGTACTCGCGCAAGGTCTTCATCCCGCTCACGCAGCTGTGCCGCGACGTCTGCCACTACTGCACCTTTGCCAAGGCGCCGCGCAGGCTCGCGGCCGCGTACCTCTCGCTCGACGAGGTGCTGGCGATCGCGCGCGCCGGCGAAGCGGCGGGCTGCAAGGAGGCGCTGTTCACGCTCGGCGACCGGCCGGAGGCGCGCTACGGCGTCGCGCGCCGCGCGCTCGAGGAACTGGGCGCCGCCTCGACGCTGGATTATCTGCGCACGGCGGCCGGCCGCGTGCTCGCGGACACGACGCTGCTGCCGCACCTGAACCCCGGCCTCATGGCGGCCGCGGATTTCGCGGCGCTGCGGCCGGTGGCCGCATCGATGGGCCTGATGCTCGAGACGGCGTCGCCACGGCTCTCCGGGCGCGGCGGCCCGCACTTCGGCTCGCCCGACAAGCTGCCCGGGCGGCGGCTCGCGACCCTGCGCGCCGCCGGCGAGGCGCGGGTCGCGATGACCACGGGGCTGCTGATCGGCATCGGCGAGACGCGCCGCGAGCGCATCGAGGCACTGCTCGCGCTGCGCGCGATGCACGAGCAGTACGGCCACCTGCAGGAAGTCATCATCCAGAATTTCCGCGCCAAGCCGGGCACGAAGATGGCCGGCGCGCCGGAGCCGGCGCTCGAGGAGCAGCTGTGGACGATCGCCGTCGCGCGCCTCCTGCTCGGGCCGACGATGTCGATCCAGGCGCCGCCGAACCTGCAGCCCGAGGCGCTCGCGCAGCTCGTCGCCGCCGGCATCAACGATTGGGGCGGTGTCTCGCCCGTGACGCCGGACCACGTCAACCCGGAGGCGCCCTGGCCGCACCTCCTCGAGCTCGAGCGGCGCACGGCGGCCGCCGGGCGCGCGCTGGTGGAACGCCTGGCGCTGGGACCGAGGTACGCCCAGCAGCCGGAGCGCTGGACCGAGCCCGCGGTCGCCACGCGCGTGCGGCGCATGAGCGATGCGCACGGTTGGGCGCGTACCGACCGCTGGGTTGCCGGCAGCGGTGCGCCCTTGCCGGAAGGCGTGCAGCGCGAGCTTGCGGCCGCGCGCCCCGCGCGACTGGTGCTGGCCGACGAGCTGAGCGCCGTGCTGGCCGCGGCGCAGCGCGGCGAGGAACTCGAGGAGGGCGCGATCGAGCGGCTGTTCGCAGCGCAGGGGCGCGACCTCGCGCGCGTCGTCGACGCGGCCGACCGGCTGCGCGCCGAGGTGGTCGGCGACACGGTGACCTACGTCGTCAACCGCAACATCAACTACACCAACATCTGCCTGTATCACTGCGGCTTCTGCGCCTTCTCGAAGGGGCGGGGCGCGGCCTCGCTGCGTGGTCCGGGCTACAACCTCGACCTCGAGGAGATCGCGCGGCGCACGATCGAGGCGGAGGCGCGCGGCGCGACCGAGGTCTGCCTGCAGGGCGGCATACACCCGGATTTCACCGGTGCGACCTACCTCGCGATCGTCGCAGCGGTGAAGCGCGCGGTGCCGGCGATGCACGTGCACGCGTTCTCGCCGCTCGAGGTGAGCCACGGTGCACGCACGCTCGGCCTGCCGCTGGGCGAATACCTGGAGCGGCTGCGCGACGCGGGGCTGTCGACGCTGCCCGGCACCGCGGCCGAGATCCTCGACGACGAGATCCGCGCGCTCATCTGCCCGGACAAGCTGCGCACCGACCAGTGGGTCGAGGTGCTCGCGGCGGCGCACAGGGTGGGCCTTCGGACCACGGCGACGATCATGTTCGGCCACGTCGAGCGGCCGGTGCACTGGGCGCGGCACCTGCTGCGCCTGCGCCGCCTGCAGGCCGAGACCGGCGGCATCACCGAGTTCGTGCCGCTGCCCTACGTGCACATGGAGGCGCCGATCGGGCGCCGCGGCCTGACGCGGACCGGTCCCACGTGGCGCGAGGCGCTGCTGATGCATGCCGTCGCCCGGCTCGCGCTGCACCCGCTGATCCCGAACATCCAGGCGTCCTGGGTCAAGCTCGGCGTCGACGGCGTCGCGACGTGCCTCGCGGCGGGCGCCAACGACATGGGCGGCACGCTGATGGACGAGTCGATCACGCGTTCCGCCGGCGGCGTGCATGGCCAGTGCCTCGAGGCGCCCGAGCTGGCCGCGCTCGCGAGCCGCATCGGCCGGCCGGCGCGCCAGCGCTCGACACTGTATTCGCCCCTGACCCAGGAGACCGCGGGTGCTGCGCATCGGCTACAAGGCCTCGGCTGAGCAGTTCGGTCCGACGGAGCTCCTCGAGTTCTCCGTGCTCGCGGAGCAGCTCGGCTTCGACTCCGTCTTCATCAGCGACCACTTCCAGCCCTGGCGCCACACGGGCGGCCACGCCCCGTACTCGCTCGCCTGGATGGGCGCGCTCGGCGCCCGCACGCAGCGGATCCTGATGGGCACGAGCGTGCTGACGCCGACCTTCCGCTACCATCCCTCGATCGTCGCGCAGGCTTTCGCGACGCTGGGCGCGATGTTCCCCGCTCGCGTGATCCTCGGCATCGGCACCGGTGAATCGCTGAACGAGGTGCCGGCGACGGGCCAGCCGTGGCCTGAGCCGAAGGAGCGCACCGCGCGCCTGCGCGAGGCGGTCCGGCTGATCCGCGCGCTGTGGAGCGAGGAGCGCGTCAGCTTCGTGGGCGACTACTACCGCACGGAGAAGGCGACCATCTACGATCGTCCGCAGACGCCGCCGCCGATCTACGTCGCCGGCGCCGGACCGGTGATCTCCCGGTACGCGGGTCAGGTCGCCGAAGGCTTCATCTGCACCAGCGGCAAGGCGACCGAGCTGTACCGCGACACGCTGCTGCCGAACGTCGCCGCGGGCCTCGCCGCCGCGCAGCGCGAGCCGGCGAGCCTCGACATGATGATCGAGATGAAGGTGTCCTTCGACACCGATCCCAGGCGTGCGATCGAGGACACCCGCCACTGGGCGGCGCTCGCGCTGTCGGCGGAGGAGAAGATGTCGGTCGAGGACCCGCTGGAGATGGAGCGGCTCGCCGACAGCCTGCCCGCAGAGCGCGCCGCTAAGCGCTGGATCGTGTCGACCGATCCGGACGAGCAGGTGGAGCGCATCCGCCCTTACGTCGAGCTCGGCTTCCGGCACCTCGTGTTCCACGCGCCCGGGCCCGACCAGGCCCGCTTCCTCAGGCTGTACGCCGAGCGCGTGATTCCGAAGCTCCGCGCCGCTTTCGGCTGAGCCGCGCGCCCGCCACCGCGCCGTGACCACGGAGGCCGCGCCGCAGCTCGAGCTTCGCGCCGTTCCCGGCCTGCCGCTGGTACGCGCCGGTGACGATCTCGCCGCGCTGCTGCTCGACGGGCTGGGGCGCTCAGGGATCGCGTTGCGCGCCGGTGACGTGCTGGTGGTCGCGCAGAAGATCGTGTCGAAGGCGGAAGGGCGCCTCGTCGACCTTGCCGCCGTCGTGCCCTCGGCACGGGCGCGCGAGCTCGCACCGCTCGTCAACAAGGACCCGCGCCTCGTGGAGCTGGTGCTGGGCGAGTCGCGTCGCGTGGTGCGCGCCGCGCGTGACGTGCTGATCGTCGAACACCGTCTCGGCTTCGTGATGGCGAACGCGGGCGTGGACCAGTCCAATGTCGCGGCGCCGGGGCAGGGCGAGTACGCGCTGCTGCTGCCGCTCGACCCGGACGCGAGCGCGCGGCGGCTGCGCGCGGCGATCGCGGCGCGCGCGGGCGTCGCCCCCGGCATCGTGATCAACGACAGCTTCGGGCGCGCCTGGCGGGTCGGCACGGTCGGGGTCGCCATCGGCGCCGCCGGCGTACCGGCGCTGCGCGACCTTAGGGGCACGCCCGATCTGCTCGGCCGCACGCTGCGCGTCACGGTCGTGGGCCACGCCGACGAGATCGCCGCGGCGGCTTCGCTGCTCATGGGGCAGGCGGCCGAGGGCTGTCCGGCGGTGCTGGTGCGCGGCCTCACGAGCGGGCCGGAGCAGCCGGCGGCGGTGCTGCTGCGGCCCCCGGCCGAGGACCTGTTCCGGTGAGCGGCCACATCGTCGCGCTGTCGGGTGGGGTCGGCGGAGCGAAGCTCGCGCACGGCCTCGCGCAGGTGCTTGCGCCGGAGGATCTCACGATCATCGTCAACACCGGCGATGACTTCCGGCACCTCGGGCTCGCGGTCTCGCCGGACCTCGACTCGGTGGTCTACGCGCTCGCCGGCCTCGAGGACACGGCGCGCGGCTGGGGACGGCGCGACGAGAGCTGGCGCTTCATGGCCGCGCTCGAACAGCTCGGGGGCGAGACCTGGTTCCAGCTCGGCGACCTGGACCTCGCGATGCACGTCGAGCGCAGCGCGCGGCTCGCCGCAGGCGAGACGCTGAGCGGTTTTACCGACCGCATCCGCAGGCGGCTCGCGATCGGCGCGCGCATCCTGCCGATGAGCGACGACCCGGTGCGCACGCGGGTGCTGACCGCGGAGGGCTGGCTCGACTTCCAGGACTACTTCGTGCGGCGGCATTGCGAACCGGCCGTGCAGGCCATCGAGTTTGCCGGTGCGGCCGCCGCGCGGCCGCACCCCGACGCGCTCGCCGCGCTCGCGCGCGCCGACCTGCGCGCCATCGTGATCTGCCCGTCGAACCCGTTCGTCAGCATCGAGCCGATCCTGGCCCTGCCGGCGCTGCGCGCGGCGCTCGCGGCCGCCCGCGCGCCGCGCGTTGCAATCACGCCCATCATCGGCGGCCGCGCGGTCAAGGGCCCCGCGGCGAAGATGCTGCGCGAGCTCGGCTTCGAGGCCGGCGGCGCGGCCGTGGCGCGGCGCTATGCCGGGCTGGTCGATACCTTTATATCGGACGCTGCCGACCCGCTGCCGACGGTACCGCCGGGGATGCGCGTCCTGGCGCTGCCGACCCTGATGTCGACGCCGTCCGACCGGGCGCGCCTCGCCCGCGCCCTCCTCGAGCAGGCCGTCGGACGCCCGGAGCGTTGACCATAATCCCGTGCCACCCCGTCCACGGCGGGGCAGAATGGTGCTCCGGAGCGGAATGCGAGCGATTGCCACTCGGGACAGGGAGGACGGGTGAGGGATCCGGGGTGTCCGGGACCAGGCATGCCCTTGAGGCGGTGCAACTTTCGCGCCGCTCCAGGTGTTCTGTGGCCATGGAGACGAGGCAACAGTGCAACCCGGAAAGCTTGAGCCGGCGGCCGCTCGGGAGTTCGCGGCCTTCATGCGCACGCACCAGGACGCCGTCTACTCGACGGCCATCCGTCTGCTCGGCAACGAGGCCCAGGCCGAGGACATCGCCCAGGAAGTGTTCGTGCGCGCCTTCGAGAACTTCGCCGAGCTGCGCGCGCATCCGGCGGCACTGGGCTGGCTGCGCACCGTGGCGCGCAACCTGTGCCTCAATCACATCTCGCGCTACCGGCGCCGCTGGCGATTCTTCTCCGAGCTGCGCCCTGCCGATGCCGAAGAGGACGATCCCGCGGAGCCCGAGTTCGCGATTCCCGACCAGGTGTTCGAGGACATCGAGAGCGGCGACCGCCGCGCATGCCTCGAGGCGGCGCTGGCGCGCCTGCCCGAGCCGCAGCGCGTGCCGCTGGTGCTGTTCCACTTCGAGGATCTCTCCTACGCCGAGATCAGCACGCAGCTCGGCGTCTCGCTCGCCAAGCTCAAGACCGACATGCATCGCGGCCGACTCGCGCTGGCGCGCGCGTTGGCCGGGGCTGAACTGTAACGGAGCCGCACGATGAACAGCGTCGAGGACCCGGGCGACCGTCTCGCCCTGCTCGTGGACCGGGCACTCAAGACACAGCCGCCGCAGCACGCGCCGGCGGATCTCGCCGAGCGCGTGTGGGCCGAGTTGGGCCGGCGTGCCGTGCTGCCGTGGTGGCGGCGCGGTTTCAGCTACTGGCCCACCGGCGCGCGGCTGGCGCTGCTTGCGCTGCTCG
>Ga0335069_10015583_pt1 | contig 10626 bp, 9 predicted proteins | sample Lox_Sample_11_FD_206714 | JGI IMG/M metagenome (GOLD analysis project Ga0335069, IMG submission 206714) | Soil microbial communities from Loxahatchee National Wildlife Refuge, Florida, United States - Lox_Sample_1.1 | ecosystem: Environmental > Terrestrial > Soil > Wetlands | place: USA: Florida... | reverse complement strand
AAGATCAGATCCGCTGGGCGCTCCGTCGGACCGAAGCCGATGGCGAGTGCGTTGTAGTTGTCGTATACGAGTTCGACTGCCCCGGGCAGGCGGATGCGCATCGTGGCCAGTGCCTCCCTGGCGACGGCGGCGACCTCTGGTGCGTACCTGGCGATGAAGGCGTCGAGTTGTTTTTCGGGCAACCTAGCATTCATTGTCGTGAGGGCTGATTCAGCTTATCGCGGAGCATCGGTGTTCTCCAGCGTGTGAAAAGCGCGTTCTCGAAGCCGGAAGGAGGTGCCGCCGTGGATCATGATCAATTTGCCACCGTTGACCACTACGTCGAGGGGTTGTTCATCGGGAAGGATGCTGCGCTCGAGGCTGCGGTGGCCGACTCGCAGGCGGCCGGGCTGCCGGCGATCCAGGTGTCGCCCGTCCAGGGTCGCCTTCTCCATGTGCTTGCCCTACTAGTCCGCGCAAGGCGCATCCTCGAGATCGGTACCCTCGGGGGCTACAGCACGATCTGGTTGGCGCGCGCGCTGCCCGAGGATGGGCGCCTCATCTCGCTCGAGTACGAGCCGCGCCACGCCGACGTCGCCCGTATCAACCTGGCGCGTGCCGGGTTGACCGACCGGGTCGAGGTGCGTGTTGGCCGCGCGCTCGATGCGTTACCGGCGCTCGTGTCGCAGGGGGCAGAACCCTTCGACATGGTATTCATCGACGCCGACAAAGATGCGTACTTCGACTACTTGCAATGGACACTGCGCCTGACGCGTCCCGGCAGTTTGATCGTCGCTGACAACGTCGTGCGCCGAGGTGTGATCCCCGTCACCGGCGAGGACCCGGCCCGCGGGCTCGCGGTGCAGCACTTCAATGCGGCGTTAGCCGCCGAGGCGCGCGTCGCAGCGACGATCGTACCGCTTGCCGGCAGCAAGGGCTTCGACGGTATGGCCCTGGCCGTGGTCCGTTAGCGGCTTCGGTGTCGTCTGATTGGACTTTCACCGGCGGACGGGTATGCAATGAGGCGCATGGGGATTCCACGTTTGGAGTTGGAGCAGTTGCCGACGGAGCTTGCCGCCGCACTGCACCCGCGGGTGCAGCGCCTCGGCTATCTGGGCGAGTTCTTCAAGTGTGCGGCGCAGCAGCCCGCGGCGTTGCTGTCATTCATGCGCTTCACCGACGACCTCAAGGGAGCGCTGCCGGACAACGTAAGCGAGGTAGTCGCGCTTACGGTCGCCGTGTGGAGCGGCAACACGTACGAGCGCAACCAGCACGAGCAGCTCGCTCGCAAGCTCGGGTTCTCCGCTGAGTGGACTCGCGCCGTCGAGACCTTGCGCCCCGACGAGGTGCGAATGGCAGAGACCGAACGCCAGGTGCAACGGTTCGTGCTCGCGGTCCTCAACGCACACGGGCACGGCGTACAGGCACAGCTCGATGCTGTGATCGGCACGTTCGGTGCCGCTCAGGCGGTGGCCGTCTTGCTGCTGATCGGCCGCTACGTAACGCACGCATTGTTCGTCAATGCCTTGCAGCTCGCGCCGCCCGTACCGTCGACCTTTGATGAACCGACCGATGCAATCACCGATGAACACCGATAAGAGCCGAGAGGCATTCTTGTGGATCACGGAAGGTGACGTTGTCCAGCTGTTGAGCTTCGGCGAGGCCATCGCGGCGCTTGAGCGAACGCTCATGCTCGAGGCACGGGGTGAAGCACAGAATATGGGTAAGACACACGTTGCGTGGGGGCGCGGCAACACGCTGCACGCCCTCGGCGCGAGCGTGCCTGGTGCCCATCTTGTCGGAACGAAGACGTGGGCGCACACCGAAGGCGGTGCGACGCCGTTGCTCATCTTGTTCGACAGCACCAGCGGCGCGTTGAAGGCCGTCATTGAAGCGTTCGCACTCGGCCAGATGCGTACCGGCGGAATATCGGGGGTGGCGACGCGTTGGCTGGCGCGGCAGGATGCCGACGAGCTCGCAGTGATCGGCACCGGTAAGCAGATGCTCGCACAAGTCGCCGCGGTGGTGGCGGTGCGACCGCTGAGGCGCGTGCGTCTGTTCAGTCCCAACCCGGAGCATCGTGCCCGGGCGGCGGAGCGGCTGCGGGCGACAATGCAATGTTGCGTCGTAGAGGCCCCTTCGATCGAGGCGTGTGTGGTGAACGCGCCGATCATTACCCTGGTCACCCGCGCCAAGCAGCCGTTTCTGACGGCGAATATGATCAGGCGCGGTGCCCACGTGAATGCGGTCGGTGCCATCACAGCGGAGCGCGCGGAGTTTGCGGACGATCTGTTTTCCCGCTGCGGCCGCGTCGTGGTCGATAGCCCGGCGGCCGTGCGCACGTTGTCACGCGAGTTCATCGAACACTATGGTGCCGACGCGGCCGGATGGCAGGCGGTGGTGCCGCTCAGCGCGATTGTAGCGCAGCGTGGGACGCGACCGGTTGACACGGATGTCACTCTATTCAAAGCGATGGGTATGGGGATCTCCGATCTCGCGTTGGGGATCGAGGTGTACCGACAAGCGGTCGCGCAGGGTGTCGGAAGAGCGCTGTCGCATCCACAGCCGGTGAGCCCGAGGCTGCAGTGACGCGAGGAATCCTATGAGCCGCGAACGAGCCCGTTTTGTCGACCAATCCGGAGCCACGGCAGCGCCGCTGGACCTGTGGCCGGCGTTGATCATTCCGAAAGAAGAGATCGATACCGAGATCGAGAGGCTGGCGCAGCAGCCCGCGCCGGCCAACGGTCGCCGCAGCGCCTGGATGGTTCATCCTCGCGCCACCTCACCCGGCCTGGGTTTGGCACCGGGCATCCGTGTGTCCCTCGACGTCCTCAAGGCCGGGGAACGCACGCAGCCGGTTCGGCACAATTCGACGCAGGTCAACTTCTGCATCCAGGGCGGCGGCTGCGCGGTCGTCGGCGGCACGCGCATCGGGTTCGGTCGGTACGACGTCTGGAATACGCCGTCGATGCAGAGTTACTGGCACGTCAACGACGGAACGGGACTGCAGGTGCGGCTGACGTACAGCAACGCGGCGCTCCTGGAGAAGATGCACGTCCACGTGGTCGAGGACAACCCCTCGCAGGCGGCGGCGCCGCAGGTCGGCGAGCAGGGGAGCAACCCGGCACGCAGCAGCCCGTTCGGTACGTTCCGCCTCACCGAGGCGGGCGCCTACCTCATGCCCTACGAGCAACTCATCAACCCGACGCCGGTGGAATCGAAACCGCTCCACTGGCCGTGGAAGCTCGTGAAGCAGCACCTCGATAAACTGGATGCGTTGGGCAAGTCGTACACCGGTCGCCGGCTGTACCTGCTCTTCAATCCCGCGACGGGCCGCACCAATGGGACGACGCAGAACTTCTTCGCGACCATCACGATTCGTCCGCCGCACATCGTCGACCGCCCCCATCGCCACACTTCGGCGGCGATCAACTACTTCTTCGCCGGTCGCGGCCGCAGCGTCGTGGAAGGGAAGACCTACGAATGGAAGGCGGGTGACTTGATGCTCTCCGCGCCCGGATGGGGCGTGCACAACCATGCATCGGGCGATGAACCGGTGTACGAGCTGACCATCCAGGACAGTCCGCTGAATATCGCCATGGAGTCGCTGTTGTGGCAGGAGGATCTCGAGCGTCAGATGGCGGTATTGGGGGCAGAGCAGGGATTCTCGACCAACCGTGGGCAGGCGTGAGGCCATTTCGATGTCGATGCAGTGTCGCTCTTCGCACCGGCCAGAGGCCGGCGCAGATGTGCTCGCGTGATCCGTCTTGAAGAGACATCTCTACGCGGTTCGTACCCGCCACTGGTCACGCCATTCCGCCATGGCGCAGTCGACTACGATGCGTTTGCGGAGCTGGTCGAGTTTCAGATCCGCGAAGGGTCGCATGGCATTGTCGTCTGTGGCACCACCGGTGAACCGAGCACGTTGACGGTGGAGGAACGCTCGCAGCTGCTCGAGGTGGCGATCGACGCTGCGGCGGGGCGAATTCCGGTTGTGGCGGCAAGCGGCGGGCAGTCGCACCAGGATACCATCGCCCTGACGGTACACGCCGAGCAGACAGGTGCCGACGCTGTGCTGATCGTCACGCCGTATTTCCTTCGGCCGCCGCAGCGCGGGTTGGTCGACTACTACGTCGACGTGGCGCAGCGCACTGCACTGCCGCTGCTCATCTACCACATCCCCGGGCGCGCAGCGGTGAACGTCGACCTGGAGACCATCGAGCGCATCGCAGACAAAGTGCCGCACCTCGTCGGCATCAAGCATGCGGCGAACGATCTCACGCTGGTAACGCAGTTGCTCGAGCGCTTCGGGTTCGACTTCCGCATCTTCGTTGGACTCGAGGAAATGAGCTTCCCGATGCTGGCAATCGGCGTCGCCGGCATGATGAACGCCATCGGAAATCTGGCGCCGCGAAAAATCGTCGCACTGTACGAGCAGGCGGCAGGTGGCGCACTTGCTGCGGCGCGTGCGCTGCACTTCGAGCTGTTCGAGCTCAACCGCGCCGTGTTCTTCGACACCAACCCGATCCCATTGAAGTACATGATGCGGCGCATCGGCCTGCTGGCTGCGAACGAGCACCGCCTGCCGATGGTCCCGGCGAGCCGTGAGCTGGAAGACACACTTGACGACGTGCTACGCCGAGCCGGGTTGATCGACGCCGCGCCATCACCGCGTTGAGACCTGCCTGCCGCCACGGCGCGAACACCGAGTGACCCTTCCCATGCTCCCGCTGTCCGTCTCGACACGTCGCCACGCTCCTGGCTGCAAGGCGCACGCACGATGCCCGTTCGGGCGGTTCGATGCGTGCGTTTCGTCATCGCCTAAGAAGGATACGTCTGGTAGACAGGCCATGGGCGCGAACGCCACCGGCGGGACGCGTGAAGATGTCCGAGGGAACAGATGCAGGTGAAGGTACTGAGACGTGGGAAGTCCATGTGGGGGCTGCGTGCCGCGTTGGTGATCTCGGTCGGTATGTGTGGGGCTGCGCTGCCGGTGTGGACGGTCCTAGCGCAGGGGTGGGGCGGCTTCGCCGGTGATGTGCAGCACACCGCCACGTCGGCGGTGCCCGCGCAACCGATGCAGCGCATCCGCTGGTCGACCGCAGTCGATCTCCAGCCGCAGTACAGCGGCACAAGCCTGCTGATACACTACGGCACGCCACTGGTGACGCGCAAGAATACCGTCCTCGTTGCGGTGAAAACCGGTGCCATGGACGGGTTCCAAATCGAAGCTCGGCGTGGCGACACCGGAGCGCTGCTCTGGTCCCAGCCGACCGACTATTCGCTACCCACGCACGGCTGGGTGCCGAGTTTGGGTGCCACGCTGACGCGGCGCGACCGGCTGATCATGCCCGGCGCTGGGGGAACCATCTATCGCCGCGTGCTCCCCGACCGCGCCGGCGCGCGTCTGACGCAACGGGCTTTCTACGGCATCGAACACTATCGCGACGATCCGACGACGTTCAATGGCACCGTGATGATCTCGACGCCGCTCACGGCCGACCTGCATGAGGTCGCGTACTTCGGCTTTGTTGCTTCGGACAGCGCACCGCTGGGATTGCAGAGCGGTATAGCGCGTGCCAGTGCCGGCCGTGAAGGGGCGTGGGTTGGGGCCGCTACGGCCGCCGGTGACGACAGCATCAAGAAGGTGGTGTACAACTGCGCGCCGGCGCTCAGTCACGACCAGAAGCTTCTGTACATCGCTGTGACCGACAATGAGGAGTCCGGATTCGGTGCCGGATACCTGCTGGCACTCGACAGTCGCACGCTGGCGACGGTGGCGCGCGTGCGACTCAAGGACGTCGCGCACCCCGACCACGATGCGATCTTGCCGGACGACGGGACCGCATCACCGACGGTCGGGCCCGACGGCGACGTCTACTTCGGTGTGCTCGAGAACCCCTTGGGATCGCACAACCTGCGGGGCTGGCTCCTACACTTCGATGCCACGCTGTCGCAGACGAAGACGCCCGGCGCTTTTGGTTGGGACGACACCGCATCCATCGTTCCGACATCCGCCGTTCCCTCGTATGCCGGGGAGTCACCGTACCTGCTCATGAGCAAGTACAACAACTATGCGGAGGCCGGCGGAGATGGGGTCAATAAGTTCGCCATCCTCGATCCGAACGATTCCATGACCGATCCGATCAGCGGTGCGTCGGTCATGGCCGAGGTGCTGGTGGTGGTGGCGCCGACTCCCGATCTGAGCGCGCGCCAGGACGGCCATCCCAACGCGGTGAGGGAATGGTGCATCAACACGGGGGTGGTCGATCCGCAGACCAAGTCGGCCTTCATCAACAACGAGGACGGATCCCTCTACCGCTGGGACTTCACCAGCAACACGCTCGCGACCAGCCTGCAGATCACTTGGGGTTTGTTCGAGGCGTATACCCCGACGCTCATCGGCGCCGATGGCACGGTCTACGCGATCAGCAACGCCACCCTGTTCGCAGTCGGACAGTGATCGGTTATCAGGCGCCGGCGATCGAGTCGTCAGTTGCGGAACAACGAGTCAGGCGATCAGATCCGTCGTCCCGCGTCGTTCCAGTAGCGGCTACGGATTTCCCGCTTCAGCAGTTTACCCGACGGGTTGCGCGGTAGCTCGTCGACAAGGTCGATGCTGCGCGGCCGCTTATAGTCGGCCAGACGTTGGGTGCAGAAGACGATGAGCTCTTCGGCGCTGGTGTGTGCACCGGGCTTGAGCTGCACGATTGCCTTCAGTTCCTCACCCCACTCTTCGTTGGGTACACCGATTACCGCGACATCGAGCACTGCCGGGTGCTCGTGCAGCGTGGCCTCGATCTCCGCCGGATAAATGTTCACGCCACCTGAGATGACCATGTCGATCTTACGATCGACCAAGTACAGGTACTTGTCCGCGTCCAGGTACCCCATGTCGCCGACGGTCATGTACCTGCCGCGGAAGGCCTTGCGCGTTTTCTCAGGATCCTTGTAGTACTCCATACCCTCGACGAGCGAGTTGGTGATATACACATCGCCGACCTGGCCAGCTGGCAGCTCGTGGCCGGCGTCGTCGAAGATCTTGATGTCGTGCCCGTCGAGCAGCCGGCCGCAACTGCCGACCTTGGTGAACTGTTCATGTGGCGGCAGGATGGTCGACAGGCCAGCGTCGGTCGATCCGTAGTACTCATACAGGCACTCACCGAAATACTCCGCGATGGCGCGTTTGGTCTCCATCGGGCAGGGCGCGGCGCCAAAGACCATGGAACGCATGGACGAGACGTCGTAGGATCGACGAATTTCCTCTGGCAGGCTCACCAGCCGTTTCATGATAGTCGGCACGGTCATGGTCGAGGTGACCTTCTCGTCTTGGACGAGACGCAGAAACTCCTCAGGATCGAACTTCGGCATGATTACCAGCGTACCGCCGAGGACAATGGTCAGCGCGGCACCGAGCAGCGGGGCGCTGTGATAGAGCGGCGCGCAGACCAGATGAATCTCGCCTGGGGCGAGATTGAAACCCTGCAGGATCGCCATGATCAACTTCGGGTCTGTAGGGTTACCGCGGCGCGACACGCCTTTCGGGCGCCCGGTGGTGCCCGATGTGTAAATCATCGCCGAGAGGCCCAGAGTGCCTTCGCCTTCCGGCTCTGTCGTGGGCTGCGAGGCGAGCAAACCTTCGTAGAGACCGAAATCACCGACGGGCTCGTCGCCGACGACGACAAAATTCGCCCGCGGCACACCGGGCAGGCGGTCTTGCACGGCGCGCACACGCTCGGTGAACTCGCTACCGAAGACGAATGCCTTGGCATCGGCGTTGCCGACGATGTATGTGATCTCGTCAGGCGTGAGCCGGTAGTTGAGCGGCACGGCAATCATGCCGACCTTGCTGACGCCCGCCGTCACCTCGAGCGATTCGTTGCTGTTGTTCAGCAAGACGGCCACCTTATCGCCCTGACGTAGCCCGAGCGCCCTCAAGAGGTGCGCCAGCTGATTCATGCGGGCGTTCCACTGGCGCCACGTGTAGCGGCGGTTGCGGAAGACGACGGCGAGCTTATCGGGATAGTTCTGCGCGTTGGCGGCCGGGCCGATCTGCATGACGAACCTCCGAAGCTGAATGGTGCGAATGCTAGTCGGCGCGGCGCGGCCCGTCAATTGAAGAGCATGCAACGGTACGGCCGCGTTCGTGCGTAAAGGCAGGCCTCAGGTCAGCGACGCGTACACGGCGTCTATGAGGGCGACGGCACGTGGATCGATCAACCACAGTCCCATATGCATCTCGTTCATCGTGTAGCCGAAGCCGAGCTTCGCCTCGGGATCGGCAAAGGCCATCGAACCGCCCATGCCGCCGTGGCCGAAGGTGCGCGGATTCGGACCCATCGGCTCTTGTGGCGTCGATCGCATGAAGCCGAGGCCGAAGCGGGTGTACAACGGCAGGACCGCGTCGGGTCCGTCAGACTGCTCTTCCAAAGCGCGATCGATGCTTGCCTGACTCAAGAGGTGGAAGCCATCGAGTGTACCACCGTTCGCCAGCACGCCGTACAGCCGCGCCAGCGCGCGTGCGTTGGTGTGACCATTAGCCGCCGGAATCTCGGCGCGGCGCCACTGCGAGGTGTTCACGCTATCGGGCGCAAGCGGTGGATTGATGAACGCCTTTGCCAGCATGGAATCGAGATCCTTGAGGATCTCGGTGAACAGCGTCATCTGCTCTTCCGAAGGTGGCGGGGGCGGGATGAGGTCGACGACGCGCGCTTCAACGGCGCGCGACAGGCCGATATGGAAGTCGATGCCCAGCGGCCCTGCGATCTCCTCTCGGAAGTAGGTCCCCACGGTCTTCCCGGTGATGCGGCGGATAACTTCGCCCACGAGCCAGCCGTAGGTTAGCGCATGGTAGCCATGTCGCGTGCCCGGCTCCCACCACGGTTCCTGCTCGGCGAGCGCGGCGCTCATCGTATGCCAGTCGTAGAGATCATCCGGTTGTAGCGGCCGCCGCACTGCCGCGAGACCGGCACGGTGGCTCAACAGATGGCGGACCGGTAAAGTCCCCTTACCCGCCTGCGCGAACTCCGGCCAGTACCTCGCCACAGGGGCGTCGAGGTCGAGGCCACCCTGCTCGACGAGGCGGTGCGCGCAGATTGCCGTGATGCCCTTGGTCGTCGAATAGACATTGACGAGCGCATCATGTGCTAGCGGCTGCGTGCGCGCCGCATCGGCGTGGCCGGCCCAGATGTCCACGACGGGATGGCCATCGAGGTACAACGCCAGCGCCGCGCCGGTTTCTCCGAAGGTGGTGAAGTTCTCGGCGAATGTGTCGCGCACGCGCGTGAAGCGAGCGTCGCACGTTCCTTCGATCCTGAGATCTGCTGACATGGCTACTCCTTGCTCACTAGAGGGGATAGACGAGCGAACCCGGCACTACGATCGAGTCGAAGACGCAGAGCTTCTCTTTGAACTTCAGGCGCCCGGCGTCACGCACCAGGCGATCGACGTACCTGCCGGCGTTGAACACCTGCGTCGGTTCGTCGTTCAGCGTCTGCAGCACGGCGTAGTTTGCTTGCACCCGAATACCGTCGGGATCCTGTTCCCGAATGCGGATGTTGCTGACGAGGTGACGGAGGGCACGCGGCGCATGGACGCTGGCGCGGCGCAATGCTTCGACGCGGTCCTGCAGCATTCCTTTGCTCTCGCAGAGCATCAGTGCCAACGGCAGCCCGCGCTCGAAGTTTTCTCGTGGCATGATCTTGTAGAGACAGTCGTTCGTAAACAGTTCCGGCCAGCGCTCCAGGTCGCCGTCGTCGAGACACTCCACGTACTCGGCATAGAGGTCGTCGATTTCGAAACGTAGCTCTCGCAGGTCCATTAGACTGACCGTGTGGCGAACCCTTCGCAGAAAGCGCGCCGAGGCGCAAACCGGGGAGGCCTAAAGCCCCATCACCTCGCGATAGTACCTGTAGAACCCGCGGATCGCAGTCTCGGTGATCATGTGGGGGGCATCCTCGCAGTCGCGGCCGCCGAGTTCGATGACGGCGGTGGCGTCGGGGGAGTGTGCGACACCGGCTTGTGAGAACTCCATCATCTCGCCGTCGTCGACCGAGACCAGCCCGGCCGGTCCCATCAGATTCGCTTGGCGCAGGCGGATGTGCGTCATCTCCTCGCTGTCGTCGGCGTAGCCGAAGAACGTCCACACCAGCTCGAACGCTTGCGCGCCGCGCGTCACCAGTTGCCGCGTGGCGATGGTGTTGGATTGCTGCTGGACGATGAGATTGGGCCAGATGGTTTGCATGACGACCGTCGCCGCACCCGGAAATTCCTTGATGGGTGTCAGCAATCGCGGGTCGTGCAGTTTGAAATCGGCGAGGAACGATTTCATTTCCGCGGTGCCGTCAGACGGCTTTTGTTCGCCGCGACTCGAAATCAACGCCGCATGGCGACCGGTCGTGTCCATCTTCACTTCGGACGGCTGGTCGGCGCGGAACAGGCCGAATGTTACGAGGAACACGTGCAGCAAGCTGGCGTGGTACGGATCCTTGATGTTCTCGAACATCAGTTTCCAGTTGCTACGGATGAGCTGGCGCATGTAGCCGAGCACACGTAGCGGCCGTCCGTCGAAGACGCGATCGAAGTACGCCAGCATCGCGGTGCCGAGGTAGCCTTCGAGTGGCGGGGTGGCGGGATCGAATGTCGCGA
>Ga0335069_10015582_pt1 | contig 10627 bp, 6 predicted proteins | sample Lox_Sample_11_FD_206714 | JGI IMG/M metagenome (GOLD analysis project Ga0335069, IMG submission 206714) | Soil microbial communities from Loxahatchee National Wildlife Refuge, Florida, United States - Lox_Sample_1.1 | ecosystem: Environmental > Terrestrial > Soil > Wetlands | place: USA: Florida... | reverse complement strand
ATTTTGGAAACACGAATCCTGTCGACCCGCGTGACCGCCTTCTTTGTCCGATCGTTTACCGCCCGGTGACGACGGGCGACGTTTAGGCGCCTACATCTGCCAGGAGTTTTTTAAGTTCTTCCTCCGCCACTACCTTGCCGTCGAACAGATGTACTTCCCTTTGAGCATGTTTTGCGAAGCGCGGATCGTGCGTCACCATGCAGATGGTCGCACCGTCCCGGTGGAGATCGGCCAGTAGTTCCATCACCGCTTCACCATTCCGTGAGTCCAAATTTCCCGTTGGTTCGTCCGCCAGCAGGATCGATGGCTTCCCACCCAAAGCGCGCGCTACGGCCACACGCTGCTGCTGACCTCCGGAGAGCTGTGAGGGATAGTGCCGAACACGGTGAGCCATGCCAACCCGTTCGAGCGCTTCCATAACGCGCCCCTTGCGTTCGGCAGACGGCATGCGCTGGCGGTAGGTCAGCGGCAATTCCACATTCTCATAAACCGTAAGATCGCCAATCAGGTTGAAACTCTGGAAGATGAACCCGATCTCTTGATTGCGAATTCGCGCCCGCTCCGCAAAATCCAGGTTCTCCACCGGCTTGTCGTTCAGTAGATAGCGACCGCCAGTGGGAGTGTCGAGAAGTCCAATGATCGAAAGCAGTGTGGACTTGCCGCAGCCGGAAGGGCCCGACATGGCTACGTATTCACCACGATTCACCGAAAGGTGAACCCCTGAAAGTGCATGGGTCTCAATCTCATCCGTGTAGAAGACTTTTGTAAGGTCTGAAATTTGTATAAGAGGTTGGCCATTCGTCATGAAGTCATCCGCCTCATTGTTGAATTTTGTTATTCCTGAAGCCGTATACGGTCCGTGTTGTCCCAACGTGACATGTCCGAGAGCACAACCATGTCGCCTTCGTGGAGTCCCTCGATGACTTGAATCGAATTCACTGAAGCCCGTCCTACTTTGACCGGAACGCGATTCGCATCCCGCCCGTTAGGATCAACCTTGAACAAACTGATCGTGCTGTTCTCCTGCCCGAAAGCTGGCCGGCCAACATACAGGACGTTCTCCAGCCGTTCCAAATCGATGGTGCCGTCGACGCTCAGATCCGGCCGCGCCCCTTTCGGAAGTTCTCCTGTCAGTTTGACGTCCACAGTTACCGTTCCGTTTTGTACTCCCGGATCAACCCGCATGACCGTTCCGGCAATCACCCCGTTGTGGGTGTCCACGGAGGCCGGCTCGCCAATCTGGACGTCACGCGCCTGCGTCTCCGCCACCTTCAATTCCGCCATCAAGTGATTTGGTTGCACTACCTTGGCCAGCATGGTTCCAGGTGTGACGTGCTGCCCAACGTGAAGGGGTAGTTCCACCAGGACTCCTTCGATACCCGCACGCACCTTCAAAAGATCCAATTGCTTCTGCTTCAAGTCGGCCAGCACGCGCATCTGGTCAACTTTCGCCTGCAGTTCCGAGAGTTGGGCCTCGATTGACTTCTGGGTGCTTTCCAGTCTCTGATCTTCGAGGTTGTTACGAATGGTGAGTTCGTCAGCCTTGCTCTTCGAGGCCTTGTACGCCAGCCCCGAAATTACTCCAAGGTCGTACAGAGACTTGTCCGTCTGTGACTGCAACTGTGTCTGGTTGTAGTCGGCTTTAACCGTCGCGGCACCAGCCTTCTGATTCATCAAGTCGCTCTCTAGCTTCATCCGCTGGCTTTGATATTCAGCCTGAGCCGCCTTCCACTGAAGCTGCGCGTCCACAGCAGCCTGTTCCACCTGGGGATTACTCATGTCGAGCAGGACAGTGTCAGTCTTAACCAGCGAGCCGGGCAGCATGCGGATCCGCAATACAGTCGCCTCAGTCTCTGCAGGAATTTGCAACACCGACTCTTGCGAGGGGACCAGCGATCCGATCCCGCGCACCTGGCGCAGCATCGACCCGCGCTTGACCGTATCCGTCCAAACCGTGCCTCTTTCCACTGTCGGCGCAGCGGGCTTGAGGCGGTAGACCGCCGCACTGAGAATGGCGACAACGACTGCAATCCCTGCAATAAGGGCGATCTGCTTCCTACGTTTGCGTTGCTTAAACTCTGGCCGTGCGATATCCATCGGTGATTGAAAGGGCAATTGTCCCGCCATTCTGCACCAAACTTAAGCAACTGAAATAAAGGGATATAGCAGCGGATCGCCTGCCCACTTCGATTCCGAGGTGTTCGCTTGCCTCCCTCCACTGTTCATTACCGGACACCCCGAAAAAGGGCAGCTATTCATGGACTGAGGGCTGTCGACCGCCGTCAACGACAAAGGCTCAGACCTCGGATTTCGAAAACTCACGAGTCGCCCGGTGCGAAAGAAATTTGCCCACTGCCAACCTCGCCTGCTGCTGTGGGCTTCTAAAGGCCGCTGTTGGCCTTCAGTCGGACTCCAGCCGTTTTGAGCCTTCGCAAAAATTTGACAAAAAAGTGGCTTGGAGATTCTGACAGGATGGGGTATGTTGGCCGACATCAGAATTTGCGTCTGGGGTCTCGAGACGCATCTGCAACTCGCGAGGCTATTCGTCGCACCCTGTTCCCGCCTGTCCTTGTGTAGATAACAGATGCCGTCCCGATGACCCAAGGGGATCCAGCCATGAGGCTCCGCATTCGTCCGCATGTGCTTGTCGTTGGACTTTTCGCTTGCACTAGCTTATCCACCTTTGGGGCTTTGATCGGTGCTCCGCATTCTTCTGCCAATGCAGCCACATCGGCTTCGACGAATGGAACGGACCCAACATATAGGGAGTTCCCTATCCATGGGCCATTGCGGTCGTTCTTGCGAATGGCTGGAATCAGTCAGCAAGCCCCGGTTGACAATGTTCTGCCGCTTCTGAGCTGGAACGTGTCGGCTCTCGGTTTTGAGGGCACCGACAGGCCTACCGAGTTTCTTTTGCTACTGAGGCGATACGTCGTGCAATCGAAAGAGCTCTCGGAGCTTGCGGGAGCTGATCAAGTCATTCGCGTTCCCAATTGCGAAAGCGCCCCGCCTCTTTTACGTATCCTCGGATATCGCGTTCTCGGTGAGTGCGGCTCTCCGGGAGCCTCTCTGCTCACCGCTGACTGGGAGCGAGCTTTCCTTACAGTTGACTCCGGCTTCCCACTTACAGATCTGGAACAAACGTTATCCGGCGGCAAGCCCTTTGAGTATGCGTATCCGACTACTCCAGTTCCTCTGCTGTTCACTGAAGACGATTGGACGGCCGCCAGTTCCAAGAATCACGTGGAAAGCAGCAGGGATCTGGTGGATACCATCTTGAACGATCGGGCCGTCGCCAGACTGTACTGGGCCGTCTCCAAGATGGATGGCCCTACCGCATCATTTCTCGAACGGAATGTGGGAGTTCGAAAGCTTGTGTCCTATGCCCCTCTTTTGGACTTCTACGGGAGCCACATTTGTATTCGCGATGGGCGCATCGTCGTACCCGGCGGGTCCTCAACAGAAAGCATCTGGCAAGACTTAGCCGGTGCCAGCCCGGCCGCTCCGGCCGATTTCATTCCGCGACTGTTACTCAAAGATAAAGGATGGCTGGCAGCTTATTTTGATGTGCTGTCAATTATCAATGCTGAGCAACAGAGCGGTTTTACAGAACCACAGCGAATCCGGCGGTTCTATTCGGCCTTGCGTCCTCCCGATAAGTCCGCCAGCGCCTCGAAAGGGGTGTTCCGACCCTCACCGTGGCTGCTCCTTCTTGTGAGTCAGGTTCGGTGGGAAAAGAGCGGACAACCATCGGTTCCGGGGGGCCTCGACGTATGGCGAGAGATCCTGGACAAGGATAGCTCTCACGGTTCACGAAATTGGATTCGAAAACACACGCTGAGAACTCCTGAGGAACTGCTCGAGGCCATGTTCTCACTGTCGCGCAGGGAAACAGACGCAGGTGCCCTGCAAGCCTACGTTGTTCTCGTAGATATTGACGGCCGGCGGGCTCCCGCGAACCGCTTGTCAACTGAGACTGTGCGTCTCATGGCTCACAGATTTGCGGATTATAGCGATCAGTACAAGATCTTCTCTGAGTTCCCGGAGCTTAGCGACGCCTCGATTGCGCTCTTCCTTAACACGGCTGAGCAGATGACCAAAGCTCCCAACAATGTGCGCGGAAACGCGCTAGGAATCATGCAGGCCAATATCGGGCTGTGGCAAATCATGGCCCGTCAGGGACAAATCCCGAGGTCGCAACTGGATGAATCCTGGCAGGATGTGATCAAGCCGTTTGCGCGCATGCGATCGGCGACGCAGTTGTACGATGCCGGGCGTTCCTCGCTAGCGGAACTGTCCCGTGCTGCCACGGGCAAGCCAACTATTTCCCAGGACGAGTTGATCGAGCTACTCGCAGGCCCCCGCCAAACCACCTCCGAAGGAAAGAAGATCCACGGCGAAGTGGCGGACCGCATTCGCTCGGTGCTCGACGGGCAGCGGCTTGTCTCGCTCGATTCGCTCGTTACCCTTGGAGAAGGCCTGAAATCAAAAGCCAGCGGAACAACAACGCCAGACTATCTATTCGATCTGGCCGCCGAGCTTCGCGACTTTGAGATGCCCCAGCCGATGTTCTCCAAATCGGAGCGGCAGGAATGGGCCGCCAGAGTCTACAACACGCACCATACAGACTTGCAGATGCGCAGCAATATTGCTGCGACATTGAAGTCGCCGAAGGCTTCAGCTTCCCAGATCGAGGAAGCCCGAGGCCAACTGGCCTCCTTTTTAAGAGACACCCTCGTCGGTCTTAATTACGCTTACTATGAACCGCCCGGCGCTCAGGCCCTGCATAGCAATCCGCTCTTCGTTCGCTCGCACGATTTCGCTGGGGATACGGTCGAAGGTATCAAGACAGTCTGGCAGGCCCCTCAGCTCTTCGGCGTAGGCTCGGCTGCCGGTGGAGGCGCCCATCTAGTCGGTTCTTTGGCCGATCTGCCATATGTTCTGGCTGACCTCGAGCAGGATTTCATCGCTCCTCGAAACACCCAGGCCCTCATCTGGAAGGAATTAGTACCAAGCCTTCTGACCAGTGCGGTTCTCGCTCGCTGGTGGAACGTGACCCCGAACGAGATTCACGCGGTGGCTCTTTACCAACGATCTGGCGAGGAACTTCTCCTGGCGTCTGCCCACGATCAAGATCTGCGGAGTAAGGTGATAGCGATTCTCTCCGATCGTCTCCTTCCCCGCCGAATCGATGAAGTGGAACGAGCGATTATGAAAGGATCGGTCCCTGAGCTCATCCCCAGCATGCTTCCGGCAGATACCTTTTACTTGGCGGCAGAATTTGAGCGCCGTTATCCAAATGAGCCGCACTCTTTAGGAGGCGCTGCAACAGAATTGGCAAGTCTTCGCCAACAACACCCGGAGGAACTCAGCTGGAAGCGGCTCTCGCGCGATTTCGGTGTGCCTCATCCGACATTGGCCCAGACCTATGCACGGGAACTGCTGAACGTACCGCCCATGCCTGCATTCTCGGGCTATGCCAGCCGTTTGCTGGGCGAATCATGGGACTCGTCGAACCTTTACTGGGCTCGTCTGGCCGATGAGACCGGACACTCGCCCACGGAAATGAATGTACTGGTGCCCCAGCTCACGCAACGCATGGTCGAGAAAATTTTTGCGACGGACTTCGAAGATTGGCCGGCCATTCTTCGCGCCATGCGTGAAACCGGAGAAGATTTCCTGCACAGCAAACTTGCTTCAATTCAAGACACACCGAACCAGCAACCGTAGAGGCCGACACGAAACGTGAACCACATCATCCAGCAGTACACAGCTAGAACGGGAGTGTTCGCAACCATGATCCGCCGATTGTTTCTACTCGCCAGTATCGTTTTTCTTTTGGGGCTAGCTAATTCTGCCAAGATCAAAGGCCAGGACGCCTCCGATTTCCGCGTGGTCGTCAGTATGGTCCAACTCAATGTGGCCGTCACTGATAAGAACGGGGAGTACATTACCGGACTGCATCCTCAGGACTTCGTGATCACGGAAGACGGCATCACAGAAAAAATGGCGACCTTCGCTGAAGGAAACGCTCCGGCCCGAGCGGTAAACGGAGATGCGCCGCCGGTAGAAAAAGCCGCCGAGATTGAAAAGGAAACAAACCTCAGCTCGTTGCTTTCCGGTTCGGAAATCTATGTGCTTTTTGATACCAGCAACTACATGTATCGCGATTTCGTTTTTGCCCAGGATGCAATTTCTGAATTTGTACGATCTCTGGGAAATGCAGACAAGATCGCTTTCTATTCCTACAGTCGAGACTTGGCTCGAAACACTGCCCTGACTGCCGATCGAACGCAGGTCCTGCGGGGAGTTCGATCTACCGTAGCCGGGGATTCCGCTGCTCTTTACAACGCATTGCTGCTTACCGTCAAAGATGCCGCCCAAACTACAGGTAGAAGATTCGTCGTCGTTTTCTCGAATGGACCCGACAATTCCAGCGTAGTTCCTCCCGAGGATGTCGCCGAGATCGCACAATCGGCTGGCGTTTCCGTTTACATGATCAGCACCCAGGAAGCCAAAATGGAGCCGATTTCAACCGCCGTTTTCGAGCGCATGACGGCAGCTACTGGAGGCAAAGCCTACTTCGCCAAGAGTTGGAAGGATGAGCGGCGCGCCTTCGGCTCTATCCGTGACGATCTCGCGCATCTCTATAACATTAGCTACTATCCAAAGCCCAACGCGAATACCGGCTGGCGGTCCATCTCCGTCAAGTTGGCAGGCAATAAGTTCGGAAAATATAAAGTGCGAACGCGCAACGGATATCGCTTGCAACCAACAAGGTTTGCAGCGCCTCGCAGAACTGCCGAACTGGCACCGCTAACAGCCGGATCAAACTAGAAAATCCGGCCCGCGTTTTGCGAGCTGGGCTGTGGGAAGAATCGTCCCTATCGGGGAACGCGTTAACAGCGGGAGGCACCGCGCTAGATCCCTGCAGTTTGATCTCTATGGATCAGCCAACAACTCAGTTTTCTGGTAGTCGCCCCGGCTGAAGTATTTTTCCAGAGTGCTGACAGTTTTGCGAGCCCCTGAAAAATAATCCGCAGTCTGCCCATTCTTAGCTGGCATCGACCCTTGTGCGGGTCATGTCGCCATTCAGCAATCGCCAGATTCCCATCGGGTTCTCATTCTGGAGTTCGGGTGGGAGGGCTGCATCTGGAAATCCTTGGAAACAGACCAGCCTTGTGAAGCGGAAGATCGCCTGACTTCCGACTGATGTGGAGCGGCCGTCTGATGTGGAGGGATACGGGCCGCCGTGGACCATGGCGTGCGTGACTTCGACTCCTGTGGGGAATCCGTTGAAGAGAAGCCTTCCAGCTTTGGTCTCGAGAATCGAAATCAGGTCGGCGAAATCTTTGAGGTCTTGCTCGGTGCCGTGGATTGTGGCCGTGAGTTGGCCTTCGAGACTGCGGGCGATCTTCAGAACCTGGTCGTGGCTTGAGTGCTCGACGAGGATCGTCGAGGGGCCGAAGATTTCGTGATGCAAGTCGGAGCCGAGGAAGTGCTCGGCGTCGGTTTCGAAGAGAACTGCATCGGCGCAGAATCCGGCGCTCGCGGATTGAGCGGCTTGCGCGGCGGTCTTTACCGCCGAAATCTGTTTGCGCTCGGCGATTCCGGAATCGTAGGCCGAATGGATCGTCTTCGTGAGCAGATGAAATGGAGTGGACGCTCCGACCAACTCGCGTAACTTGATTTGAAAGGGAGCGGCGTCGGAACTCTTCGGGAGAAAAACCATTCCGGGCTTTGTGCAGAACTGACCGGCGCCTAGAGTGAATGATCCGTGGAGACCTGCGGCGATTTGCTCGCCTCGCTCTTTCAGAGCACCGGGCAGGATGAAGACCGGGTTGGTGCTGCTCATCTCGGCGTAGAACGGAATTGGCTCGGGACGCGCTGCCGCGACATCCATGAGAATGCGTCCCGCTGTGCGTGATCCGGTGAAGCCTCCGGCTTTGACCAGCGGGTGCTTCATCAGCGCGACCCCTATGTCAGATCCCGAACCGAACAACAAGGAGAAGACGCCTTCGGGAAGTCCGCAGTCGCGAACGGCTTGCTGGACGGCGCGTCCGACGAGTTCTCCGGTGCCGGGATGAGCGGCGTGCGCTTTCACGATGACCGTATTGCCGGACGCCAGGGCCGATGCGGTGTCGCCTCCTGCGACGGAGAAAGCTAGCGGAAAATTGCTCGCGCCGAAAACGACGACCGGCCCGAGAGGACGCAGCATCGAGCGGATGTCGGGCTTGGGGAGCGGCTTGCGGTTGGGATCGGCCAGATCGATTCGCGCGTTGACCCACGATCCTTCTTCGGCGACTTGCGCGAACAATCGGAGTTGGGCACAGGTGCGGGCGGTCTCGCCTTGGAGACGCACCTTCGGCAGCGCCGTTTCCAAGCCGGCACGCTCGATGACCTCTTCGGCGATGGCCTCGATGTTCTCGGCGATGCGGCGAAGCAGGGCGGCGCGCTCTTTGCCTGTGCTGTGACGGAACGTGTCAAAGGCCTCGGCGGCGAGTTGGACTGCCTGGTCCACTTCCGCGGGTGTTGCGGGCGTGAATCCCGGTTCGAGCTGTTCGCCGGTGGTGGGATTGAACGCGTGGAGGCTGGCCTTGGTGCCCACGCCTTCGCGGAATCCGATGAGAGATCGGCCTGAAATTTTTGTTGCTGAAATCACCATCTTGGACTTCGCCTCATGGATTCATTCGTACCCCATATAAAGGTGGGGCGGCAATACCCGCGAACATTTTTTTGAAGCAAAACTCGCAAAATCTTGGAATGAAAGGCTTTGCGGGATTCGGATCCTGATCTAGCCTCGCAAAATATTGATTCCAGAGAATTTAGAGGCAAAATATTGAAACGCAAAGACTTAGCCCGCAAAAATTGGGTCACCCCGAGTTGAATTTTTTAGGGGCGTTTCGCGCAAAATATTCCAAGAAAGGGACTTGCTCCCACACGGTCTCGACTTTGGTCCGCAAAATCTTAGAAACACAGGACTTAGAGGCAAAATATTGTAAAAGAACAACTTAGCTCGATCGCCCGTTTGTCGAACCTGAGCACCTTGCGGCCTCGTCAGTGTCGACGATTGAGGCTGTGCATGTCTAGGACATCCGTCACATGGGCCCCTGTGGAAAAGTTGGGGCTCACCCTCGGCGTTCGTATCTCAAATTCATAAACCACAAAGGACACGGAGGCTCACGAAGGATTAGCTGGACAGGTTTCCACGCCATTCGCCACGTTTATTCTGATCCAGTACCTAATGGCTGAGCCGCTGTTGGTGTAGTTGCCATGCTCCCCGCTCTTACCGGGAATACGGGTGGGCGAACGGAATCGGGTGTCCAATCAAAGAGAAACTGGGTTGCCGGGCCGCAAATCCTACCCTGGCATGGGCCCATGCCGCAGCGAGTGTGTAGCTTTGCGGAACGCCAACCGGTGTGCGATTGCAACCGTCTGTACGGAACGTCTTCACATCTGCAGATTAGAGTCTCGGGGGCGGCGAGTTTCTTGAGTTCAGGACGGAGCTGAAAAGCTCGGTCGAGGGCTCGGGCAAACCGTTGCGCTTTCTTGCGCGCCGAGAAAAGTTCGCGCGCTTCGTGAGCTCGATCTGCGGCAGCGAGACCTGCAATCTGGCCTTCTATTAGAGACAGGTCGATGCCTCCGATGCTTGTGGGCTCTCCCGCGCAAAAGATATTGGCAATCGAAGTTTGCTGAATCTCGTCGACGTGGACGAAGGAATTTTGAATGTTGCATCCGAGCAACTGGGCAAGCTCGATGTTGGGCACGAGATGAAATCCGCAGGCGAGATAATCGCAGAGAATTGTTTGGGGCTTCCCTGCTCGGGAGATAGTGACCCTCTCGAGTGCTGACTGACCTTGAGCGGCTGTGACCCACGAACCTGGCGCGAACGTCACGCCTTCGAGAGTACGTTTCAGTTGAAGACTTTGCGAGATTTTGCCGGGCTGGTTCCACAACGCAATGGCAAATCGGGCCAGCCTGCTATACGAAGCTTGTTCGCAGAGCATTGGAACGTCTGCGCCGTGATCTTTCAGGTAAGAGGCAACGGCCAGCAATAAAGGTCCAGTGCCGGCGACGACGACACGCTTGTCGCGAATCGGGAGTCCGGATTTCACCATCGCCTGGAGGCCGCCGGCACCCATGACGTTAGGCAAGGTCCAGCCGGGAAATGGAAGAAACCGCTCCCGCGCTCCGGTCGCGAGGATCAGCTTGCGATACCGCAACTCGAGCAGGTCCTCGTCGCCTTCGGCGAGTAGGACGCCTGGCGCAGGCTGGTCAAAAACTCTCATTCCGCTCAACACCGTGACGCCCGCTTTTTGCAAGCGGCGATACCACTCGGCAGCTTCAATCGAGGGAGACATCTCGGTCGAAGTGCGCCAGATCTGTCCGCCGAGACTGGGGTTGTCATCCACGATGGCGGTACGCGAGCCGTATTCTCCCGCGCACACTGCGGCTGCGATACCGGCTGGGCCTCCGCCGATAACGAGAACGTCGAATGGATGCGGATCAGTCATTCGTCTTCACGTCCATGGCTGGCTCGCAGATTGTCTGGCAACTTCGGCAATGGCGCTTTCCGTTGATCGACACACGACACTCAAAGCAAATCCCCATACCGCAGAGAGGTCCT
>Ga0335069_10015581_pt1 | contig 10627 bp, 10 predicted proteins | sample Lox_Sample_11_FD_206714 | JGI IMG/M metagenome (GOLD analysis project Ga0335069, IMG submission 206714) | Soil microbial communities from Loxahatchee National Wildlife Refuge, Florida, United States - Lox_Sample_1.1 | ecosystem: Environmental > Terrestrial > Soil > Wetlands | place: USA... | reverse complement strand
CGCAACACGGGCAAGAGCGTTGCGAAGTGGCAGGGCGAACGCAACAAAGAGGTAGAGGCGCTAAAAGCCAAGGCCCGCGCAGAACATCGCGCCAGTGCGGAATACATCGCGTATGAAGTGAAGCTGGCCGAAGGCCACCGGCTGAAGCTAGCGGGCCAGCCCAACCAAGCATTTTACCTTTTCGTCAAGGAAGCTTCTGAGGCTTCAGCTGCAAAAGAAGCAGAGATAAACGCCAAATACGGGCTGAAATAACTTACAGTTTCCAAAGCTCGCGGGGCAAGTGTTGCCCCGCGCTATAATCTGGCAATACTGGCTCGCTGAAGCATCGGCAGTTATAAATGCAACCTGCGTGCGCCTTTTCCCCGCGCTCTCCAGCAACGGGAGGATCGTCCCATCTTATGTACTTTCCGTTAAGCTTCTTGTGCAGCGGCCTAACGTCTGTATCTCCGGACGACCGCCAAATATACCCCTCACTGCCGACGAACTGCGCGCGCGCCTGTACAAGATTACTCGCCGCCCGCGCCGTTTCTGTACGTGCAATCAGCATCGCACGTGACGCGGTAATATCCCCCAGCGCGCCAATACGGCTGGCGAGCGTGCCGGCACGCTCCGCCGTCGAAATGCGGGCTTCCGCCATCATTTCGTGCACCTGCTGCGCAGCCTTGAGGGGGAGAGAAGTGATAAGCGCGACTTGGGACGCTTGGAGCTGGCGGAACAGATCGCCAAGCGGCATGTGCTCAATCTCTTCCCGCAGGTTCCGGCTCATGGACCGGGCCAGGGTGTTCCACATGGCCTGATCGCGCCGCGACACGTCCGCCAGCATGCGCGCCGCCGACGCGCGCGCCCATGGCCGGATAGTTTCGGCGTACAGTTCAAGCGCCCGGATCAGCGTGTTTTCCGATTCGCCTTCAGCCAGCATGCCTACCAGCCGGCCAATCTCGCGCGCCACGCCGCGCAGGTCGCGGCCATATTGGATTTCAGCCCGCCGCACCTGCGCCCAAGTGCGGCGCTCGCGCCGGGTTTCGGGGTCCGCGTCGTGCGCGTGCTCACGCATCGCTCAGCCCGCGCCAATACGATACGGCGGCGAGCACCAGCGCAAAGACCCAATCGGCGCAGTGCGCGAAGCTGTCGTGGTCCGCCAGCGTGTCTTTCCAGTGGATAGCGTCGTCCGCAGTGAAGCCGCCGGCGGCTGCCGTGAATATTCCGGCCCCGGCGGCGAAGAGCACCGCGATGGCCGCGCTGATGAAGCCCTTATTCATCGCTCGCCTGCCATACGCCGTGACAGCGTTCATGTGTTGTACAAACTAATTCGTCCAGTGCAGCAAGCGCGGCGTGGCGGTCGTCCTCTGTGCCGAACTTCGCAGGCGCCAGCGTTACGCCAGTCGGGCAATGCTGCAGCAGTTCGGGAAGGCTGTCAGATTCGCCCCATGCAATATGCACTTCATCCCAGCTGATCAGCACAGGGGCGCGCTCCGGCTGCGGCCCGGTTTCCACCGGCCGGAAATGCGGGTCCACCGTCACAGTGAACGGCGGCGCTTCCGCTTCGGGCTGTCCTTCGACGCTTCTGCTTTCGTCACCCATTTCAAGACCCTTTCGGCTTTGGCTTTCAGACCCGCAGCGCGGGCCGGGATGGATTCAACGGCGTGCCGCAGTTCGCGCGCCGCGTTCTCTTCATGCACGTGAATGTGTATTGTACGGCTCACATCCGCCCCCCGAAAAGCGCCAGCGGCCGGATGGCGGCGGGCAGCGCATCACGCGCGTGAATGTTACGACTCTTAACAATAGGCGCCGCAACGTTAAAATTTCGCAGAAACTTTAACAGGTTGTGCACCGGAATTCCCTCAATCCCGCCGCGCACAGCCCGGCCGTAGGCGTGGCCGTAATCGGCCTTGGCCTGCGCCAAGTCAGCGTAGCCGAGCATCACCTTATGCTCTTCGAACTGGCCATGGTCATCGTAGTGGTTGAAAATCCAGCACTTGCGGCTATCCAGATTCGGTCCAATGAAACAATCGAGCTGTTCGCCTTCGCCCTCTGCAGAGCGCGTTCCGCGGATGTAGCCATATGCGGCCGGCCAGTGCGGGCCGCCGGGCCAGCGCCGCGCGCCCTTCTGGCATTCGACCACCACCGGCACGCCGCCAATCTCGCTCAGAGCCAAAGAATCGCGCGCCTTCGGCTTCTCCCCGCCGTCTTCCGGTTCCTCCTGGCCTTCCGGCGGCACCATCAGCTGTTGCTGCGCGGCCTGATCCTCAAGCCCCTGCTGGCGCGCCTGCTGCATAGCTTCCTCGCTCGCCGGCGGCGGTTCATTCATCGCGTCTTCAATATCCTCATCCGTGATGTTCGACCACCGGCCGGTTTTTGAACCTTGTTCACGAAGCTCTTTCAGCGCGGTGCCCCGCCGGATAATGCCGCTGTCGAATGCCTTCAGCGTCGTGTCGGTATCAGCTGCTGCAATCGTCGATTGCTCGCCGTCCGGGGTCTGCCACAACGAATTGAACGTGAACCGCCAGTTAGCCGGCAGCGTTTTGCCGATGTTGCCCGCGATGACGGGTATCAGCCGGGATAGAAACGGGCGCAGGTCCCGCTCACACAGCCGCAGGATGTTGTCATAATAAGTACGCAGGTCGCTTTCGCCGGTAGAATTCATGCCGGTTGGGGATTGCCCGAACAGCCGTACCAGCGGGATTTGCCAGCAGCCGGAAATCTGCTGCCCCAGCTGCACCAGCGTGTCTGTAACGCCGGTGTTCACGGTTTGTGCGTGCGGGATAAAATTGTCCTTCGCGTCGATCAGCGTGATGCCCTCATTACTCTGCAAGCGGCGCATCATGTCCACCTGCGCCATGAGCGCGTCACGCGGCTTGCCGCCAGCGGCGATAATCTGGCGAAGTCCTTCGATCTGGTAAACGCGCGTCCACAGCTTGCTGACAAGCTGGCTCGCGCCGGTGGTCGCGCTATCAAACGAGGTCAGCCGGTCGAAAATGGGCTCAAAGATGGACATACCCCACAGATTATTCATCTGGGCTTGCCAATAGGGCAATTCGACGCCAACCGAGCGGAACACGCGGGTGTGATGGATATCGCCTTCCGGAACGCCCTTCAGCCCCTGGTGCACGGTGTAGTACTCGGGCAGCCCCATATCTGGCCCCCAATCCTCCACCACTTGCGACGGGTCAACTTCGACCATCCAGCGGTCCAGGGGTACAATGCCTTTGAACTGTCCCGGTGCAACGGTATCAGGGTTTAGCGGAGTGCTCAAATCCTGGCCGTCGATCAGCATCACGCCAACCGCGCCACCGTACAGCCGGCCGGGCTTGATCGTGCGGCCGATCGCTCCCCATACCTGCGTGTCCGTGATGCACTGGTTGAACAGTTCGGTATCTTCCGGCTTCCAATCGCACTTTAGCTCGATACCGCCGCGGGTCATGTCTTCCGCGATCAGGTCCACGCCGATCTGCGCCAGCCAGCTGCCGCGGTACATCCATTCCAGCAGCGTGCGATTGAGCGTAATCGGGTTGTAGCCATAAGTGTCGCCGCTGCCCGCGTTGTCCGTGCCCTTGCCGAGCGACAGCGCGAAATTCTGAAAGCTGTCCAGCGTCGGGAAGCCTGAGGGGGCAGAGATTGGGGCGGCGGACGGCGGCGCGGAACGGGCTTGGCGGGACTGCTGTTTGCGCGTTACCCTGGACATGGTGGACCCTTACGATACGCTACACATCTTCGGGTATCTCCAGCCAGTGCCGGGAGCCCGCTTCGGCCCGGCTGCTGTGCTCCACCGGCCCCCAATCGAGCGGTTGCGTCACGTGCGGCATGTAGACCTTAAGGTGAACATACCCCGTTGGCTCGATCTGCACAACCATGGCGGCATACGGCCCGGCACCGATATAGTGCGGGGGCTGCGGCTTGGCCGTAGGGTCGAAAGCATGTACAATTTTACCCACATACGCCGCCACAATTGCACCCCTACACCCTTCGCGTAATGGAGATTATGTAAAATTCTACCCCCGGCAGGGGTTAGCCTGCCGGGTTAAGTTTTCGCCATCTGCGGCCGTGGCTGGCCATGTCACAGCCCTTTGGACGCAACCGCAGACGCGTCACGATGCCCGAAGGCAAAGCTCATTTGGCCCCGTGCCGGGGGAGCCAGGAATTGCACCAAGCATAGGGCGTGGTGGTGCAATTGTACCTGCAGTCTTGCTCCGCCACACGCACGGGCGCGTTAAACTGGCAAATTCCCGTGTCCGGAACGCTTGCGCGCACCTTCGGAGACTTGAACCAGCACCGGCAATTTGCACATGCCTGCCCCGGAACACCCGGCGCCAAGTTTTCACCTTCAAGCACTTTATGTCCTTCCACACATCAAGCGAGCTGCGCCCATAATTCCAGCAGCTGCGGGCCTGCAAACGTGAGCATGAGCGCGTCAGCGTGATCCGGGGAAGCGATGCCGCGGGCGCGCAGCGCATCCTTGCTCTCGATCGCGATCTTGCCCTTTTCGTTGCGGGTCCACTTTACAAGGCTAATCTGCATCGTCAAGAGCGTAGCTTCTGGCCCGGCGTGGTCGTCCGGAACGCTGATCAGCCCGGAAAGCTCGTGCTCAATCCCGTCTTCCTCGCCTTCGAGAAACCGCACATGCTGATACGTGTGCTTGAAGCGCTCGCGCGCCAGCCACCACGCCTCCGCTTTCAGGTTGGCGAATTTCTCGTGTGAGCTTTCGCCGTCCGGCCACACCAGATCAGTCGGGGGCAGCCCCACGTTGATGCCTTCAGTCGTCAGGTTTTCGACGCCGCAGCGCGAGAGCACCGAGACGATGCCCTGGCCCACACCCACAGAGTCATAGCGCAAATGATGCACCCGGCATTCTGTACCGTCCGCGCGCCACGTCTTAGCGTTGCGGCTTTCATCGAGCAACTGGTGCGCCGTATTTATAGTGTCAGGTTCGCGCCATGAAACCGGCACGCCGACAACTGGCCCCCAGCGCGGCACCCACACAGATTTCGCCTTGCCTGCGCCCACGTCGCCGCCGGCCACGCCGGAGACTGCGGGCTCTATCGGCGCCAGCTTGGCGATGCGCTTCGCAGCGTTCACCCACTTGGCCGGAATACAAATACCTTCGACGGACGCGGAATAGTCTCGCTCGTACTCACTGGCCCATTGGAAATCTTCCAATTCCAGTTTTTTGCGCGCGATGCGCTCCGGGGTCATGAGGGGGTTGTCGCGGTAATCGAAAATGAACACTTGTTCGGGGGGCAGCCGGTGCCGTTTGCGCGCGAATAAATCGCCGGGGCTGTTGACGGTGGAACCCCAAATGCGCACGTCGGTGTTGGCCGCGGTCGAGGCATTCACCCGGTCTGCGCGCTCAATAAACGCGGCCTCATCTATGAAATAGAGCGCGCTCCGGCCGCCGCGCCCCATCTGATCGCCGGCTTCACCGCGGATGATGTTACCGTTCTCCGGGTTGATCAGCCTCATGTAATTGAAGCACTTGCCCGCGCTGAACCCTCGCGGCCACATCCAGCCCGGAAGCTGGAAAAACATCATGCGGATTTTCTCCAGCAGCGAATCAGGATCGCCGCTCTTGTCCACATATTCTTCCTTGCGGCTGCCGAAAGTGGTTTTGAAGCCCGGCACAAAAAGCCATTTGTGCAAAGCATATCCGCCGGACAGCCAGGAGAAGCCCACATCCCGGCTTTTCTCCACAAGCCCTTCATCCCGCCGGGCAAGCCGCTCATCCATCCACGCCAGCCAATCGAGTTGGCGCGGGTAAGGGTCGAACGGCATGAAAGCAAGGCCGCCATCCACAGCCACGCGCGGGTCAAAAGTCCAGCACCAATTGGACATGAAATGCGCCACGCTGCGCCGGCACTGTTCCCGCTCGATAGGCCGCAGGTCCGGTTCAGCGTTTAGCTGCTGCAGCCTTTTCAAGCGCCTCGCTATAGAGTGCTGCAAGCTCTGCATCGGTCATACGCTCCAATTCGGCCACTTCGCGCGGCGTGGATTCAATGGGCGGGGTCACAGCGGCCGGGGGCGGCAGCTGGCCTGCGCTCTTATATCTGCGCACGGTCAGCATGAACTGCAGCAGCTTATCAGAATAGCGGGTCACCTCGCCGCAGACCTCCCCCTTATAGAAGACAGGCTCCTGCACTCCGTCCACAGCGCGCCGCCGGGCCTCGCCCTCCATTATATCTGTCCCGTGCTCCAGGGCATCCAGGCACTGCGCATTGAACGCGGGGTCAGATTCGCGCCAGTACTGTAACTGTGCACGGGTACACCCCAAATCGTCGGCTATCTCTCCAAGGGTCCAGCCCTTGCGCATTCTCCGGAGGATATGTTCGTGCAGGAGGCGGAGCCGCTTAGGCCGCCCTACCCCATACACCTTCTTACGGCCTGAACCGCGCACTAAACTACTCCAGGTTGTATTTCATGAACATTGTTCACTGAACATACCGGGTACAGCTCGCAAGGGCAAGCAGTGCAAACGACAATAGGTAGGGGCAAACTACCTATCCGGAGAAAGGTGCGGTCCATAGCCGGACCTCCACAGGCCGCGCGGTCCAAAGCCTTTGGCTAAACCTAAATAATTGATATTAAAACATAAATTACGGAAGGTCCGCACGGTCCAGTGACACCCCCTTACCCGGCGGAGAGCTCTATAAAGAATCTTACTATAGACCCGCTCAAGCCGCTTACTATTGCGCGCCCCACGCCAGATGCAATTTGGGCGAGCTAACTCGCGACATGAGGGGGGTTTCCAGTGGTCCTTTGGACCCTATATACTTTTCTTCATAATTCAATTAAGAGATACAAGGGCTTGCAGGGCTTTCGGCCGCGCTTTTGGAGGTCCAAAGCGCTGTCCAATAGGAGGTCCACCCCCTCAGATGCCAGCCCATTGGCCCGCACCTAATAGGTAACCGCATGAAAAAGCTTAAATATCCCCTAGCGCCCCGCTGCCCTCTGCCGGAGCTTTCTCGCATCTTAAAGGTCTGCGGGGGCGGATTAGCCTCCGGGCTACCTCCCGAATCGCAGCGCGTTCCGTTCGCTCCGGACTTACAAGACGCGGAACGCCAGCTATCTGACTGCATCTATTTTCTGTCGGGAATTCCGGTGCTGCTCAAACCCCCTTATTCCCCTTGGTCGAGTTATGGGCTCAAGCACGAGATAGAGCGCTGGCTGCGCGCGAAAGGGCGCGCAGAGCCTAATTACATAGGTAATTGGGTGTGCATCATCGCGCTGATGCTGTTTCGCGTGCCCCTATAAACGGAGACCGGCAATCCCAACGCGTTTCCTGCGCTTTCCCTGTATGCCTTGCGCTACAGGGGGAATGTGCTACCGCTACCGCCCGCGGCTAAATCTCCGGCGCCCCCGGCGGCATCTCAGTAACCACCGCAGAGCCAGCCGCACATAACGCCTCCAGCCGCTCAATCTCCCGCGTGCAGTGCGCAGCCTTCGCGGTCAGCGCTGCACGCTCCGGGCTACCTACGGCGCTTTCTACAGCCTCAGCCGTAAGCTTGGATTTCTGTCTGCGTAGCCGGGTAAGCTCCTTTTCCCGCTCCGCGGCTTCCCGGCTGGCCTCCACCCCCTCAAGGTCTTCCCCGGTGTAAATTGCGTAGCCGCGCGCCCCCTTGCGGTTACGCTTTCCGGGCAGCCGGCATTTTTCGTGCCCCAGGCGGAACATGATTTCGGCCAGTTTCGCGCCTGCCGCCGGCGATTGCCGCTCTATCGGAATGCTCAGCCAGTTGCCCAGCACCACCGATGACGCAACCATGATGCGGGCGGGGGCAGGCTTGCCCTTCTTGGCGGCTTCAGCTAGCTGCTCTTCAACATGCCGCTCGATGCTAGCCGCCACGATATCTTCCCAGGGGCTTTCCGCCGCGCGTTCTTCCGATTCCTCTTTCAATTGCTGGTACACATGCCCCGGCAGATCGTGTGGAGTTCCCGACGCCTCTAGCGTCAGAATTTCGGCCCAAATTTGCCACTTATCCCTTTCCAGTTCGTCCCTCCGGAATCTATTGGGCGAATCCGGAAGCTGACCTTCATACGAATACCCCTGTACCGGTATAGGAATGAACCGGGTATTGCCTGAGGGGTCAATCAGGATAGGCCCGCCAGTCGGGTTGTGCGAGCCGAACAGCGAAAACGTGCGCGGGTAGGTTTCGGCTTCCGGGTCATACTTCAAGGATGCGCAATCCGCCGTCCGCGTGATGGCGTCCTTGATCCGCTCGTAATCCTTCCCCTTAATCCGCGACAGTTCACCCTGATCTGCGAAAATTTTCCCCCGTGACTGTTCAATAATGTCCCGGTTTGCCGCAAGTAAGTCTAAGTCTTCCGTGTACCATTCCGGCTTCAGCGCAAGTATCTTGACGAATTCTGATTTGCCTATGCCCTGCGGACCTTCGAACACAGGAAAGATGCGCGTGCGCGTGCCCGGCTTCAGCACCTTGCGCGCCGCGCCGACAAGCGAAGCCACTGCCGCTGCGCGCACCAATGGGGTATCCCGCGCCCCCAGATAGTCGATAAACAGCGTCTCCAGCCGCTTTACCCCGTCCCATGGGGTTGCCCGCACGGCATCCAGGAACGCGTGCTGCCGGTTTTTGCGCGCAATGACCGTGATACGGTCGTCCAGGTACTGACGGTTGAAACACAGCCCGGCATCGTCCTCCAGCTTACCCCAGATATCGAGCCGCACGCCTTTATTGAGTACGACGGGTTCTTCGCCTTCGATGCAGGCCAGCGCGCGGCGGGTCCATTCGTCGTAAAACAGTTCGACGCCGATCTTTTCCAGCGCCAGCGCGACGGTTTCCGCGTTGTTGATGTTCACCCCGCGCCCGCCTGCTGCGCCCGGCGCTTTGGCCTTGCCTTCGCGGGTGTATTCCTGGATTAGGTCCACGCACGCCTTGATGGATTCTGTCGCGCCCAGCAGCTTGACGAGCGCTGGCTTGCCCCTCAGGCGGGACTTGGGGTTTTTGGCCTTCTCAAAAGTCTGCGGGATTTGCTTGAGGTGGATTTTGTCCGCCCCCAGATAATCGGTGACCGCCGACATGATGCGCATGACGCGGGTTTCGGTCCAGCCGCAGCGCATCAGCATACCGGAAATGGCGCTGCAGATATCGTGCCGCGCGCCTTCCGGATAGAGCCCCCCTTCGATAATTGTCAGCGTGATGCCGAATTCATAGGCCGCCGCCAGCAGCGCGGCACGGTCCACCACCTCCAGCGCCGCGGGCTCGCCGTCGAACAGCACGGCCTCTCCGCTATCCTTGTGGATCGAGCCCGGCAGCACCGTATGAATGCCGTTCTCCGCCACGTCGCCGCGCAGTTCGAACAGCATATTTTTCAGCTCGCCGTGCTGCATCTTACCGGGCAGCTTGAACGCGAGCGTCGGGAACGGTTCGGAGCCGCTGACGCGCCACAGCATATGCGAACGCGGCGTTGACTTGCGGCCGAAAACTACGGCGGCGGGGAAGAACCGCGGTGCAAGTTCCCGCGCCGCGCGGCAATCGTGGTCACCGTCGATCAGGCCGCCGAACTTGGCCCCCAGCAACGCGCCGATGCCGTCCCGCGAGCCCCAATCGGAGAGCGGGGGCACCGTGTACCCGGCGTGGCCTGCCGCCGGCGCCCCCTCAGGCTCATACCAGCCCTTCGAGCCGGGGCGCACGCGGGTCGCCTGCAGGCCCTGAGATTTGAGCCAGTCGTATGTCTGCCGGCGCGCGCCGCTGATATCGGGAACCATGTACGCAACTCAACGTGTACAGGCCGCAGAAAGGCGCCGCGGGAAGTGCGGCCGCATTTGCGGAACTACGGGGCGATGTGAGGGGGGAGGCCAGAAAAGTGCGGTTTACGGACCGCTATCCATGGAACAAAACGTACAGGCGAGACGTTCTTGATGCGCAGAAGATACGGAGAGCATGCGCAGCCTCAAATTGGCGGGGTGCTGGATCGCGGCCCTAGCCTAGTGTGCTGCGCGCCGTTGCGCAAGCCCTTGAATCTGGTTGTATTAACATGCTAGCTGCAACTATCTGGATTAGTTGCGCTCCGGCGCCCGCTGTTGTACACTCCATCCCAACAGGGCAGCGCTGGCTTCGGCATGCAGGCATGTGCGCCCCTGCCACTCACGCGGCGGGCTGAGGGGAAAGAAAGCGCGGGCTCCTTCACCGGCCCGCGCTTTCTTCTTTTCAACCGTCTTCCGGGTCCAGGATCAGCATCAGCTTGAACCGGCTCAAGTCCGCTTCTGCGCTCATTTGAGCGTCACCCTCGCGCCGGTCAGATGCTGCAATTCCTGCTGAAGCTTGTCCACTTCGAGTTCGTGAGCATCTGCCAGCGCCTTTTCGTACTCCTCCAAGGTGAACACGCCTTTGGCGATCAGCAGGCTGGCGAGCGCGCCGCCGGTGACAAGAGCTGAGTCTAAACCTACCCGCAGGTGCTTAGGCTCGGTGAGTTTGCAGGAATAATTCATTAGCACTGCGATGCCCGATTGCATGGCGTGCATGGCCGCGAGATACCGGGCCTTGTGGGGGCTATCCGTCATGGTTCAGCACTCCACCCGGCCCCAAAACTGCGCGAACTCGCGTTCAACGTATGCCCGTTTGTTCTCCAGTTCTTCTAGTTCTGCCCGCTTCTTGTTTATTTCCCGGTTGAAGTAAGCTAC
>Ga0335069_10015580_pt1 | contig 10627 bp, 7 predicted proteins | sample Lox_Sample_11_FD_206714 | JGI IMG/M metagenome (GOLD analysis project Ga0335069, IMG submission 206714) | Soil microbial communities from Loxahatchee National Wildlife Refuge, Florida, United States - Lox_Sample_1.1 | ecosystem: Environmental > Terrestrial > Soil > Wetlands | place: USA: Florida... | reverse complement strand
TGGCGCATTGGCCTTTGGAATTCTGGCTGCATTCGGCGTTCTTCGAATATGTTTTACCCTGATGCGCCCGCAAACGGACGAAACCGCCGTCAAGCCCGCGCCAGAGGCTGCGCGCATCTCGTAAACTGATCGACCCGAATGTCTGCTACGGCGGCGGTTGCTGCTGCCGCTGTTGCATCTCCTGCATCATCTGCTGTGGCGTGCGCACCGGCACGGCTCCAGGTTGCGTCGGGGGCTGAGCTTGCGGCGGCTCCTGGGGCGGAGGCTCCGGCTGCTGCGCTTCCTGCTCCGGCTCGCTGTCCTCTTCATCGGCCGGACGCCTGACGTTGGCTGCAGAGCCAGGCTGCGAGGCGCCGGCACTTTGCGCTGTCAGAACAATCCGTCGGGGAGTGCCTTGCCCAACATCCCCAACCATCAGAACGTTGTACCCGGAACCGTCGAGCAATTCAGCGATCACATCGCGCGCCGGTCCGGGCCCATAAACTCCAAAGACCCGCTGGTCTCTGTCGAATCCCTCGAGCGTGGCGCCGGTTTGCGTCGACACAGCCTTGAGAATCTGCTCGAGGCTCGAGTTGGCGGCAACTACGCGCAAACCGTGACTGTCCCATGTCACTGTTGCTTCGGACGGCTGATCGTTCGCCGGCCAGTCGGGAAGCGGCTGCACGGCAGGCAAAGGCGCAACGGGTGGCTGGGGTGCAGGCTGGGCCACCGCGACCGTGGCATGCGCTGAGCCGGACTTCTTTCTTGGGCTCGTCCGCGGCGATGTTGGAGCCTTCTGCGCTTGCGCGGCTGTCACCGGCGCAATGGACGCGGAACCTTGCGCGACTCCCACCGCTCCGCCAAGTCCCGCCAGCACAATGGCGAAAGCAACCGCTCGGCCGGCGAGCGCGTGTGACGAGCGCAGACAGGATGCACCAAAAGCGCGCAATACCTCGCGTCTTGTCTCCGCTCTCCGCTTACGGCTCAGTCGCATGGGGGAACTCCTCGCGGCAGCACAACGCAGGCGAGCAGCAGCATCTGGGGAGACTTGGAGCCTGCGCTGCCCTGCCGCTTACTACAATAGACTAGCAACAGCAGAGGAACGCTCTTAACGGGCCCTCTAAGGTAAACAGGATGTCAAAAACGGCACTCTTCCGGTGGATAAGCCTTTCTGCTGCGTTACTGACTTCGCCATTGGTTTGCCGGGCTGTAAGCTGCACCTCGCAGGCCGAGATGGTTCCCCTGGACCGGGATGCAATATCCGCTATCTCCGGAAAATTGGCCGAGGCCGCCGTCGCGCAGGACTTTACAGTTCTCCAGGCGGAACTGCTTCCCGAGGAAGCCAGCCAGTGGAGCGGTATTCGAGCCGCGGTGGAACAATCTGCGCCTCTCGTCAAGGGCGGCCATTTCGTGCTTCGTAACGGGTATCTGCTCGACGCCACCAGCCTGACGGCGCCGGCCGACACGCAATTCTTCTGCTCGAATGCCAGCGGTTCACTCACCGTGACGATCAGCATGAGCGCCCTGCCGCCGGGCCGATACGCGGTTTTGCTGGCCGACGCAGCGGGCGCGCCCCTGGCGGGGCAGATGGGGTTGGTCCTCGCGTGGGACACCGCGGCGACAGCATGGAAGCTGGCGGGGCTTTCCATCCGGCCGGGGGTCTTCGACGGGCATGATGGCGTCTGGTACTGGTCGCGCGGCCGCGAGCTCTCCAAGCCGGACCCCTGGAGCGCCTGGTTCAGCTACGATGCAGCCCGTTACCTGTTGCTGCCCCTTGATTTTATTTCTTCACCCAACTCCGACAAGCTTCGCCAGGAGCAGGGCCTGATCTCTCCGTCGCCGCTAAGCGCGCTTCCTCTCTCTCTCCATGATGGCGACCGAACATGGAAGATAGAAGCCGTCGGCCTCGATGCATCACTCCACGAAAACGACCTGGGCGTGGTGTACGAATCGACCGGCGTTACGGATCCCGCCGCGCTTCGCACCGAGGCGACAGCAGTCCTGAGTGCATTTCTCAAGGCTCAGCCGGGGTTGCGAGCCAATTTCCATGGCCTGTGGGCCTATGCGGAGAAAGATGGCAAACGAACCCCCATCATGGAACTGCCGATGAAGCAGATCCCGTAGAAGCAGGGGACAAGGTGACCGGGTGACGAGGGTGACACCTTGTCCGCTTGTCCCCTCGTCCGCCTGTTCCCTTTGTCCCCCGGCCCTTCTCACATTTCATCCGCCGACGGTCCGTAGCTGCCGGGGACCTTGGCGCCAAGCAAGCGCAGATAGACGCCCAACTGCGCGCGGTGATGAATTGCGTGGTTTAACACCCAGTCGCGAAAAACCTGGTATTTGGGCTCGTCGATCCATGCCTGTCCACCTGCGACAAATTTCCAGTTGTGGTCCCACTTTTCGGGCGTCATGGCCACCAGTTCCGCCCGAGTCTTCTTCACGTCGTTATCGAACCGCTCCAGAAGCGCGGCTTTGCTGGCGGGCACGTAGGGTTCGAACTTGTGGTCGGCGGGAAACTCCAGCTTATCCAGCGCCAGGGTGTGGTAGCCCCAATCGCCCGCAGTCTCGGCCAGATGGCCGGCCAGGCGGCCCAGCGCCATCGACTTCGGGGTGGGCTTGTAGCTCCAATCAACATCGGCCGGGATGGCATCGAGTATTCTGCGGCTTCTTGCGGCTTCACGGTCAAATTCGGCAATCAGTTCTTTCTGTGCATCCATCGGGCAACCTCCAAGTTGCCCACCCAGCATAGCCGAGTTTCGATCGAAAGGCGAAGAAAAAACGAAGAATTTAGCACTAAATGACTAGGCTAACCCAAGTGCTTCTGTTGGCCACGTTCCTTGTGATTCAGGGAGCCGCCTACTCCCCTCCTCTGAAATCGCCAACCACAACGATAATGCGATCTTTTGGAAGTTTCGGATCGCGGAATATTCTTGCATTAAGAGCAAAATGCAACCTAATAGCAGCAACTCGGTTCTTCCACGGTACGTCTGGATATTCGGTAGCCATAGTTGAATCCATCAGGGACATGTCAGGGGAGAAGCTCTTAGGCCCATGTGAAGAAGGGACTTTGAACGGCAACTGCTCTGATTCCCACCAACCGCAATATATTGCGACCCCGCTGGGCCCAACATCGAAGGTGCGTACTTCGCGACCAGTTTGTAACTGGTTGACGTCAATAACCTGCCACCCAAGAGATCGAAATGCAGTGGATAGTTCATCTCCGAACATTACTGTGTCTGGCCCCGATCCGAGGAGGGATGTAACAGCCACGGTTTCTGGGTATTGGTCTATTTGGTCAAATACTCTAGGCAAGAAAAAGTGTTCAGACGTACCGGCTGAGAGAATCAAGGCATCGGTCCCTAGCCTTTTCTCCAGTTCCTGGGCTCGCTCGCCAACGGCATCTGCCTTTTCTTGGGCGTGTCGTGCGGCTGTTTCTGCTAGGCCTGCCGATTTCTGCGCTCTCTCCGCCGATGAAGCGGCCGACCCAGCCTGCTCGGTGATTAGTCCAAGTAATTGGTCGCTCTTCGCTCTCAATATGTTTGTTCTTGACCGGACACTGTTGTTTATAGAGGCCAATTCCATACTTCCCAGCGCTTCCCCCAAGATGCCCAGCAGCACAACAGCGGTTGAGACGATGTCGAACCAGAATCTCCACCGTGGCGGGCGACCTGTCGGGCGTATTGCTCTCCAGCCCCAGAAAATGTTGCCGAGTCTCCAACCGGCTAGGTCCTCGCGATATTCAGACACGATAACGATAATCTCGCCAACGATCCCAGGAACTACCACGAGCGAAGACACTATTGCTACCCACTCCCACAGCGTCGAGGACCGCCCTAGGGTACTTATTGAACTTTCCAACGCCGAAATACAGCTTTTCAAGGCTGATATGGAGGCTTCTAAAGCAGAGGCATCCTTAGGCAACGCAGTGGGGGCAGTAGCTAGGGCTTGTATGATCGCGATCATTGCACTCCTCTGCCCGCTTGTAGGAGAGTAGTAGTAACTCGCATCGAACAAGAAATTGGAGTAGGGGAGCGTGCCACAATCCTACCAGGACAGCCGGTGAAGGATCGCAAAAGAAGATAGAAGAGCCCCATGAATACCTAGTACTCGAGAGGGCTTTGTCCGCTTTCCTGAGCCGGAACTTATGAAGTGCCTTCCCACACCCGAGCTTGAGAAAGTTTCGCCAAGAGAGATACAAGTACGTCCCCGCAAAGCCCCAGTCTTAATCACTGGGAGGCACCTTACCGGTCAGTTCTGCGCAGGTCACCCCGGGCCGGTCACCCGCCTGCCGTTTGGAGCCTGCAAACCTCCGCGAGTACATTGGAAGGGCTAAGGGAGGCGCGCATTGCGGCAGCGAATTCTAGCGGCGATTCTGGTCGCACTTTGCTCCACCATCGCGCTTGCCCGCCAGACGGCCTCTCCTTCTCAGGATTCGGCCGGCCCTGCGAACTCGAAGCCCCGTGGCCCGGTAAAGCCGTCGAAAGTCCCCGCCTCTCCGGCATCTGCGAATGTCATTAACGCAACCTCTCTCGGGTCGCCACTTGTCCTCGACAAAAACTGGCGCGTGGGAATCTCTTCCGATCCGGGTGTGGCGTCGCCGGACTTCGACGACTCTCAGTGGCCGCTGCGCGATGCCCAGCCGGTGATCGAAGACGTATCGGATGAGGATCGGTCGGATTCGAATCAGGCAGATGGCGACAAGTCTGCGCCCGGCAACTCGCATCGCTACGTGTGGTTTCGGCTTCACATCGAGCTGGCTCCCAACCACGGCCCGGTCGCGCTGCTGATCGAGGTCCCGGTTTCGCTGAACTCCTCAGTCGGCATCACCTCAACCGGGCTCTCTCCCGACGTCTTTGCCAATGGCGTCGCGATTTCTCCCGGCGGCCCACACGGAAGCGCGCCGCAGCACTATCAAACCATCTCGCGCATTTACCCCCTGAACGTGCCGGCGTCACAGACCTCCCTGGTGCTCGCCATCCGCACCATGGACATCTCATTCGGGTACGGCTCGTACACGACGTTCTTTGGCGGCCGCGTCTTCGAACTGGGCAATCCCGACGACCTCAAGCGCGACTTCGAGCTGTGGTCGAATCGCAGCCTCTTCGAGCGCCTGCCCAGGCTGGTCTACTCGAGTCTTCTTATTGTTCTGGCCATTTTTCTTTTTGCGCTGTATTTCGCGCAAAGGGGTCACAACGAATATCTCTGGCTGGCGCTGCACGAGCTGGTGCAGGCGCCGATCGGCTTCATCGAGCTCGCCGGGAGCTCGGCCCAGCTCGACAGCTTGTGGTACGCCGCCCTCGCGCTCGAATTGGCGCTTGCCGCGGCCTACCTCTTCTTTGAGTTCCTGGTTTCCTTCCTCTCGCTCAAGCGCCGCTGGTATATCCGGTGGCTTCGCTACACCGCGCCAGTGCTGGCGGGCGTGGGTCCCATCCTCCTCTTTGTCGGCCACCGCGGAATCACGGTGGTGCTGCTGGCATCCATCTTTCTCTGTTCCCTTCTCTGGCTGATCGGCTGGTCGATCTTCATCTTTCTCACGCTCATCGCCGCAGTCCTCAAGCGCAACTTTGAGGCGGGCCTGTTGCTGGTTCCGCTGATCCTGAGCGTGGTGGGGCTGGTTGAGCCGGTCATCACCACCATCATCAGTGAAGACACGGGCAAGCCCTACATCTCGCCGCTCACCCTCCAGGCCGGTCCCATTCCTATCCACTTCGCTTCGCTCGGCGATTTCGCGGGAATCTTCGTGATCGTGCTCATCGTATTTGTGCGCTTTCTGCGCATCCAGCGCGATCAGCAGCGCGTCACCGGCGAGCTGGCCGCGGCTCGCGGCGTGCAGGAGCTGCTGATTCCTCAAGAAAAATTAGCCACTCCCGGCTTCGAGGTCGATTCGGTTTATAGCCCAGCCAACGAGGTGGGCGGCGATTTCTTCCACATCCAGACCGGCGAGGGCGGCCTGCTGGTCGTTATCGGGGACGTGGCCGGTCACGGGCTCAAGGCTGCAATGAACGTCTCGCTCATCATGGGCGCGCTGCGGCGAACCGAAGAGCGCAGCCCGGCGAAGATTCTCCATTCGCTGAATCGCGTGCTGGTCGGGGCACAGAGCTTCACGACATGCCAGGCGGTCTGGTTCAGCACCAGCGGAGAAACGGTGATCGCCAGCGCAGGACACTTGCCGCCCTATCTGAACAGCCAGGAGATCGCGCTGCCCGGTGGACTGCCGCTCGGGGTGCTGGCCGGCATCACCTATGAGGAAACGCGGTTGTATCTGCATCCCGGCGACCGCATCCTGCTGCTCTCCGATGGCGTGGTCGAGGCGCGCCAGCCTTCCGGCGAACTCTTCGGTTTCGACCGCCTGCGCAACTTCAGCCAGCAGTCGGCCTTCTATCTCGCCGAAGCAGCGAAAGCCTTCGGCCAGCAGGACGACATCACGGTGCTGACAGTGCGACGCCAGGCGCAGGCGATGGCGGCATAGATGGCGACAGCGCAGAAATCCCCATCTGTTCTTTCGATCGTCGTTGAAGCCATCGCAGCGTTGGCTCTTCTCACGGCCGTCGTCTATCTCTTCGCGACAAATCCCACTTCGGGTCGCTGGCAGCAGGGCTACGACCCCACCGGCCACTGGATGGTTTCCACAATCATTGCGGCGCTGCCGATCGTGGTTCTTCTCGGCGCCATGGCGATCCTGCGCATCAAGGCTCATTTTGCGGCGCTCGCGGGACTGGCCACTGCGCTGCTCGCCGCCGTCGCCGTCTTTCATATGCCCGCGCGCCTCGCATTTACGGCCGCTGCCTTCGGCGCCGGCTACGGCCTTTTCCCCATCTGCTGGATCATTCTTCCCGTCATCTTTCTCTACGATCTAACCTGCAAGACAGGCCGGTTCGCCACGCTGCAGCAAAGCTTGACCGGAATCACTGCCGACAGCCGTCTGCAACTTCTGCTCATCGCCTTTGCGCTCGGCTCATTCTTTGAGGGAACCTGCGGTTTCGGCACGCCGGTGGCAGTCTGCTCCGCGATCCTCATCAGTCTCGGCTTCCGTCCACTTCAGGCCGCAGGGCTTTCTCTGCTGGCGAATACCGCGCCTGTCGCTTTCGGTGGCATGGGCATTCCGCTGGTTGCTCTGCATGGCGTGACAGGCCTCGATCTGCCGGCTCTCACGCGCACCACCGCGGTCATTCTCTTCCCCTTCGATCTGCTCATTCCCTTTTGGCTCATCTGCGCCTTTGCCGGCCTGCGTGCAACCATCGAGATCTGGCCCGCGCTTCTCGCCGCGGGAGCGACCTTTGCCATTGCACAGTGCGCGATGGCCTTTTATGTTGGGCTTTCGCTCATAGCGGTGGTTTCCGCGGCAGCCACCATCGCGGCGATCGTCGTGCTTCTGCGTTTCTGGCAACCGCGACGCACGCTGAACGTCGATCTCGAAGACATATCCGGACGCGCGCGCCTCGATCACGGCCACAGCGGGGAAGCGATCTTCAAAGCCTGGTTGCCGTGGGTGATCCTCAGCGTGGTGGTGTTCCTCTGGGGACTTCCTCAGATTTCGGCCTGGATCGACGCGCATTCAACGATCAAGATCGCGGTCGCGGGTTTGCACAATGTCGTCGAGCGCGTTCCGCCCGTGGTTCCCGCTGCTGCCGCCGAGCCCGCTCTCTTCAATCTCAACTGGCTCGCGGCGACCGGCACCGGCATTCTGCTGGCCGCCGTAATTGCCGGGTCGCTGATGGGTTTGGGGCCGAAATCGATGACTGTAGCATTCGCGCGGACCGTGTTCAACATCCGTTACACGTTTGTGACCATCGCCGCCATGATGGCTCTCGGGTATGTCACGAGATATTGCGGGCTCGATGCGACTCTCGGCCTCGCTTTCGCGCGCACCGGCGCATTCTATCCGTTGTTTGGCACGCTGATCGGATGGCTGGGCACCGCAAGCACCGGCTCAGACACCGCGGCTAATGTACTTTTTGGCAGCCTGCAGAAGATGACGGCGCGCCAGATCGGCGTCTCGCCCGTGCTTATGGCTTCGGCCAACGCGGCCGGCGGTGTGATGGGCAAGATGATTGCCGCGCCCAGCATTGTGGTGGCCAGCACCGCAACGCAAAGCTACGGCCAGGAGGGATCGATTCTCCGCTTCGTCTTTCTCCACAGCCTGGCGCTGGCAACGCTTGCGGGGGTGGCGGTGTCTTTGCTGGCGTATGTGCCGCTGCTTGCCGGGCTGGTCGCCCGCTGAGTCGGCCCGAGTGTGGCGTTTTGCGCCGGCCGGGATGTGATACTGTGTGCTGTGAGTGGTCAGACCTCTGCCGGACAACCAATTTCATCCCTGATTGAGTACTGCAGTTGCCGCCAGAGAACCGCTCCACACGAAGGTCAAAAGGAGATTCCCCTATGAGGAACAATGGTCTGCTGCGACGCGACTTCTTGCGCTATGGGAGCCTTGGCGCTGCGGGCGCTGCTTTTCCCACGACTGCCGCAGCGCTGAGCGGCGCGCACCAGGCCGCAACAACAGCCGGAGGCCAGGGCATCTTCGACGTGCGGCAGTTCGGGGCGACCGGTGACGGCAAGACTCTCGATACCGATGCCGTCAATCGCGCCATCGACGCGGCGGCATCCGCAGGCGGCGGCGTGGTTCTCTTCCCGCAGGGAACCTATCTCTGTTTCTCCATTCACCTCAAGAGCCACGTTCACCTGCACCTCGACGAAGGCGCGACGATTCTGGCGGCCGACTCGCCCAAGCCGGGCGACACAACCGGCTATAACGGAGGCACCTACGATGCGGCCGAATCCAAAACCGCCTGGGATGCCTACCAGGATTACGGCCACAACCACTGGCACAACTCGCTGATCTGGGGCGAAGACATTCATGATGTCGGCATTACCGGCACCGGCCTCATCTGGGGCAGGGGTCTCTCGCGCGGCGCGTCTTCAGCTGCAAACGGTCCGGCCTTCGTCGCCGAGCAGGCGGGCGTGGGCAACAAAGCCATCGCACTCAAGAACTGCCACAACGTTCTGTTTCGCGACTTTTCCATTCTCAAGGCCGGGCACTTCGGGCTGCTCCTCACCGGCGTCGACAACCTCACCATCGACAACCTTAAGATCGACACCGATCGCGACGGCATGGATCTCGACTGCTGCCAGAATGTGCGCGTCTCCAACTGCACGGTCAATTCTCCCTGGGACGACGGCATTTGCCCCAAATCGAGCTTTGCTCTCGGCTACGCGCGCCCTACGCGCAATGTGACCATCACCAATTGCCTTGTGACCGGCTGGTACCAGTTGGGCACGGTGCTCGACGGAACCTTCAAGAAATTTCCGGCCGACGTCAAAGCTTTCGGCACCGGGCGCATCAAGTGCGGGACCGAATCGAATGGCGGCTTCATCAACATAACCATCTCGAATTGCGTCTTCGAGGGCTGCAACGGTTACGCGCTGGAGAGTGTCGACGGCGCCTTCGCCGAAGACATCACGATCGTCAACACTACCATGCGCGACCTCGGGTGCGGCCCGCTTTTCATGCGCCTCGGCGCGCGCCTGCGCGGCCCCAGGGAGACAACAAAAATTGGCACACTCAAACGCGTGCTGGTCAGCAATCTGGTATGCCATAACGCCCCTATGAAGCAGGCTTCGATTCTCTCCGGCATTCCCGGGTCGCCGATCGAAGACGTCAAGCTCTCGAACATTTACATCGAGACCGTGGGCGGGGGTGCGGCCGACATGATCCAGACTGTCCCCACCGAGCAGATCGACAACTATCCTGAGCCTGGCCGCTTCGGTCCCACGCCCTCCTCAGGATTCTTTCTTCGCCACATGCGCAACCTCGAAATGAGCCACGTGGAGATCGCCAATGCCGCGCCTGACGCACGGCCGGCGTTTTATCTCGCCGGCGTCGATCGCGCCGACTTCTTTGCGGTCACCGCGCCGCGTGGCGACAACGGTGCTTTCTCACTGCATGACGTGAAGGATCTGCGCGTCGGCTGGAGCCGCGCTGCGAGCGATGCCTCTCTGCAGAGTATCGACAACAAAACTCTGTGAAACCTTGACGCATGGTCGTCGCCTGGCCCCGTCGCCACCTTGTCACCTTGTACTCCGCCTCTCCGGAGTTACCAAATACTTCCCCCGCCGCGGTTTTGCCTTTTCCGGCGGATTGCGCCGGTGATACGCTCGACCAGAGATGCGCTTGAGATACCCCCAGTTTCTTAGCGCGGCGACGATCGCGTTCTTGCCGGCTTGTCTGCTTGGCGCACAGCCCAAGCAAGCTGAGATATCCTCGCGCCCGCAGGTCATTACACTGGGCGACTCGGCAGTCCCCCTGACCGGGCCATGGAAATTTGCTCCCGGCGACTCACCGTGGTCGATGAACCCGTCTCCGGACGCGCCGGAGTTACTCATTAAGTCGCCAGATTGGGCGCAGCCTGGCTTCGACGACTCTCACTGGGCCTCGCTGGACCTCACGCCGTCAGGCGACAATTTCGATTTGCAATCAAGCGCACAGAGCGAAGTGCCTGGCTGGAGCGCGAGGGGTTTTCCCGGTCTCAGCGGCTATGCTTGGTATCGGTTGTCGCTCCGGGTCGCCGATCCCACGCGGCCGCTGTCGCTCAAGATGCCCGCCGATTTCGAAGACGTCTACCAGGTCTACGCGAATGGGAAGTTCATCGGGCAA
>Ga0335069_10015579_pt1 | contig 10627 bp, 7 predicted proteins | sample Lox_Sample_11_FD_206714 | JGI IMG/M metagenome (GOLD analysis project Ga0335069, IMG submission 206714) | Soil microbial communities from Loxahatchee National Wildlife Refuge, Florida, United States - Lox_Sample_1.1 | ecosystem: Environmental > Terrestrial > Soil > Wetlands | place: USA: Florida... | reverse complement strand
GGCTGGCGTAATACTTGCCCAACATGGAAATCGTGTAGGAGTCATTGGGCGTGCGCTTGCGTTCATCCTCGGCCAGCGCGGCAGCCTTCTGAAATGCCTCGGCCGCCTGAGTATCGTGCTTCCCGGTCGCAACGTAGGTTTCCGCCAGATTGCCCCAGGCGTCGAACTGCTTCGGCGCCGCGTCCACCGCCCGCCCGTACGCGGCAATCGCACTCTCGAAATCGTTCTGCCGGAAATAAACACTTCCGAGGGCCATCATTGTGTCGGCTCGCGGATCCAGCTTGAGAGACGATTCGAACGTTTTCCTCGCGTCGTTAAGCCGATCCTCTTTCAGATACACGAGACCAAGGTTGTAGAGCACCCGCGCGTTTTCCGGTGTCCTTTCAAGAGCCGTCTCGAGGCTCGCCTCCGCCTCACTGAATTTGCCGGTATCGATCTGCATCGCTCCCAATAGATATGGCCAGCGCCAGTTGTCGTCGTCCAGATCGATGGCCTGCGCATATTCCTTTTTCGCAGCGTCCATCCGCCCCTGCTGGTGATAGGCACTCCCCAAGGCGCCATGAACGTCCGCGCTGTTGGGATCAAGTTGAACCGCCTTCTGCAACTCCTCGAGGCCCACATCGAACTTGCCCTGATCCACGTGCATTGCGCCGGCTGTCATTTGCACAAGCGCCAGGTTCGCATTCATGGTCATTGCCTTTGTGATCGCGTCATTCGCAGAATCGGCCCATTGAGCTTCGCTCGTGTCCAGATACTTGCGCCAGTAACCACGGGCCAGTCCTGCTTCGGCGAGCGCGTCGTCCGGTGTTTGCCGCAGCGCAGCCCCGTACAACGCGATTGCCTTGTCCGTGTTACCCGGTATGTCGTACCGCGCGAGTGCCGCATTCGCCGCCAGCGTATCCTGGTAACCCGGCCGCGCAACCGACGTCCCCACCGGATGAATCCTCGCCCACCAGCGTTGCCCGATCATGAGTGAGAACACGGACAGCAGCCCGACAATCAGGTAGACATTCCGGGATGACCAGAGTTTCTTCTCTTGCCTCTCTCCCCTGGCTTTGCTTTCGCTCAGAGGCTGGGGCTGCGCAGCCTGGTGTGGGATCTGCGCCAAACCAGCCAGCTCTGCTCCCATCTGTGCCGCGCTGGAATAGCGCATCCGCGGATCGGTCTCGGTCGCCCTTCGCACAATTGGCGCGAGGCGCGCCGGAACGGCCGCTTCCGAACGAACCGACCCCGTAGCGAGAAATCGCAGCAGCACCCCCATCGAATAGAGATCGGCCCGGACGCTGGCCGCTTGTCCGGCGACGAGCTCTGGCGCCATGTAGGCCGGGGTTCCGCACCACCCGGAGGGGGTAAGCAGGTTCTGGCTCAGCCCGAAGTCCATGAGCAGAACACGGCCGCTGTCGTCGCGTATCGCATTGCCCGGCTTAATATCCCGGTGCAGCAGCCCCGCGCCGTGTACGGCCCCGAGCGCATCGCAGAGAGCGGCGCCCGTTTGTGCCGCGGCACGTTCGTCCATCACACCCTGCGCGGCAATCAACGCATCGAGTGTCTGGCCACGCACAAATTCGCTCCAGAATCCGACGCGCCCCTCACGTTGATCCACGCCATAGACGGGCACGATGTTGGCATGACGCACCCGCGCCATCGCCCTCGCCTCGCCGAGAAGCGTTGTGAACTCCTGCTCGGGGTCGAGACCCCGCGGCAGCAGAAGCTTCAGCGCAACTTCGCGTTCAAGCACAGGATCCCATGCGCGATAGACCTCGCCGAAGCCACCCGAACCAAGCAGCTGCAGCAGCTGGAAGTTTCCCCACGCTTTGAGTTGCACTGGGACCCGGGACGCGGTCTGTTGTGGCATCTGTCCTGACGTGAACCCCTTCTCGCGATGCACTCGAGCGCCATCGGGCGCAAGCGTCGCGTCAGGGTCCGATGACGGGGCGACACCGGGGTCGCGCGAGACACCTTCCGATTGCGTAACATCAGGGGAAGGAACTTCGGCCATGTTGTTGCTCCACCATCTGGTCCGGCCGAAGAGCCGCGCGGCGCCTCGGACGGAAAACCATCTCGCTTGTAAGTGGCTACCTCAACGCCACTCATAATCTCAAAATGCAGCACTTGCGCGTGCGAAAAACGGCCTCGGGCGGTTTGCCGGACAAGGAGCCTCTTGTGGGATAGCTTGCAACATCTTACGACGGGCAAACCATGCGATGCGGAAAAGGCTGCAGGATACATGGCTGGCACCTTCTCTTTCGAGGCCTTGGATGTCCTTGGTCGCCGTTCAACCGAAATCGAATCGAAGCCTTCCATTCTTATCCCATGCAGGCTGCGTGATCGGACCGCGCTTATCTAATAGTTGGGTTCTTTCGGAATGCGGCACTATCGGTACGCGGGTCGGACGCGCCAGAATTCAGGCCCGTGGCGCTGTCGTGCAGGACCGCTTGGCCGCGGCCCATTCGCGCGGTGTAGGCGCTGAGCACATCGAGGACGTGGCCCACCCGTTTACCACCACGGTTCAGACGGCGCGTTTCGGCTCGTAGCGTTGAACACCCTGCGGGTCACCCGCAGGAGAAACCCATTTCTTCCCAGCAGTTTAGGCGGTCAGGCCTATTTCATCTCCGCTTCCTTTGACCACGCAGCGCCTCCGGGCTATCTCTGACGCATGCATTCGCCGCTGGAATGCCAGGAGCAAACACGATGAATCGAGCTCGATTGACCGCGCTCATCCCCACATCGGCCGCCTTTGCCTTTAGCCTTGCATTCGGCACGACAGCCACGGCAAGTGGTCAACTTCTCCAACAGCAGTCCCCCGGCCTCCTCGGGCAGGATCGCCCGGTCGCGACCTTGGCGGCCGGAACATGCTCGACAAAGAGTCTCGCATTCACCTTTCGCACTGGGAACGATGATCTGCGTGGCGGCCAGGACAATCTCGACATCCAGATTCACTATGGCGACGGCAGCATGCAGACGGCGCAAAACGTGAATCATGGAGCGAACTGGCCCAACAACAGCGTCAAGACTGTAAGCGTGCCGCTCACTCATCCGGTGGCCCCCGCGCAGATCAAGTCGTTCACCCTGATCCATGGTGCGCAGGGCGGCTTCAATCCCACGCTGAAGCTCAATGCCGGCGCTGTTCCGGATCCTATTCTCTCCACAGTCTCAGGAATCAGGACCGAAGACAACTGGGATATGGCCTCGATGCAGGTCAGTGCTGTCGTCTCGGGCGGAAATACACCGATTGCCGATGCCGGCTTCAACCGCTTTACCGGCTCAAAGCCTTCTCTCGAGGTGAATGCACACAGCGGCGTCGGCTGCCCCAACCCCAACTCGGTCACCGAACTCGAATTCATCTTCCGTACCGGCGACGACGATTTGCGCGGCGGCAATGACAACCTGAACATCACCGTGCTCGGTGACAACTTCAGTCAGGTTGTGACCAATGCCAACCAGAGTGCGAACTGGGGCAACAACTCAACGCATGAGGTTGTGATGCAGCTGAACAGGCTCGTCACCGTCCAGCAGCTGCATCAAGTCCTGCTCGACACCACCTTCGGCGGAGGGTCGGGGGGTGACAACTGGAATATGCAATCGTTGCAGATCATCGCGCGGGTCAACGGCGCAAATCAGGTGATTGCCAACCAGGGCTTCAATCGGTTTACGGGACCTCCGGGAAACCATCTGCAAGTCACCCTCAAGTGAGCGATCCAAGCCCGCCCACATTCGATCGAGCAAAGGAGCATCGACGATGTTTACCGATTCCTACTCCAGAGGGCGCGTGTTCGCGCGTTGTGCGAGCCTCCCCTTGCTGTTCTGCACATTTGCCCTTGCGCAGCAGAGGCCGGTTGCTGCGCCTGTCACGGCTCAGCCCCAAGCGCTTCAGATGAAGTCTCTTGGAGCCGCCTCCCCTGGCATCGTCGAAGGTTATGTTTACTGGGATGCGACCCACCTCGCGCACAATCCAGCGGCAAGTTGCAGCGGTATCACGGCAACAGTTAGTGCTGCTGGTGCCGGCCCCACCGCAACCCTTGGGAACCAGGGAAGCAATATCTCTTATCTGGGCACTTCGAGCGGATTCGCGGTCTGCATGTATGCCGTGAAGAACATGCCGGTGGAACAGTCGCTGCAAGTGCAAATCAGTGTGAACCCGTCCACGGTCTTTTCCCCGGCGGTGACACAGGTCGCTGCGCTCACGGTCAAGATTCCCGGTGGAAGTTGCAACAACCTGACACCTGTGTCACCGACCGCGGCAGAGCTAGAGGCGAAGTGGTCGCCATGCGGCAACGTAGCGCGGAACGTGAACTTCGCGCTGCTCCCGGCAAATCAGCTTCTTGGTTCCAGAGGGCAGACGATGTTGCTGCCAAACGAGGGACCGGGGCCAGTCTCATCGGGCACTCTTCTTTCCGGAAAACCCACGACGCCTCCATCCGTCGCAAAGATCGGCGTGGGCACAAAGCTGGTGCGCGCTCCTCAGCCCAAACTGGGCGCAGCAAAGCTGATCGCGAAGATCACGAATTCCGGTACCACGCAGCAGAACACATCCATCATCGCCGTACTGCAGAAGCAAAGGCAAGGCGCCGAAGCCGAAGCTGCTCAGATGAAGTTGCTTTTGCCTGCTCAGGGCATAGAAACCGGGTCTCTCAGAACGATGTCTGCGACGGCGATGAGCGGTTCTCCAACCGGCGTTGCCCAGCAGCCGCCAGTTTCCGCACAAGGCGCTCAGTCCTCGGCCAGCATCCCGAAGGCGATCCTGACCGCGCCTGGACCGAACCTCCTGCAAAACCTGGTTGTGACCTGTTCGCACGATCCTTCGATGCGCGTCCTGACCGTCAGCGGGGGTCCGCAGCCCGCTATCTTTACTCAGGATGCGCAGTATAACTTCTACACCATCTCGGGCTGTTCGTTCGGCAACATCGGTCCCAACGCCCGCGCGTACATCTACTACCAGGGGACCTTTCATGCCGACTTTGTCATCGAACAATGGAGCGACAACTGGATCAAGCTTCACCTCGACTCCAACCTCAGCGGGGCAGACGATCAAAACAATGTAACTCTCGTTGTGCAACGAGCAGACGGAACGCAGGCCGCCAAAAGCGGATTCAGATTCTATGCCGCGCGCGAAACAGTTTTGCTGAGCCAGATCCCGAAGAGCGACTTCTCACTGAACAGATTCCGGCCGGACAGTGCGGCAACTAACTCGTGGGTTCCAACCTACACCTCGGGTTCGTCTTCGTCGGTCACTCCCAATCTGAATGGATACTCGGCCGAGGTTCATTGGGACCTGGGGTTTCCACCCAACAATAAGCCCGTCGGCGGTAGCGACATCTACACCTTCAATGGCCTTCACTCGTCGTTTGCCTTGGACAGCGCTTCGCTGGCCGGGGTGAATCTCTCCTGCACGGACTCGAATTACAACCAGTTCGTTGCGTCGCAGAATGCATGGTCGATTGATTGGTACATGAATACGGGTATCCAGGTGTCCTGGCAGGGCCAAGAGTGCAATAACTCGCCGGGAAGCTGCGGAGGATTTATGCAGGGCGACTGTTTCGCGCCTGGTGCCGAATCGAATTACGGAGTCGACGTGTGGGTGCGTGGTCCGCGCGGGATTGATCCTTGGACCGGCAAGCCTGTGCCGTAAAGCAGGCTTGAGACGCTCAACGAACCTGCGTATCCGATGCCTGCGCGGGCCGGCCCTGGATCTTCGCAAGCGATGTATGCCATCAACCAACGGATTTGAGGAAGTGCGATGAGAGTCTCCAATCAGGTCTCTTGCTTCGTCGGGCGATTCGTCCTCGCCTTGCCGCTTGTCAACGCCGCAGCGCATGCGCAACTGCTGAAATCCTCGACCCCACTGTTGGCTTCTGGGTCGTCGGGGATCGAACAACAGATTCTCGCTGGCTCCGTGGTTCCTGCTCCGGCCATCACGCTGAATCCGCGGCCTGGAGGTCCGGAGGATGCCAATATCGCAGTGCTACGGCAGCAGTCCTCCACACTACACGGATTGGCAGGTGTTCCTGCTGTCTCCCTCGGGCAGCCGGAGCGAACGATGGCGCTCACACCTGCTGATATGACGAGAGTCCCACAGAGCCCTTCCGGCGTATTACAGCGACCTTGCCCCTCCCCCAGCATCACGGCGGTCGATAATCAGCCCGCTGGTATCGATTTTTCGCCGACCGAGCCCTACAACTCCTACGTCATTCAAGGATGCTTTCCGGGTGACGTTCCGAAGGCAGTTTATCTGCAGGCCGCACAGTCCTTCTTCCCCAAGTCGACTGGGCAGATAGCACTCACGGCTCCAATGCCGATCAAGCTGGGCGTTCCGACATGCAATCTGGCCAGTTCGAGCAGAATGGATCTGGTCATCGATTTTCCCTCCCCCAATCCCACCCACCACCCGACCCCGGCCGATCCGCAGAAGGAAATCGATGTCCACGTGCCTCCATGCATCAGTGGCGTACTCGACCAGTGGGGAAACAGTGTCACGCTCGTGGTGGAGTTCGCAAATGGGCAGAAGGCCCAACGGGGAGGATTCAACTTCTTTGCAGCCCGGGATACGGTTTATCTGCAGACTATCCCCAGGTCCGCTCTCAGCGAGAGTCCCGGGCAGATCATTCCGATCTCCGAGGACAGCGGGACCGTCTTCAAATATGTCTCGCCTGTACCGAAGTACTCCGCAGCCTTCATCCGCCACGCACAGACCTTTCGATTTAGCCCGATTCGGGACGTGTTCAACCTCAACGGTCTTCAACTCGGATTTGCCGTCACGGAGCCCCAGCTCTATCCGCTGCCTATGACAAAGCAGGCCTGTACGACGGCGCTGAAGAACCCTTTCGCGCAAGTGCAGACACAAGGAAGCTGGGGCATTCAATGGGGCAACGATCCGCTCGTCTTCTCCGTCTCCACGCAATTGACCTACTGTCAGCCGACAAATGCCTTCTCCGCGCCGACCGGCGCACCTTCGCTCTTCGATGAGACGTACCTGATCAAAGTGCCGGTAAAAGGGCCAAGAGGAGTGGCTCCGTGGGCGAACGGGTCGTACTGAGTTCGGGCTTTGGCCGTCGGAAAGGAACCAGGAAATGAAGCAATCGAGCAACCCCATTTATCGGGTTATCGACGTCTGCATGTCAGGGCTTTTGACGCTTTGTCTGGTCTCCCACGGGCAGACATTCGGACCAACGGGACTGGCTGCCGCAGGCACGAGGTCTTCCCAGTGGGAGCAGAGCCGGACAGTATCTCAGGCAGTCGCTCACAGCGTCCTGGTCGGGGGAAACGCAGGCGTGCCTGCAGGATCAGCCGCCAGTCTGCGTTCGAATGGCACATTGCTCGACAGCAGGGCATCGCAAGGGCTGCTGTCCCAGCCGTTGACTGCCCAAAGCGCGCAGACCGGACCGGCACAGGGCACCTCCACAACTCTGCTGAGCCAGCAAGCTGGCTCCTCACGCGCGCGAGTTTCCGGAACACCGATCCGTTCGGCCATTGAAGAGGCGCCCCTTCCCGGGCCCTGCATGAGTCAGGGCATCGCATCAGTTAACGGCCAGCGATCCGGTTTGACGTTTACGCCGGTCGCAGGGTCGGAGGGCACATACAGAGTGCAAGGATGCGGATTTGGGACCTCACCGGGCGAAGTCTATCTCACCGGGTTGCGCTACGGCACAGCATCGACGTCAGCAAGCGGTCGACGAGGACTCATTGCCTCCAGGTTGGCTCCCGATCAGTTGTCCTTCCGCGTCACGGCGAATGGTTGGGGCGACCGACAAATCACTGCTGTGATCGATCCCAATACGTCCGGCTATTACGATTCCACCAATGTCACGCTCAACGTGAAGACGGCGGGCGGTCAGGTCTATAAAGCTGCGGGCTTCACCTTCGGCGCAGCATACGACATCCAGGTGCTTTCGAGCATTCCCACGTCTTCAGCTGAGGTGAGCCTTCAGCTCGCCACCGTAAGCGACGCATCGGGCAGTGCCGTCACGCCGGTCTTCGAGACGCCCTGGGTTTCTACGTCCCCTCAAAAAACTCTCGGGGTCAACCGAAACCGGATCAGCTGGACCCTCCCCGCACATGCCACCTTCCCCGGCGGAACGGATACCTACGTGTTTCACTTTGCACCCGGTTTTCGCCTGGCGAATAACGGTGTCCAGATGTATCACTCGAATCTCGCGATCGCGGACTGCCAATCGGTCAACGGTCAATTCTCGAGCAACGGGAGCTGGAACATCAATTATCTGTCGCCGACATCGTTCCAGATCGCCTGGCAGGAGCAGGCCTGCTGGCCCACCGGCAATAGCGGAAATGCGATCGATTATGGGAGCGTCTCCGTCTACGAGCTGGTGATCAGCGTCTGGGGCCCACGCGGGACGAGCCCATGGTAGCGCGAGACTTTTCACGCGAAGGAGATGAACCCGCATGAGATCTCACACACGGCTGAGTCCTTGGCTCCTGATTCTCGCATCTTTGTTCATTGTGCCTGCGTCCGTTGCGATTCATGCCGCGCAACTTCAATGGACCCCCGCGACGGTTGTCGTCGATCTGGATACAGCACAAAACGCGCTGATCAGCGTCAGCACGGACGGCCATGTCCTGGTTTTCAACTCCACTGACCCGCGCATCGTGAATCTCGCTGCCGGCAAGATTCTGTTACTCGAGCACCTTGGCGCGCGTACGGTGACCGGTGTCCTGCGGCAGGGGCCGATCACAGCCGTGGCGACGAATTCAGCGGCGCTCACGGATCTGGTCCAGGAGGGGACCATCCAGTTTCCGAATACCGGTTCAGCACCAACAATCCGCTGGCAGCAGGATACAGATGAATACGGCCTGACCGGCGAAGTGAATGACTGGAAGTTCCACGTCCAGAGCAACGCAGAAAATAACGATCTGGACTATTCCTTTGTCGCGGCGAAGGATCTTGGCGGACTCTCCGCGTCGGTCAACGGCAAGGGGGAGATGAAGAACAACGGGTTCTCATTTCTCGCTGCCATTCATCAGGCCAAGCTGCAGAAACTACTCTTCTCAACGCCGATCGAAGGCACTCTGAGAATCGATTGGGCTGCAATGACCAGCGGTCCGAATACAGGCATTGGGGAAAATCGCCTGGAGATGCCGGTCATCTTTAAAGAGCTGTTTGAGGCCAACGGACTTCCATTCCTCTACCAGATCGGAGCAAATCTGATTTTCACGCCAGGGCTTGGTGGGAAGAAGGACGCCGTCTCGGGAGGCTATGAAGTGAAGTTCAAAGGCACCGGAGGGTTTACCGCCAATGCGCAGGAAGTCGGTGCGATCAAGGAGATGGAAGCGGACCCACCTTCGGTCAAGGACACCACTTCTTCTGCCCTGGCTCCCCACGGAATCGTCGTTGCCGTCAACGCTCCGAAGGTATCGCTGAGCTTCGGGTTGACGAGTTTCATGGAAGCGGTGAATCAGCTCGTGTCGAATGCCATCAAGAACAAAAGCAGTGCCGATGCTTTCGAACCTCGGCTCGGCGCGTCCCTGACCAAGGACACGCACGCGTACTTCAAGACAGAAGGTGGCGCCTACGTTCAGTGGGTAGCCGAATACGACTACACCGGCTCCGGACCGATGAGCATGGTTCCCTGCACGATCACGCACATGCGCATGCTGGCGAACAGCGGTATCGATGCGAAGCTGCTCGGCTTGTCGGACAAGTCTCCCGCCAAATTCGACCTCTACGACAAGACCGTTACGACACGGATTCCGGATCTTCCCATCTGCGGACAGAAATAGACCAGCGGCACCAACAGAGCAAGTTGATCGAGGAGCAGAAAGGATTCAGACGTGACTGTTTGCCAGAAATGCGGCGTCTCTCTTTTGGATGGAACATCGTTCTGCACGTCGTGCGGGACGAAGCTCAGCAATCCCGCATCGACAGAGGCTCCATCCGAGTGCTCTGTGTGCCGCTCGGTCATCGCTCCCGGTCTGCGATTCTGCACAAGCTGCGGCACCCCGGTCACGGCACCTACTGCGTCCTGGGCTCCTGTCATCGCCGCGGTTGGAGCGCCCACGAGCGCAGCCGCGCCGTCCAATATTTCCTTCAGCGCTCCCGCCTCTGCAATCGAGGTTCCTCTTCCCCGATCTCAGGCGGCACCGAACGCCACGACGTTCACTCCCGTAAGCCCGACCCTGGCATCGGGCACAATCTCCGGTCCTGCGACCGGAGCCGTGCACGGGACTCCTGCGTTTACGCCCGTCAACAATCCCGCGAGCAGCGTTGCGGCGTCAACGCCAAAGCAAGGCTCTTCCCTCTTGAAGATAGCCGTCGCAGGTTTGATCGTAGTCGCTCTGCTCATCGGAGGCAGCGTGGCGGGTGTGATGTATCTTGTGCACCGGGCCAAGCAGAAAGCGGCAGAGATCGAGTCAGAGTACGGCATGCAAAAGGCTCTGAAGCGTCTTGAAGACGCAGCGGCCGCGCAAAACGCAAAGGGCAGCGTGCCGTCTCACGCTTCAAGCCATGCGGTGGGAGGATCGAGCGGTGGTACATCGCCCGGTGCTGCGCTTCTGCCCGATGCGAAACCTGCTGCCGTTGTTCCTGCAGTGGCCAGCGGCAGCCAGGCGCACGACTGGGCCCTGCAGTACGAGCGCACTGAGGGCAGCACGGAAGCGGATCTGGTCGTACGTGCGG
>Ga0335069_10015578_pt1 | contig 10628 bp, 5 predicted proteins | sample Lox_Sample_11_FD_206714 | JGI IMG/M metagenome (GOLD analysis project Ga0335069, IMG submission 206714) | Soil microbial communities from Loxahatchee National Wildlife Refuge, Florida, United States - Lox_Sample_1.1 | ecosystem: Environmental > Terrestrial > Soil > Wetlands | place: USA: Florida... | reverse complement strand
CCAAGGGAAAAACGACCATAGCTTGCCGAGCGTGGCTTCAACGAGCATGCACCGAAAGCCGCGCTCCGCTCCAGTTTCCATCCTCATTCCGCCACGGGCAACCGTGGCCAAAGCTCCGCTCCGCTGCACCAGCGGTCGCGGCGGACGAAGCGTCGAAACCCTCACCCGCCAGCGGGTGATTCACCAGGCTCCTTTTGGACGCTAGTCGTAGCGCAAAGCCACGATTGGATCGGTGCGGGCGCCCCGGCGAGCCGGTGCGTAGCAAGCCAGAGCAGCGAGGAGGGCCACCACCAGAGGCGCTGTGACAAAAACAACTGGTTCCAGAGGGCGTACTTCGAAGAGCAAGCTCTCGATCAATCGTGCAGCAGCTGCCGCAGCTGCCAAACCTATGACCATACCTCCGAGCACGGGTCTCATGCCATGACGCAGCATCAGGAAGGCGATGTCTCGTTGACTGGCCCCTAGCGATATGCGGATTCCAAACTCCTTTTTCCGCTGGGCAATCGAGTAACTCACAATACCGTACACTCCGATGGAAGCCAATAAGAGTGCGACAAACCCAAACCCCGAGACCATCAACGCCTGAAACCGGCGTTGCGATACGGAATTCGACACGATGCCTACCAGCGTCCCGCGGTCCCGGAGAGCAACGTCCGCATCAACATTCCGCACCTGCTTGCGAATCGAGGCTGCGGCTGCCGTGGACGGCATCGGCGTGCGTATGTACAGAGCAAGAATACTTTCGCCAGTGCTTTGAGAGGAGTAGACATGCCAGTAGGGATAATAGACGACCGGGTCCGGCGGCCTCTCCAAGGCGGTCGAGTGCACGTCCCCAACGATGCCGATCACCGTAAACCAATGACTCCCCGCGCGGTCCAACATGTGATGGATTTTCTTGCCGATCGGATTTTCTCCGGGCCAGATGCGCCGTGCGGCGGCCTCGGTTACCACGGCGACAGGTCGGGGCTCTCCCTCCTCGAAAAAACGGCCCGAACGCAACGGAATTCCCAATGTACTAAAGTAGCTGGGGTTCACACTCAGCCAGGATGCCATCGGCAGTTCCGTAATCGACTTTTCGTTGCTGCCTTCTTTGATTACAGGCGAGATCGATCCTGCAGACTCGGCTCCTGCCAAGGGGATAGCATTCGCGTATCCTGCATGTTGGACACCCGGAGTCGCGGCCAACAATTCGTCGAGCCGCCGAAAAAAGGACACTTTCTGCTCCAGGGTCTGATACTTGCTTTGCGGCAGTGCCAAAAGCATTGCTTGGATGTTCTCTGTCTCGAATCCTCGAGGCACGTTCATCAAGCGCTGGAGGCTGGCCAGAAGAAGGCCGGCGCCGATGATCAGGATCGTGGTCAGCCCTACCTCGATGCCAACTAATGCAGCTCGTAAAAGACCGGCCTGTGGCCCACCCGTTTGCGAGCGTCCTGCTGCATGCAAAGGGCCGAGCAAAGAAACTCGTGAGATCCGCCAGGCCGGCAACAACCCGAACGCGATGGTTGTGATCGCGCACAACGCCAGCGAAAAGGCCAGAGCGTTCCGGTCAAGGGTGACCGCCTCGAGGCGCGGTAATCGTGCCGGAGCGCCCGTGATCGCAAAGTCTATCGTGTACGACGCCGCCAGTAGCCCCAGCATTGTGCCGGCCACACCGATGAGCAGGCTCTCCGCCAGCGACTGACCAATCAGTTGGCTTTTGCTGGCGCCGAGTGCCGCCCGCACTGCCAGTTCGTGCTGGTTTCTTGTCGCCCGCACCAGGATTAGATTGGCGATATTGACACAGGCGATTAGCAGCACGAAACTCACCGCTCCCATGAGGGCCAATAACCCCTTCCGTGCGTTTCCTACCAGAGCCGTCTGCAGAGGCTGCATCTGCGCGTAGATATCGAGATGCTCTCTGTTGATGCGCGAAATCGCCGTCATCGAGATGCCGATCTCGGCACGCGCCTGTTCCAGAGTCACGCCTCGCTTCAACCTTCCTATCACCGCACACCAGTGTCTGGAACTTACCTTAGTGAGGTCCAGTTCGCCAAGGGGGACGCGCAGAGGGACAAGTAGTTCGGGGCGATCAGGTAGGAGCGCTTCAATCTGCCCACGATAAAATGGCATCCCCGCGGGGGCCACGCCTACGACCTCGTGGGGTTTTCCGTCCAGTAGGATCTTGCGACCGAGCACCTGAGGATCAGTCGAGAATCGGCGCCGCCAAAGCGCATCGCTCAGAATGACTACATCCGGCTGTCCGTTCTCCTCTTCCGCCCGTCGAAACCATCTCCCCAATTCTGGTTTCACACCCAGCACATCGTACAACTCGGCCGTCATTCTCAGTGTCCCCAGACTCTCCGTCTGCTCCGCTTCAGTGAAATTCGTGAAAGTACCAATGGCGGCGCCAATGGATTCGAAGGATTGCAGTTCCGTCCGCCAGCGCAAAAAGTATCCAGCACGCACGGGCAGTATCGGGACAGTACTGTTGAGTTTGGGTATGCTTGTGTTGATGAACACCAGGCGCTCTGGTTCGGAATAGGGTAGGGGCTTCAACAAAACGGCATTCAAAAGACTGAACGTTGCCACATTGCCGCCAATGCCTAATGCCAGCGTCAGAATTGCCGCCAGAGTAAAGCCACGCGCTCTCGTAAGGGTACGGACCGCGTGACCCAATTGTAGTAGAAGCATGAATGCCCTCCGTTTAGCTGCCTGATGCAGACATCCGCCGAACACGCTGTGCGCAGCGGTAATGCAGCTCGTGCACCAAGTTTCAAGCAACTGAGAAATGAGACTTTACTGCGCCTTTTGCTTTGCCGAAGATGTTCGATTCCGGGACACGGTGTATTGTTAGCGGGCAGTATCGCCGGTGGCTGAGTTGCCGAAGGCCGGCGAGAGCGGCCTTCGGGTACCTACGTCCACCGAATCGCCGAATTACGACCGGATGCTACGTGCGAGACATCGGACGTCGTCCCTGCTCGCGAGGGCGAGAACCGCTTCGGAGTGTCGGCCATTGCTCGGCTGGCGTCCTCTCGGTTTTCCGATCCGATCTGCCGTGTCACGGCCCACGCCGTAACCGGGCGTGCAATCTCACTCTGACATGAAACAATGCCGGCCGTCAGGGATCAACCTCCCTGACGGCGTAGCATTTACCTTTCTACTGGGTAACAGGCCCGGCGTACCGCGGCCGCCTGCCTGTGCAACTTTTTCGCGGGCAATGCGGAGACGAAATGATGCTGCTATAGGGCCTATCCACAAAGAATGGGCCTGTGTTTTCATAGCAAGCCTCGCCTTCCTCCAAATTGGCGGAAACAGGCCGGAGCACCCGGAGTTTGAGTCCAGAACCATGTGGAGCCTATCGAACGCGTTCACGTCGGCGTTCAAGGAACTCGAACCCATTCCGCAGTTCCGGGCGACAGCCCGGCTCGCCCGCTTTCTTGAAACTGCTACTGCGGCATATTAGTATCTTCCCAAATGACTGGTTTTGGTGGGCGGGCCTGTCTTCCAGGCCCCTTTCCAGGCCGGTTTGGCGCTCTCGTGTTCCTGGTGCGAAGGGGATTTCGCGACAGGAATTCGCGCCATCGGTACCGCCGCCCGGATTCCACCTTGGGCGTTCCGTCCAGCCTGGCTGTTTCCGAGTGGCGTGATCCGACCAGAGCCGGCACATCCGCGAGATGGCGACAACCCGTCAAGTGATCTGGAAGGACCCTTGCGGTGTGCGCGTTTTCCATTCCGGTTGATCGCACACGCCCAGAAGTTGTATAGGTAAATGATGCTCAGCCGATTGCCTGCATTGCTTTTGCTGGCGTGGTCCTGCCTGGCGCAGAACGCCGCCCGCATGGACCAAATCGTTCAGTCTTATGTGGCGGACCATCGATTCATGGGCTCTGTGCTAGTGGCTCGCGGCAGCGAGGTGCTCTTGAGCAAGGGTTATGGTTTTGCGAACCTGGAATGGGATATTCCGAATGCGCCCAACACGAAGTTGCGGGTAGGCTCGATCACGAAGCAGTTCACCGCGGCTTCGATTCTGTTGCTAGAGGAACGTGGCAAACTGAAAGTGAGCGATCCGGTAAAGACTTACATGGCCGATGCTCCGGCGGCGTGGGACAAGGTGACGATCTTCCACCTGCTGACTCACACAGCAGGCATTCCGGACTTCACTGAATTTTCTGATTTTCGGAAAACCGAACCGTTCGCCACCACGCCCGAACAGCTCGTGGCGCGATTCCGCGATAAGCCGCTCGAATTCGAACCGGGCGAGAGGATGAAGTACGACAATTCCGGATATGTGCTGCTCAGTTACCTGATCGAGAAGATCGCCGGCGAGACATACGAGAAATTCGTCCGCGACAACATCTTTGCACCGCTGTCGATGAAGGATACGGGGTACGATTCCAACTCGGCGATAATTCCCCGGCGTGCATCCGGACATATGCGAAAAGGCAATCAATTCCAGAACGCAAGCTTCATTGACATGACTGTTCCGCAAGGCGCGGGAGGGCTCTACTCTACGACGGAGGACCTGCTGAAGTGGGAACAAGGATTGTTCGGTGGCAAGGTTCTGAAGCCCGCCTCGTTCGACAAGATGACGACACCGTTCAAGAACTTTTACGCCTTCGGGCTATTCGTGAGCACGAGTGACGGCCGGAAAGTGATCAAGCACGCAGGTGGAGTCGAGGGTTTCAACACGGAATTGGATTACTACCCCGACGGGAAAGTGACGGTCGTGGTGCTGTCGAATGTGGAAGGTCCGGCAGCGGAAGAAATCGCAGGAAAACTCGGCACGCTCGTGCTTGGCGGAACGGTGGCGTTGACCAGCGAGAGAAAACAGATCGCGGTGGATCCGAGTGTGCTTGAGCATTACGTCGGCAGCTATCAGATGCCCGGCGGACAGCCTATGGTCATCAGGCTCGAAGGGCCGCAACTGATCGCGAAATTGGGAGACCAGCAGAAGGTGCCGATCTTCCCGGAATCGGAGACGATGTTCTTCTCCAAAGTGGCGGATGCACAGTTCGAATTTCCCAAGACACAGGGGGCGGAGAAGGCGCGCGAACTGACGCTCCATCAGAACGGCCGCGAGATCAAGGCACCGCGGATGGACCAGGCTGCGGTAGACGCTCTGGCGACACGAGTCAAGAATCAAACGCCGATGCCCGGGAGCGAAGCGGCGCTGCGCAGAATGATTGAGGAACTACGGGCGGGCAAGCCCGATTATGATCGCATGGCGCCGGACCTGGCTGCCACCACGCGCGAGAACTTAGCCGACCTTCGGGCGATGGTCAGTACGCTGGGCGCTATTCGGTCTGTAAAATTCAAAGGTGTTGGGCGGGCGGGCGCGGACATTTACGACGTGAAGTTCGAACACGGTCTTATGGAGTGGAGAATTGCCATGGGACCGGACGCGAAAGTCACGAGCGTGGATGTTCGGACATTGTAAGTCTGTCCACTCGGAGCAAGCGGAGAGTTCCCCAGGCTGGTGGAAAGGGTTGTTGTCGCCAACTATCGTTAGCGTTTGTTCCAGATGGTTGGAATCTCTGAATTGTCGGCACGGCGTGAGTAAGCCTAGCCAGCCCGCACTGGCAGGTTCACGCAATTGGTGAGTGGCGGCTGATCGCGAACCGTTGGTGCGCATCGAAACCGAGGCGCCGCTGCCAGTTCGGAACATCAATCGACTGTATTTCGCGCGGTCCTTGCGGTGTGGTCGACTGGCCGGCAACGGAATCGAAGAAACCTCCGCTGCCCGTCATTGTCATCGATCACGTGGAGCGTGCTGCCACGGAAATTATGACTCGCCGGAATCGCGCCGAACTCCTCATTTGCATTTCAGCCGCTGAGACTGCCTGACTCATCGAACCCCAACAGGCTCCGGCTCGCCAGCCTGACGAAGAGCGACTTCCATTGCCCGGTCTCTGCCGACCAGGATGTCGTCGATCGAGTACTCCACCGGGAAATCGGGACGAATTCCGTGAGATCCCTGCGCGGTTCCGTCGATCGCCATATAGTAGCCGACCACTGGCACCGGCAGGATCAGCCTGGCGTTGGGAAGCACCACGGCAACCGTAGTGCCCGCGTCGCCGTGGTAGCCGCCGGCGGTCTCCTCGCCGATGAATGTGGCGCCGCCCTGATTGTGCAGCATCGACAGGAATTCGCAGGTGGTGGAAAAACTGCCGCCATTTATGAGAACAATCGCCTTCCCGCCGAAGTGCGGGGACGCCGGCTGCTGGATTCCCCAGTTGGGGTGGCCTACCACATGATACTTGCCGTCGGGCCCGGGCTTTACCATCTCGTTGACATTGGCTGGCAGCGGTTGCCGGCTGAGGGCGTACTGAAAGAAATTGAAGGAAAGCTTGTTCACGATGAGGTCGCGGTAGTACCGGAAAGGCTTGTCCACAAAATACGAAAAGAGGATCCGGCCGAGCTTGTCTTCGCCGCCGCCATTGTCCCGCACATCCAGAATCAGCCGGGAAACGTGCTTGTCGCGAATCTCGGTGAAGGCTCGTTCGAAGAAAACAGCCAGAGGCGTACCGTCTTCCGCCTCGCCACTGAAGGAGGCGATGGTCAGGACGCCCGTGGAACCGCTCTGGAGGATCCGCCAGGTCGCATTGCCGTGCGCGGGCCGGTCTTCATACCGGATATGCTCGACGTCGCGGATGATCTTGGAAGGCAATCCCGCAAGCGAGGTCTCCGCCGTCCGGCCGTCTTTCACGTAGCGAATGTGGAAGGGGCTCCGCTGTCCGGCGATCAGATAAAGGTTCCGGGCGAAGCCTTGCCGGTGGCTCAGTTGATACGGGCCGGCGGTCGCTGAATCGCCATCGCCGTGAGTGACCGCAAGCATCGGCGCCAGAATACGGCCGATCGCGACGCCGTTGATGGATGCGATCTCGGCGCCGTCCAACCCTCCCCCGGCGGAAAGGTCGCGGGCAATGTACACCTTGCCGTTGAGAATCGCGACCTCGAGCGGGATCAGGGGCTCGTCGGCCAGGCTGTCGTCGTTCGCGCGCGCCGGCAAAAGGGACGTGTGCCCGCACTTCACCCGGGCAACCACCGGCGCGAGGAGGCGGTAGAAGTCCAAGGCGGTCAGCGGGTGATTCAAGCGTTTCCCGGCGTCGCGAAAGACACGATCCATTTCAGCCTTCGGCGTGAATCGGTAGATGCCTGGGTGCCCCTCCTCGAGGGCTTCGCGCAGGACTTTAAGATCCAGCCTCAGTTGTGCCGGTGTGTACCTGGCGGAGGGCTCCGGAGGAAGGGAACCCTTAGACGCGAGGCTGGCGGGCACGGCCGAAAGCGAGAATGCCGGCCGTTCCACCCGATCCACGACGACGAACTCCTGGCTGCGCGGGTCCTCGGCCAGTTCGAGGCCAAGCTGTTGCTTGAGTGCCGTGAAAAGCGAAGGCTGATCGTGAGCCTTCCAACGAAGTCGGAAACTGAAGGCGTCGGCGGGAAGCCCAGGGTCCGCGGTCACGGGTTGCTTCAGGTACCTTTGCAGCCAGTTGGCCACCTGGTGAAAGGTGGCGCTTCGGACATTGAGCGTCGTGTCGCGCGATCCCGGGCGGCTCAGGCCTATCCAGGCACGCTCGCGAGGCGGCGCCGGGCGAAGCCTCAACGGGCGGCCCTGAACCGCCTGAAGCGTATAAGACAGGCGGTCCCTGGTTTCACGGTGAAACTGGAGGTGGAGGCGCTGCTCGAGTTCCTCCGCCAGCAGGTTTTTGAAATCTTCCGCCAGACGAGCAGGGTCCTCCGAGCGCGTGCGCAGGCGCAGGCGCGTCTCATCGGAGAGGGTGGCGGCGATCGCGTAGTGTTCGGCGTCCATCCAATCCGGCCCCAGAATGCGCGCCTCGGGCACGCCGGCGGCAATCCCGATCAGAGACTTCAGGGAGATGGAACCCGCGTGCAACATGCCCCGGCGGTAGTCGTTCACAAGTCTCTGCATGAACGCGGCGGGACCGATGTAGAATTCCTGCCATGCGGAGGGTTGAGCCATCAATGCGGCAAGAAGGATCGGCAATAGCGCGAACCGGCGGAGCATATGGTGAGTGAACGCCCATGCTAGCAAACCGCTTGCCGGATGCCGCGAACCATCGAATCAGCGTCCTTCGTTCCCTGTGGTGTGATCGGAATCGCCCAGGTGTTCAGCAAATTCAACAAGCCCGAGTCACCCGGCTGTCCGGGCTCATCGCTCAGCGCGGTAGGCGGAAGGGCTTTCCGCAGGCCAAAGTAAGACTTATGTTTGTTAGGGGGCCCAACTGTTGGCAAATGGCGTGCATCGGGATGCAGTTGCACGGCGTCTGTGTGGAATCCATCGAAGTTTGTGAGTTGCCCGTGTTAGCAGGAAACGAGCGTCAGCTGGCTTCACTCGTCGTAGCTTTGTCGCCTCGCTTGTTCTCGGCGCCGCTGAGCTGTGCGTCGGTCAGGGCACTTCAGGCGGCGACCTCGACGCTTTCATCCGCGCCCGCATGGAATCCGCGCACGTTCCGGGGCTCTCACTTGCGATCATTCGCGACGGCAAGTTACTTCGCGCCACGGGGTTTGGCTTCGCGAACCTTGCGCAGCAGCGGCCGATGCGCGCCGACACGCTCATCAACGTTGGTTCGGCGACCAAGACGACCACCTGCACTGCCGTGATGCAGCAGTGGGAGCGGAAGAAATTCTCGCTGGATGACGATGTGAACGCCTACCTGTCCTTTCGCGTGCGCAATCCGGCGTATCCGGAACTGCCGATGACGTTCCGTCAACTGTTGACTCACACCTCATCGATCGCCGACGGTCCGGCGTATGACCGAAGCTACGCCTGCGGCGACTCCCGCGTTCCTCTCGGACAATGGCTGCGCGACTATCTGACGCCGGGTGGCGCGCTCTACGACCCCAAACGCAACTTCCATCGCTCGAAGCCGGGTGCGCAGTTCGCCTACAGCAATGTCGCCTACGGATTGCTGGGGCATCTGGTGGAGACATTTTCGGGCATGCCCTATTCCGACTACATGCTCGAGAGAGTTTTTGCGCCGATCGGGATGTCTCGCAGTCGATTCCTGCTGGCCGGAATGGACCCGCAATCTCATGCCACACCCTACACATACGTGAAGGGCGGTCACGTCGCCCGCGTGGAACTCCGCGACCCGGCTTGGACACCGCCCGCCGATACACGTGGTGGCGTGCAGGTGCCGCATTGCCTGTACAGCTTTGGGACCCCGCCGGACGGGCTGGCGAGGACCACCGCGGAGGACTTGTCCAGGCTGTTGAGGGTTTACATGAACGGCGGCGAGCTCGATGGGCAAAGAGTGCTTCAATCCGCGACTGTTGCGCAGATTCTCTCCGATCAGCACGTCCATTCTAGTCCCATGGCGGGGAAGCAGGGGCTGACATGGTACCTACAAGATGACCTGAGGTCCGGCACTGTGTGGGGACATGGAGGAGAAGACCCTGGAGTTTCGACGCTCCTATTTTTGCGGCCACGGGACGGTCGCGGTGCAGCGATACTGACGAACAGCAGTGCAGGCTATGAAACCGCGGCCAAGATAGCGCGGCGTGTACTTGCTGAGTAGCCCAAGCCTTAAGAGCCGTTGATTGGAAGCGCGAGGCCGCCATTTGACGGCATTCGGACGTGCGGCGAGGGGTACTGGGAATGGTGGCATGGAATGAGCACGGGTTCGTGTACGATAGACACCAAGATGGCCAAGTTACAACGGGCTGGTTTCTCTTTCGCGACTCGACGCCGATCCAGCCTGATCCACTTCAGGGTCTTCACACTGCTGGCCATGGCTGCGATGGCATCTGCGGAACACCGACTCGTGAGCATTGGAGACCGCCGTTTATCCATAGATTGCGACGGCGACCGTTCGCAACGGGAAACGGTCGTGCTCATCACTGGCCAAGGCCGGACATCGCAGGACTGGGCCAGGGTGCAGCCGGCGGTGTCCGGATTTGTCCGGGTTTGCAGTTACGACCGTGCTGGTTCGGGAGAGAGTGACAAGGTTGACCAGCCTCAGTCAATTGATGAAATCGTTGAAGACCTGCACAGGCTGCTCAACGCGGCCGGTGAGAAAGCGCCGTATATTCTGGTTGGGCACTCGATCGCCGGAATCTACTGCCGCCGCTACGCAACAAGATTCCCTCGCGACGTGGCGGGGTTCCTGTTCCTGGATTCGTCTCACGAGGAGCAGATTTGGCGGCTCCATGAGGTCGATCCCAAGGGCCCCACCCCAAGCGGAGGTCGTGACGATATTTTCCTTGTTCAGGGTCGGCGGCTCGATTGGCACACGAATGCGCCCCTGATCGTGATCGCACAGGGAAAGCCGGGGCCGCCGATACCCCAGTTGACTGCAGAGCAGAACGCCGGGTTCGGGCGTGTTTGGCGGGAACTCCAGCAGGACCTCGCGACGCGTTCGCCGAAGGGGCAGTTTCGAGTCGCTGGCCAGAGCGGCCACTTCATCCAGATCGATCAGCCGGAGCTGGTCGTTCAAGCGATCCGGGATCTGGTTCAGCTCACGACTCGCTAGACGCTCCGCGACCATGTCACATGGTCGCGTAACGCCTAAAAACCGGCCAATGTTCTGAGTGAGGGGTCGCGGCCAAAGTCGGAAAGCAGTATTCTTTTTTCGTTCGGGACTGACTTTGCCGGGAGGGTGAAGGCCGGCCTCAGATCGAGACTTTGG
>Ga0335069_10015577_pt1 | contig 10629 bp, 10 predicted proteins | sample Lox_Sample_11_FD_206714 | JGI IMG/M metagenome (GOLD analysis project Ga0335069, IMG submission 206714) | Soil microbial communities from Loxahatchee National Wildlife Refuge, Florida, United States - Lox_Sample_1.1 | ecosystem: Environmental > Terrestrial > Soil > Wetlands | place: USA... | reverse complement strand
GGCCATGCAGGGCATCACCCTGGAGTCACTGCGGCAGACCGGCTGGGCCCGGCTCAACCTGCCCCCGGCCGACGAGTACGCCCCGCACGCCGAGGGCGGCTTCCCGACCCCGTCGGGCAAGGTGGAATTCCGCTCGTCGATCGCGGATGGGGGCAACTTCGTGCTCCCGTTGTTCCGGCAGGGCTCGAACGAGTTCCAGCCCGGCGACGCCGTCGATCCGCTGCCGCATTATGTGATGCCCCGGGAGACGGCTGATTCCGGCTACCCGCTGAACCTCATCTCCCCCAAGTCGCACGCCTACCTCAACTCCAGCGCGGGCGATCAGCCCGCCCAGCGCCGGGCGCAGGGCGAGCAGGCGGTGACCGTGCACCCGCAGGACGCCGCCGCGCGCGGCATCGCCGACGGCCAGGACGTCCGGGTCTTCAACGACCGCGGGCAGTTCGTCGCGCTGGCCCGGGTCACCGACGAGATCGCTCCCGGAGTGGTTATGGCGCCGATGGGCGCCTGGCCCAAGAACGCCAAGGGGAACGCCACCGTCAACGCGGTCAACCCGTTCGTCTTCGCCGACCTCGGGAACGCCCCGACATTCTCCGACACCCGGGTCGAGGTCGAGCCGGCCTAACCCGACAGCGGTCTGCGATCTGCGGCCGGTCCCAGGGGGAAGGCGGATCAGAGGCCCCGTAACCTGCCTTTTCGCCCTGCGGTCCAGCCGCGTTGGAGCGCCGTTGCAGCGGGACCGGCCAGCCTGGTACGTGGTCACCGGCCGACAACAGCGCCGGTGCCGCTACGAACGGAGACGGTTCATGCGCTCAGCCATCCAGCCCCGGCTCGTGGCAGCCGGAGTGGAGGAGGAGTTCCATATCGTCGACCTGGCCACGCGGCGGCTGACCGGGCAGGCTGACGAGCTCATGGCGCGGCTGCCCGCCGGCCGGTTCAGTTCGGAGATGCAGCGCTCGGTGCTGGAGGCCAACAGCCGTCCCTGGGCCGACCTGACCGAGCTCGCCGAGGACATCGCGGGACTGCGGCAGGCGGCCGTGGCCGCCGCTGAATCCCTCGGGCTGGGCATCGTGGCCGCCGGCACGGTGCCCCTCGCCGACCCTGACACGCTCGAGATCACCCCGGATCCGCGGTATGAGCGCATCAGGGACGAGTACCGGATGCTGGTCCGCGAGCAGCTGATCTGCAGCACGCAGGTGCACGTCGATGTGGACGACCGGGATCTGGCCATAGCGGTCGGGCACCGGGTCACGCCCTGGCTGCCGGCGCTGCTGGCGCTGTCGGCGAGCTCTCCGTTCTGGCGCGGAACCGATACCGGCTATGCCAGCTACCGCACCCTGATCTGGCGGCGCTGGCCGACAGCGGGCGCCCTGCCCGGCTTCGAGTCGGCCGCGGAATACGACCAGGCCGTCGCCGACCTGGTCCGGTCCAGAGTCATCTCGGACCCCGGCATGATCTACTTCGACGTCCGGCCCTCGGCTCATCTGCCCACCCTGGAACTGCGGATCTGCGACTCCTGCCCCCGCGTGGAGGATGCGGTCCTGCTGGCCGGGCTGTTCCGCGCCCTCGTGATCTCGGCGGCCGCGGCGGAGTACGATGGCGAGCCGCTGGGACCCGTCCGCCCCGAGCTGCTGCAGGCCGCGACGTGGCGAGCGGCTCAAGCTGGCCTGCAGGGCGACCTGGTCGATCCGGTGACCGCCAGCCCGGTGCCCGGCGGCCGGCTCATCGGGCAGCTGCTGGCAGCACTACGGCCCGCGCTGGAGTCAACCGGTGACTGGGAACTGGTGAGCGAGCTCGCCAGGTCGGCGGTGACCGAGGGCGGCTCGGCGGCCCGGCAGCGCGCCGCGTGGGCCAGCGGCGGCCTGCACCACGTCGTCGACACGCTGGCGGCCGAAACCCGTGCCATCCCATCATGGCTGCAGGGCACCAGGCCGGCCAGCGTGGCCGCCGGGGCTCCGCGTTAGCGTGGGCGATGCGATTCGCTCACAGGCTCCCGCGGCTCGGCGGGCGAGAAGAAATCCCTGAGCGCCTCGCCGATCTCGGCGCGTACCGGCGCCCCGGAGATGACCATGTCAACCATGGTCACCGACGTGTGGGTGTGTCCCCGGGCCCGGGCGAGGCGGACCGGTACCCCCGCGGCCTCCAGGGCGCCCGCGTAGGCAACGCCCTCATCGCGCAGCGGGTCGAAGTCCGCGGCGACGATGCAGGTCGGGGGCAGACCTTGCAGGTCGCCGCGCAGTGGGGCGGCGCGGGGGTCGCCGCGGTCGGCCGGATCGGCATAGTGATCCCAGAACCATCCCATCAGCGGCGTGGTGAGGATGTACCCGTCACCGTTTTCGTGGTAGGACGGCCGGGTCATGTCCGAGTCCGCGACCGGGCAGATCAGCATCTGCCCTGAGATGTGCGGGCCTCCGGCGTCGCGGGCCAGCTGGCACGCGACGGCGGCGACGTTGGCCCCCGCGCTCCAGCCGGCGACGGCGAGCTGGCCGGGGATGCCGCCGAGCTCGATGGCATTGGCGTCCACCCACTGCACGGCCGCGAAGGCGTCCAGCGCGGCGGCGGGAAAGCGAGCCTCGGGGGCGTGGCGGTAATTCACCGAAACGACCACCGCGCCCGAGCGTGCGCACAGGTCCCGGCACAGCGGGTCGTCCGAATCCAGGTTGCCGAGCACCCAGCCGCCGCCGTGGAAGTACACCATCAGGGGGCGCGGCCCGTCGGGTGGCCCCGCCGGGCGGTACAGCCGGTACGGCAGGTCCCCGGCCGGACCGGGGATCACTCCGTCGGTGACCTCGCCCACCTCGGGACCTGGCGGGCGGGTTTCCGCGGTGGCCGCCATCAGGGCCCGCGCGTCGGCGGCCGACAGAGTCTCCATGGGCGGCAGGCCCAGCGTGGCTATCAACTCCAGGACCATGGCGACATCGGGTTGCATGCTCCGGATTACCCCGTCCCGGCACCGGGCCCTGTCCGGGCCGGTCAGCCTGAATCCGAGGTAGCCCTGCCCGACCACGTCGTCACACGCTTGCCGGTACGCGTCCACCCCGCCGATGTAGGGCAGGAACACGCGCGGCTTGCCGGGGACGTTGGCGCCCATGTACCAGGAGTTCGCGGTGGGCATCAAGGTGATGGCGCCGCAGTCCTGGACGTGCTGATTCCAGCCGGATTCGGCCAGTTCGGTTGGCTCGATCGTGTCGAGGCCTTCTTCACGCATGTTCTCAAGGCACCCGGCCACCCAGTCGACGTGCTGCTCGATCGATACGGCCATGTTCGACAGGACGGAAGGGCTGCCGGGCCCGGTGAGCATGAAGAAGTTCGGGAACCCGGCGGTCATGAGCCCCAGGTACGTCGACGGCCCGGCCGCCCACTTCTCCGTGAGGGACAGGCCGTCCCGGCCAGTGATGTCCGCCGCCACCAGGGCGCCGGTCATGGCGTCAAAGCCGGTGGCGTACACGATGGCGTCGAAGCCGAACGACTCGTCCGCCATCTCGATGCCGTCCTCGGTGATGCTGACGATCGGCTGCTTACGCAGGTCGACGAGCCGGACGTGCGGCAGGTTGTAGGTATCGAAGTAGCCGGTATCGAGGCACGGCCGCTTCGTGCCGAAATAGTGGTCCTTCGGGCAGAGCGTCTCGGCGGTCCCGGGATCCTTCACGATCGAGCGGATCTTCTCGCGGATCATCTCGGCCACGATGTCGTTGGAAGCCGGGTTAAGGAGCTGGTCAGCGAAGACGTTGAGGATGCCGGCCAGCTCGCCCTGCTGCCAGGCCGCCTCGAAGCGCTCCCGCCGGACCGCCTCGCTGGCGGTGACGCCGAGAACGTCGGTCGGCTCGTTGGGCACCCCTATCCGTGACCACCGGGCGGCATGCCGGTACCCGTCACGGTCTTCGTCCAGCTGCTTCAGCCGGTCGGCCGGGGCGGGACCGTTGTGCGCCGGGATGGAAAAGTTGGGGGTGCGCTGGAAGATCGTGAGCTGGCTGGCCTGGCGGGCGATGAGCGGGATGACCTGGATGCCCGACGAGCCGGTGCCGATGACCGCGACCCGCTGGCCCGTGAAGTCGACGCCCTCGTGAGGCCAGCGGCTGGTGAAATAGACCTGGCCGGCGAAACGGCCGACGCCTTCGATGTCGGGTGACTTGGGCATCGACAGGCAACCGGTGGCCATGACGTAGTACCGGCACCGGATCTGTTCCCCGTGGCCGGTCGTGATCGTCCACCGTTTCTCCTGCTCGTCCCAGCGGGCAGAGGTGACGGTGGTGGAGAACTCGATGACAGGACGCAGCCCGTAGCGGTCAGCCACGAACCGGAGGTAATCCAGGATCTCCGGCTGGGTGGCGTACTTCTCCGACCACGTCCACTCCTTCTCCAGCTCTGGGTCGAAGCTGAAGGTGTAGTCCGGGGTGGCGATGTCACAGCGAGCCCCGGGATAGCGGTTCCAGTACCACGTCCCGCCGACGTCGCCCGCTGAGTCGAAGCCCTTCACCGACAGCCCGAGCTGGCGTAGCCGGTAGAGCATGTACAGGCCGGAGAAACCGGCGCCCACCACCACCGCGTCGACTTGCTCGGGGACCGAAACGGGCTTGTTCACGAGACGCTCCCTGCTAGATCACATGCCACCCTGGAAGCCTGCTCGGCTCTGTCGCTAACGCTAACTCAGTTACATAAGTGTGCATACGCATGTGGATCGGACTCTCTGGCGGGCGCTGCCATGCTGCCGTGCCGCCCGGCTCCTGCGGCCCGCCACGCTGCCCCGGCCGCAGGCGGCAGCTGACCCGCGGTGTGGTCGTAATTTCTCGCGTGGGTGAACTTGTTGCTGCCGGACCGCAATAGAGAAGCGATGGACGACGATGAGCTGATCGCGCCGCGGCTGGCGGTCTGGCGGTCGCCGCCGCCTGCGGCGCCGTCGCCTGGTTCGCCACCCGTATTCCGGAAGGAACGCCATGAACGTTGAGATCAGCGATGTGACCAGGCGGTTCGGCCGCACCCAGGCGGTGGCCGGGGTGAGGTTGGAGACCGGTCCCGGGGTGTTCGGCTTGCTGGGCCCGAACGGAGCGGGCAAGACCACGCTGCTGCGGATGATGGCCACTGTGATCCCGCCGAGCTCCGGCCGCGTGCGGCTACTCGGCCGCGACCCGGGCGCATACGGGCCGCGGCGGGAGATCCGGCGCAGGCTCGGGTACCTGCCACAGAATCTGGGCTACTACCCGGGCTTCACGGTGGCCGAGTTCGTCGAGTACTTCGCGCTGCTGAAGGAGATGCCGCCGGGCCTGGTGCCGCAGGCAGTGGCCACCGCGATCGAGCGGGCCGACCTCGGCAGCCGGGCGAGAGCGAAACTGCGTACCCTGTCCGGCGGCATGCTACGCCGGGCCGGGATCGCGCAGGCGATCGTCAACGAGCCCGAGCTGCTGCTGTTGGACGAGCCGACCGCGGGTCTTGACCCTGAGCAGCGGGTAGCGTTCCGCGCCCTGCTGCGCGACCTCGGCGAGCGGGCTACCGTGATCGTCTCCACCCACCTGGTCGAGGACGTCGGCGCTGCTTGCAGCGAGGTCGCGCTGATGAACGCCGGGAAGATCGTGTTCCAGGGCACACCGGACGAGCTGACCGCCCGCGGCGAGGGTACCGGCGCGGCCGGCGACGCTCCGCTGGAGCGCGGCTACAGCGCGGTACTCGCGGCAGCCCGGTCCGCTACGGCGGCGGCGTGATGACTGTCGCGGTCGCCGCCCCGGTGCGGCACCGGACACCGCGCGTCACCAGCGCGGTCCCGAGGTGACCGGCCTGCCCGGCGCGCCGGTGCGTGCCACTCAAGTCGCCGCGTCGTACCCCAGCCGTGGAGACGGGCCTCCTCAACCGATAACGGTTGGCGGCCACCCGCCAGTGCTCCGCATGCAACTCGGGTTGCTCAACATGCCGGGATCGTGCGGCTTTTGCGCCGGTCCCGTGGCCTCCGGTCAGTTCGCCGACCAGATGCGGCTGCTGTTCGCCCACACCTTCGCAGGCGCGGGCAACGGCACCGGCGGCCCGGCGCAGCAGGCCGTGCAGGCAGCGCTGCTGCGAGGTGCCGGAATTCCGTTCGCCGCGCAGCCCGCGCTGATGGCCGCCGCCGAGAACTTCCCCGGAGCCGTGCCGGGACCGGCGACCGGGCCGGTCTACGCAGCGGCCCGGCGGCTCGCCGCCCTTCCGGCCGCGGCCCGGCACGCCTGGCTCACCGCTCACCTGTCCGCGCTGCGCGCCGGGCGGCTCACCCTCAAGGACCTGCCGTGACCACTGCGGGCCTGCACCGGCCGACGCCGGGAAGCGTCCCGCCTCCGGCGGCCGGGACCCGGCGAGACCGGGCGGCCGCCGGATGGCGGCTGGCGCGGCTGTACCTGGTCAGCCGCCGGGTGCCGATGGCGCTGGTGCTGCTGGCCGGGCTCGGAGCGCTGCTGTGGGCTGCGTTGCACTGGCGCTGGAATATCGCCGGCGGCCCCGCCGCGCGGCAGTTCATCCCGCTGACGATCCAGACCGGGGCCGCGGCGGTGATCGCGGTCACTACGTACGGGCCGTTCGGTGAGCCAGAACGAGCCGCAGGCCGGTGGCTGCCCTGGCTACGGCTGGGCGCGGCCGTGGCGCTCACCTCTGTCGCGTTCGGCGCGCTGGCCGCCGGGGCCGCGGCGGGCGGGATGCCGGGCGGAACCCTCGCCCTGCTGCGCAACTTCGGCGGCATGGTCGGCATCGGCTTGCTGTCCGCAGTCGTTCTCGGTGGCGCGTTCAGCTGGACCGGGCCCATGGCCTACCTGCTGATCACCGAAGGGGCGCTGGCCCACCGCTCGGCCACGCCATGGGTCTGGCCGACCCGGCCGCCGCACGACCGTGGCGGCGCGATGTGCGCCTGCCTGGTGATCGCCGCCGGACTGGTGCTGATCACCGTGCGCGGACCGCGGGAATCGGGCCGCGAGTCCGGCCCCGCAAGCTGAACGTGGAGGCAGCGTAATCACCATCGCGGCCTGTCACATCAGACATCTCATCGACAGGAGTTGGACCGGAATAAGGAGTTCACAATCTTCCCGCCAGCCTGCGCCATACCCAGAAGACCACGAGGATGATCACCACAGGAACGATCAGCCACAAGAACACCAGGGGGTTAGTTCCCGGGGGGGATGTATACCCTGCCGCGATGCACTGGGAAGGAGGGGGAACCCCGACGCTGAACCTAACGTCGAAGTGGGTCCCTCCGGCCGTCAGGATCACGTAGTTTTCCCCGGGACCTGCGTTCGACGGGACCACCAGCGTCAAGGGGATGCTCGCAGATTCCCCGGGGAGGATTTCTACCGGGGAGACCTTCAGCCACGACATGGCATCCCCCGGATTGGCCGAGTACGTGACCTCCATGGGAGAATTCCCCGTGTTCTTCAGGTACAGGGGAGTCATCGGGTAGCTGTGTCCGGGGGAGGCTGAGCCCCGGATGCAGATCAATGGGTTCACGTCTTCCTCGCGGTCGGTTCCCCTTGGTTGCCCGGAACTCCTCGTCCCAAACTGCAACGCTCCTTACTGCTATATCCGCTGGCACGTGTCTGAGTCCAATTACGGTCACAGTCCCCGCGGCCACAGCAAAAGCCTGGATCCGAGGTGCATCCGCCGGTTATCTGCGGGGTCAGCGTAGAGGACGCCGGGTCCGGATCGAGCGCTCGCAGACCAGAATCCAGCCGCACTCCGGAATCACCGAGGCGAAGGAAAGCTGGTACCGCCATGGCAGATTCCTCCCGGCCGTGGCGCGCTTCAGTCGCCGACAAGCAAACCGCACCCCGCGCCGATCATGATCGCCGACGCATAAATACTACGAACCCGGGCCCGCCTGACCTTGAACCGCCGCTCCGGGCCCGGCGGGCTCACCGTGGCGAGGGACGCCTGAGCCAGCCCAGTACCGCCAATGCCGCCAGCGCGGAACCCGCAATGACCCATCCCCCAGCCCTGACCTTCCTATGCCGCTGGAACGTCGTGTCCGGCAGCGCGAGGTCCGCGCCGAGGCGGCGAGCCAGGCTCTGGCCTCCTTCGCGCATCAGCTCGTCGTGGTTCCAGCTGAACACCGGCCGGGCAAGTGGCGCCAGCAGGTTCATCCACCGCCTGGTCGTGCGGATGTCCCAGGTGTAGCGGACCAGCGTGCCGCCGTCGGCAGGGGTGAGCGTCCAGCGGCCGGTGCCCTCGAGCTCTCCGGTCGCCTCGGCCTCCAGCTCCGACGGCGGCTGCACGCGGGTCACCCGCGTGTCAAAGCCGAGCGTGTACGGCAGCCGGGTCCGGAACAGCAGGCGCAGGCGCTTGCCGGTCCCGTCGGCAGCACCCGGCTCCAGCTCATCCACGCGGACCACGTACTTCCACCAGCTCGGCCAGCGCTCGGCGTGGTAAATCTCCTCCCACACCCGCCCGATCGGCGCCTGGATCTGCCACGTGCTGACAAAGTGATACTCAGCCATATCCCCTCCTCCGTTCCTTGGTACGCCGCAGCCGGCCGCGCCGGATCACTCCCGCCATCACGGTGCCAGGCGGGGCATCCTGGGATGATTGCGGGAATCTGGCCGGGAGCGGTCCAGGCTGAGGATGCTCCCGCGTCTGCGGCCTATGTGCAGCGGACCGGAATCGCGGGCAACCAGAGCACGCCGGGCAACCGCGGGGCCTGGCTGCCCTGACACGGCTTGTGAAGCCGTGCCCATTAAGCGCTTCCGCGGACACGGACGGCGGCCGGGCAGCCCGGCCGACGCGGCCTGGTCAGTCGTGCGCTACGTCGGGATTGGCGGCGTCCGGGCTCGCCAGGCGGCTGAACAGGCGCCTGGCCTGATCAAGGCGGAGCCGGGCGAACCGCGCCTCGGCCTCGACCAGGGAGACGTCAGGCTTGGCCACGGTGGTAATGCCGCCCACGGCCGACACGCGCCGCCCCTCTGTATCGATCACGCGGCCCCAGATCCGGAGCGGGACATCCAGCGGCACGGGCCGCCGGTACCGGACGGACAGGTCCGTGGTCACGCCCGGGTGGCCGGACGCCGCGGCGGCGTGACCGAGAAGCTGGTCGATCAGCATGGCGCTCACGCCGCCGTGGCCATACATGGGCGGGCCCTCATAGGCGTGGCCGAGCGTGCACCACCCCTCGACGCCGTCCTCGCCGATCTCGATCCGCATCGGCGGCGCGATCGGGTTACCCACCCCGATCACCGGATTGAACATCCGGACCCCGCCCATCAGGTCGTCCACCGAAGCCGGCTCGGCTATGTCCCGGATGTGCTCACGCAGGGCGGGGGCTACTTCGCGCAGCCGCCGCGCGCTGTCGCGCAGCACCTCGGCGCCAGCCTCGGTGCGGGTGACCAGATCAGCCAGCGCCCGCAGCTCGGCTCCCAGTTCCGCTACGGCGGCGCGGCGGTCCAGCAGCTCGTCAGTCACCTCGACGGCCGGAAGCCCGACATCACCGGCTCCCGGCACCTGGGCCCCGACGCCCCGGCGTCCGGACAACGGCCCGTCACCCACCGGCCCACCTCCCATGGCACACGAACACGGCAGTACTCATAATCCCCTGGCGGGAGCGATGGCGGCACACCGCGCCGGCGAAACCGCGGCCATCCGGGCACCACCGTGCCATGAACAATCGGGGGTCGGGACCCTCCCGTATCGGGGGCTCCTCATCGTGTTCGCGTGAACGCGGGTAGGCGACCGGAAGTAAGTCTGGCGCGGTGTGGGGCCTCCAATCAGGGGCGGCGGTCCGCAAGGACGCAGTTAGGCGGTGCCGAACCAGGTCAGGGCCAGGGATTCCAGGGTGGGCTCGGGCGGGGCCCGGAGCTCCCTGAGGCACTCGGGCAGGTTGCTGTGCCGGTGCAGGAGCGTGTAGGCGAGCAGTTCCCGCGGGTCGAAGCTGCGGCCGTAAGCGGCCAGGATGCGGCCGAGCAGGCGCGGGTCGCCACGCGAGACGAACAGGCCGACCGTGACGAACTCGCAGGCACGGTCACCGGTCATCGTGCGCTCGAAGTCCAGCAGCCCGCTCAGCGTCCACGTACCGGCGTCTACCATCAGGTGCTCGCGGATCACCTCGGTGTGCACCAGCACCCGCTCCTGCCCGGGTGCAATCGGCACTGACTCCAGGAAACCCTCGATCTGGCTGAGCCACAGGTCCGGGAGCTTCACCTCGCGCTGGCGTTCCGAGGCTGTCGCGCGCTGGCCAGCGAGGAACCCGGCCCAGTCTGCCGGGCCGAGGACCCGGTGCAGTGGTCCGGGGTCCAGGCCGTGCAGCGCGGCCAGCATCTCGCCGGCTTGGCTGGCGATCCGGTCCTGGTGCGGTCGCGGGATGGTGGGCCAGGCCGCGGCCAGCCCGGTGCCCGCCAGCTGCGACATGAGCACGTAACGCCAGCCGTTCTCGTACTCGCCGCAGGCAAAGGAGCTCGGGCGTGGCGACGGGCAGCCTGCCGCTGAGGTAATCCAGCACCCGGGCCTCGGTGACGCTGTCCGGCGCGGACACCGTGGGGTAGAGCTTGAGAACGCGGCGGCTGCCGACCGCGTAGACGGGCCGGGAGCCGCCTGGGTAACGGCGGAGCCCGGCGCCCGCCAGGCCGAGGCGGGCCGCGAGATCTTCCGCGGCGGGCCCGACGATCTTCTCGTCGAAGACGACGGCCTGCCACTCCTGGT
>Ga0335069_10015576_pt1 | contig 10629 bp, 8 predicted proteins | sample Lox_Sample_11_FD_206714 | JGI IMG/M metagenome (GOLD analysis project Ga0335069, IMG submission 206714) | Soil microbial communities from Loxahatchee National Wildlife Refuge, Florida, United States - Lox_Sample_1.1 | ecosystem: Environmental > Terrestrial > Soil > Wetlands | place: USA: Florida... | reverse complement strand
AGGGTGCCTACATACAGAGGATTGCGGACGTACGCATACGGTCCGCTCTCAGCCAGGCGAATGTTCTTTTCCAAGTGACCGGTGGCCCAGGCGCGCAGCAGCAGCCCGATGATCGAAACCGGTAAACCGTACAACAACGACAGAAGATCGGGTTTCGATAACCAGGCGAATGCTGCGACAAGGACGAAGCCTGTGGTTACGCGGAGCCGGGCCACCCGATCCGCATAAGGCTTCGGAAAAAGGCTCATCCGGTGCGGCCCTTGGGGGCTTCTGCAACTTTGAAGCTGGCTCTGCGCGCAAGAATCGGCTCCAGTTGATCGAGAACTTGCTGGGGCGTGATTTCACGCATGCCGGCGGCGGGCGCTGGTGTTCTTTCGTAATTGGTCTGCGTGCCAGGACTACGGAGAACGGTGAAACTCGTGCCATACGGCCCATGGCGAGCTGGATCCGTAGGACCGTATATCGCCACACCCGGCTTGCCGAGCGCGGCGGCGAGATGTGTCGGGCCGCTATCAACCCCGACTACTGCAAGCGCCTTCCGCGTGGCGTGAATCAGACCGAGTAAACCGGAGGCGTGCGATTCGCAATCTGGTGCATGAATCGGTTCGGGAGCGTTCAGAACCAACGGAATGCCGCACTCTCGACGCAGCCGTTTCGCAAGCTCCGAATAATATTCGAGCGGCCACTGTTTAGCGCCCCAACCGGCCAACGGACTCGCCAGAACGAAGTCCCCATCGGGTAAGTGGCCTTCCGGAACTCCTGCGGGCAGAGGGAACGTGCGCAGCAAACTCGAGGCGCCTGCAGCGGCGGCTAGATCCAGGTTTCGTTCTACGGCGTGATATCCGCGGATGGACACCTTCGTCGAATAGAACCACGAGGCAGGGAACTCACGTGCATGGACCGCATCGAACCCGACCAGCCGCTCCGGCCTGGCGATGGTTGCTACAACAGCGGACTTGATCAGACCCTGAAAGTCGACGGCCAAGTCGAAGCGCACGGCGCGAAGTTCGTGCCAGGCCCTACGGATGCCCGATATCGTGCGGCGGTCCAATAGAATCACCGAATCGACATACGGGTTGCCTTCGAGCAGCGGGCTCCAGTGCGGTTCGATGACCCAGGTGATCTTCGAATGTGGAATGCTGTGCTTAAGGCTCGCGACCGCCGGCAGCGCGGCGATGACGTCGCCCATTGCGCCCAATCGAACCACTAGGATGCGAGGCCCAATCATTTCGAGCTTTCTCCACTGTGCCGGAGACGGACCTGTTGCTCGAAGCCCTCAGTTACTCCCGCATCTATCGCCTCACTGACAACTACATGATCGACAAACGAGAGCGCCGCCACCAGTTCGGCCCTGGCACGCTGCGGAAGATACGGATTGGGCGGATTTGCAATTTCAACGATCAACTGCTTCCCTGGGCTGGCGTTCGCCTGGAGAATTCGAACATGCTTCGCGAGTAACGGATCGAAATGACCGGTCACCCAATTCGCTTGCTTGCCCTGGATCCGTTCCAGGACTTGCCGTGGGGAGGTGATCTTTGAACGAGTATCCAAGAATGTTCAGTCTACCAGCAACGATAGCGCTTCCTCGACCACCCTGCTGGCGCTCACCCGCTTCATGCAGCGATGATCGATGGGGCATTCCCGCAGCAGGCAAGGACTACACTCCACAGGTTCGCGGATCACGCGGGAATTGGATCCTGTAGGTCCAGTAGCGCGGTCATCGGTGGCTCCGAAGATCGCAACCGTGGGGATCCCGAGCGCCGAAGCGATGTGCATGGCGCCGGAGTCATTGGTGAGGAATACCTCGCACGTTGATGCCAGCTCGATGAACTGCGCAAGAGATGTTTCGCCCGCATAGTTGGTCACCTGGTGACCTTGGAGCATCCCCGCTACTTGCTCGCAGAGAGCACGCTCCGACTTCGCGCCGAATAGCGCAATAGATGCTCCGCGCACTTTGGCCAATTGACTCGCGGCTTCGGCGAATCGCTCCGGCAACCAGCGTTTCGCTGTACCGTAGGCTGCGCCCGGGCTAACGCCGATCCGTCGCTGCTCGCTTGACGCCTCGTGCGATGTCATACGGATCGATTCAATATGCGGATACGTTTGAATCAGCCCCGCTCTACGCAACAGTTCCAGGTAATAAAAGCGCTCATGCCGGGGAATCTCGCCGCGCGAAGGGACCGGAACTGGCTTCGTCAGCAGGCACCCGCGCCCATCGCGCTTATAGCCGACCCTTACCGGTATTCCCGCCAGCCAGACGATCCAGGCGGCGGAAAATGCGTTGGGCAACAGAATCGCACAGTCGAACTTACGTGCCCGAAGCTCGCGCGCCGTTGCCCTATACGATTTCGTGCCGTAGAGCATCACATCGTCGGCGAAAAGCTCACGCTTATAAAGATCCGCCACGGACGGCTTAGCAAGAATCGTGATGCGCGATTTTGGATATCGCTCGCGAACCATGCGCAACGCGGGCAGCGACATCACCGCATCCCCGACCCAATTGGTCGCGCGCACAAGAATGTTCGCGTATCCCAAAAGCTACTCTATCGCGATGGTAGCGGTATTCGACTTGACGCCGCCAATGGTCAGGACCAGTTCGACCGTGGAGCCGCTGGGAGCGGCGGTGGGGACCTGCACGTTTACCTGATAGAGTCCAACGAAACCTGGCGCCAAGCCCGAGAAGGGAACGCTCACGGCCGGCACTCCGCCGATCGTGACCGAGGGTATGGCGACCGTATTCGAAAGGGGATTTGCGGGAGAAGGGCTTCCCGTGGCTGGGGTGATGGTAACGCTCCCCAATCCTGTGCCATAGATATCGATGAACTCGCCGCGCTTCGCTGGCCGAGAATTCGGGAAAGCACCCACAGGCGCTGCAATCGACGCCGTTCCGTCGATGAGTACCGACGCTTGCCCGGAGCCTTGCGAGTTAGTCGTAAATAGAGCGGGCGCGAAGGGCGTGATCGACGCGCTAATCGTCGTATTTAGTTGTCCGGCATTGATCGAGAGCGGAAGCTGAACTGTGCCGGATGTAATGAACCACGGCACCTGAAAATTAACCTGACTTGGCGATACGAAGAATAGGGGCATTGCGACATTTCCGATCGTCATGTAGGTGCCGCCGAGCGAAAACGGCAACGGCGGGGCGGCATCGGCAATCGATGTCGAACCCGCCAAATTGGTTCCATAGAGCGAGCCGATGCTTCCTGGTGCGAGTGCGTGTCCACCCGACGGATTCGCTGCGTTGACGAACGCCGCGGAGGAGCTGGCCGGCGCAGGACCGATATTGAACGGCAACGCGTTCGACGCGCCACCAACACGGGAAGGATTGAACGCGTCGATCGTCACTCGGCCCACGGCAGCAATATCAGCAGCACCGATCTGCGCTATCAGGTGAGTTCCATCTACGACGTTGGTCGGGCGGCTCACGCCGTTCCAGCGAACCACCGTGCCGTTGACGAAGTTCGTTCCCGAGACGGAGAGAGAGAAATCACCGCCGCCGGCGTTAGTACTCGCTGGGGTTGTGAACGTGATCGTTGGCTGTGACGACGTCACCGATGGCAGTTGCACATCCCACATGCTGCGCCCGTGTGTTGCCGCCCGCAACGTACGGGACTTTCGATGCAGCGCAAGCGATATCACCACCACGCGTGGCAAGCCAGTTCCTAAACTCGACCACGTTGCACCCCCGTCGGTTGTGACCATGACGCCTGCATCGGTTCCGATGTAGAGTGTGTCAGGCGAGTCCGGATCGATTGCTAAAGCGTTCACCGGAAGGTCCGGCAGGTTGCCGCTGATATCTTTCCAGCTTGCCCCGCCGTCCGCCGTCTTAAAGACGTGGCCCGATATGGAGGAACTTGTGTTGAAGCCCGACATTGTTAGGTAGGCGGTCGCAGGATCGATGGGATCGGCTGCCACTTGCGTAACCGTTCTGTTCGGCAGACCCGCATCGCGCTCCGTCCATGACGCGTTAGTGCCGTCTCCAACGTTATTCGTCGCGAAGACTCTCCCCTTCGTGAACCCTGTGTAGACAGTGTTAGGATCGCTGGGCGCCGCCGCGATTGCCGACATCACCGACTTGCTCGCGGTCAGATCGGGAGACACCGCCGACCACTTGCCCGCGCCATCCTTGCTCTGCCACAAGCGAATGGTCCCAAAGTAAAGGGTCTGTGGATTCGAAGGGTCGATCACCAACGGCGCAATAAACTGTGAATTATCACTCGTGGCTATTCCGTGTTGACTCGTCACCCAGCTTCCACCGCGATTTACGGATCGCCGAATAGAAATGTCCTGGCAGGCGCTGAACACGATCGAAGGTAAGGCCGCATCGATAGCTGTGAAACCTCCATCACCGCACGTCACGTTGTTCCAGCCTGGATTTCCGCCGAAGCGCTGCGTTCCGTTGTCTTGTGTCCCGCCATAACCGATGCCTGGGTTCGAGGGGTCGATGGAAAGCCCCGGAGAAAACTCGGTGATGGCGATCGTATCGTTCAATTCCGTCCAGTTCACTTGTGCGCTCACGACATCCGTCGTACTGTACACGCCACCATCGTTGCCGACATAGATCTTCGAGCCATCGGGAGTGAAAACAAGTTCATGCTCGTCGACGTGCAGCTCGACGCGGTTCGGTCCCGTGAAATTCAGTGACGCCCAGGTCGCGCCGCCGTCCATGCTTCGGATGATCGTGAGCGAACCCGCTGCATACACGACGTCGGGATTGTTAGGATGAACGCGGATTGTCATGTCGTACCAACACTGGCGCACGCCCGCGCAAACGTCAGGAGCGTTGAGGGCATTCCAGGTATTCCCGCCATCCGTGCTTTTGTAGATGCCCAGCAGGTCGCCGAATTTCCCGCCGGACGAGTCCTGGATCGCCGCATAAAGAGTAGTTGGAGTCGACGGAGCCAACGCGAGCGCAATCCGGCCAACGTTCGCAGTTGGCAGCGCATTTGCCCCGGAGCCACCGATGGGACGCCAAGTCACGCCACCGTCAGAGGAGCGGTACACGCCATTGGAGCTTCCGTTGATACTTCCTGAGACATTCCCGATCGCCGCATAAGCGATGCTCCCATTCGTAGGATCGAAGAGGACGCCACTTCCAACTCCCGCGAGTACCTGCTTCCAGGCGGCCGCGCCATCCGTAGAGCGGTAGATGCCGATGCTGCTGGAGCAGAGAAGTGTCTGCCCGTTGGATGGGTGAATCGCCAGCTTCCCGATGGTCGCCCTCAGGAATGGGCCGACGATATTGGTCCACGATGCTCCGCCATCCGTTGACTTCAAGATCCCTGCCCCGTAGTAGCTGTCGTAGGCAAAGTTCTCTTCGCCGGTTCCGATGTAGACGGTGTCAGGACTCGAGGGATCGATCGCAATCGCCCCGTTTGCGAGCGACGGCTGATCATCAGTGAGTGCCGTCCAATTCACCCCGCCGTCGGTAGTCTTCCACACGCCCCCTTCGGCGGCGCCCATATAGACGACGTTGTTGTCGCGAGGGTCAACGGCGATGGCGTTGACGCGTCCGGCGGTCACGTACGTCGATCCGGGATCTGTGGGCATCGGCCCGATCGATGTCCACATTGCCGAGTCGAAGCTGGTCGCCAGGCTCGTACGCGCTAGATTCGCTCCTGAAGATTGCCGGCGCGCGCGTAAAGCGCGATCGATCCGCTGAATCTCAGAAATAGCCTTAATACGAGCCCCGGCGGGAATCTGACTTAACGGATAGGCCCGCTGGCCAAAAAACCATTCCTCACGCGCAGCCGCCCGATCGTCGTCTTCACGATCCTGCGCAGACGCGGCGAGACACAACAAGCTAATAGCGATAAACCGATATTTCATTGCAGAACCAGGCGCGGAATCCCCATTTTATCAGTGGGACAGACCACTACTTACCGAGCCCAGGCCGACGTGGACGTCCGCCGGGGCCCGGGGAGGACCGCCCCACCGTGCAGTTGTTTGAAGTGGGCGGACGTCCGCGTCCGCGCCGGACCACTAGGTCCGGCTGGCCGTTTGTTAATCGAACTTGTGAGAAATTTAGATAAGAATTGGGATAAGGCCATGACGCCTCACGACCGCGAGCAACTCGACCGCGATGGTTATCTGATACTCAACAACTACATGGGTGACCAACTTCTCTCCGAGCTCCGCGGCCGTGTCCAGCAGCTTTTCGAATCCGAAGGCGCCACCGCCGGCTCCGAGTTCAAGCAAGAAGAACAAACCCGCCGGCTTGCGAACCTGGTCGACAAGGGCGACGTGTTCGGCCGCTCCATTTCGATGCCCGAGATTCTAGAGTCCGTGGGACAAATTCTTGGGCCGCAATTCAAGCTGAGTAGTCTCAACGTACGCTCCGCCGATCCGCATTCCACCTGGGTTCAGCCCCTGCATTGCGACATGGGCGCCATTGCGGACGACCAGGGTTACTGGGTCGCCAACACAGTCTGGATGCTCGACGATTTTACGACACAAAACGGAGCAACTCGCTTGATACCTGGCTCCCATCGCTGGGGCCGTTTGCCCCAGGATGTTCTTCTTAATGCCAGCGCGCCGCATCCAGATGAAATTCTGGTTACAGGCAAAGCCGGCACCGTCGTAGTGATGAATGCTCACTTATGGCACGGCGGAACTGCGAATCATACGGACCGCCCACGATGCGCGATGCACGGATTCTATTGCCGCTGGGACAAGCCGCAGCAACAGTATCAAAAACGGCTGCTGCGCCCGGAAGTGCAAGAAAGCCTTAATCCAATGCTGCGAAAGCTACTCGCTTTGGACGATCCTCAGAACGACGCGCTGAGCGCGAATGTGCTCAAAACGAGCGGTTTCCTGAAATAGAGTACCCCTACCCGCGCCGCTTCCCAGTCACGTACCCGCAAAAGAGGTGAGGAAACTACTCATCGGTACCATGGACGTGGTAGCCAGGACGGCCAATAATAGCATTTACCTAGTACCTAGGTAGGACAAAGAAGGTAGGACGAAAAGCATGGACCTGTTGCTCACCGATCACCACCCAGACACCTGCTCCACCTTGGGCCTTGAATGCGGTTCGTGCATGCGTAATGCTGCGGCCAGCGTTGCCCAGATATGCGGAGGTCTGGACGGACGCGCTATTCAGCAGATCTTCGTGCAACTCTACCCATCGTCCGGTTGCCGGCCGATGGCGGCGACCTTCGAAGCGGAATATTTGGCACTCGCCACTCCCCTGAAGCCTGTACGCGTGATTGCAGCGGCCGCCGCGGCTGCCTGAGACGTTGGCAATTTCGCCCGCAGCAAGCGGCTGCGATCGCTAAATTCGCCGTTCGCTACGCTAATATATCAACAGTATGGTCGTAGAGATCGAAGGGGTAACTCTTCACCTGGCTCATCCAGACGAACTGACGGTTGCCTGGGTGGGACAGGAAGAAGTCATGCGTCAGTTGCTGGCGGCCTGGTTGGTGGTCGATCCGCAGGACGTCCCCATGAACCCCCGCCTGCTGGGCAAACCAGGTGTCGGAAAAACGACACTCGCCTACGCGGCGGCGAAGCGCCTGAAACGCGAAGTCTATATCATGCAGGCCACGGTCGACACGCGTCCGGAAGACCTGCTGGTGACGCCAGTCATTGAGGGCGAATCGCGTCTCCGCTATGTCGCTTCTCCCTTAGTCACAGCGATGGTCCGCGGCGGCGTGGCGATCTTGGACGAAGGTAATCGCATGAGCGAAAAGAGCTGGGCGAGTCTGGCCCCGCTTCTTGACAACCGCCGGTACATCGAATCGATCGTGGCCGGGATCAAGATAAAAGCGCATCCGCTATTTCGACTCGTAGCTACGATGAACGATGACGCATCCACCTTCGATCTGCCCGAATACATTCACTCCCGCCTTCAGCCGCAGATCACTATCGATTTTCCGGAACGTCACGAAGAGTACGCGATTCTCAAGGAGAACGTCCCGTTCGGCGCCGATCATGTACTGAATTACGTGACAGAATTCCTGCAGCAAGCGCACTCCGCCGACGAGCGGTACACAGTGCGAGATGGCATCAACATCGCGCGATTCGTCATGAAGCTGAAGGGCATGGAGAATGAGAACGGTCACAGCCAAAGCGAAGAGCGCTTTCTGATGCGTACCGCCATTCTCGAAACGCTGGGGGACGAGGCCTTGCGTTATGTCCCAAGGTCCTAGACCGGCCGAAGACGCAGGCAGCCTGCGGCGCGGTAATTTCACTTATTTCCCTGTCATCCCCGGGCGGCTCGAGTTCAGTGTCGAGTTACGTCGCGCTATCTTGCGCGATCGCCCGCGAATTGTCGCTGTCGAGTTGCCCGGTGCTCTAGAGGACGTTCACTTGCAGGCTCTGGCGCGGCTGCCGGAGATGTCGGTGATCGTCTATCCCGATCCGCACGACGAAGAACGCGGCGTGTACGTGCCCGTAGAACCGTGCGACCCTTTCACCGAAGCGGTCCGCAGCGGCCTTGAAGTCGACGCCGAAGTGGTTTTCATCGAGCCAGACCTCGGCGATCGGCCTCACCTCCCCGACGTCTATCCTGACCCGTACTCGATTCGCTACATTGGAATCGAAAAGTACGTCGAAGCTTACCGGGTCTATCCGCAGGAACGCAACGAAGAGATCGACGGCCATGCCGCGGGCATGGCCTGGAAGCTTCAGGGCACCGACCCGCTTGCATCCGTGTTCGTGGTCGTATCGATGAACCTGCTGGATCCGTTGCTGGACGCCATGGAAGCTCCGCAGGATCCGCCCCCGAACAAGGAACCGGCCGACATCCGCCTATTGAATCCCCATCCCGACTGCCTGGCGGAAATTACGGTCGAGTACCCATATCTGCAGGATCGTTACGAAAAATATCGCCCGACGATGGCGCCCGACGAGGGCATCGATCGACCGAAAGTGCAGTTCGACCTTCTGCGAGATGCCGAAGTCGAATACGTCAAGAACACGGGTGACAAAGTGGAGTACTGGCAGCGCCGGATGATGGCCCGGTTTACACGAAATCTGGCTTCGATTAACGGCGATCTGGTGGCAGGCATCTTTGATTTGACCGTGGCCGCCCGTTCGGTAGTTGATGACAACTACGCCTACGAAGTATGGCAGATGGCGAATCGCTATCCATTGCAGAAGCAAGCCAGCGAGCTTCTGGAAACGGTTAATCTGTCAGGTGAAGAAATTTGGCTAAATACAAAGAAAATAAGACTTAGACGTCGGCTGCCGAGGGAAAAGCAGCGCCTCATGCCACGCGGCGTCAAGCCTCGCAAAAAGGAGAAATTCGAAGGTGAATGGGCGCGCCAAACCGATGGCGCGGCGATCTGTTCCTACCCACCCGAAGACCTGCTGATCGAGGACTACGGCCGGTTTCTCAAACGCAAAGCCAAGAGCATGCTTTCGGAAGAACGAAGCCGAACCGAGCCGTTCTCGACGTCAATTTTGGACGGCATCGACCTGCGGGAAACGATCCGCAACTGGCATGAAGGCAAGATCTACGTTCGACAGTTAGACCGGATCGAAGGCGACGTCGGCGCCGCGGTCGTCATCTTTGATGAAGACCGCGCTGAGCGCTATCAATATCTCACCACCTGGCTTGGCGAGCACCAGAACGAATCGGACATGGCGTTTTATTCGACCAATCCGTTCGATCATATCGTCGGGCCGGGCATCGGACGGGCCGAATACGGCGGCTTCCTGATGAGTCTTCCGCCGCGGCGCATGATTGACGTCTGGTCGGACCCGGACTATGATTTCGCACAATCGAAGCCCGAGCGGTTGCTGCTCGCCGCGTTGGACTATTCGCTGCAGCGGTACGTGGTGTACGTAGCGGCAAAGCCTCCGCGATCGATCTTCCGATCAATTGCCGCGCACTTGAACCGGCGCATCGCCTACATTCCGATTGGCGCTTTAAGTCCCACCAAGCTTAAGAAGATTCGTGTCGTTCATGTTCTGGATAGCTACGAACGCCGTAACGACGCCAAAGAGTTCATCTGGTAGCTTATGGACCAGAAAGTGCGCTGGGGCGTTCTTGGGGCCGCCAAGATTGCCGTTACCAAAGTGATTCCAGCGATGCAACGCGGCGAGTGGTGCGATATTCAGGCGATCGCATCACGCGACTTAGAAAAGGCCAAACGTACGGCCGCCACCCTCGGAATTCCGAAAGCGTACGGCAGCTATGAGGAACTGCTCGCCGACCCCGGGATCGAGGCGATCTACAATCCTCTGCCGAATCACTTGCACGTGCCCTGGTCGATCCGCGCGGCCGAGGCTGGCAAGCATGTACTTTGTGAAAAACCGATTGCCCTGAATGCGGCTGAGTGCCGAATGCTCATCGCCGCCCGCGACAGGACCGGTGTGAAGATAGGCGAAGCGTTCATGGTTCGCACGCATCCGCAGTGGCTACGTACCCGCGAAATCGTTCGTAGCGGCCAGATCGGCGATCTTCGCGTGGTGATTGCGGCCTTCAGCTATTTCAACCGTGATCCTTCCAACGTGCGCAACGTTGCGGAATGGGGCGGCGGAGGACTGATGGATATCGGCTGTTATCCGATCCAGATCGCGCGGTTCCTATTCGAACAGGAGCCGATCCACGTCAACGGCCGCATGGAGCGCGATCGCGAGTGGCGAATCGACCGGCTCACGTCGGCCGTGCTCGAGTTCCCG
>Ga0335069_10015575_pt1 | contig 10629 bp, 8 predicted proteins | sample Lox_Sample_11_FD_206714 | JGI IMG/M metagenome (GOLD analysis project Ga0335069, IMG submission 206714) | Soil microbial communities from Loxahatchee National Wildlife Refuge, Florida, United States - Lox_Sample_1.1 | ecosystem: Environmental > Terrestrial > Soil > Wetlands | place: USA: Florida... | reverse complement strand
CCTGGCTGGCGTGGCCGGAGACGTGCACGGGAGCAATGGCTTCATAGATGACGTTGGCGCCGCGCTCAAACAGACGGTTGATGGTACGATAGACATTTTCCTCGTTGCCGGGGATGGGATGGGACGACAGCACGACAGTGTCGCCACTCTTGATTTCCAGTACATTGGACGTGCCGGTGGAGAGCCGTCCCAAGATGGAGGTGGGCTCGCCTTGCGAGCCGGTGCACATGATGACAACTTTTTCTTCTTTCATGTGCAGGGCTTCATCGATGCTTACGACCACATTTTCAGGCACATTCAGATAACCCAGCTTACGGGCGATCTTCGAATTATCCACCATGGTGGGACCGGCAAAGGCCACTTTGCGCCCGTAACGTTCGGCAGCCTTGGCAACCTGCTGCATGCGTGAGATTAAGGAAGCGAAGCTGGCGATGATGATACGATGGGGCGCCTCGCGGAACACCTGATCGAGTGCAGCGTTCACCACGCGTTCGGAAGGCGTCCAGCCGGGACGTTCGGCATTGGTCGAATCGGCCAGCAGTGCCAGCACACCGCGCTGGGAGAACTCTGCCAACTTGGCATAGTCGGTGGGCCAGTTGTCTTCGGGTGTGTGATCGAACTTGTAGTCGCCGGTGTGCACCACCAAGCCGACCGGGGTGTCGATCCCCAGGCCAACGCAATCCGGGATGGAATGGCAGACGTGGAAGAACTCCACCTTGAATGGGCCAATTTGGATCTCTTCGCCGGCGTGGATGGTGTTCAAGTTGGCTTTTTGAGCCATGCCATTGCGCGCCAGTTTCACTTCCAACAGGCCACGCGTCAGAGGGGTGGCATAGACCGGTGCATTGACTACTTCCAATAAGTGGTGAATGGCGCCGATGTGATCTTCATGACCGTGGGTAATGACGACGCCTTTCACTTTTTGCTGATTCTTGACTAAATAGGTGAGGTCGGGGATGATGTAATCAATCCCCAGCATATCATTTTCGGGGAACATCATGCCGGCGTCGACCACCATGATCTGGTCGTCGTATTCGTAGACCATCATATTACGGCCCACTTCTCCCAATCCCCCCAGGGGGAGTATTTTCAATGTTTTACTTTTCATTCTTAATCCTTAACAACAAAATATTTCCAAAATCGGACAAATTGTCCGTAGAGTTCATTTCAGTTGTACATGTATTTTTATGTGAGGTGCTAATTATAATAAACACCTCGGTAGAAAAGCCTAGCCGAGGTGTCCATCATTCCACTTCCTGCTTTAGCCCCACAATACCTACACAGCAACAGACCAACTTTTTCATTAAATACAGAAAAATTGTAACATAACAGGCATAATTTGTCAAAATATGAGATGCCTATCAAGCTGATGATCCTTCCATGATTATACATAAATTGTCACATTGGTGATGGTTTGCCCGCAAAATAAGGCTTGTACTTCATATCGGATTGCAAGATGTGTATGATCAGCCAATCTTTGAGATACGTCAAGAGCTCCTGGGGAACCTGTTTGTCGTACTCCATGGCGGCCATGGCCAACTGAGCTGTCTTGCGCATGAACTCGAGGTGCTGGACGCGGTGAGCCTCGTATTCAGGGTAGCCATACGCCTGCATGTAGGCTTCTTCTGTCGTGAAGTGGTAATCGGAGTACTCGGTCATACGGGTTAAAGTATCTGAGATGACCTCGGATCGAACGTGTGCATCCTCATTTTCGATCATCTGGTTGAGCAATTGCACTAGTTGTTGGTGTTGTGCATCGATTTCGGGCACGCCCACGCTCAAGCTGTCATTCCAAATCAGTTTTTCCACGATTCACGACCTGTTTATCGGATGAAAATGTCGGACAATATGGGTCGAATTATATAATAAGTCTGTTGGATGTGGTTGACTAAATTTATCGAATTGAGCTTTCTGCCTGGGTTGTACCGTACTTCGGGCTGCATTGACTTTAATCCAGGATTCGGTAGAATAGGTGTATGAAGTCCTGTTTTCTGTCACTGAATGCAGGCTTTTTCCGCCCTGACCACGACCCGCCAAATATCTAAATCGTCATTGCCGAAGTCGCGATATCCCCTCGCGGCTTGAAGCCATCCGCTCGGTTGGGATGGTCTTCACGCCATGATGTTTTGTCTTGGCCTTCTGGCCCGGCGTTTCTTCTTATTAGTGAATAGAGGTGGATAAATGGTTACTCCTTTCCCATCCAAACGTGCGCCCGTTTATAAGGATGTACCCGATGACAAGTGGAATGACTGGCGCTGGCAGCTTTCCCATCGGCTGAACACCCCCGACGAATTTGAGCAGGTTTTCAAGCTGACCGATAGTGAGCACAAAGCGCTCTCGTCTCCTAATTTATTCCGCGTGGATGTCACGCCATACTTCGTGTCGCTAATCAACCCCGACGACCCTTATGACCCCGTACGGCGACAGGTCATCCCTACGGCCGATGAAATCACGCCCTTCACCGGCATGATGAAAGATTCCTTGGCCGAGGACCATGATTCGCCTGTGCCTGGCCTGGTGCATCGCTATCCCGACCGGGTGCTGATGCTGGTCACCACCCAGTGCGCATCCTATTGCCGATATTGCACGCGCGCTCGCATCGTGGGTGATCCGACTCAAACTTTTGCCCGCTCCGATTTCGAGCTGCAGCTTGATTACTTGCGCAAAACACCGCAGGTGCGTGACGTGCTGCTCTCGGGCGGCGATCCGCTCACCCTGGCGCCGCGCGTGTTGGAGGAATTGCTCTCGCAATTGCGCGAGATCCCGTCCATTGAGATCATCCGCATTGGCACACGCGTGCCGGTCTTCATGCCCATGCGCGTGACGGAAGAGCTTACCGACATGCTACAGAAATATCATCCGCTTTGGATGAACATTCACGTCAACCATCCCAACGAGATCACGGCCGAGCTGGCGCAAGCCACCGACAAGCTCACGCGTGCCGGCATTCCGCTGGGCAACCAATCGGTGCTGCTGGCGGGTGTCAATGACTGTGTGCACATCCAGCGCGAGCTGGTGCAGGATTTGGTGCGCATCCGAGTGCGACCTTATTACCTCTACCAGTGTGACCTGGTGGAAGGGGCGGGGCACTTCCGCACGCCGGTGGCCAAGGGCATCGAGATTATTGAAGGCTTGCGGGGTCACACATCCGGTTACGCCGTGCCCACTTATTGCGTCGATGCGCCTGGGGGAGGTGGCAAGATCCCGGTCATGCCCAACTACCAGATCAGCGCCTCGGATCACAAGATCATCCTGCGCAACTATGAAGGTTACGTGACCACGTACGAGGAGCCGGTCGATTACAAACCGCACGATCCCAAGACCTGTTCTTATTGCCAAAGCAAGCGCGTGGAGACAGGGCAGACTGGCATCACCGGTCTGCTGGATGGCGAGGCGATGTTTATCAAGCCCGAGAACTTCGAAGTGCAGCATTCCCGCGGTGGTGCCATGCATCGCTTGCGCGCTGATAGCAGCAAATGGAAGCCACTGGGCATTGGCGACGGACATCAGGAAGAAAAATAAGCCAACGGTAATATAATGTAATAAGGTTGCACTGCTGCCTTAGGCAGTTGAATCCTTATTTACTTGAATTTTGGAGGTACTATGCATTACCGTCGTTTAGGTCGATCCGGCCTAAAGGTCAGTGAACTATCGCTGGGTGCCTGGGTAACTTTTGGCACCCAAATCGACGCGAAGACCGCTTCTGATCTGATCCATGTTGCTTATGATCACGGCATCAACTATTTTGATAATGCGGATGCCTATGACAACGGCGTGGCAGAAACCATGATGGGCAAGGCGATCAAGGATTTGCCGCGTGAAGCGCTGGTCATTTCCAGCAAAGTGTTCTGGCCGACGATGCCTGGTCCCAACGGGCGCGGCTTGTCGCGCAAGCACCTTACCGAATCGCTGAATGCTTCACTCAAGCGTCTGGATGTGGATTATGTAGACCTGTATTTCTGTCACCGCTATGATCCCGACACGCCTATCGAAGAAGTGGTGCGCACCATGAACACTTTCATCGAACAGGGCAAAGTCCTCTATTGGGGCACGTCGGAGTGGGAGGCCAGCCAGTTGGCGCGCGCCAATGGCATTGCCCGCCAATATGGGCTGATCCCGCCGACCATGGAGCAGCCACAGTACAATCTACTGCACCGCAAGCGTGTGGAAGACCAGGTCATGCCATTGGTGAAGGAATTGGGCATGGGATTGACCACCTGGAGTCCGTTGGCTTCCGGCATATTGTCCGGCAAATATAATGATGGTGTGCCTGCCGGCAGCCGTGCCTCGCTGGAAAGCATGAGCTGGGTGCGCGATCGGCTGACGCCGGAACTGATCGGTCGCGTGCGCCAACTCACCGAACTAGCCGAAACGTTAGGCATCACTACCAGCCAGCTTGCCATCGCCTGGTTGTTGCGACGCAAGGAAGTAAGCAGTGTGATCACCGGCGCCACACGCATGGAACAACTCGACGAGAACATGGGCGCAGCCGAAGCGGTCGAACAACTGACTAACGAGTTGCTCGAAAAGGTCGACAAGATTATGGATGGCGCCGAATAACCGTTTCTACTGGAGTAAAAAATCCCAAAGGTTTAGCCTTTGGGATTTGCTTTTAAGAATGCCTGCACTTATTTACATTCGATGTCGAAGGAGATTGGGTTGGATCTGAAGGGCACCGGGTATTCTTCCACTACCTGGATGTCGCCGGTAGATGATTTTCCTAACGCAAAGCCGAAACTAGTGGTGGGCGTATCCCCGGCGATGACATTCGTGCTGTAAGTGATCGAAGTTATCCCCGTGGTGGTCTCAAAATGATAATATACGGTTATCGGCACTTCGGCGGTGACAACGCCGGTTACTGTGATGACTCTATTCGGATGGCAGGAGCCGGCATAATTGGTGCCAGTAGCCGAAATTCGGATGAAAGGCGGTGCGGATTCGAAGGGTAATAATGCTACATCGCCTTCCGCAACCGTGGTTTGCTTCCATACCCAGCATCTCAGCTTGCTATTATGCGGATCTTGAATATACCACCATCCACCGCCGTCAAATATACCCAACAAAGGCGCCGGGCCATCTTTTACCAGCAAGAAACTGGTAGCTTCATAGCCAGAGGCTGGGCCAGAGCGGCAGTTGGTATCGGAGGTAGCATAGACCATTGGACTGCTGGGGGTGGCCGTGACTGCTTCAGTAGGAACAACGGTTTCAGTTTGAACGGTGGTTTCGGTTGGAGGGATGGTTTCCGTTGGCGTTTGAGTCGGAGCACTGGTGGCAGGCACCTGCGTGGCTGTGCCGGAAATTGAAAAGTTACAGGACGATAAAGCAAAAGCGAAGAGGGCTATCATAGAAATGACCTGAACATTTCGCCGTAGCATAACGCCTCCTTAAGTCAACCAATGACATGAATTATACCTTATTACAAGTCGTGTATCTTTTCGAACTGGCCGTTGAGATCAAAAAATCCCAAAGGTGCTTGAATTGCCTTTGGGATTTATCTTTTGCGACAAGCTCACTCACGGTCCGCAGGTGATGTTGTAGGAGATCGCATTGGAGTTGAAGTTCACCGGTAAAGTCATTACGGCCTGGATGGTGCCGGAAGACGAGCTCGTAAACGAGAAGGCGTAGCTCTTACTGAACGAGTTCCCGGCAGGAATGTTGGCTGTATAAGTGGGTGAAATAAGTCCCGTGCTGGTCTCGAAGTGGAACTGTACGCTGGCGCTGGTCTCACTTGATATCGAGCCGGTCACCGTGATGGTCTGGGCAGTGGCACAAGAACCGTGGTAGCTGGTCTTATCGGTTGAAATCTTGATGAAGGGTGGGGCAGCCTTGATCGGCAAAGTGGCCACGTTCCCTTCCGCCACCGTGGTTTGATTCCAGACCCAGCAGGCACTCGAGCTATTATTGGGATCCTGGATGTACCACCAGCCGCCGCTATCGTATTTGCCCAACAAGGGCACTGATCCGATTTTTACCAGCAAGAAGCTGACCGCTTCATAGCCGGGACCTGGGCCGGAACGGCAATTGGTATCAGTAGTGGAATGAATCATCGGCCCACTGGGGGTTGCGGTGAATGCCTCCGTGGGAATGGCAGTGTCCGTGGGGATCGTAGTGGCTGTGGGCAAACTGGTGGCCGCAGGTGCTACTGCTTCCGTTGGCGCTGTGGTGGCCGGTTTGGATGCATTTTGGGCAGCAATGGTCTGGGCCACAGCGGTAGCAACGCTACCCGGGTTGGCGGTTGGTGCCGAGGTGGCTGTTCCCAGCGTTAACAAATTACATGCCAGCGAGAAGAAAGCCACAAGGGCAATCAACGATACGACATGAAAGGCTCGACGTTTCATTAACTCCTCCTCCTTATGTCGACCAATATCCTGGATTATACCTTGTCGCGCTGTTTACATGCCTTCTGCAATGATTACCGAAATCAAATGAACGGCGGGCGCATTGACCTTTTGTGGATCGCGTGCCGGGATGGAAAGCAGCACATCCATGCCCTGGGTTACTTCACCGAAGACGCTATGATGACCATCTAACCAGGGCGTGGGCACGTGGGTGATGAAGAATTGTGATCCGTTGGTGTTGGGGCCAGCGTTGGCCATGGAGAGGATGCCGGGCTTGCTGTGTTTGAGCGCTGGGTGGAACTCGTCCTTGAACTGATAGCCGGGGCCACCCATGCCGGTGCCGGTTGGGTCGCCGCCCTGGGCCATGAAATCGTTGATGACGCGGTGGAAGGTAGTACCGTCGTAGAATCCCTGCTTGGCCAGGAAAACGAAATTGTTCACCGTGTTGGGAACTTTATCGGCGTGCAGTTTGACGACGATGTCACCCTTGTCGGTTTTGAAGGTGGCGGTATAGCTCTTTTTCGGATCGATGGTCATTTCAGGCGGCTTGTTCCATTGCATTTTTTGATTGGGCATTTCTTTCTCCTTTTTTGATTAGCGTATATGTTACCAGATATAGCGGCGCAAAGTTTATTCTGGGCCAAAAAGATATTCCAACCCACGCCACGCGTCGTCGCGCCAGGCGGGATAATTGTGCCCACCGGCATACTCGTGATAGCCATGGGCATAATGGCGTTTATTGAGAAAAGCGTGGAACGAGCGGTTTTCTTTGAGCAGAAAATCGAACTGGCCTGCGTCCATCCAGATTTTCAATGGCAATGGGTTATTCAAACGGAGCAAGGTTTTCAAGAGCGATTCTGGTTCATCTTCCTGGAAGAACGCCCCAGACTGGCTGAGTACGTGGCCAAAGATGTGTGGCAGGCGCACGGCGGTGTACATCGCCATCAGCCCGCCCATCGATGCCCCCATCACGCCGTAAGTGCCTGGATGACGGGCAATATCGATCAGGTTTAACTCCTGGCGCGCCAGGGGCAGCACTTGCTCGTGTAAAAAGGCCAGGGTGGCTTCACTGCAATTGTATTCGATGCTGCGTGCCCGACCACCATTCTGCACCATGGCCAGAGCCACCGAGCGGATGCGCTGCTGTGCAATAAGATTATCGATGATAGTGGGCAAGGCAGCCCGATGGAAATAGTCCCAGCCGTCCCAGATGACCAGCAGGGGCACACGTGTCTTCACCGGCGGCTGATACAGATGGACCGGCCGGGCTGGGGCGTCGTCGTGCAGGGGCTGAGGGATGAGCATATGCCGTGTGACCATCCCGTGAGAGATGGCTGGATTACACCGGGCGAGAGGAGTTTTAGTGCCTGCCGGCATGTAGAAAAAATTATTGGTGTTACCGACGCCATTCGGCGTATGTCGCTTGTTGAATGGGTCCGGTAGACGTTGGTTACCTTCGATAAAACTGTACTCGATGTAGGCGTCGCCAGGCAGGTCCAGGGTATAACCCCAGACGTCGGGTTCCAAAGCTTTGAGCTTGATGCGTGGCCCGGATTCCCAGCCGCTGAAGTCTCCCATCAGTTCTGGCGCTTTTGTCCCCAACCACAGGAACATGGCGCGCCGGTCTTCGAGCAACGGTGTGCCTTCCTGGCGGGCGCGGGCGGCTAATAAGGAGGTCATCATAGCATCTCTTCTACGTGGAACAATTCGATTTTAGCCGAATTCGAGGGTCAATACAACTGGGGCAATCCATGTATAGTCGTGTGGCAAAGAATCAAAAACTTTATAAGGCGACCCCATGTCCTACTTTTAATATTTCGACGGTTCGTTGAATCTCGCTTTGCTCCTGTTGGCTGTTCCAGCCAAGCGATGGAGCCAGAATCCCGGCGAGTTCCTGCACCAATGGGAGGGAGGCTTCGCCCAGCCAAGCCAGCGTCGAACGGCGCAGCAGCATGTCATCCAGGTGAGCAACCTTCTCGTGTTCCACCAAAAATTCGACCTCGCGCTGTGTCCAATCCGGGCGAGAGTTCAAAGGCCGATCTGAGATGGCTGCCAGGTATTTAGCAACGGTGAGGGCACGTGTGCCGTAACGTTCGAACAATGCCGCGGCACGGGTCTCTTCCAGATTTCCAGCGTGGGCAGTGGCCCGGATCATCTGTGTTTTTGCCTCCTGGCTCTTGGGATAATTATGCCCGCCGCCAATGGCCAGTTGCTTGGTGTCGCTCTTGCGTTCCAAGCCCAGAAATTCCAAGGCTTTGTCGGTCACCTGCTCGGAGAAGGCCCGGAAGCTGGTCCATTTGCCACCTACCAGTGAATAGACCGGAATAGTTCCGAGCTGATCCTCGTGAATGCTATGGTCGCGACTTATCTGGCCGGTGGTCTTGGCAGTGGAGTATTCCAGCGGGCGCACGCCGGCAAAACGGAAGACAATCTGTTCCCGCTTGACCCGGATATTGGGGAAGACGTGTGAGACGAGGTCGATGAAATAATCGATCTCGCCATCGGTGCAGCGGACACTGTCGGCGCTTTCGACCGGAATGTCGGTGGTACCGACGATGATCTTGCCGTGGAAGGGGAAGATTAAGACGATGCGCCCGTCTTTATTCTCGAAAAAGAACTCATTCTCGCCGATCGCCCGGCACAGCTCTGGATTGTCGAGCACGATGTGGGAACCCTTGGTGCCGCCGATGTAGTGCCGGTCGAGGCCCAGGGACGCATTGACCGGATCGATCCACGGGCCGGCGGCGTTGATGATCAAACGCGGGGCTACGGTAAATTCCTGTCCGGTCAGCGAGTCGGTCAAAACGGCTTTGCCGGCCTGGATGCCGCTCAATGCCACATAGTTCACCGCGTCTGCGTGGGAACCTTCCGCCTCCGCATCGAGCAGCAATTCGATGGCGAGTCGCTCGGGCGACAATATCTGCCCGTCGTAATAAGTGGCGGTATATTCGATTGCTGGGTTAAGACCGGGAAACCGCTCAAGTGATTCCTTACGACTGATGAACTTGTGCGCGGGGACGGTGCCCTGTCGACGTGTATAAGCGTCATAGAGCATCAAGCCGATCTTGATGACCAACGCTCCGCGTTCGGCGGGCTGGTCCAGCAGACGCAGGAATTTGAGCGGCGCATTGAACAGGCCGGAGAACGTCTTGAAGATGGGAATGACGGTGGGCAGCGGTCGCACTAGGTGCGGCGCGTTCTCGATCATGCGGTTGCGTTCCTGCACGGCTTCCCGCACCAAGCCGAATTCCCCATTCTCGAGGTAACGGATGCCGCCGTGAGCCATGTGAGAGGAAGCGGACGAGGCGCCGGAGCAGAAATCGTTCTGCTCGACCAGCAGCACATCCACGCCTTGCAATGCCAGGTCGCGGAATGTACCGATGCCGTTGATGCCCCCGCCGACGATCAACACGTCGGGGGAGTGAATTCGAAGAGTGGAGAGAACGTCTTTACGATCCATTTTTTATTCCTATAAACATATACGCCAAATTTCGGAGCTGGTTCTTTTTGAATTGGACAGAGTTTATCACAATTAAACAAGATTGGTGTTGAATGGGTCGATAGATTTCATTCGCTGACCTTGGCGCATTGTAACCGCCAAGTGGTGAGAGGTGTCCATTCCCCCTCAAGGTCGTTTCACACTATAATCGTACCACTGGTACTGTGTCAAACAGGCAAATATCGTTTCATAAAGACGTTTTCTGTTCTAAATCGTTTTTGGATACTCCAAAAATAAGATTGACACAGCACAGGGAAGTTCAGAATTTGGATAGAAGTTGGTCGGAGATCCTCGATGAACGATACTTATGATGTGATCATCATTGGCGGAGGGGTCGTTGGTTCACTGGTGGCGCGTTTTCTCTCTCGCTATCAGCTCAACATCCTCCTGATCGAAAAAGAGTCGGATGTTTGCATGGGTACCACTTCCGGCAACTCGGCTTACATCCACGCCGGGTATGATCCGCTGCCAGGGACGCTCAAGGCCAAGTACAACGTAGCCGGTAATGCCATGTGGGACATACTCTCGTCCGAGCTGGGTTTCAGTTTTCGCCGCCAGGGTGATTACGTGGTGGCGCTTTGTCAGGACGATGTGGTTGCTCTGAAAGCGCTGATGGAGCAGGGTAAACAGAACGGCGTGCCGGGGCTAGAACTCATTCCCGGCGACGAGATGCGCCGCCGTTACCCCATGATCAATCCCGATGTGGTGACAGCCATGTGGGCGCCCACAGCCGGTATTTGTGACCCGTTCATGGTCAACATCGCGGCTGCCGAGAACGCCATCCAAAATGGA
>Ga0335069_10015574_pt1 | contig 10629 bp, 7 predicted proteins | sample Lox_Sample_11_FD_206714 | JGI IMG/M metagenome (GOLD analysis project Ga0335069, IMG submission 206714) | Soil microbial communities from Loxahatchee National Wildlife Refuge, Florida, United States - Lox_Sample_1.1 | ecosystem: Environmental > Terrestrial > Soil > Wetlands | place: USA: Florida... | reverse complement strand
CGAGTCCGAGCTGGACACCTCCGAGACGTTTCTCGGCGTGCGCACGCGCCTGCCGCTGTTCATCTCCTGCATGACGGGCGGCTCGGAGGGAGGCGGGCGCGTGAACCGGCATCTCGCCGCCGCGGCGCAGCAGGTGGGCATTCCCGTCGGGCTGGGCTCCATCCGCGTGCTGCTGGAAAACCCCGGGCTGTTCGACCAGTTCCACGTGAAGGCGGTGGCGCCGGACGTCCCGGTGCTCGCCAACATCAGCGCCGTGCAGGTGAGAGACGGGGACACCGCCGCGCTCCTGGACATGGTGCAGCGCCTGGAGGCCCAGGCGCTCGTGGTGCACCTCAACCCCGGCCAGGAGCTGTTCCAGCCGGAAGGAGACCGCGACTTCCGCGGGCTCAAGGCGGCGGTGGCCCGCCTGTGCGAGGTGAGCCCGGTCCCGATCATCGTCAAGGAGACCGGGTTCGGCATCGGTCCGGGCCTCGTCCGCGAGCTGCTGCGGGCCGGGGCCGCCTACGTGGACCTCGCCGGGGCCGGCGGGACCAACTGGATCACGGTGGAGTCCTACCGGCTGTCGGCGGAGGAGCGACGGGCCGCCGCGGAGTTTGCGGACTGGGGCGCTCCCACCGCGGTACTGCTTGCCGCCTGCAGGACCGGCAAGGACCACGTCCTGGCATCCGGCGGGATCCGCAGCGGAATGGACGCGGCCAAGGCCATCGCCCTCGGGGCGGTCCTGGCCGGCATGGCGCTGCCCATGGTGCGCGCCGCGGCCTCCGGCGGCACGGAGGCCGTGGTGAAGCTCCTGCGCCGCATGGAGCGCACCCTTCGCGCCGTGATGCTGCTTACCGGGTCGAAGACCGTCGCGGAGCTGAGGAAAGGAACCACGTGGCTGGAACCAGGACTGGAGGCGTCCGTGGAATCCTTCCTGCGCACGGCCCGCGAAGACGGGCGCTGATCAGGCCGTCACCGTGCGGGGGGGAAGCAGGAGCGGGACCCCGGCGTCGGCCGCGGCGTCCTTGATCCTGCCGGCGATGACGGCAGCGGCCTCTGCATCCGGGGCAACGGCGTAGAACGCGCCGCCCCCTCCGGCGCCGCTCAGCTTTGCTCCCAGCGCGCCCGCGCGGCGGGCCGCCTCCAGCAGGAGGTCCAGCTCGGGCGTGCCCAGTCCCACCGCGGAAAGCCGGCGCATGGCCGCATCCGCCAGCATTCCCATGTAGCGCGGAGCGCCCGGCCCGCCGCCGCGCAGCACCGAGCAGGCAAAGCCGGAGAGCTCGCCCAGCGCGGAGATGGCGTCCGTGACCGTGCGGTCTCCCGCCTTCATGCGGACGGCCAGTCCCCTGACGAGGTCCGCGCACGCCTCGTCGCGCCGAACGGCGGCGACGACCAGCGAGACCCCGGCCGCGGGGATCACCTGGTACGCCGGGAGGGCCGGCGGGCGCGGCCGGAAAATGACCGTCCCGCCCAGGAGCGCCAGTCCCGTGTCCACGCCGGAGGGCGTGCCGTGAAACCGACGCTCCGCGTGGTGCGCCACTTCCCACACCCGCGGAAGGTCCGCGCCGTCTTCCCCCGCCCGGAGGAGCGCCGCGCGCGAGAGGGCCCCGCACAGCGCCGCCGAGCTTCCGAACCCCGCGCGGCGCGCCACGCTGCCGCGGACGCTGACCGAGCACCTGCCGTTTTCGGCAAGCCGCGGCACCTTCTCCTCCACGCGCACAAGGGCGTCCCTCACGGGCTCGCGGTCCTCGGCGGCCATCGAGTCCAGGCCCCAGTCGGGATCGCCGCTACCGTCCAGGGCCACCACCGTCTCGTCGGGAAGTGACACTCCCACGGCGGGGTGTCCGTAGACGGCGGCGTGCTCACCGAACAGCAGCAGCTTGCCCCGGGCCCGGCCGACTACCGGTCCCATTCCATGCCCCTCACCGCCGCATGCACGCGCTTGGACGCAAAGCCGGGCTCCGCCGGGGCGAGGCACACGCCCAGCTCGTTTCCCGCGCCGATGGCCTTGCACCAGGCCGGGTCCAGCCCCGGCGGAACGGCCATCTCGGCGGGGACGCCGATCTCCCTGCCCAGGTCGATGCCGATTTTGCGACACGCGTCGACCGAGTCGCGCGCCTGCTCGAGCGAACGCGCGGCACAGAAGGCGCGCACGGCCCTGTTGGATGCCTCCAGGAAGTCCCGCGCCGCGGCCGGGCTGCGCTCCTTCCACTCCAGGTAGCGTCCCACGGCCCCCGCGGTGGACACCGGGGACGGGCCCGGAAACAGCGAGAGCTCGCAGCCCCGCGGAAGGGCGGCGGTTTCCCAGGACGGTTCTGCGCCTCCGTGGAAGAGGCCGGCGCCACCGTGGAAGGATGCCAGGACGTCGTAGCCGCTCCCCCGTCCGCCCTGCGCGCGGCGGTGGGCCTTCACGGCCAGGAACGCGGCGTCCCGCGGCGCAGGGTCCCGACCCGAGAGGCGCAGCAGTCCGCATACCAGCGCGACCGTCACCGCGGCGCTCGAGCCAAGGCCGGACTTGCGGCCGTTTGCCGAAAAGAAGTCGGTGGAATCCACCAGCAGGGAACCCGTGCATGCCCTGCCGCGGTATTCGCTCACGCACGCTACCGAGGCATCCACCAGTGGGCTGCCCGATCCTCCCGGCCAGCGTGCCTGTACCTGCAGGGACGGCGCCGGTTCGGCCTCCAGTCGGACGCGGGGATCCACGGCCAGCGCGAACCCGAGCCCGCCTTCCTCCAGCACCGCGTACTCGCCGAGCAGCAGGATGTTGCCGGGAACCGTTGCGCGAAACGGGTTCACGGGGAGATCGGCCCGTACTGCAGGCCCGGGCCGGGCCGGCACACGATGGTCTGGATCCCGCTCCCCAGCGTTCCCATGCGGGCCACCACCGCGGGCACGTCTTTTTCCAGGCAGAGGATCTTGACCTGCGGCCCGGCGTCGATGGTCTCCCAGGCCCCGATCCCCGCGGTTCGAAGCGCCGCGCAGGCGTGGATCACCGCGACGGTGCCCGGCAGCCAGTACAGCAGCGGCGGGGAAGCACCGAGGATTGCGCCGTGCATGAGGCTGTAGCTGCGGCGCGCCGTTTCTCCCAGGAGCTCGAGGTCCCTCGTCTCCAGCGCCCGCAGCGCCTCCGGCAGCAGCTCGGCGGACTCCTTGACCCAGGAAAAGTAGTAGGGAGAGGTGGAGCGCGTCTCCTCCATGGCGCGGCGCGAGGGGACCGGCTTGGCCGACCGGTGCGTGACTGCCACCACGATGCGGAGGTCCGGCCAGTGCTCGGGACCACAGACCTGCCGCGCGCGCCGCGCGCCGGCCGGCAGGAGCACGAAACCGCCGAACACCGAGCGCGCCGCGGAGGCGGAGCCTGCCCGCGCAATGGCGGAAAGGTCCGTGGCGGACGGCTCGCAGCCGGCGGCACGGGCGCACGCGCCGACCAGCGCGGCGAAGCCGGACGAGGAGCTCGCAAGCCCGGCGGAGGTGGGAAACGAGTTGATGCTGGCCGCCCGAAACCGTGTGGCGATGCCCAGCGTGTGCCGCAGCGTCTCGAAGAAGCCGGCGTAGCGCGCCGGGTCCTGCACGATGCCGTCCACCGAGATCACGTCCTGGGCGTCTACCGCCGGGACCACCGGCATGATGGACGCGCGGGTCTCGGTGTGCACGCCGCCCAGGGTGACCGCCAGGCTGGGAGTGGCGGGCAGGTTGTCTCCCTTGATCTCCTTGCCCCAGTACTTCACCAGGGCCAGGCTGGGTCCCGCGCGGCAGATCGCCTCTTCCGCGCTCACGGTCGTCCCTCCCGCAGGCGCGAAAGCGTCTGCCTGGCCGAACGCGCATCCAGCGTCCCGTCCCGCGACAGGCGGTCCGCCACCTCGCGGGCCTCCGCGCCGCGCGCCCCGGCAGCCCACGCCAGGCGTGCGGCATGCTTCCTGAGGTGACCCTCCTGGATGCCGCGCGTGACCAGCGCGTACACGGCCGAGAAGTTCTGGGCGAGGCCCAGCGCGGCGCCGATGCGGCTGAGCCGGGTTGCGCCGGGGAACCCCAGGAGCCGCAGGCTGGCGCGGGCGGCGGGATGGAAGTCCACCGATCCGCCCACGGAGGCGAGCGGGAGCGGGATCTCGAGGCGCCCGACCAGCGTTTCTCCGTCCACCACCCATTCGCTGAGCGCACGGTAGGCGCCCGAGCGGGCCGCCCACGCGTGCGCGGCGGCTTCCACCGCCCGGGTGTCGTTCATGGTGGCGAGCGCGAGGCTCGAGATCCCGTTCATGATTCCCTTGTTGTGCGTGACCGCCCGGGAAGGGTCCGCGTTGGCAATGCCCGAGGCGGCCGCGATGCGGCGGGCGGCTTCCCTGCCGTCCATCCCGTCCGGAAGGCCGGGGGCCAGGCGGCGGAACGCGATGCGGCACTCGGCGCCGGCAAGGCGCTCGCGCGCCTCGTTGCTCAGGATGCACATGAGCGCGCGGCCCCCGCTCGCTTCTTCCAGCAGCGGCCGCGCCGCCTCGGCAGCGGTGTTCAGGCGGTTGGCGCCCATCGCATCCCGGACGTCCACCAGCAGGTCCACGCGCACCACGGGGCACGCGGCCAGGCGCGCCACCGACATGCCGCGGAACCCGCCGCCCCGCTGCTGCAGGGACGAGAGCACCGGGGCCAGCACGTCACGGATGCGCGGCTCGCAGCCGCCGAGGCGCCGCTCCCCTTCATCGTCCACCCCTTCCAGGAACACCTGGGCCCGCATGACCGGCTCCGTTGCCCACGTGCGGAATCCGCCCGAGGCGCGAACGATCCGCGCTGCAAATCCCGCGGCGGCGATGACGGAAGGCTCCTCCACGGCCATGGGGATGGCGAAATCCTCCCCGTCCACGAGGAACCCCTCCGCGATTCCCACCGGGACCGGCGTGCATCCCACGGCGGCCTCCACCATCACGTCGGCCAGGTCGCGGTCGAGCGGCGTACCGGAGATCGCGTCCCATTCATCCGGCTCGAAGGCAGCCGCGCGCCGCAGGAGCTCGCGCCGTACGTCCAGGTCGTGCCGGTGGAATCCCGAGAGGCTGGTCACCCGATCATCATTGACTGCGCGCCGTGGTGAAGTCCAGAAGGCTCCGGAGCGCGGCGCGGGCCTCTTCCGCCAGGGTGGGAAGCGCGCGGATGGCCTGCTCCGCCTGCGCGGTGAGATCGTCCACCAGGGCGCGCATCCTCCGGCGCACGGGCACGGAGCCGGCCAGGCCCCGCACGAAGTCGAGATCCTCCGCGGTGCAGCCGGGGTTGCCGAGGAGGTCCCGCAGCCGACGGCGTTCGGCGGGCGCCGATTCTTCCATCAGCAGGGACACGAGCAGTGTCTTCTTGCCTTCCCGGAGGTCGGAAGCCAGAGGCTTGCCCGTCTGCTCTTCCGTCCCGAAGATGCCCAGCTCGTCGTCGCGGAGCTGGAACAGGACGCCGAGGCTCTCTCCGCAGGCTTCCAGGCCGGCGGCCAGCCCGTCCGCCGGCCCGGCGACCGGCCCGGCAGACACGCCGGCGTGCGCCGTTCCCCGGGCGAGCTCCGCCCCGGCCAGGAGCGGCAGCGAGAAGCTGTAGCGGCCGGTCTTCCAGGTGTACATCGCCAGGATCTGCTGCGAGCCGACCGGTTGCGCGGAAGCCCCCCACGACACGTCCTGCATCTGGGCTACTCCCACGGCGGAAAGCTCGCGCGCGCACAGCCCCAGCACCCGGGCCGCCACCGGGGCCGGCACGTCCCCGTTGGCCAGCAGCTCGAAGGCCATGAAGTACGCCACGTCTCCCGCGCAGATGCCCAGCGACTGCCCAACGTGGGCGGGATCCGCGCTGCCGTCCCGTGCGGCCTCCTGCTCGTATTGGCGGAAGATGGACGGCTGCCCGCGGCGCACCGGGTCGCGGTCCATGATGTCGTCGTGCACCAGGAGGCCGGACTGGAACAGCTCCATGGCCGCGCCGACGGTGGTCACGCCGGCGTCCACCGGCGCACCGTCACCCGGGCCGCCCGCCGCCTCGGTCCCGGCCAGTGTCCACCCGAGGTGCACCAGGCACCCGCGGATCATCTTCCCACGGACGGAGAACTCGAGCAGGCGGCGCACCGCTTCCGCTCCCATGGGGTTCACGCGGGCCAGCTCGGCTGCCTTCACCGACAAGTAACGCTGGAGTGCGTTGACCAGGCGCCCGCGGATGGGGTCGAAGTAAGCGGACTGCATGCTGTCTCCAACTCTATCACAGGGAAGGCAGGCGGGCCGGGCGCGCCCCGGGCCGGTACCGGGGCGCTGACCCGCCGCGCGGGGGGACCACGCGGCGGGCGCTACGCGGGGGGCACTACGCGGGGGGCACTACACGGCGCCTGCCGCGTTCTCCGTCGGCCGGGACGGTCGCAGGAACGAGGCGGCCGCGCCGACCACGGTCACGGCGAAGGACACGAGGAAGGCCTGGTGCAGCCCCTTCTGGAACACCTGGAGCACCGCGGGGGCGTCCTTCATGCCTCCCCCGTACAGGAACACGTGGTACATCACGTCCTGCGGGATCCGGCTCAGGACCAGGGGGAACGCGATGGAGATGCTGAACATCTGGCCCGTGTTGCTCAGCATGATGTTGGTCGCGGACGCAATCCCGCGCCGCTCGGTCGGGACCGATGACATGATGGCGTTGGTGTTGGGAGAGCTGAACAGGCCCGAGCCTCCACCCATCAGCACCATGTAGACGGCGAGCAGCGCGTAGCTGGTGGTCGCCGTGATGGTGGCCAGGCCGACCAGTCCCACGGCGGAGACCAGAAGCCCCGCGGTGGCGAGGCCGCGCGAGCCGTGGCGGTCGGAAAGGAAACCCGAGATCGGTCCCACCGCCAGGAACGCCAGGCCGAACGGCGCCGTGAGGATGCCGGCTTCCAGCGGGTTCCTGCCGTAGGGTCCCTGCAGGAAGAAGGTCAGCAGGAACAGCACCGCCCCCCGCGCCAGCCCGTTCAGGCCGGCGGCGAGGTTGGCCAGCGCGAACAGGCGGTGGCGGAACAGGCCGAAGTCCATCATGGGCTGCGCCACGCGGCGCTCGATCACCACGAACGCCGCCAGTACCAGGACGGATGCGGCGATGAGAGCCGCCGGCAGCCACGACGGCCCCGCGGGAAAAGCGGTAAGGGACAACCCCAGCAGGAGCCCCGCCAGCCCGACCGTGAACGTGATGCTTCCCCACAGGTCGAAGTGCTGTCCCCCGGGCAGCGTCTCGGGTTCCCTCAGCCGAAAGATGCCCCACAGCGTCCCGAGGATGCCAACGGGCACGTTGACCAGGAAGATCCACCGCCAGCTCGCGGCGGCCAGCAGCCCGCCCACCACCGGGCCGAGGATGAAGCCGGCGGCAAAGGCGATCTGGTTCACGCCGAGGCCCAGCCCGATGCGCCCGTGGCGGAACGCATCCGTGACGATGGGAGCGCTGTTGCCAAAGAGCAGCGCGCCCCCGATCCCCTGCACTACGCGGGCCAGCACCATGTCCCAGCCGTGGAACCGGGGCTGCGACAGGGCCGCGAGGAGGGAGCCCAGCGTGAAGATCGCGAACCCGGCGTTGTACAGGTTCTTGCGCCCCACCATGTCCGCCAGCCTCCCGATGACCGGCACCAGCGCGGTGGTGACCAGGAGGTACGCCAGCAGCACCCAGATCATGGTGAGGAAGTCCGCGTGCAGGCTCACCAGGATGTCCGGCAGGCCGATGATCAGCGCCGAGCCCTGGATGGAGGCCAGGAGCGAACCCACCGTGGTGACGGACAGGGCTGTCCATTCGTATCCCCTGGTTACCGACGAGTCGTGTCGAGGAGTGGTGAAGGGCGTCATAGTATGCACACAAGGTATGGAAGGGCGATTCGCGGAGTCAACTTTCACCCGGTTCCACGACTGCAGTCGCGATTTGCCCACCGGGATTGACTTCCCAAAACACGCTGATTAGCTTGATTCACGGACGCGGACTGCGCGAGCTGCGGAGTCGGGGCGACGCGGGGGTTCCGCGCACCCGGGCCCGCCGGGCGCGGGGCGGCAGGACAAACAGTGAGTGACATTACTTCCCTGGACACCGTGGTAGCCTGCATCGGGGTGAGCCATCACCGCGCGCCGCTCGCCCTGCTCGAACAGCTTTCCCTCACGGACGGCGTCCGCCGCGAGCTGCTGCAGCCGTTCACCGAGCGCGGGCCGGACGGCCGCCGCCTGCACGAGGGAGTCGTGCTCTCCACGTGCAACCGCACCGAGATCTACTTCACGCCGGGTGCGGATCCGCTCCGGCCCGGCTCCTCCGCGGTCCTGCGCGGACTGCCGCCCGTTCTCGTGGACGCCCTTGGCCAGCACTCCCACCTTTCCGCGGCGGACCTTTCCTCCCGCCTGTTCCGCCTCGACGGCTGGGCCGCGGCGGAGCACCTGCTGCGCGTGGCCTGCGGCCTGGACTCCCTGGTGGCCGGCGAGTCCCAGATCATGGGCCAGGTGGCCCGCGCCTACGCGGAAGCGCAGGGCGCGGGCACGGTAGGAATGGTGCTCTCCACGCTGTTCCAGTCCGCGATTCGCGGCGGGCGCCGCGCGCGCTCCCGGATCGGCATTGGCCGCGGCGCCTCCAACGCGGGTACCGAGGCGGTGCGGCAGGTGGAGCGCATCTCGGGCGCCCTGGACGGCGCGCGCGTGGTGGTGGTCGGGACCGGTGAGATCGGGCGCATCGTCCTGGGCAGCCTGCGCGCGCGCGCGGAAGCCGCCGTGCGCGCGGGCGGCGCGGGGCCCGCGGTGCAGGTGGTCAGCCGCAGCGCCGAGCGCGCCGCCGAGGTCGCCGCCCGGTGGCGCTGCGAGGCCTGGCCGCTGTCGCGCCTGCCGCGGCTCCTGCAGGACTGCGACATCCTCTTCAGCACCACCCGCGCGGCCGAGCCGGTGGTTGGCGCCGCGGCCATTGCCGATGCCATGCAGGCCCGCGGCGGTCGGCCGCTGGTGCTGGTGGACCTCGGCGTCCCGCGCACGGTGGATCCCGCGGCGGCGGCGATTCCCGGGGTGCACCTGCTGGACATCGATTCCCTGCGGGAAAGCCCCGCATCCGCGCTGTCCTCCGAGGAAGAGGCACGCGTGCGGCGCATGATCGGGGACGACCTGGCGGAGCTGCGCGTGCGCATGGAGGAGCTCACGCTGCGCCCGGTCATCGGCGGCATGTGGCAGAAGGCGGACGGGATTCGACGAGACGTTCTGTCGCGCGCCCGCGAGCGGCTGCCGAACCTGGATCCGCAGTCGTGGGGCGAGGTGGAGAGCCTGGCCTCGTCCCTGGTGGCCCGTCTCCTGCACGATCCGACCACGCGGCTTCGCGCGGAGGCCGGCAACGGGCATGCCGAGGCGTTCGCGGAGGCCCTGCGCGAGCTGTTCCTCCTCCGGGCGCCGGTGGCTCCCGGGTCAGAATGACGCAGTCCGCCAGGCACGTCGGCGTAATCCGACTGGGAACGCGATCCTCCCGCCTGGCCCGCTGGCAATCCGAGCGGGTGGCGGCGCTGCTTCGCACGCACGGGGTGGACTGCGAGCTCGTCCCGATCGAAACCCGGGGAGACGACATCCCGGACCGGCCGCTTCCCGAGATCGGCGGGGAAGGCCTGTTCACCCGGCGCATCGAGCAGGCCCTGCGGGACGGCACCGTGGACATCGCGGTCCACTCGCTGAAGGACCTGCCGGTGGAGGACCCCCGCGAGCTGTGCGTGGGCGCCGTGCTCGGCCGCGAGGAAGTGCGGGAGGTGCTCGTCTCGAAAGGCAGGCGCAGGCTTGCCGACCTGCCCGCCGGCTCCGTGCTCGGGTCCAGCAGCACCCGCCGCCAGGCGCAGCTCATGGCCCTTCGCCCGGACCTCGTGGTGAAGCCCATCCGCGGCAACGTGGAGACGCGCATCCGCAAGGTGGAGTCCGGCGGCTACGATGGCACGCTGCTCGCGGCCGCGGGTGTCTGCCGGCTGGGCCTGCAGGGCAGCATCGCCGAGTGGCTGGGGGTCTCCGACTTTCTCCCGGCGCCCGGGCAGGGCGCCATCGCGGTCCAGTGCAGGTCCGACGCCGCGGCCGTCCGCGTCCTGCTGGCGGCACTGGACGAACCCCGTCTCCGCGCCGAGACGGACGCCGAGCGCGGATTCCTGCGTGCGCTTGGCGGCGGCTGCTCCGCGCCCGTGGGTGCCCTGGCCGTGCACGAGGGCCCGCGGATCAGCCTGAGGGGCCGGGTGGCCTCGCTGGACGGCCGCCGCGTGGTGAACGTGGAGGGAGAGGGTGACGATCCCGTCGCGCTCGCCCAGGCCCTGGCGCGGCAGGCGCTGGCCGCCGGCGCCCGCGAGATCATGGCCACGGCAGGCCGGGTACCTGCCGGAGATGACCGTGGGACCGCCGCAACCGCGGCAACCGCGGCCGCGGATCCGCTTGCAGGGCTTCGGATCGTGGTCACCCGGCCTCGCGCGCAGGCAGACGAAGTCTGCCGCGCGCTGCGGGAGGCCGGGGCCATGGCGCTCCCGGTGCCCGTGATCTCGGTGACGCCGATCGAAGAGCCTCGAGCCCTGGACGAGGCCATCGACCGCCTGGAATCCTACGACTGGCTGGTTGCCGCCAGCGCCAACGGCGCGAAGCTGTTCCTGGACCGGCTGGCAAGGGTGCGACCGGGCTTCGACTGGAGCGGCGCGGCGCCCCGCGTGGCGGCGGTCGGTCC
>Ga0335069_10015573_pt1 | contig 10629 bp, 10 predicted proteins | sample Lox_Sample_11_FD_206714 | JGI IMG/M metagenome (GOLD analysis project Ga0335069, IMG submission 206714) | Soil microbial communities from Loxahatchee National Wildlife Refuge, Florida, United States - Lox_Sample_1.1 | ecosystem: Environmental > Terrestrial > Soil > Wetlands | place: USA... | reverse complement strand
CGGCAGGGGTTCGGGCTGGCCAGCATGCGCCAGCGCGCCAGCGCCATCGGCGGGGAGTGGCAGATCGCCAGCGAGCCCGGCCGCGGCACCCGCGTCAGCGTGCGTATGCTGAAACGAGCCTCCTGAGCCGGCCTGCCGTTGGCTACGGCTGCGGAGGCTGATAGCCCCCGGGAGCCTGGGAACCCGTCCCGAAGAAGAACTTCTCCATTTCCGCCTCGAGGAACTTGCGCGCCTTGGGCTCGATCGGCGTGAGGCGGTACTCATTGATGAGGAGGGTCTGGTGCCGCAGCCACTGGGCCCATGCCTCCTTCGAGACCTGATCGTAGATGCGCCGGCCGAGCTCGCCGGGGTAAGGCGCGCGATCGAGCCCTTCGGCGTCGCGCTTCAACAGAACACAGTGCACCTGTCGTGCCATCCGCTAAGGTCTCCGTCCGCAGAGCATCTCATCGGCGATGCGCGCGAGCAGTGTGCCGATCGGCGCCGGCAAGCCGACGCGCGCCGGCTCGCGCAGGTTATACCAAAGCGCGCGCGGCTCCTCTACGAGCGCTGCACCGGTGCAGTGCAGGAGCAGCGGCGTGATCGTGAGATCGAAGTGCGTGAAAGCGTGCTCGAGCTCGGGGAGTGGCTGTGGCAGCGCAGAATCGACTCCCAGCGTCTCGCGCGCGTAGGCCGCGGCGGCGCTCGCGGTGGGGAACTCCGGCAGGCACCACAATCCGCCCCACACACCGCTCTCCGGCCGCCGCTCGAGTCTCACGTGCGCGCGATCCTTCAGCGCGATCAGCATGAAAGCGCGACGCAGTCGCCGCAGCGGCGCACGGCGCGGTGACGGCAGCTCCTGCTGCCGCCCGGACCGGCGCGCAAGGCAGCCCTCGGCGAGCGGGCACGTCGGGCACGAGGGCCGCCGGCGCACGCACACCGTCGCGCCGAGGTCCATGATGGCCTGCGTGTACTCGGCGATGTCCGTCTGCGGCATGCAGCGCTCGGCGAGCTCCCACAGCCGCCTCTCGATGGCGGTCTCGCCGCGCGCGCCGGCGACGGCGAAATAACGGGCGAGCACACGCCGGGCGTTGCCATCGAGGATGGGCAGCCGCGCCCCACTCGTGAGGGCGAGGATGGCTCCGGCGGTCGAGCGCCCGATGCCGGGCAAGGCCGCGAGCGCCGCGAAGCTCGTCGGCAGCATCCCATCATGCTCGTCACGGATGCGCACGGCCGCGCTTTGGAGGTTGCGGGCGCGAGCGTAGTAGCCGAGACCGGACCACAGGTGCAGCACCTCATCGCTCGGCGCGTCCGCGAGGGTGCGGATGTCCGGAAAGCGCTCGAGGAAGCGCCGGTAGTAGGGAATGACGGTCGCCACCTGCGTCTGCTGCAACATGATTTCCGAGACCCATACGCGGTAGGGCGTGCGCGGGTGTTGCCAGGGCAGGTCGTGCCGGCCGGCCAGCGCATGCCAGCGCAGCAGTGCGGCGGCGATCGGGGACGGGTCGGGAGGACCGGCGCTCATGCGGTCAGTGTCCCGTCGCTCCGTGGCAACACTTTGTCCGGGAACCTGGCGGCGCCGCAGCGCTCAGTTGAGTAGGGTCCGAGGCTATGCAAGGAGCGCACCGTGCCGGGCAACCGCGTATTGCGTCGACTGTGGCGGCCGCCGGTGGAAACACTGGAAGCGCTCGGCATGCTGGGCGCTCACTGGCGCGCTGCGGCTCGATCCCGCGCCGGGCGGCTGTTCCTGCCGAGCTCCCCGAGCTGGCTGCGCACCGCAGCGACCTTCGGCGCTACCCGGCCGCTCACCACTTCGCCACGGGCGGCAGGCTCATCAGGTACGCCTCGGGATCCGCGTCGGTACTGAAGCCGAACCGCGTACCGCGGTCATAGACGAGGTTGAATTCCACGTAGCGGCCGCGCTTGTAGAGCAGCCGCTCGCGCGCCGCCGCGTCGTAAGGCGTGTGCTGACGGCGCGCGACGAGCCGCGGGTACACCTCGAGAAAGGCGGCCCCGACGCCGCGCACGAACGCAAAATCCGCTTCCCGGTCGGGACCGGCGAGATCATCGAAGAAGATGCCGCCCACTCCGCGCGGCTCCTGACGGTGCGGCAGGTAGAAATAGCGGTCGCACCACGCCTTGAGCTGCTCATAGGTGCCGGGCCGGTAGGCTTCGCAGGCGGCACGCAGCGCCGCGTGGAAGTCCGCCGTGTCCTCATCGAACGGAAAGGTGGGAGTGAGATCCGCGCCGCCGCCGAACCAGGCGCGGCTCGTCGCGAGATACCGCAGGTTCATGTGCACGGTCGGCACGTACGGATTCACCATGTGCGCGACCAGCGAGATGCCGCAGGCGGTGAACCGTCCATCGGACAGGTCCGCGCCGGACACCTGCGCGCGCGACTCCGGGGGCAACACGCCCCAGACATGACTCACGTTGACGCCGACTTTCTCGAACACCGCTCCGCGCAGCAACCGCGACTCGCCTCCCCCCTGGAGGCGGTGCCCGGCGGGCTTGCTCCAGCTGCGCGCGGTGAATCGCTCCTGCGGCTCGAACGACTCGAACGCCGCGCAGATCTGCTGCTGCAGCTCGCGGAAATACGCGGTGGCGCGCGCTGCGAAACCGTCAACCGTGCTCATGCACATGATCCACGAGGCGCGCCACGGCGTCGGGGTCGGTGTCCGGCCAGATGCCGTGCCCGAGGTTGAAGATGTGTCCCGGAGCCGTGCCCGCTTCCTCGAGCACGGCATCGACGTGCCGCCGCAGCTCATCGGGTGCCGCGAACAGCGCCGCGGGGTCGAGGTTGCCCTGCACGGCTTTGCCCGGGCCGAGAATGCGGCGCACCTGCGAGAGCGGCGAGCGCCAGTCGACACCGACCACGTCCACGTCGAGCTCCGCGACGGCCGGCAGCAGCGCCGATCCCTGGTTCGCGTAGTAGATGAGTGGCACGCCGAGGCCTCGCAGCGCCGCCGCCGTGCGGCGCACCGCCGGCAGAGCGAAGCTCGAGAACTCCCGTGGCGCGAGCAGCCCCGCCCACGACTCGAACAGCATGAGGGCCTGCGCGCCGGCCCTCGCCTGCGCGGCGAGGTACTGCGCCATCGCGTCTGCGAGGCAGCCGAGCAGGCGCTGCGCGGTGTCCGGCTGCGCGTACAGGAAAGCTCGTGCCGCGGCGAACTCCTTGGACGGTCGGCCGCAGACGAGGTAACACATGAGCGTGAACGGCGCGCCGGCGAACCCGATGAGCGGCACCCCGGGCGGCAGCCCCGCGCGCACCAGGCGAATCGTCTCGAGCACGAAGGGCACATCCCGTTCGGGCGCGAGCGCCGGCAATGCCTCGACCTGCTCGAGGGTGCGAATGGGAGTCGTGACGATCGGCGCCGGCTCGAACGTGAGCTCGATGCCCATGCCCTGGAGCGGCGTCATGATGTCGCTGAAGAGGATCGCCGCATCGAGCGGAAAGCGCCGCAGCGGCTGCAGAGTGACCTCGGCAGCGAGCTCGGGTGTGCGCGTCAGCGACTCGAAATCGACCTTGGCGCGCAGAGCGCGGTACTCCGGCAGGTAACGCCCGGCCTGACGCATGATCCATATCGGCCGATGCGCGGGACGCTCGCGACGGCAGGCAGCGAGGAAGGCGCTCATGACCGCAGCCACCCGGCCACCTGCGGCGCGAAATAGCTGATGATGAGATCGGCACCGGCGCGGCGGATGCCGGTGAGCGTCTCGAGCACAGCCGCCCGCTCATCGATCCAGCCGCGCTCGGCCGCCGCCTTGATGAGGCTGTACTCACCCGAGACCTGATAGGCGACGACCGGCACCTGCACCGCATCGCGTACCTGGCGGATCACATCGAGGTAGGGGCCGGCCGGCTTCACCATGACGAGATCGGCGCCTTCCTCCACATCGAGCAGCACCTCGCGCAAGGCCTCGCGAGCGTTGGCCGGATCCATCTGGTAGGAGCGCCGGTCACCGAATGCCGGAGCGGACTCCGCTGCCTCCCGGAACGGTCCGTAGAACGAAGACGCGTATTTCGCCGCGTAAGAGACGATCGGCGTGTCGGCATGGCCACTCGCATCGAGCCGCGCGCGGATGCCGGCGACGCGTCCATCCATCATGTCGCTCGGTGCCACCGCGTCCGCACCGGCGCGGGCGTAGTTCAAAGCCACCTTCGCGAGCGTCTCGATGGAGCTGTCGTTATCGATGGTGCCGGCAGGAGTGACGTGGCCGCAGTGGCCGTGGTCGGTGGCGCCGCACAGGCACACGTCCGCCCACACGAGAAGCTGCGGGCAAGCGCGCTTGATCGCGCCGATGGCGGTTGCGGCGACGCCGTGGGCATCGAGGGCGTCGCTCGCCTGCGCGTCCTTGCGATCGGGTGCCGCGAACAGCAGCACTGCCGGCACCCCGACTTCCGCGACCGCGCGGGCTTCCTTCACCGCCTCATCGACCGAGAGCTGTGCAATGCCCGGCATGCTGGCGACCGCCTGTCGCACGCCACGGCCGGGCACGACGAAGAGTGGATAGATGAGCGCATCCGCCGTGAGACGCGTCTCGCGGATCAGGCGTCGCCAGGTCTCACTGGCGCGTGTCCGCCGGGGTCGTGCTTGTGGGAATCCCATGTCAGGCTCTCTTTTGCAACAGGCGCAGGGTGGTGAGCGCGAGGCCGTGCAGCGTCGCGGACTCCGCGACCACCGCCTGCTGGCCACGGGCGTTGAGCTCGGCGGCCGTCGTGCGGCCGATGGCGACCGCCGGTGCCTCGCCCAGCAGCCGCTGGAAATCGGCGGCTCCGAGTGCCTGCGCGAGCTCGCTCACCGCCGAGGGGCTCGCGAAGGTCACCGCGCCGATGCCGCCACGCTCGATCCAGGCATGGCACTCGGTGAGGTCGAGCGCCGCGGCCTCGGTACGGTAGGCTTCCACCTGGGTGACGACTGCGCCGAGTTGCCGCAGGCCGGCGGCAAGGGTCGGCAGCGCGCGGGAGCTCGCCGGATACAGCACTCTCAGGCCCGCCTTCGCGGTCGACCCGTCGGCGGCGAAGGCAGCGATGAGTGCAGCGGCGCTCGCCTCCTCCGGCACCCGATGCACCGGCCAGCCCCGCTGGCGCAAGACCTGCGCGGTTGCGCGGCCGACCGCAGCGACGCACAGGCCCGCCGGAGCACGCGGCTGACGCTCGAGCACCGCGGCCACGGCGTGACGGCTCGCAAAAATGATCCAGTCGAAGCTCGAGAGCTCGCCGAGGGCCTGCTCGAGCGCTGCTGAATCGGTGCGCACCACGGCGACCGCGGGCCAGGAGAGCACCGTCAGGCCGAGATCGCGCAGCTCGCGGCTGAGCGGTCCATCGCTTCCCTCCGCTCGCGTCACGACCACAGGTCTCATCGAAGCGCTCATGGCGGCTCCACGGTCCGCGCTGCGCGCTCTTGCCGCATCAGCTCGGCCGCGCCGCGCTCGAGCAGCGCTGTCGCGACACGCACGCCGAGCGCTTCCGCCTCGGCCGGCGTCGCGGGTGCCTGCGCACGTGCCGACAGCGGGTGAGTCCCATCGAGCGCACAAAGTGCCGCCATGAGCGTGAGGCTGCCACCGTGCACGGTCGCCAATGCGCCGAGTGGCACCTGGCATCCGCCCTCGAGGTGCCGCAGCAGTGCCCGCTCGGCTGTGACACTGAGTCGGGCATCGCTGTCCTCGAGCGCGGCGAGCCAGCGGGCGGTCGGCTCGTCCTCTTGCCGCGCGCACACCGCGATCACTCCCTGCGACACGGCGGGCGGAAAAGTCTCGGGGTCGAGATACTCGCTCACGTGGTGCGCGAGACCGAGCCGCGTCACGCCCGCCGCGGCGAGCACGATCGCGTCGTAGTCGCCGCGCTGCACCCGCTCGATGCGCGTCGGCACGTTGCCGCGCAGCTCGACCAGGGCGATATCGGGGCGCGCCCGTGCGAGGAACGCACGGCGGCGCAGGCTGCTCGTGCCGATACGCGCTCCGGCCGGTAGCGCCGCGAGAGTGGCGCCGCTGCGGCTGAGGAGCGCATCGCGTGGATCGGCCCGCGGCAGGAGCGCGGCGAGCGCGATGCCGGCGTCGAGCTCCGTGGGTAGGTCCTTGAGGCTGTGCACGGCGATATCGACGGCGCCATCGAGGAGCGCCCGGTCGATCTCGCGGGTGAAGAAGGCGCGGCCACGGGTCTGCCAGAGGGGGATCTCGGTCTGCACGTCGCCGGAGGTGCGAATGTGCACGAGCTCCGTCGGCGGAGCGTCGGGCTGCGCCGCGATGTGCGCCGCCACCTCGCGCGACTGCCACAGGGCCAGCGCCGAGGCGCGTGTGCCGATCCGCAGGGCGCGCGTGCGGCTCATGGCTCGCCTTCGCTCAGGAAGCGGTAGCCGACGCCCCAAACGGTGAGAAAGTGCCGCGGGTTGGCCGGGTCTTTCTCGAAGCGCTTGCGCAGCCGCAGGATGAAATTGTCGACCGTGCGCGTCGAGGGAAACACATCGTAGCCCCACACACGCTCGAGCAGATCCTCGCGCGAGACGATCTCGCCGGCGTGCTCGGCGAGCACCTTGAGGATCATCGCCTCCTTCTCCGTGAGCTCCTGCGACTCGCCGTTCCAGGCACGCGCGCGGAACGCGCGGAAGTCCACTTCGTTGCCACCGAAGCGCAGCACCGCGGTAGCGCTCGTCGCCGAGGCGTTGCGGTACCAGTCCCAGCGCCGCAGGATGGCACGCACCCGCAGCAGGAACTCCTCGAGGTGGAAGGGTTTCGCCAGGTAATCATCGCCACCCGCCTCGAGCCCCCGCACCCGGTCGGCCGGATCCCCGCGCGCGGTGAGGAACAGCACCGGCGTGGTGTTGCCGCGCTCCCGCAGCGTGCGACAGACACTGAGCCCATCGGCGCCGGGCAGCATCACATCGAGGATGACGAGCGCGCAGCTGTGATCGCCGAGCCAGGCGAGCGCCTGCTCGCCATCGCCCGCGAGCGCCACCTCGTAGCCTTCGGCGCGCAGGTTTTCGGCAACCCCGGCGGCGAGATGCGGGTCATCCTCCACGACGAGCACCTGGCCCCGCCCCGCGACGCTCATGAATGTCTCTCCTCCACCGCACCCGGCGCGGCGGGTGCCGTGATGCTCGTGGCGGCGGGCCAGCTGAGACGAACGCAGGCGCCCTGGCCCACTCCCTCGCTCTGGGCACTCACCTCGCCATGTGCCATCTCCATCAGCCGCCGCACGATGTAGAGGCCGAGCCCGGTACCGTAGGAGCTGCTGCCGCGCAGGCGGCTGAACTTGTGGAACAGGCGGGCGCTCTCGGTGGGCGCGAAGCCGATACCGCTGTCGCGCACGAGCAGCTCGACCGCGCGCTCGGTGGCGCGCGCACTGAGCCGGATCTGGCCGCCGCCGGTGCTCTTGACCGCGGCGAGCGCGTTCTCGAGCACGTTGCGCACCACCACATCGAGGGCCAGTGGATCGCTCACGACGGTAAGCGTCGGTGCGATGTCGCTCGAGATGGTGATGTGCTCCGTGCGCGCGCGCTCCTCCAGCTGCCCGATTACCCGCGTGACCGCCGCGGCGAGCGGCACCGGCTCGGGCCGCAGGTCCACCCGACCCCGCTCGAGGCGTGCGCTCTCCAGGATCTGGGTCACCATCTGCTCCATGCGCGCGAGATCCGCCAGCATGCGATCGATGAGCGGCCGCGCCGCTGCCGCACTCGGGGCGCGCAGCGCGAGCGTCTCGAGTGAGAGCTGCAGGCTCGCGAGCGGGGTCTTGAACTGATGCGAGACGAGCGCCAGGAAGCTGTCCTGCTGCTCGCGCACCTGCGCTTCCTGGCGCAGTGCGCGTGCGATCACGGTGATGCACGCCGCGAGCGCCAGAAGGAAGAACGATCCTTCCCAGGCGTACTGCCGATAGCGACGGTGCTCCTCGGTGGTGAGCGCTTCGGCGAGCTCGGGGGTGAGCGAGGCACGGCCGCCCGTCACCCTGATGCCGGGCAGCAACTGCTGTACCCGCGCAGGCGCGGCGCCGGAATCGAGCAGCGCCTGCGCCGCCGCCACCTGCTCCGCATAGGCGGTACGGGCCGCCGTGACCTTCTCGACGGTATAGGCGTGCTGGTCGAACAGCCACCAGCCCACCTGCACCGCCGAGACCACCACCAGCGCGAGCGCGGTGATCTGAAAGACGCGCGTCGCCTTCATGACATCGCCGCCAGCGAGTCACGCAGCGCGTCGGTAAACTGGCGCAGCTCCGCGCTGCCGTGCGCGAGCGACAGGAAGCACGCCTCGTAGGCCGAGGGCGGCAGGTAGATCCCGCGATCGAGCATGGCGTGGAACAGCGCGGCAAAACGGGCCGACTCCGCGCCGCTCAGCGGCGCGGCGACACGCGGCGCACCCGCCGCGTGCAACGACAGCCAGAACAGCGAGCCGACTCTCACCAGGTGTATCGGAAAGGGAGCGGCAGCGAGCACCGGCGCGAGCAGCCCCTCGAGCTCGGCGCCGCGGGCCTCGAGCCGCTCCCAGGCCGATTCGCGCACCAACAGATCGAGCGTCGCGCAGCCCGCCGCCATCGCCACGGGATTGCCCGAGAGGGTGCCCGCCTGGTACGTATCGCCATCGGGCGCGAGGCGCGCCATGATCTGGCGGGGACCGCCGAAGGCTCCTACCGGCATCCCGCCGCCGATCACCTTACCGAAGGTGGCCAGATCGGGCTGGATACCGAGCCGCTCCGCGGCGCCGCCGCGACCCAACCGGAACCCGGAGATCACCTCGTCGAAAATGAGCAAGGCGCCATGCTGTCGCGTCAGATCGCGCAGCGCCTGCAGAAATCCGTGCCGCTGCGGCAACAGGCCGTGGTTTGCGGGCACGGGCTCGATGATGACCGCAGCGATGCGCGCTCCCTCGCGCGCGAAGAGCTCCGCAGCCGCGCGCTCATCATCGAGCGGCAGCACGCGTGTGCAGGCGGTGAAAGCCTCAGGGACACCGGCGGAGGAGGGTCGCCCGAAAGTCGCGAGCCCGGACCCGGCCGCCACCAGCAGGTGATCGGCGTGGCCGTGGTAGCAGCCGGCGAACTTCACGATGAGCTCGCGCGAGGTGTAGGCGCGCGCCACGCGGATCGCGCTCATGACCGCTTCGGTGCCGGAGGAGACGAAGCGCACCTGCTCGACGGCCGGATAGGCCGCTACCACCCGTTCGGCAAGCTCGACTTCCGCAGCACAGGGGGCGCCATAGGTCATCCCGCGTGTGAGCGCCTCGCTCACGGCGGTGACCACCTGCGGATGCGCATGACCGGCGATCAGCGGGCCCCACGAGCACACGAGATCGAGATACGCACGACCGTCGGCATCGAAGAGCTGCGCGCCGGCCGCCCGGGCGATGAACAGCGGTGTGCCGCCGACGGCGCGGAAAGCACGGACCGGTGAGCTGACACCACCGGGAATCACACGACGGGCACGCTCGTAGAGCTCCGCCGAGCGCGGCCGCTGCGCAGCAGCCCCCGGCGTCGAAGACTCCTGACTCATCTTTCCCCCCGGTTACCGGCTGGCAGCAGCGCGCCCCGCTCGCCGTGTGCGCCCTCGAAGAACGCCTCGACCGCATCGCTCCCGGCCTGCACTGCGGCGGCGCGCAGTCCGGCGAGCGGCAGATGAGCGAGACGGTGCGCCAGGGTGGCGACGATGCGCTCGAGCTGGGCGCGCTCGCGCTCATCGAGCGTGCGCAACTCTCCCCGCAGCGCACGTGCCAGCTCCTGCGCCGCGATCTGCTCGAACGTCGAGCGCAGGTGCGCAAGCCGCGGTCCGATGGCGCGCACCGCCAGCTCGGTGCGCAGGCGCGCGAGCCGCTCGTCGATGGCGGCGCGCACCGGCGCGAGCCTCACCAGCTGCGCGAGGCGCTGTCCCTGCGCGATCTCGATGAGCTCGTGCATGCCGACGCGGCTCACGCCCGCGCGCTGCGCCGCATCGGGCGCGACGTTCGGCGGAACACCGAAGTCGATGAGCAGCGGCAGGCCCCCGCTCGCAGCTCTGAGCCGCGTCAGCGCCGCCGCATCCAGAACCGCGGCGCCACCGCCCGCGGCGAGGACGAGGGCGCTCACGCGCGCGGGTCGCTCGCGGAACGCATCGAGCGAGACTGCCTGCGCCGCGACGGTGGCGGCGAGCTCCTGCGCCGCCTCCAGCGTGCGATTGACGATGAGCAGGGGAATACCGGCTGCATGAAGTTTGCCGGCACAGCGGCGCGTCATGGGTGATACGCCGAGGAGCGCCACGCGTTCCGCGGAGCCTGCCAGGTGCTGCAGCACGCGCTCCGCGGCGAGATCGGCGAGTGAAGGGGTGTGGAGGCCCGCCGAGAGCTGGCGCACGCGCCGCGCCATGCCGAGCGCCTCCCCCATCAGCCGATCGAGAATCGGCCCGCAGGTCTGCGCCGTGCGCGAATCCTCCCACGCGCCGCGCAACTGCGCGGCAATCTCCCGCTCGCCGGTCTGCGCGGAATCGAGTCCGCAGGCGACGAGCAGCAGGTGCTCGACCGCGGCCTCCCCGTTCCATGCGCGCAGCATGCGCGCGGCTTGTCCCGGCTCTGGGTCGCGCCCGGTCAGGAGCCGGAACACCTCCTGGCGCAGGTCTCCCGCGGGCGTGCCGTCCTCAGTCGCGTACAACACCTCGACGCGGTTGCAGGTCCCGACGTACAGGATCTCCGCGGCCTTGA
>Ga0335069_10015571_pt1 | contig 10630 bp, 8 predicted proteins | sample Lox_Sample_11_FD_206714 | JGI IMG/M metagenome (GOLD analysis project Ga0335069, IMG submission 206714) | Soil microbial communities from Loxahatchee National Wildlife Refuge, Florida, United States - Lox_Sample_1.1 | ecosystem: Environmental > Terrestrial > Soil > Wetlands | place: USA: Florida... | reverse complement strand
CAAGTTCGCGATCTCGCTTAACAGCGGCGACACCGATCCGTTCGCCTTCGTCATCGCTTCGTCGACTGCAAGTGCGACGACGACGCTGTTTGATGTGACAAATGCTGGGCGCGTTGGTATCGGCACATCCACACCCTATTCGTCGCTCGAGGTGTGGGGTCCTGACAGCGCCGCCTCAACCAGCGCATTTCTCGTCGCCAACAACGCATCGACCACGGAGTTTGCCGTCCTCGACAACGGCAATGCAACACTTGCAGGCAACCTCATTCAGAGCTCCGATCAACGCCTCAAGACCAACATCCAAAATCTCTCTGGTTCAAGCTCTCTCACTGAAATCAACGCTCTCAATCCCGTCACATTCAACTGGATCGATCCGGCCAAGAGCTCTGTGCCGCAGTACGGTTTTATCGCCCAACAGGTACAATCGGTGTTCCCCGACCTCGTCTCGACCACTTCACCGACCGTCCTCACTCCTGATGGCACGCTCTCTCTCAATTACATAAATCTCATTTCACCGATAGTCGCCGCGATACAAGAGCTGAGCAAGAGGGTTGTCGTGCTAGAGACAGAGGTCGGCGGATTTGCGGAATCATTTACATCGAAGCAAGGTACGTTTACGAACGAACTCTGTGTCGGCTCCACCTGCGTTACGCCTGCTCAATTCCAGGCAATGGTAGCAGCCGCTAACCAATCCGGCGTGACGCCTGTTGCATCGCCATTGCAAACCGATTCGGCCGACACGCCGCCCGTCATCTCTATTAACGGAGACAATCCTGCCATAATCCAAGTTGGTGCCACGTACTCCGATTTGGGTGCAATAATCACCGGCCCAGTGGCTGATCTCAATCTCGGCATCAAGACCTTCCTCAATGGAGCACCCACGACTAATATTGTTATCGATACGAGCGAGTCTGCAACAGACACGATCGATTATGTCGTTACCGATAGTGAAGATCGCACGAGCACATCTACCCGCACTGTCATCATCGAAGCAGCAAGCAACAACCAGACCTCAAACACGCCCGCCGATGACAATACGCTCGGAACCACCACCACTGCCACTTCGACCGACGTGTCGCAATAAAATGATATGAACAAACCTTTTAGACATCTCCTCGCCCCCGTCGGTATTACGGTACTCATTCTTTTCCCTGTCATTGTGTCCGCCCAATCCACTCCAGCAGCTCCCTCAATACTGGGGGCGGTCAGCGCCACGCTCGTGAAGGCTGACGATCAGTTTCTCGCATCATTTATCCAACTTTTTGGCAAGATCCACCTTTTTGGGAATATTTACTTAGGCTCGACTGCAAGTTCCGCGTCTCAGTTGGCTACTTCATCCCCATGGCAAGAATTCATTCTCGGCGGCGGCGGCAACAATTCCGGTCTCGACATCTCGCCGCAAGGCGTTCGCCTTGTTCGCTCCGACGGAAATGGAGCATATATCTGGGGGGCGGATGGTAGGTACCACAATCTTATTACTGCAGCCAGCATGCCTGCAGCTGACTTTGGTTTGTACCCCGTAACAAATACATCAGACAACCAGCTGTGGTCCGGTTTCCGAGGAGTCATTGAGCTTGTCGGCTGTCCCAGTTCGGGATCTTGTGCCTATATGTATGGAGGAGGAAACATGTTTTATAGCGGAAACATCAGTACGACTAGCCCGGGAACAATAACCTGGTGCGCTTTAGGAGGATGGACCAAAACTTACGATTCGGAGAATCAAGTCATCGGTAACAATGATCCCGGACAATTTATGGCCGTCGATCCCGCCAATCCCGATCACGTCATCGTCGGAACGCCGTCCACACAACCCCCAACATACACTGCGGGATTATACGAAACGTTTAACGGCACTGCCTGCGGAGCAACGACATGGACCGCTATTTCCACCGGGACCATTCCCCTTAGCATACGAGGTGGCGGCAATTATCCCGGATACGCCATCGCCTTCGATCCGACCGGGGGGACGCACTCTTGCAATGGTGGAGCCTCGACGTGTTCGGCCAAGGCCTACGTCTTTACGGCAGGACAATACGCTACGGGTGTAACAATAAACACAGCAGGATCGGGATACGGGAACAATGTCACGGGTGGCACGCTGACCTATAACACCAACTGCGGCGTCAGCCTCGTTCTGACGGTGAACACCGATTCGAGCGGGGCAATCTCCGCCATCACAGGGTTCACGCCAGGAATGTGCTCTCCTCTTCCGTCTTCCTCTTACGCGAGCTGGACGCCGGGGGGCGGCCTGACGACACCCAACACACCAGCGACATTCAACGTCAGCGGCACATCGCCTGGCGTGTATGCCACCACGGACGGCGGCAATACCTGGACAGAAACTTCGGGCGGTCCGACGACGGTTCAGCACATCAAGGTCTCGCCGGCTACAGCTGGTGGCGGAAATGTCTGGGCGACGGATGCCTCGTTTAATCTGTGGGAGTTACAAGGCTCGACATGGACTAAAATCACTTCGGTTAATGGAAAAGCCGTCGATGTCGCCATTAATCCGAATAACGGAGATCATGTCGTTGTTGGCGGCGGCTCCGGAATGTCCGTTTCGACCAACGGATCGTCCGCGTCGCCGACGTTCACTTTCTATTCGTCGAATGTCGCTCCCCTCGCCGGAACCACCCCATGGGAGAGCACCATTGTCGTGAACGGTAGCGGAGGCGGCGTACATGCAATCGCTTTCGACCCTCTCCAAACCGACACACTCGTCGCCTCTCTCGGACAAAGTATGTGGACCACATCGCTTCCAAATGGAACATTTAGCTGGACCGGGCAGGCCAACGGCATCTACGGGCTCGACAATGAGCAGCTTGCAGTCTCTGCATACGGGACGCCCACAGTAACTGCACAGGATGAAAGCGGGTGCAGGTTTTCTATCTCAACCGCCGGATCATCACCTGCCTCTTGTATGCCGATGTCGCAGATGTTGGACCTGAGCATGGGGTACGGAATGTCGGTTGTTCCAGGCCACGACTTCACGCTCATAAAAGGTGGAACAGGTCCGGGTTTTGCGGGCGGGCTTGATACTTCCGGCTATTCGACCGACGGCTTTGGTTCGAGCTATCTGCCTTTCAATCGCTGGAACGCGACGATCGTTGGCAGCACCAACACGATCGCCAACAACGGCAGCGGTGCGGTGCGGGTGACCCTCCCGTCGACGAGCGGCCTCACCACGTTCGCTCCCGGACAGTCGCTCTCGGATAATTCAATCGTCTGCGTCTTCAATAATTCATCCTTCGGCCAGAATTTTGGTCTGGGGAACGGCAACTGCTATCCCATTACCGTCGTCGACGGAACGCATATCGACCTCATCGGCTCAACATTCAATTCCAAACAACAGGCTGCGGGGACTTTTACGCTGAATGGCGTCGCGACGGGTAACTACATCTTCTGGGTCCCGGCTGAGGCGTTTGACGACGCGTGGGGCGAAAATACGATTGTAAACGTCACCGATGATGCGGCCAATGGGAACCTGGTTACCATCAAGGTTGATAATACCGGGTTGATGGGTGGTAATAATTCGCCGGTCTGCATATCCGGCGTCACCATGTCGGGAACGACGGTAGTCAACGGCTGTTGGACGACATCACATGTAACCGGCTCCTATGGCAGTCAAACGTTCGACCTTGTCGGCTCAAGCTTTTCAAACGGCGATACTTACACGACTGGCGGCGACGTATTGACGTGGGGCAATCCAGGCGGGTCAATCGCAGGGAGTACTCTCACCAACTGGACAAGCGTCGGTGGAGACCGGACATTTCCTCTGTGCACGACCGATGCGGGAGCAGACTGGTCGCAGGTCAGAATGCCCGACAATAGCGATCTTAGCTATACCGTGACAAACGCCGGTGGGACGGTGCCTGCCGGTTCGACAACGATGACGATGAGCGGTACTGCGAGCGGCATCTTCCATGTTATTTTGACGTCAGGACGATGGTTCTACCTTAATGGGACCAATAACGGCACGACTCTCACCTTTGCGCCTGCGGTGCCGCCGGGCGATAGCATACCGGCTAACGCCAAGCTTTACAGCGACTCTGGCTGGACGTTCGCGGCATATTTGTATGGTAGCGTGGTCGCTGCTGACCAAGTGACGCCAAACACGTTCTACGGCGTAAACTTCTACGCAGGCCTAATGAAATGGACAAATTGCGGAACTCCCGTTAGCATCGCTAATATTAACAATAGCGGATGGACTGCCGATGGAAACTTCAATTCCACTCTAAAGGCCGTTCCAGGCGAGGCCGGACATTTATTCTTTACCGTAGGCCCTGTGGGATCCGGTGGATCGGCTCAACCCGCAAGCTCTCGATTGTGGCGAATGTGCAACGCTTCTTCGGCGGGTGCAAATGGAGCTACATGGCAATCCGTACCGGGAATGTATGAGCCGGTGGCATTCGGCTTTGGTGCTCCAGCTCCGGGAAAGAATTATCCGACCGAATACGTCGTGGGATGGTACGATACGTCGGTGAATACTGGTGGCAATGGCTCTATCAACAACGCACAGTATGGGATATGGGAATCGACCGACGACCCGAACCATGGGGTTACATCCACGTGCGATGTCACGGCGGGCCATCAGACATGGACAAACATCGGGGCATCCCAAAATGCGGTTAACGGTCTGCCGCTTGGTTGGTACACTAATGTCAATGATATTTCAGGAGATCCGTTCGTTCACGGCCCTGTGTACTTTGCCGGAGGCTTCGGGATGTTTTATGGGATCTTTCCCTAACAGGACTGCCCTTGTCACCTTCCAGAACGTTACTCTTGTTCGGGCAAAGAAGATTGCAATGGTCTTTTCGAACTCCGCAAAGACGTTCTATCGGGCTAGTGCCACGTCAGGTATCCTCATGGCAGGCGGCGTTGCGGCTATTCTGATTGGCCTATTCCTGCTTTACTAGGATTTTGGTGATAAGGTTCTCCTTCTACGTTCTAGACTCGCCTGTCAACCCGTTGGGGTCGGTTTTGATTGCGTATACAATTCGACCGAGAAGCGTATGATGAGAGTGAGGTCATATGCAAGCGCAAAAAGTCATTGAGCGGTTAGGTTATAAAGCAAACGAGGCAAAGGTGTATCTTGCCGTACTGCATCTGGGTGAAGCGACCGTTTCCGATATTACATCAAAGGTGAAGCTCCCTCGGACAAGCGTGCAGCTTGTCATCAGCAAACTCCATACCAACGGTCTCGTAAATTTTTATACCAAAAGACGCTCCAAATACTGGAGCGCCGAGAGCCCGAACCGTCTCCTGCAAAAGCTGCAAGATACTGAAGAAGAAGTCCGAGCCGCCTTGCCGCAACTGGAGCAGATGCGCCGTGTTCGGAGCGCGAAACCACACGTCGAGACGCTCGAGGGCGTCGAGAAGATAAAGGAAATTTACAGCGACATTCTTGAAACGAAGCAGCCGGTTTCGGCCATTATTCCGTGGGACCAGTGGATCGAATTCGTCGGACAGTCTTTCATGGATGAATTCATCGCAAAGCGCGTCAAACAATTCCTGCGTCTACGACTTCTGACGCTAAAGACGGCTATCTCTGAGAAATTGCGAACGAGAGATGTTCGGGATTTGCGCGAGACGAGATTTCTTCCGCCCGACGTTCCGATCAGTTCAACCTTGTTCGTCTATGGTCCAAAAGTCGCGATTGTGTCGCTCAATAAAAAGCAGCCCACTGCAGTAGTTATTGAAGACCCGGAGGTCAGCTATACCAACAGCTCTTTCTTTGAGGAGATGTGGGGGCGCAGTGCAGCTTCAAGTAGCGAGACGCTGAATGCGGGATCTCCCGCCGTTCCCTTGGAAGAGATCGCATTATTTCGGGTTCTCGCGGATAGTTCGCCGCAACCTATTCTCATTGCAAATGAACAAGTCGAAATCCAATACGTCAACAATGCGTGGGAAAGGCAGTTCGGGTTCACGATAGCCGAGGTGTACGGCAAAAACCCCCGCATGCTGCAAAGCGGCAAAACGCCGCGGGAACTCTATACACGGCTCTGGAAAGCTCTGACCGAAGGCCACTCGTTTCAAACCGACGAAGTGATAGACGAGCGCAAGGATGGAACGTTTTTCAATCTTCTAACGACGATATTTCCTGTGCGCCACCGAGGAAAGCTTTTCTATGTCCAAGTTCTCGACGATATTAGCGAGCACAAACGCGCCGACTCTATGCGACGACAGTTCATGCAAAGCGCCTCACAGGACATACAACCGCATCTGGCTTTTATCCGTACCTTTCTCTCGAAACACGCCAAGAAGATCAAGCCCGTTATTGAAACCGAGATCCAAAACCTGGAGGACATCGCAAAACGTCTTCTGGAATCATCCGAATGAGTATGAAAAGGAGGCAGTATAAGGAAGTCAGTTCACGGTGACAGCTTTTTTGTTGTCATGCGCACTTCCACTCAGCACTACAAATAAAAGTTTTCTTGCGTCTCAGTAACTTTGGTATAGAACGGGTGACTTCGCTGCAGTGTGTGCAAAAATTTGTAACAGAGTTCGATCACTGAGATTGAGATTCGCTGGTGGAGTTCGATCATTGAGGTTCGCTGGTGCGGGTCTAGCTGGCTAGACTAGCTAGCCCACCACCAGCGAATCCATGGGGAAACATCCTTGCTACAAATTAGGTCTGATCAATACGCGGACGGGATGCCCGCTAACAAAGGCCACCATAAAGCATAGAGGATACTCTTTCCCTCGGATCGAGCTGCAGAGACTCCGCCACCACGGCGGAGTCTTCTGTATGGAAGTCTGCTAGAGTAAAGTTCGCCGAACATCCGCTATGTCTAAAACCCAATACATTTTCTTGATTCTACTATGCACGGCTGCCGTCGCTGCATTTTTCCTGTGGCCGTATGAGACAGAACCGTCCTTGCCTTCGAACGAAGCACGCCTGCTTCAACAAGAAGAAGCGGATTTTGCAACGTCTACCGCCTCAACAACGCCCGATCACCATCAAAATGTTTCGTCGGTCAGGGTACCCATTCTCGTGTACCACATCGTTCGGCCGTCATACCCTTCAGACACCGCCGCAGTAAAAGAGTTCGCCGTTACGCCGGAGATTTTTGACGAAGAGATGGCGTATTTACGAGACAACGGATACCACGTTATTCCATTTTCCGCTCTGGAGAACTATTTCTATAAAGGCACGCCTCTGCCATCGCGTCCAGTCATTCTGAATTTTGACGATGCGTGGGAAGACCAGTATGTCTACGCCTTTCCGATACTGGAGAAATACCATTACACGGCCACATTCTTCGTTCCTACCAACTTTCCGGGACAGAGAAGCTTTCTCGCATGGGATCAGCTGCGAACGATCGCAGCAGCGGGAATGACGATAGGGAGCCACTCCGAATCGCACCCGTATCTCACTTCGATTACGAGCACGAGCACGCTTTGGAAAGAGATATACGGAAGCAAACAAGTGCTTCAAAATGAACTGGGTACCACCACCGATGAGTTCGATTACCCATTCGGCATGTATAACAATGCTATTATGAGCATGGTCGAGGCCGCCGGATACAAAGCGGCTCGAGCGGACTATCTCGGTCTAAATCAATCGCGCACCAATATCTACAAACTGGGCGCACTCAACGCGCCTACCGACATGCTGACATTCGCAGCGTACTTTCCGCGGCGATAATGCCCACTTTTTTGTTGTCATACCCCCAGTAGAAGTTCGCGTAGCGTAAGGGCGTAAGGGGCGCTCCGTGTTTTTCTTAGTCATCCATCGTCGTTTTCGCAATCGCATCTGATGATGAACGCAGGTCGAGAAGTCTGCCTGAGCGGTCCCGAGAGCCGCAGAGGCTGACGCGTTACAAGCGCTACCAGCTAACCTTTTCAAATGTATGTGGCAAAACTACACGAACGCATTCCTCGGGCTCTGCCTAGTCGGCGTTGCAATCTTTGCCGCCGCCACGATGGGCACGACACTCGCCTGGACGGTCGGCATTCTGGGTGCCGTGATCATCGTTCTTGGACTATGGGGCGCAGGGGCTCTTTCGCCGGAATCTGAATCGCGGGTCCGACACGCGTAAATGAGTACTCGTCAGGCAAGAGCGGCTTCGTTCTCGGTGAAGCCGCTTGAGCCGAATCATGAGCAAATCTTAACAAGGTATCCTGACAGAGAGGACATTCATAACAGTTGTAGTGACAGGAACGACGCAGGGTTACTATTCGAGATCTCCACGCTTACGCCACTGCCGTACAGCCATTACAAGCGATAACAACCAATACCTATGCCAATCATTAAATGGGAACCCTTTAGCGATCTTGAGCACTTCTTCGAAGATCGTCCATACATCTCCATGTTTCCGAAACTCGAATGGGATCTCGCGATAGGTGTGTTCGAGAAGGACGGAAACCTCGTCGCAACGATGAACCTACCAGGAGTGAATGCGGATGAACTCGTGGTCGTGATAGGCAATAACCAGCTTACGATCTCGGGGATGCACGAAGATAAGAGAGAGGTCGATGAGAAAAACTACCACAGCAAAGAGATTAGGCGCGGCTCATTCACGAGAACCATTGATCTGCCCAAGGCTGTTGATGATTCAAGGACGGATGCTGTCTACAAAGGCGGCGTCCTCACGGTCACGATGCCAGTCATTGTCGTGGAAAAGAAGGAGCAGCAGTCGAAGACGATCGAGGTCAAAAAGACGTAAGTCGCTCAAAGCTCACAGCAAACGTATGAAGCTCGTTCAAATCAAAAACAGCAAACAAGACATCCGAAAGGAAATGCATTTGACGCGCCCTCCGCGTCTCGAAGGAGTAGTCAAAGAGGCCATGATGCAGCCAATCAGGAAGCGAAAGAGGACGCGCGAAAAGCCGCCGCGAGTTCGCGAGCCGCAGCCGCGCTCGCGGCAGCAACGGAAGAATTACCAGTTAGCCAGCAAACGTTATGAACCCCGCACACGTTCGTAAAAGTCGAAACATCACGAACCACTTCTTCTGGGTACTGCTCTTGCAAGGAATACTAGCGATTCTGATTGCGATTTTCGTGATGATCTACCCGCTCATTATCATCCCGCTCATCGCGGCGATGTTCCTCTGGCAGGGTATCACGGCGCTTTTCCTCGCCACGCGCGTACGTAAACTCTGGAAAGAAATGCCAGATTTGTTCGCCTAATTACCAGCATTCACCAATTACAACACCATGATGTACGTAGGATATGGTCTCGGATTCGGAGCTCTCGCAGTCATCTTCAATATCCTGTGGTGGATACTCATCATCACTCTCATCGTTACCATCGTGCGGTGGATACGAGACGGCCATCCTAACCGAGGCGAACGCAAAGCGATCGACATCCTCAAAGAGCGCTACGCCAAAGGAGAGATTGATAAACAGGAGTTCGAGGCCAAGAAGAAAGACCTTATAAGCTAATCCCCCGCCTATGAAGCTCATCAGTTGCCGCAACATTTCAAAAGCGTACACAATCGGCGACATAGATACGTACGTGCTGAAAAATATCTCGCTCGACATAGACAAGGGCGAATTTGTCGCTATCACCGGGCCGAGCGGGTCCGGCAAGTCGACACTGATGAATATACTGGGGCTTCTCGACCGTCCCACGTCAGGCACGTATGAACTTGAGGGGCAAGACGTGTCTAAACTGTCAGAAGACGAACTGGCCGACATCCGTGCCCATAAAATCGGATTTGTATTCCAATCGTTCAACTTACTCAAAAAGACGACCGTCTTACGCAATGTCGTCCTGCCGCTTCTCTACAGCGGTGTCCAGGAATCCGATCAGTATGAACGAGCGCGACACGCACTTATCGCCGCAGGGCTTCCGGAAGACCGTTGGAACAATCTTTCCAACCAACTCTCGGGTGGCCAAATGCAGCGGGTCGCAATTGCTCGCGCATTGGTCAACGACCCATGCATCATCTTCGCGGACGAGCCCACCGGCAACCTCGACACGAAAACCGGGGAAGTTGTCCTGAAGACACTGGAAGACCTGAATCGAAAAGAGGGGCGCACCATCGTCCTCATTACGCACGAGCCTTACGTAGCGGATCGAGCCGACCGGATCATTCGCATTCAGGACGGACAATTTGTGAATGATGAATACAAAGGGTCATCTCTTCGCCAGTCGCATTATCAGCTAACAGAATACATGTATGACTAATGGCTCAAAACCAGTTCTCATTGTTATTACAATAGTCGTTCTCGTTGTATTACTGGCGCTGGTATGGGCGAAAGTTGCGGCAGCACAAGTGATCACAACGCCATACAATTGCGGCTCCTATTGGTCGTCGCAACCGTGCGGCTACAACATACATTACTACGGCTATGGATACACATATCCATACAGTTACCAGAACAGCTACCATTACCACAACTACAGATACCCATACTCGTATCATCCCTACAACTACTACGCTTATCGATACCCGGCGCCGACCTGCACGCTCATGTCCAACTACGCAAACACTTCGTACTACAGTTACTACGGATACTATCCGCAACCGATTACACTCTCATGGACTTCGACGAACGCCACATACGGATACATCTCGCCAAACGTCGGTTCCGTTTCCGCGTTCGGCATGCAGGTCGTCTATCCGAACGGAAACACGACCTACACCATGACGATCTACGGACCCGGCGGATCGAATACCT
>Ga0335069_10015570_pt1 | contig 10630 bp, 13 predicted proteins | sample Lox_Sample_11_FD_206714 | JGI IMG/M metagenome (GOLD analysis project Ga0335069, IMG submission 206714) | Soil microbial communities from Loxahatchee National Wildlife Refuge, Florida, United States - Lox_Sample_1.1 | ecosystem: Environmental > Terrestrial > Soil > Wetlands | place: USA... | reverse complement strand
CTCCCAGCGGGGGTGCTCGAAGTTCGCGTACAGCAAGTCCTTGATCCCGCTCGTGTCCATCTGCCGCCCCATGGACGCGGCGGTGCGTTCGATGATCTGATCAGCCGTCGTGACATCGGCCGGCTGGGCGGCCCTGGACACGACCTCGGTCATGACATCGGCGCCACGGTCGGTGCCGATCTCCACCAGGAACTCGTGCCGGCCGCCGTCGTGGAGTTCGGTCAGCGCGAGGTCGAAGCCCGACTGCGCACGGGGGCCGGTCTGCATCGATACGCAGAAACACGTCCCGCCGGCCTGGCCGCAGTTCACCGCGACGATGAACGCGCCCTCCCGGCGATCCGCGTAGAGCGGATCGGGATGCCGGCCGCCGAGGAACACCCGGTCCTGGATCGCGATCGCATGCAGCTCGCAGGACCGCACGCCGATGAACGCCAGCGGGGCTGACTCCTCCGCGGCCGCGAAGGACACGCCCTCCTCGCTCCGCACCCGCGACAGCAGGCTGGACGGCGGGAACAGGTGGCGCTTCGGTGACTGCGGACCGACGTTGTACCCGAACAGCGCCTCGTCGCCGCGGCGGCGCAGCCGGTAGGTCCCGCCGTCCTGCTCATCGGTCCACCCGGCAGGCAGGTCGGCCGATGAGGCTATCTCGTCGCAGACGATGGCGCCGTCGCGGACGGTCGGCCCGATGAGCCGGAAGCCGCGCCGGGTGATCGCGTCCAGCAGCTGGTCGAGATGGCCGCGCGCCATGATCAGCTGGTCGTCCCTATCGGCAGACGGCTGCATTGTCGCTCCCTTGTTCCCCGCCCTCAAGCATCCTCCTAGTCTCCTCCGCATGCCGCCGGGACCGCTAGTTCGGCGTGATGCCCGCGGCCAGCTTGGCGGCCCAGTCGCGGGCCCGGTCCTGCTCGTGCGGTTCGAGTCGGTCCTGCTTGGTCACCAGGAAACTCTCCGGTTCCGCGATCACGTTGAAGCCGTGCGCACGCAGCAGGCGGTTCACGCCCTTGGCGGCCCGGCCGGTCAGCGTGGCGGGCCCGTGCATCCTGGTGTCGAAGGCGGCCGCCCTGACCGGGTAGTCGCCGAGCGAGCCGAACCACTCACGCAGCCCCGGGCCCAGCGCGTCCGGCTCGACCGCCAGGCCGCCGGCCGGCTTGTCCGCGGCTTCCACGGCCGCCTTGCGGGTGCTGGCCCGGCTCATCCCGTGAACGTGCGTCGGCCCGCCGACCACGACCAGATCGGCGTCGGCGATGACCTCCGGCCCGGCGTGTGACACCGGGACGACCCGGACATCGAAGGCGAGCTCGAGCCCGGCTCCGATGGCGTCGGCAATCAGGTGCGTGTTGCCGTACATGGACTCGTAGACGACCACAGCGCGCATGATCCTCACCTCTGATCTCCCGATGCTTCCGCGGCTATCGGATCTGGTATCCGCCGCCCGCCGATCGAGACGGGCCGGATCCTGATCCAGAACGGACGATCCCCGGCGCCGACCCACGGGCGCAGGCCAAGGCGGCTCAGACGCTGGATCTCCGGCTCCTCGTAGATCGCGTGGGCGCGGCCGTTGACCAGGACACTCCAGCCGGTCCGGGTTTGCCCGTCGTAGCCATCGGCCTCGAACGCCACCACGTTCTGGCCCTCGGCGGCGGACAGCTTGGTCCCCTGGGCCGTCCGGAAGACCGGCCCCTGTCCGTCCATGACGTGGTTCACCGGCAGGACCACGATCTCGCCGTCGGCAAGAAAGCTCACCCGTCCCACCGGGACGGTGCTGAGCAACTGCAGGCACTCGTCGTACGGCAGTATCTCGAGTCCCGCATGGTCGGCTGGGTATCGTGCCATCTCGCGCTCCCTGAGCTGCACGGCAACATGGCTCTTTCATACTGGGGTCCCAGCGCGCTTCCGGGCAGGGCCTAACGTCACTGCCTGGCAGGTCGTCCGCCTCCTGCGCCGGCCGGCCGGGCGGCCGATCATGACCGTGAGTCATGAGGAGGCTGGAGTCATGATTGCCGGCGATGCCGATCGTGAGCAGGTCCTGCACGACAAGGCGGTCAGGCGCCTCAAGGAGCAGCGCGACTTTCGCAGTCATCTCCTCGTCTACATCCTGGTCAACACCTTCCTGGTGGTGATCTGGCTGCTTACCGATCCGCACGGGTTCTTCTGGCCGGTGTTTCCCATCGCCGGCTGGGGCATCGGCGTGGTCATGAACGCCTGGGATGTCTACGGCCGCCAGGAGATCACCGAGGAGGCCATCCACCGGGAGATGGACCGCCTCAGCAAGTAGCACGTGGCTAGTGCGGCAGGGGGCCGCCAGCCAGGGCGATGACCGTGCCGACTGCCGCCGCGCAGAGCAGGGTGAGCACCACGCCGCGGCGCAGCCCGAGCAGGAGGACGGCGGCCGCGCCGAGAACGGCGTACTGCCAGGGCTGGGACAGGGCGCGGGCCAGCGGGATGGCGGAGCCGAGGATCGCGCCGATGGCCGCCGGGCCCGCGCCGTCCAGGAACGCCTGGGCGCGGTGGTTGCCCCGCAGCGCGCCGAAGTGGCGGGCGCCGACGAGCACGAAGGCGAAAGAGGGGGAGAACGCGACCACCGAGGCGAGCAGGCCGCCGCCGATGCCGGCCGCGGCGTAGCCGACCGTGGCGACGGTCTGCACCACCGGGCCGGGGGTGATCTGGCCGAGGGCGACGCCGTTGAGGAACTGGGCGTTCGTCATCCAGTGATGTCCCACCGCGTCGGCCTGCATCAACGGGATGATCACGAAGCCGCCGCCGAAGGACAGCGCTCCGACTTTGAGCGCGGTCCAGGCGACCGGCAGCAGCGCGGCCGTGCCCGTGACCGCTCCGAGCGCCCGGGCCGGGCCCGCGTCGCGGAGTACCCGCGCCGCCAGCAACGGCAGCGCGATGAGCGCGTGGGGGCCGGCGGCTGACTGGTGCTGCCGGATAGCCAGTTCGATGATGCCGCAGCCGAGCAGGATCAGCACCAGCCACGGCCCGACCGTGGCGGCGGCCGCGCCGCCCGCGAGCAGGTAACCGGTCCAGCGCAGCCGCCGGGAACCGGCGGCGCGTTTCCAGCTCGGCGGCACCAGCGACCATCCGGCCTGGACCGCGACCGCGGCGACCGCCGCGCCCGCACCGGCGCCGGCCCCGCGGACCCACAGGGGCGGGGTCCCGGCCAGGAACAGCACCGACAGGGCCAGGATCACGATCAGGCCAGGCACGATGAACGCGGCCCCGCCGACTAGGGCGCCGGGGCGGCCGCGGACCCGCCAGGCGCAGAAGATCGCCAGCTGCGTTGAGGCGGGCCCCGGGAGCAGGTTGCAGGCGGCGATCGCGTCCTCGAACTCGCGGGCGTCCAGCCACTGCTTGTTGTCCACGCACAGCTTGCGCAGCAGCGCGATGTGCGCGGGCGGGCCGCCGAACCCGATGCAGCCGATCCGCCCCCACTCTCGCAGCACGGCGGGCAGGCTGGCCTGGTGGCCCGCCCGCGGTTCCCGCGTAGCCGGCTCTTCCGGTGCGGGCATGATCACCTCACCCCCCGTGCCGGGTCGGTTTCGTCGCTGATGCGGGCGAGCAGGAACCCGATCCGGATCCGCAGGTCGGCGGCCACGGCGCGGAACGCCTGGTAGCTGCCCTCTCCCGCGGCCGGATCCGGGATGCTCCAGTGGATCACTTCCGCCGGGCCGGGGAATTCCGGGCAGATTTCCCGGAGCCGGTCGCACAAGGTGATCACGTAGTCGAAATGCCGGCCGTCGAAGACGCTCAGCTGCCGGGACTGGCGGGAGCTGATGTCGATGCCGTGCTCGCGCATCACCCGGACGGCGTGCGGGTGCAGCGGCTTAGGGTGGCTGCCCGCGCTGGCCGCCGTGACCGTGTCCGCGGCCATCTGCTCCACGATTGCCTGGGCCATCTGCGATCGGGCGCTGTTCCCGGTGCACAAGAACAGCACGCTCGCGTGCGCCAGGCCCGGCCCGGCCGCCGGCGGGCGGAACCGCAGCCCTGGGTGCAGCGCCGCGCCGGCCGCGGTGAGCAGCTCGCCGCAGCGAGCCAGGTCGATGCTGTAGTAGGCGTCACGGCCGTCGGCTGAGCTGCGCCGCGCGGTCACCAGGCCGCAAGCCCGCAGCCGGGCCAGGTGGTAGGACACCAGGTTCTGCGGCTGGTCCAGGAGCGCCTTCAGCTCCCGGACCTGCCTGTCGCTGCGGGCCAGTTCGCTCAGCAGCCGCCAGCGCAGCGGATGCCCGGCCAGCCGCAGGAACCCCGGCGGGGCCATGTCCTGCCGTTCGCTCACCTAGCCACGATACGTCAAGGTACTTCGATCGATCAATCCTGTTTGACTGATCACGTCAGGTGAAGATGATCTGCCCGCCCGCCGCCATCGCGTAGAAGTCGCCCACCGTGATGATGCCCTGGACCTGCTCGATCAGGTCGTCCTTACTGATGCCGAACAGGTCACACGACGCCTGGCAGCCGTACAGGCCGGCGCCGCTGTCGGCGATCATCTCGATGAACTCCGGGATCGGCGGGATGTCGAGCTTGGCCATCTTGTGTCCCAGGTAGCCGGTCATCAGCCCGGGCATCCCGGGCAGGGCGCCGACGATGGTGGCCAGGTGCAGGCCGGGGTTGCCGACGGTGGCGACCTTGATGTGCTCATGGCGCTTCTTGGTGATGGCGTCCAGGCCGAAGAAGGTAAAGAACAGGTTGGCCTCGATGCCCTCGGCCCGGGCCCCGTTGGCCATGATGAGGGCTGGGTAGATCCCCTCCAGGGAGCCCTTCGACACGATGATCGAGACCTTCTCGATAGTGGCGTCCATGATCATGTCCTTTCAGATGCAGCCCCTCGGCTTGGGTATGCCGGCGATCTTGGCGGCGGTCTTGGCGGGCCCCTTGGGGAACAGCTGATAGAGTTCCTTGACCGTCACGCCCGAGGTCTTGCCGAGCACGCGGACCGTGGGCCCGGTGCCCTTGGCCTGGTACTGGGCGCGCATGAACCTGATTACCTGCCAGTGCCGCGGCGTGAGCTCGGCGATGCCCTCGGACCTGGCGATCTGCGGTGCCATCTCCTCGGTCCACTGGCTCGGGTCGGCGAGGAATCCCTCGTCGTTGACGGTCACGTCGTGGCCGGCGTAGCTGGCGGTGGGCATGACAGTTACCTCCTGACGGTGATCATGAACGGCTCTTGCCCCGGGTCGGCATGGCCGGGCCGATGCCGGGGATGTCGCGGCCAGGGAGCAGGCCGTGCCAGTACAGCGGCGCGAAGGCCAGCTTGCCGAGGTGGTTCAGCCGGGACGGCCGCAGCAGCGGCAGGCCGAACGGGCCGGGATAATGCCCCGTCAGCGGTTCGGTGTCGTAGTTGAAGTCGATCAGCAGGGCGCGGCCTCCGCCGGTCTCGATGAAGCAGTTGGTGTGCCCGTCGAAGGCGGCGGCCAGCGGCTCCCCGGCCAGGAACCGGCGCACGTTGCCGGCCAGCACCTCGCCCTCGAAATGCGCGACCGATCCGGCCTTGGAGGCGGGCGCGTCGGTGGCGTCGCCGAGGGCGAATACGTTCGGCTTGACCTTCGCCTGCAGGGTGTGCGGGTCGACTGGGACGAAATCGAGCTCGTCGCCAAGGCCCGGCGAGCGGCCGACGTAACCGGCCCCGCCGTGCAGCGGGACGATCACGGCCAGGTCGAAGGGCACCTCGCGCTCGTCGTACGAGACCAGGCGGCCTTCCGCGCCCGCCCCCGCCTGCACGCTCCCGGTGCTGAACTCGGTCACCAGCTCGATGCCCTTACCGGCCAGCAGGCCGGCCAGCTGGCGGCTGGCCGCCGGCTTGGTGAACGCTCCGTCCAGCGGCGTGACATAGGTGAGGTGCACCCGGTCTCTGATGCCGCGGCGGCGGAAGTAGTCGTCGGCGAGGAAGCAGAACTCCAGCGGCGCCACCGGGCACTTGATCGGCATGTCCACCAGGCCGACGACCAGGCGGCCGCCGGTGAACCTGTCCAGCGCCCGGCGCAGTGCCTCGGCGCCCTCGGGGGTGTAGAAGGTGAAGACGTCCTTCTGCCAGCCCGGCCCGGTCAGCCCGTCGGTCTCCTCCGGTTGCAGCCGCGCGCCGGTGGCCACGATCAGGACGTCATAACCCAGCGCGGTCCCGTGCCCGAGATACACCCGGTCGTTCTCGACGTCGACGCGGTCGATCCTGGCCTGGCAGTAGCTGATGCCGGAGCGGAGCTGGGCCCAGCGCGGGCGAGTGAGCCGCCGCACGTCGGCCCGACCGAACGGGACGAACAGCAGCCCGGGCTGGTACACGTGGTCAGCGTCGCGGTCCACCACGATAATCTCGGCGGCCTCCGGCCGGTAGGCCCGCCGCAGCCGGTTCGCCACCAGCGTCCCGCCGGTACCGCCACCGAGGATGACGATCCGTTTCATGCCGCCAATCTCATGCCCGGGCCCACATAACGTCAGAGGCGTTGGTCCCGCGACCCGGTGACGATCCTCCCAGGTCGGCCGTGCCCCACCGCCCGCCGCCACCGCCAGGCCAGCAGCACCTCGGCGGCGCCGATGCCGGCGATGACCGGCTGCAGGAAGAAGTACCGCTGCAGGATCAGCAGCTGCACCGCGATCCAGGCCACCAGCAGCAGACCGGCCAGGTACCCGGCGGCCAGCCCGGAGCTGGCGTCGGCCAGAATCAGCGCGGCTGCGGCGAGCTGCGGGATGGCCACCCCGATCAGCAGCGCCACGCCGGGCAGCGCCCACCCGGTAAGCGGCGTGCCGGCCAGCCAGCCGTCCGGCATGCCGAACCCGTCGCGGATCAGCCCGGCACCGCCGTACACCGCGGCCGCGCCGGTCAGGCCCTCCAGCCCGGCCAGAGCCCAGGGGTGCCAGCCCCTCCGGGCTGCGACCGGCGGCCGAGGCGCCGCGGTGACGCCGGCGACGGCACCTGATAGGCCATGCAGCAGCAGGCCGACCGGGATCAGCCCGATGGCGGCCAGCAGCGCGAACGCCGGGACGAGCGCGCCGGACGCGACCGGCGACCCCGGGGCGGCCGCGTGCCCGTACCACTGGTCCACCGCGATGCTGGTGCTCTCCAGCACCCACATGACCAGGCTCGCGCCGGCCAGCAGATACCCCCAGGGGCGGCGCCGCCACAGCCAGGCCGCGGCCACCGCCAGCAGCGGCAGCCACAACGCCAGATCCTGGACGTAGACCACGTTGACCGGCAGGCCGGTGCCGCGCAGGTACGCCGGTACCCCGCCACGGGCGACGGCCGGGATGATCCTGGCCAGCCAGGCGGCCGCGTTCAGTGCCACCACCGTCCACATGTAGACGGCGATTCCCCTCACTGGCGTGCGCGCTGAGAACAGCGCCCCGAACGCGGCCGCGTCCGCCTGCCATATCACCGCGCCCGCCGACCAGGCCGACAGCGCCAGCATCGCCAGGTACAGCGGGAACAGCCGGTTCGCCGGAGTGGCGAAGGTGAACATCAGCGAGTTGTAGAGCAGGAACCCGGCCGAACCCAGCCAGGTGATCACCGCGGCGGCCGACCCCCGCGCGGCCAGCAGCATGGAGCAGACCAGCGCCGGTACCCCGGCTAGCAGGACCACCAGCGCGGTCCCGCGCGCCGACCCGTTCATCACCGCGGTGCCGCGCAGCACCGCCGGGACGGTGAACGTCAGCAGCGAACCTGCCGCCGCGGTCACCGCGAGCGCCGCCGACAGCCAGTACGCCGTCCTACCGGACCCGATCACCCGGCTCCGCGCCGGTCCCGCCGTCATCCGGGCCGTCACCGAGGTCGCCATCACCATCACCCATTCACATCAGCTGACCCCAAGCTGGCTCCTCTCCGGACGGCCAGGTAGAGGCCTTGGCCTCGCTGACCTGTGACGTTCGGCTCTGACCCGGCTCGCTGTCCGCTGCCTACGGTGATGCCAGGAGGTAACCGGAGGTGAGTGAGATGGCCAGCGAGAAAAGCATCGTGGAGGCGAAGCGCCCGCGCCAGGCGCCGGGCGTAGTGACCCCGACGACCCGGGTGAACCTCGCCCTCCCCTTCTCCAAGATCACGATCGAGGAGCCGGGCAAGGACCTCGCCGAGCTCGCGTCCATGGTTGCGGCGCTAGCCGCCATCATGGAGCGGACCGCGGACGACCCGTTCCTGCCCGAGGTACGCAAGCGTGCCGAGGCGCTGGCCGCCCGACTGCGCTGATCCACCGGGATGGATGATGACGTCGGTTCAGGTGACGTAGAGCTGCCCGTTCGGTCCCTCGACGACCCCGAGCTTCTTCAGTCCGGTCGAAGCCGGGCCTACCTCGACCGCGCCGGTGCTGGCGTTGAACTGCGAGCCATGGCACGGGCAGACGATCACCTTCGCCGAGGGGTCATAGCCGACCGTGCACCCGGCGTGCGGACATACCGCGTCGAACGCCACGAACGTGGCGGAGCTCGGCCGGATCACGATCGACGGATCGCCCGTGCCCGGACCGGTAAAGGACGCTGCCTGCCCGACGGGCACGTCGCGGGCCGGGCCGACAGCCGTGCCGGGCGGAACCTTACCCGGCTTGGCCGTCGCCCGATGGTGCGGCCTGGCCGTGCCAGTCGGAGTCGGGCCGGCCGGAGTCGGGCCGGCCGGGGTCGGGCCGGCCGCCGGCGGGAGACTCGGCCCGCTGCTCTTGCCCGCGGTGCCGTCGGCCAGCCGGCCCAGCCCCGCGGCCAGTCCCTGGGAGCCAGCCGGAACACCTCGCCCAGGTGGCCGAGCACGTGGATGGTCATGGCGCCGAACCACAGCACGAAGCTCGCCTTGTGCACCTTGAGCAGCAGCGCCAGCCACGACGGGCTGACCAGGAGCAACCCCACGCCGCTGGCCAGCAGCACCACGGTGAGGATCACCACGACCGGGCCGAGGAGGCGCAGCAGCAATGGCGGCGGGCCCTTCCGCCGGTAGGCCGGGACGCCACTGTAGTAGCGGGCGAACCGCCAGCCGGTGCTAGCCACCTTGAGCAGCACCGGCGGGATGAGCACCACGCCGATGAACACGTGCGGCATGAGCAGCGCGCGGACCCGCAGGACCGTAACGCCCTCGGCCGCCAGCAACACCAGCAGCACCGCCGCGTTGGCCGCCGTCAGGCGGGCGTTGGCGGCCACACCCGCATCGGCCCGGCGCTCCGCCCTTCGCACTGGCGGTCGCTCGGCCTCGCCGGGCAGCAAGATCTCACGGTCCTCCGCTCTCACGGTGCGGAGGGTACGAGGAGAACGTGACGGCTACGTGAAGGGCCGCGGCCGCTCCGGACTGTCTCGCGGGCCAGGTCACCTGGGGTGTTGAATCAGGTTCGGGGCCAGGCCTGTGTGAGGTGGTGTGAATGGCCGTGCGCGACCCGTATCTGGTGCTCGAATTCGCCGGGACGGTGGCGTTCGCCGTCTCGGCGAAGCCATTGCCATCCGCGCCGGGATGGACTGGCTGGGTGTCACGGTCCTCGCCGTCGTCACCGCGGTCGGCGGCGGCACCGTGCGCGACATGCTCCTGGGCCGGCTCCCGGTCGACTGGATCCAGGACCCGTGGCCGGTGTGGGTTGCGCTCGGGACCGCGGCCGAACGGCTCCGGATCACGGGTCTTTGGACCGTATCTCCTGGCATGCGGTGGTGGCACGCTGCCCGGATGGACACGCACACGGACGTCACGGTTCCCAGGCCACCCGCCGCCGGGCCGGAGATGGAGGCGCTGAGCCGCTTCTACCCGGACGTCACCTGGAAAGGCGTCATCCACGCGGGCGGTATGGGTCCGGGCTCACCCGCGATGACCGGAATAGGGCGTAGCACGAGCCGGGTCATCCAGGACGGACGCTGGATCGTCACGGACTCCGAGCAGGAGCAGTTCCTCGAAGACGGCACGTTCGTGCTGAAGTGGCAGCTGCACTGGGTCTCCGGCTGGGATCCCGGGCACGGTGAGTACCGGGCCGTGATGGCCGACAACTACGGCCATACGGACGTGTACCGGGGTCGCATCGACGGTGATCGCCTCGTCTTCGAGTCGCTGCCGGACACCGGGCCGCGCCTGCGCTTTACCTGGAACGCCTCGGCCCCGGACGTCATCGGCTGGCGGAACGAGATGGCGGTGCCCGACGGATCATGGTTCCTCATCGAGGAATACTCCATGGTGCCCGTGCACCACACCGGTCTGCGGCGCTAGCCCAGTCGAGGGTAGGCGGCACCGCTACGTCACCGCGGGGTGAGGGTGATGACCGACCAGCCGTACTCACCGGCCGCGTCCTTGAGTTCCAGGGCCGTGGGCGCTCGTCCGCCGGGCAGCGAGATGCCGAGCTGGCGCTGTGCCTTCTTCGGGCCGATGCGGTCGATCATGGCCTGGTAGCTGACCGCCACCGAAGCCGGGTCCTCGTCCAGCAGCGCATGCATGGGCCGCAGGCACCCGTGCCGTGTCACCTCGATGTCGGCTCCGCCGCGCAGGTTGACCCGCCACCGGGCGACGGTGACGACGGCGAGCTTCCCTTCCAGGTCCACGTAGCCAACCGGGATGTTGTACCGGCGACCGGTCTTGCAGCCGGTCAGGTGCAGCACCAGGAACGAATCGTCGAGCACTCGGTGCAGCGGCGAGCCCAGGAGCATCCGCACCAGCGGGTTGCCCATCTTGACCAGGGCGGGCGGCGGCACGGATCGT
>Ga0335069_10015569_pt1 | contig 10630 bp, 10 predicted proteins | sample Lox_Sample_11_FD_206714 | JGI IMG/M metagenome (GOLD analysis project Ga0335069, IMG submission 206714) | Soil microbial communities from Loxahatchee National Wildlife Refuge, Florida, United States - Lox_Sample_1.1 | ecosystem: Environmental > Terrestrial > Soil > Wetlands | place: USA... | reverse complement strand
CTTGGAAGAGCTCCAGGGCATGACGCGGCTCCTCATCGACGACGTGAACAGGATCAAGCCCACCATCGGTGAAGGCAACGGTAATCCCAGCGACGAGCACTTCGCGCAGCGACGCTGCTACGTCCGGGCAGTCTACGCGCTCGTGGAGGCATTCGCGGAACAGCACCGGCGACTCCTGATCGAGCTCGCCGAAAACAACTACGTCACTATCCCGGAGGACACCCTCCGGCGGTTGCGCGAGATCAGGATCTTCATCCAGGACGGTGTCGAGCAGGAGCGACAGCAGTACCTTCAGCTATACGAGAAGATCAAGCTCGTCTACAAGACCGCCGAAATCTGCTTCGGCCATGCCGTGAACGTCACGTTCGGCAATCAAGGGTGCGAGGACTTCCAGGACGGGATGGAGCTACGCAACCGCGTCACGCACCCGAAAATCTACCCGGACCTCCACATCCACGAACAAGACCTGCGAACCATGAACGCCGCGAGCGACTGGTTCAGATCCCTCCAAAACGAGTTCGTCAACGCAGCACGAGCACACCGACAGGAACACCACTGGTAATTCTGTCACTGGAACATTGCAGAACAAATTTGTTTTGGATTTTGGACTGATTTCTACTATACTTGAGAGCGTGACCGCCCGACTTGGTGCAAAGGGAGGAGACTGCCCCGCCACCGGGAGCGGGAGCCACTTGCCAAGACTGGCTCTCGACGACTCCTTCCAAGAGGCACTCCACAGCACGAAACCCGTCGACGGCCTCACCCATGGGTTCTACCTCTACCCCGCACGCTTCCCACCAGAAATCCCGCGCCAAGTCATTACCACGTTCTCACGACCAGGCGAGGTCGTTGCCGATCCCTTCATGGGGGGGGGAACGAGCATCATCGAAGGGCTCGCCCAAGGGCGACGCATGATCGGCGCTGACGTAAACGCGCTCGCACACTTCGTCAGTACCGTGAGGACCACACCACTCTCTAACCTGGACGAGTTCAATATCCGACTTTGGGCGACCGAGATCAGCAAGTCGCTCAAAGACGACGCAAGCTGGGTGACGCGCCCCGGCATCAAGAACCTCCCTCCAACGGTCGAGACCTTCGTCGCGGGAATGCTGGAGATGAGCGAGTGCCTCCCCTTCCCCCGGCAACGCGCCTTCGCGCGCTGCGCGCTCCTACGTCTCTCCCAGTGGTCGCTCGACTGCAAAGACTACCCCGCACCACGGCGATCTAAGCTCGCAAGACGATTTCCGGTCCTCGTGGAGAGCATGTTCGACGGCCTCAAGGAGTTCGTGGACCACTGCGGGGCCGCCGGCATCAGGAAATACGAGATCACCCGGCAGCGCACGCTCCTCTACCAGAGCGCCGAAACCATCACCGAGGACATCCTCTCCGTGGCTGGGGACCGTGCGAAGCTCGTGTTCACGTCACCCCCGTACGCTGGCGTCCACGTCCTGTACCACCGCTGGCAAAGCTTCGGGAGGAAAGAAACACCAGCCCCGTACTGGATCGCGAACGTCCCCGATGGTTACGGCGCGTCCTTCTACACGTGCGGCAGCAGAACACCCACCGGCATACGGAACTATTTCGCCAAGATGACTGCCGCGTTCCAAGCAATCAGGAACATCATGGCGCCGGACGGCCTCCTCGTCCAACTCGTCGGTTTCGCTGACGTGCCAACACAGCTCCAGGAATACCTTGCAGCCATGGAAGCAGCTGGGTTCAAAGAGCACACCACCAGCGACGGTCGCCTTACCAGACACGTCGCGAACAGGAAATGGTACGCGAAACACAAAGGCTCGACGCCCGCGAGCGTCGAGGTTCTCCTTTTCCACCGACCCCGCTAGATCACCTCAGGCGGGTTCACCATCGCGACCTCCTCGTCCGCCTCCAGCGCGCCCAGGGATTCGATCATCGGCAACAGGAATGGCGCGATAGCACTCGTCACGTCCCGCACATGGTCCTCGATATTCCGTGGCTCCTGCTCCTCCTCCTCACCCGTGCGCATCTTCTTCGTGATGTTGTCCTGATGCAAGAGCGCCAGGCCGACCATGAGAAGTCCGAGCTGGAAGCGCTGCCGAATCGCACCCTCGGAATCGCCAGGGCGCACCTCATACTTGAGGTAACGGTTCAAGTGAACGTTATCCATGTTGATGTAGAACCGGTACGTGTCCCGCTCGTGCTCCGTCGTGTCCTCCTCCAAATCATGCACGACCTTGAGCGCCGTATTTCCCGTGAACCCGTACCTGGGGTAATCCTTCTCGTATACGAGGATCGGCTCAGGCAACTGAATCCCTGACGGCGCGTCAGCATCAGTCCCCTCCTGCTTCCCCGGGCGCCCATTCCGTCCGTTCCCACTAGTGCGAGTTCGCGGCTCCTCGGGCGGCAGCACTTCGATAACGAATTGGTTCACGAACGGATCAAGCTGTGTAGCGTCCGTGAGCGTCGAGAGGTAGGTAAACTTGTCCCCCTGCTCGCAGTTGGTTGGCAAGCGCAAGCTCAACGTCGCGGCACCATCGTGCGGGTTAATCGTGTAATTCTCGACGCGCATGCGCTGTGTCCCCGTCAGCCGGTGGAGCGTGAACTCCCCAGGGTCAACGTCGCGCCGGAAGTACTCCTTCTCAGCGTCTGTCTCGAACACGATCCGTGACCGGCTGTTGCTCGGGCAGTTCCGAAAGAGCTCGGTACCGTACGGCTTGTCCTTGAACTTGAAAAACGTGGGGTACCGCTTCCCAACGAACGCCTTTTCCTCGTTGCGCACCTTTGTTGGCTTAAACGGATTCGCCGCACGCATTCCCGGCATGAACAGGTCGGCGAGCGTCCGGTGTTGCTTAATCAGGTTCTCCAGGACCGCCTCCAACGGACGCGCATCCTGGGCCTGCGACTGAATCTCCTCACGCTTTCGACGCTCCTTGAGTTCCCGCAGCCCCTGGTGGTGGTGCAGGAGTTCCTCCAACTCCTCCTCAAGCTCAACGCGCAGCCGCCCATTACTAAGCCGGTCGCGGCTGTTCATGAACAAGTCTTCGCGTGCCCGCCCACTGATCCGGCTGCAGTCCACAATGACGATGATTGATTCCGCAAGCAAGCTCAAGCCCACCTGCTTGCGCCGGAAGAAGTCCACTGTGAGAGTTCCGTGCGTTTGCCCGTTCACGGTGAAGATGATGCCCTCGTTCTTCCGGTACGTCTCCGCCGTCCCCTTTTTGAGCGCGTAGATCGTCGCCGCCATGGGCTCCCCACCTACCGTGAGCTGACAGGATTCCGGGAACCCCGGTTCGAGGTTCTCACTCTTGTTGTCGCCGAGCCGAACGCTGAGGCCTGCCAAGGTATTCGAGTAGCTGCCCACCGGTCCTTCCTCGTACCGGCACTCGTATAATCGAGCGGGGAGCATCATCTCGGGCAGCAAGAGGTCCAATCGACGCAGCAAACCGCCGCGCATGATAATGTTCGACTTGTACCCAGTCGCATCGTACTCGTAGAGCTTAATCAGTGTGCCGAATGCTGCGTCACGACCATACGCATCGCGTCCCTCGGGAAAGAGCGGCATGCGTTCCGCGCGAAACCGCAACACCTCGCCGTGACCCGGTTTGTCCTGGTGACCGAGTGGCGCGAGGTACGTGAAGATCGAGTGACGGCTCTGTCCTTCGGCATCCTCCCGCCGAACGACCGTAAAGCCCCATTCCCGATCGCTCGGATCGTTGCTGCGCACGAGCTCCGGATTCCGACGGCTCAGGATGAGCTGTAAGTGGTGACGCCCACAGAACCGCAACACACCACTCCCACCCATATTGAAATTGCCCTGCACGAACGGGATCTTCGTCTTGTTCGACTTCTCAAACGGCAATGACAGGAATGTGCTCGGTATCGAGCGCGGCGTCTGGCCCTCACCGGCATCAGCTACCGTGAAGCACGGGTTTCCCTGCGTCGGCTTATATCCGGTCGCGCTGATCGTGATGGACCGAGCTTCCTGTGTCCGGCGTTCCTCCGACCATTCCCTTATACGCCCCGTCTTCGTTGTACCCGCGTTCTTTGCATGCTCGAAGAAGCGCGCCACTGCGTCGCGCATGGTCCTCGGCGCGCTGGGTCCCTCCGGGTCGACACCGGAAACGAGCGACTCGTTCAGGAGCCGCGCGTCAACACTGTTGACGATCTTTTCCACGAGCGCGGCGTCGGACCGGCTCGCCTGGTTGTAGATCGTGCTGAAATTGCTTTCGCAATCACCGTAGTACCGCCATACGGCACGCTCGTCCCAGTACCCCGCGTCGCGGAGCAGGCCAATAACGACGTCTTCGGTATCGGCTTTCATCAAGGAGAGGCAGAGCTGCCGGGCTTGATCGTTCGTCATGACTTGGTACCTTTCACTCCTTTCCCAGGGCCTTGGCAGCGTCATACTCCTGCCCACGTTCCGTTACCACATACGAGACCTTCACCCCATCTCGGGCCCGTTGCAGCAGCCCGAGGTCAACCATCCGGGACACCGCGCCCGACCGTTGCGACGAGAGAAACGACTTGCTCAACGCTTCCTTGCGCGCGGGCGTGACGAACTGCTCCAGGCACGCATCGATCTGCTCGGGCGAGCTCGCGCCACCCGCGACGCCCTTGATTATCGCCCGGTACGCGAAGTCCTCCGCCGGCACCGAACGACGAATGTGACCGAGTAAGAACGCGATCTCCTCATCAGAGAACTTATCCGTCGATGGCGGAGGGAAGGTATCGAGCACCGGGTTCCGAAGCATCGCTAACTCCCAACCCACCTCCGTCAACAGCAGCCGGACGTCCTTCGCCTTGACATAGTTCACGAGCTTCAGATCCACGAGAAGCCCGGAGACCTGCCCGAATTTGTTCACATTAGCCACGAACTGGTTCGCGTACCGCGTAAGGGACTTGTCCTCATCAGCGCTCGGGAACGCGACCGCGAGCGCCGTATCACGATCGGTCCGGTACTGCTCGTCATACGCGCGCAGCAGGCGTCCAAGCTCTCGGGCATCCGCCGCGATCTGCATGGCAGCATCATCGAGGAGGGCGCCACGGTGTTCGCCCATGAGGAGGTGCGCAAGCGCCCGACAGCTCACCTTCGCCGGCAGGAGCTTGTTGCACTGACCGAAAACCCAGCGATCAAGCGGTACGACCGCGCCCGGTACCCACACGTCGTCAGGGATAGGAGCAGCCGCGGCCTTCGCGGGCTTGCCGAGCCCATCCAGCCGCAGGTGCTCCGGGATCTCGCATTGCGCGGAAACAGGTTCCTGCCCCTTCACGGGAGGCTTTGCTGGTTTCCGTGCTGGTTTCGGCGTTCGGATCGACGCGTCAGCCGTTGGCGCCGCTGGAGGTGCTGGTGATGGAGTCGCGAATGGCGCGGCCGGCTCTTGGTAGTTGTCGCCGATGATGATCGCGCCGTTGCGCGTGACCTCGGCCTGGAGCATAGAGAGGTTCGCGACGGCGGTTGCAATGACCTCCGCGTAATCCTTGTAGCTGCCCGCCTGGAGCAGCCCGTCCATTAGCTGCTTAGTTTCCTGTGAACAGTGAAAGCAGAGAACCATAAGCAAATGACCTTTGTTACTATAAAAAGTAGAGCAGTAGATCATTTACTGTCAACAGTAAATTTTGATGCCATTCGTAGGTTATTGATTCTGCTCAGAATTCTTCCCTGTAGATTTTCCTCGCCGGGTCCGCGTTTCGCCCTCGTCCATATCGATTTTCGAAATTGTCGTGCAGCGAAGACCGGTGCCCTTGCAGTGTATATTCGCCTTTTCTTCGCCTATAATGGAACCGTGACCAGCCGACGCTGCACCGTCTCGTTTACCGATTCGAATAGCATCACGCACACCGCGCATGTTTCCGCGGCATCGCTATTCGAAGCCGCAGCGCTTGGCGTGGCGGAATTTCGGCGCTGCGGATTCGCAGAGGTGGCGGTCGGCGTCGGGACCACCCTGGACATCACCGTTCGGTCGCCCTCGACAACGCATTCGTTACGGGTGTCCCGCCTGGAAGCGTGGTTGAATTCATCCGGCAAGAGTCCGGCTGAACAGGCGTTGAAGGTACGGCTTAAGAACGAGATCGCGAGGGTGGGCTAGGAACGAGCATCCAATGGCGTGGCGAGTTCGCCTGGCGCCTACCGCCGCTTCCACTTTGGAAGGGCCGCTTCCATCTCTTGCGTGAGTTCCGAGGGGCGAACGTCCAGGACCTCGGCCAGCCGCACCACGGTCCGCATAGTCGGGCTTCGCAGGCCGCGCTCGATCAGGCTGATGTACGTCCGGTCGAAATCGCCTTCGAGCGCCAATCGCTCTTGAGATATGTTTCGCGATTTCCGGACATGCTGTAACGCTTTGCCGAACGCCTTGTCTGGGCCAGCGGACGGCTGGACGTGTTTGCGCCGCGATTGCTCCAAGAATTCTCATGCTGATATCCTACGGACGATAGTCCAACGGACAATGGTCCGAATTTTCGGGCCGCCCCTGTCGGGAACTTCAAGCGCAGCAAGAATATATGCCCTGGTGAATCATGAGCTTAATATCTTTTGATACAAATCTACCAAATGATTATGCTACAATTCTTTTCCGGCACGGCGATGCTGCAGGCCCGCCTTTTGGCGGGTGTCAGGCGCTTGCAGTTCGCGCCGATCGCTTCGGTTTAAGGGCGTCGGGGCATAGGCAGGTTTTGGGCTACTCGGGAAGGAGCACAAAGCAATGACCGAAACTGTAACCGTACGGCTGCCGAAGGGCGTTCATCAGAAGGCAAAACTGGCGGCCACGACGACTGGGATGTCCCTCCAGGATTGGATCTCATCGGTCGCGAGCAAGGCGATCAGGGACGGTGGCGGCGGAATTGAACCAGCCGTGCCCTTTGCCCTCCAGTACCACGACCTGCCGCCCAACCTGAAGAAGTGCGTCCAGGATTTTGTCGAGTTGCTCATGCTGGCTTCGCGCGAGCATGTTCGGCACCTGGAGCAACACGTCTCGTCCTTGGTTCGCATTCTGCGCAGGTGTGATCCTAAATTCCTTAGAGAGTTTGAGAATCGTGAAAGCGACCAAAAAGCAAACAATAGCCATCTTTGACCTCATGGAACAGAATTTGCTTCTCGTTGAGAACCTTTTACGCGAGACTCGCGCAATGTCCGACCAGGCGCGGCGCATGATCGGGATCGAGACAAAGACGCCGGCGGGCACCCACAGCGAAAGCGATCATACCCCTCGGTGCGGTCCGCCTGAATAGCTTTTCCACGCCACGGGAATCTACAAGTCTACATATCTGGTCCGCTACACGCAGCGGGAAAGAAAAACAGTGAACGCTCAAGTCGAGTTGCGACAACTCCTGACCGATCACGGCGCCGTCCTGATCCGGCAGAAGAAACATCTGGTGTACCGATTGCCGAACGGACAGAATTTCGTGACCGCAAAGACGCCAGACAACCCGGACGTGGCCGCCCGGAACAACGTCCACAACCTTCGGCGCATCCTCGGGATCACGCCACCAACGAGAGGAGAGACGATGTCAGATCAGGAGGGGGCCGTGGCGCTTGCCGCGCCCGAGCCGCCAAGCGCCACACCGGCGGTCCAGGAGTTGCCGAAGGAGTCGCTCAAGGAGCGCATCCGAGGCGCCATAGTTGTCGAGGAACAAAATCAGGAGCGCGTGCTAGCTGAGGCGCAGGCTGTCGAGCGCCGCGTCAATATGCTCAAGGCGCTCCTGCCATTCGCGGAGGACCCCACTATCGAGGCGTCCCTGCGTGGCATTCTGCCCATTCCGGAACAGCCGGCGCCGTCCAAGCCCGAAGTCCCGCCACCGCCGCCCGAGGCCATAACGGAGCGCGTGCAGGTCACGCGGCAACTCGTCCTGGCCGCCACGCAGACGTTTGACGCCGCGTTCACCATCAATGACGTGATGGCGATGATGATCAACGGGCGCCAGGTTGATCCGGTCGAGCGCACTAGAATCCGGTCCTCCATTGCGACGGCCATCGTGACGCTGTACGAACGCGGGCAGGTGCTCAAGGAGCAAGAACACTTCGGCCGCCAGCAGACCATCTGGCGCAAGGTCACGATCAACGGCGACAGCCACAGGCCGGTTGTCACGTAGCCCGCAGAGAGGAACGGGAAATAGGGGAGAAGGATCGGAGGACGGTTTGACGCGTGAAACAGACGATGCGCCGGATCATTGGCGACGCCATTGTCGAGTTGCGTCGCAGCAAGGGTTGGAGCCAGGCCGAACTGGCACGAGAGATCAGCAGGCACGCCAGGCGCGGTATGCCCGCGCCAGACATAACGCTGATCTCGCATTGGGAGGCAGGCGTCGTCGCGCCAGCGCCGGAACATCGGATCGCGCTCGCGCGGATCGCGCGCGGCGAGACGAAGCCAAAGCCGGGCGCCAAAAAGGTTCATACGGAAAGCCCGAACGCGCACCTCGCCAAGCTGTTCCTCGGGTCCGCGGCCTCGTGGGAAATGGTGAAGGCGATCGACATGATGCACGAGAGGCAGCACGATCCGAGTTGAGGATGACGTGAGGAAATCCCATGACGAAACAAGAGCAGCTATTGAACGAGCTGGTTGACTGCGAGATCCAACGGCGGCACTTAGAGGAACGGATGGCGGCCCTGCGCGGCCAGTACCTGGCGTCGGAGCCTCCCAGCGCCAAAGAGAGCAGACATATTAGCGCGGCCAGCCGGGCGCGGATGTCGCAAGCCCAACGGAAGCGATGGGCGGCGGCAAAAACGACGAGGAGGACGACGCCGCAAACCGCCGCGCTCAAGAAACGGTGGGCTGCGTGGCGAGCTGGCAGGGGGCCGAGGCCCGGCGCAAGGTAATGAACGGGCGCCCGCCGTGCCTTGGGGCCTAACGTGGCTGAGGATCGTATGGCGGAACTGACCGCCGCCTTGGGGCAAGTGGGCCACTCTATCCTCGGGAAGCCACCCTCGCGCCCCTGTGCGCGTTGTGGGGAGCCCAGGGGGCGCGGCCACAAGTACTGCTCCGGTTGCCGCGCGGACGCGATGCGGGAGGACAGGCGGAAGTACAACGCCGACTACCACCGCGAGCACTACCGGCGGCGCACGCCGGCGCAGGTGAGCGAGGCGCGGCGGACTGCGGTCAGAAAGCGATGGAGAATGCAGACGACATGAAAGAACTCTCCGTGATCGAAGAACTGCAACAGGAGTACGACGCGGTCAATGACGCCGACGTACGCCGGGCCGAGCGCAACCTCGGCCCTCCCGGCGAAAACGAGAAGCCCTTGGGCATGATCCACAGCGAGGCCATCCGCAAGCTGTGGGCCACCGGCCTAAAGATCCAGAAGCGAAGCCTCACCGCCCTCATTGAAGCCATGTTCGGCGCCGACGACGACGAAGGCACCCGAGAGATAACACGGGAAGCCGCGCGGCTGGAATGCCTCGCCTCGCTCGCGCGGGATATCTGCTGGGCCAGCGCAAAGGTCGATATCGGCGGCGAGGCGTGGACCTCGCCCAACATCGGAATGCGAGCGGGCTGGATGCTCGTGGCCGCCCAGTCGAAACCACCGCGCGCGCTTGCCGGGCTGCTCGATATCACCGACATGATTCGGCGGCTACGCGACGGGGCGGAGGGCGAACTCGGGGAAGCGTGATCCATCACCGCCTGAATGTCGCCACTGTACCTATGGCGCTTGTTCCGAATAGGTGTACCCGGATACAAGCCGACTTGCTGGGACCTATTTCCGTGACGAGCGTATACCAGGACCGACCCCGCTCCACCCCAGAGAGCCAGCGCCTCATAGTCGGCACGCGCCGGGATCGAGAACAAAAACGTATTCAGCCACCGTCCTGCGGCAGTCGGCATTGCGCGCCACAAGGCTGGCTCTCTTCACAACGTAGCTCTCCGCGGAGGGATATAGCCGGCGCAGTTCGGTGTGATAGGCGTTGCTAACTACAACGAACGCGCCCCGCCGCTGTGCCTCTCGCGCTGCTAATGCGAGTCTCTTCTGATCGTCCCACGAAAAGTTGCGCTCGTTATAGCGCACAAAGCCGTTGTTGTTATGAGCAACTGTGTATGTGGGGTCGCAGTAGACAACGTCCCCAGCCCGCGCCCGCTTCACGACTGGCTCGAAGTCCGAATGCACCAAGTCCGCGCGGGCGAGCAACTTCGCGGCGTGGCGCAGTATCTCAGTCCTGTAGAGGACCTCGGGGGTCCTGTCGCCTCCACCGTACGGTACGTTAAACTCACCGCGCCGGTTGAGCCTGAACATGCCGCCAAATGCAGTTCGGTTGAGATACAGAAACCGGGCGGCGCGGTGAATATGGTCCTCGGGCCTTGCGTCCCGGATCGAGTAGTAACTTCGGGCGGAGACGGACATTTCGCGAAGCACGGCAACTATCCGCTTGTGAGAGCTTCGAACTGCCTGATACGTTTCTATAAGACCACAATTCAAATCGGAGAGAACGGCGGCTGAAGGTTGTAAGAAAAAGAACACGCTTGCCCCGCCGAGAAACGGTTCGAAATACTGGCCGGTCAAGTTGTCCCTGACGAGATCCGCGATCCACGGGGCGATCCATCGTTTGCCACCCGGCCACTTCAAAAAAGGGAGTGGGCCGGTCGGATCGATACGTTTGGGGTGGGAGGACGGCTTCATTGCATTATGCTGAGATCGCGTAAATGGTACGCCCAGTGGTGCCCTGTGGGGA
>Ga0335069_10015568_pt1 | contig 10630 bp, 8 predicted proteins | sample Lox_Sample_11_FD_206714 | JGI IMG/M metagenome (GOLD analysis project Ga0335069, IMG submission 206714) | Soil microbial communities from Loxahatchee National Wildlife Refuge, Florida, United States - Lox_Sample_1.1 | ecosystem: Environmental > Terrestrial > Soil > Wetlands | place: USA: Florida... | reverse complement strand
GACCATGCACGCGCACACCATCAAGCCCGGCGAGTTCGAGCTGCTGAGCGGCAACAAGATCATCGGGAACAAGATCGGGACGAACAACATCGACGGCGACACGCTGGACTTCCCCGCCTCACCCAAGGATGAGCACACCACCGGCGTGCTGGTCTTCTCCGGGGGGACCAAGGTCACGGTCGTCATCGCCCGCAACCACATCTTCGACAACCACTTCGGAATCTGGCTCAGCAAGCCGGTCAAGGCGTTCGGCCTCGGCACGAACACGTTCCGCCACGTGACCGTGCCGGTTTCGTCCGGCCACTGAACCACAGCCTGAGCGCCTGAACGGAATGGCGCAGGCCCCCGCCCGGCCAACGGGCGGGGGCCTGCGCCCCGTTGTCAGTCCTCGAAACCGAGGTAGCTCCATACCTGCGGGAAGCGCCCGACGCCGAGGGCCCGGCAGATCTTCTGCGCGGCCATGCAGATCCCCTCGGTGAACGTGGGGAACGCGAACTGAAGCTCAGCCACCTGCTCGACGGTCATCCCGGCGGCCATGCAGGCTGCGACGGCCTGCACGGTCTCGGCCGAATACTCGCCGAGCACGTGGGCGCCGAGGATGCGGTGGTCCCGGCGGTCCGCGATCAGCTTGCAGAACCCGTCCGGCCGGCCATCCGCCACCGGCCGAAGCAGATCGTCGTAGTACGCGATGCCGACGACCACGTCGTGCTGCCGCGCAGCCTGGGTCTCGGTCAGCCCGACCCGCCCGTACTCGGGGTCGGTGAAGCTGCCGCTGGGCACCACGTCGTAACTGGGCTGCCGGGACGGCCCCAGGACGGCGTTGGTGGCCGCGATCCGGCCTTCCATCCGGGCCGTCTGCACCAGCATCGACCGGCCGTTCACGTCGCCCGCGGCGAAGATGTGCCCGACGTTGGTGCGCAGGTAATCATCGACCGGGATCAGGCCGGGCCCGGCGGCCACGCCGGCCGCGTCCAGGTTCAGCTCGCCGACGCTGGCGGGCCAGCCGACAGCGAAGAACACCGCGTCCACGGCGAGCTGGCCCGTGGCCGGGCCGCACCGGTAGTCGACCTGGATGGCGGTACCGTCCGCGCGGAGCGCCTCGACCAGCGTGCCGGTGTGCACCTGGATGCCCTGGGCGCGGAACGCCCGGCTGAACTCGGCGGACACGCTGGCATCGGCCGCGGGAATGAGGGCGGGTCCCGCTTCGAACAGGGACACCGTGACCCCCAGGTCCTGCAGGATCGAGGCGATCTGGCAGCCCGTGTCGGCCCCGCCGACCACCGCGGCCCGCCCGGGCAGCACGGTCAGCGCCGGGATGTCCTCGTACGTCAGCGCCAGCTCGGCGCCGGGAATCGGCAGCCGGGCCGCGTGCCCGCCGACGGCCAGGATGACCCGGTCCGCGGACCAGATGCCCGCCCCGTCGGCGGCCACCGTGTGCGGGTCAACAAAACCGACCGGGCCGAGATCCTCGACCAGATCGATCCCGTGCCGCCGGAGATGGCCAGCCACGTCCTTCTTGTCATGCGCGTAGCGGGCCACCCGGTCGCTGTTGGCCACCATCGCGGGGAGGTTGGTCACCGGCCGGGGACCTTCCAGGCCAAACGTGGCCCAGGAGGACCAGTCGCGGGCCAGCCGGGCCGCCCGGGCCAGCGTCCGCACCGGCGCCGGCCCGCGGTTGAGGCTGGTGCCGCCGATCTGGCCCGCTTCGAGCAAGGTGACCCGCGCGCCCAGCTCGCTGCCTTGCAGCGCGGCGGTGATCCCGGCCGGCCCGCCGCCGATGACCAGCAGGCTGCCGCCGCCGCTCATGCCCCGGCCGCCGGCCCGCCTGCCGCCCCGCCCACCGGTCCGCCCACCGGCTCGCCCACCGGCACGCCCCCCGACCCGGCCCCCGGCCCGGCCACGCCGCCGGCACTGAGCTGCTCATCGGCGTTGATGAGGTGCATCACCGCGTTGATGAGCGCCAGGTGCGAGAAGGCCTGCGGGAAGTTCCCGAGGTGCCGCCCGGTATGCGGGTCGATCTCCTCGGCGTACAGGAACAGCGGCGTCGCGTACGACAGCAGCTTCTCGCACAGCGCCCGGGCCCGGGCCAGCTCGCCGATCTCGGCCAGCGCCGAGACCAGCCAGAAGGAGCAGATGGTGAACGTCCCCTCCTCGCCGCTGAAACCGTCGTCGGTTTCCTCGACGCGGTACCGCAGCACCATCTCGTCCTCAGTCAGCTCGTCGGCGATGGCCAGCACGGTCGCGCGCACCCGTTCGTCGTCCGGCGGCAGGAACCCGAGCAACGGGATCAGCAGCGCGGAGGCGTCCAGGGCCGTGGTCTCGTAGTGCTGGCAGAACACGCCCCGCTGGTCGGTACCGTTGGCACACACGTCGGCGTGGATCTCGTCGGCGGCCTTGCGCCACTGCGCCGCGTGCTCGTCGTCGCCGCGGAGCAGGGCCAGCTTCGCGCCGCGGTCCGCGGCCACCCAGCACAGCACCTTGGACGCGGTGAAGTGCTGCGGCGGGCCGCGCACCTCCCACAGGCCCTGGTCGGGCTCCCGCCAGTGCGCGAGCGCCGCCTCCACCTGGCGTACCAGCATCGGCCAGCGCCGCTCGTCCAGCCGGTCACGGGACTGTGTGTGCAGGTAGACCGAGTCCAGCAGAACGCCCCATACGTCGTGCTGCCGCTGGTCCCAGGCGCCGTTACCGATGCGCACCGGACGGGCGCCGTCGTACCCGGTCAGGTGGTCGAGGGTGTGCTCGGTCAGCTCCCGCTCGCCGCCGATCCCGTACATGATCTGCAGGTCGTCCTGCTGTTCCGCGAGGTCGGTGATGAAGTAGAAGAAGTCGTTGGCCTCGCCGTTGAAGCCCAGTGTGTACAGGCCCCAGAGCATGAATGTCGCGTCGCGCAGCCAGGTGTATCTGTAGTCGTAGTTGCGCTCCCCGCCAGGGGTCTCCGGCAGCGACGAGGTGGCCGCGGCCAGCAGCGCACCGGTCGGCGCGTAGATCAGCCCTTTGAGGGTGAGCGCGGAACGCTGCAGGTACTTGCGCCACGGGTGGTCGGGGAAGTTGCCCCGGCTGATCCATTCGTGCCAGTAGTCCGCCGTGCCGGCCAGCCGCTGGTGCGCTTGGGCGAACGTCCCTGGTGGCGAGCCGTTCCCCCAGGACAGCGCGCAGAACACCTGCTCACCGGCGTGCAGCCGGTGCCGGGCGATCGCCAGCGGCCCCTCGAACCCCACGTTCAGGTCGGTGGTCAGCCGGAGTGGCGGGTTGTCACCCGCCACGATCTCGGCCGCACCGTAGCCGTCTCCGGTGTACCGCCAGGTGCCGCGCTGGCGGCCGTAGTCGAACGCGGGCTCGCACTCCAGGACGAAGTCGATCGAGCCGTTCAGGCAGCGCGCCGTGCGCAGCAGGACGTGCTCCGCCCGGTGATCCTCGGGCACCCGCTGGTACGTGCTGGACCGGCCCGGCTGCTGGCCCCAGGGCCCGATCAGCAGGACGTCACGGACGACGGCCCAGCCGGTGGGCGTGGCCCAGGTCGTCTCCAGGACCATCGTCCCGGGCAGATAGCGCCGGCCCGACGGGACGTTGGCGTAGGCCGGCCCCAGCCGGAACCGCCCGGCGCCGCGGTCCAGGATGGCGCCGAATACGCTCGGGCTGTCCATTCGCGGCAGGCACATCCACTCCACATTGCCGCTGGCCGCGACCAGCGCGGACACTTCGCAATCGGAGAGAAAGCCATATTCCGCGATGGGCGGGAACGGGCTTCCGCGCACCGTCGAATGACCCGACCGCGGGCTCTCACTCAGTCTTTCTGTCACCGGCAACACCCCCGGCCGGCCGCTGGACAACTAGCCTCAGTCTGCCCGCCATCTCCGGCCCTGTCACCAGCGGACATTTGCCCCGCGGTCTGTTAGTGATTCGTTAACCCAGTCGCTACATATTTGTTCACCGAAATTCCTTCAGCGGACAAGTTCTGCCGCTGCCGCCGGTGATGTTCTGGCTTTACCGCCCTGCGCCACAGCCACGCAGATGCGCGGTGGCACTCGGGGGAAGGTGTCATGACCAAACTAGGCGCAGCACCATGAAGGCCGTCGCGGCGTTCCCGGGCTCCCGCGAGGTAAGAATCATCGAGCGGGACGCTCCCCGGCTCAGCCAGCCGGACCAGGTGCTGCTGCGGGTGCTCGACATCGGCATCTGCGGCACCGACAAGGAGATCTGCTCCTTCGAGTACGGCACCCCACCGCCCGGCGACGACCATCTGGTGATCGGGCACGAGGCGCTGGCCGAGGTGGTGCAGGCCGGGCCGGCCGCCAGTCGCTTCCAGGCCGGGGATCTCGTGGTGCCCTCCGTGCGCCGCCCGTGCCCCCATCCCAGCTGCCTGGCCTGCCAGTCCGGGCACCAGGACTTCTGCTACACGGGGGACTTCACCGAGCGCGGCATCAAGGACGCGCACGGCTACATGACCGAGTACGTGGTCGACCACGAGCGGTACCTGAACCCGGTACCGCCAGACCTGCGGGACATCGCCGTGCTGGCCGAGCCGCTGACCATCGCGGAGAAGGCGCTGCTGCAGATCTTCTGGATGATGCAGCAGCGCCCGCCGTGGCTGCACCCGGACACGCCGAGCGAAGAGCAGGGCCGCGGGCTGTCCGCGCTGGTGCTCGGCATCGGGCCGGTCGGGCTGCTGGGTGCGATGGTGCTAGCCACCGCGGGCTTCACCACGTACGTCTACTCCCGCGAGCTGCCGCCCAGCCCGCGCATCGACCTGGTCGGTGCCATCGGCGCGACGTATGTCTCTTCGCAGGCCGCGACGTTCGGCGAGCTGGCCGAGAAGATCGGCAACGTCGACCTGGTCTACGAGGCGGTCGGGCACTCCCACTTCGCGCTGCAGGCGCTGCAGGTTCTCGGCACCAACGGGATCTTCGTGCTGACCGGGGTGCCCGGGCTGCAGGCCTTCATCGAGACCGACCCGGCCCGGCTCATGCGGGACATGGTGCTGAAGAACCAGGTGCTGCTGGGCACCGTCAACGCCGGGCCGGACGCGTTCGCCTCCGCGCTCCGGGATCTCCAGCTCTTCCGCCGCCGGTGGCCGGAGGTGGTGCGCACGCTCATCGCCGGCCGCTACCCGCCCGAACAGGCCCCGGACCTGATCCTCGGCCGGCCCACCGGCATCAAGAGCGTCATCGCCTTCGGCGCGGCCGGCGCCTGATGGTCAGCCCACCGGACGGGCCGGAAAGGACGCACCCGATGCTACGTAGCCAGCGGCTCCGCCTGGTCAACCACCAAGGCGACGCGCTCCGGCTGGGGATGAACTGGACGGAAGAAGACCTGGGCAAGCCGCAGGTGCTGGTGGATAGCGCGGACGGCCAGGGGCATCCCGGCACGTTCCACTTCCGGTCGCTGATCGAAGAGGTCAGCAACGGCGTGTTCGAGGCGGGCGGGAAGCCCGGGGTGTTCACCGTCAGCGACATCTGTGACGGTGTGATCCAGGCGACCGACGGCATGAGCTACTCGCTCATCTCCCGCGACATCATGGCCGCGATGGTGGAGATCCACGCGCTGGGCCATCCGCACGACGGCATGGTCCTGATCTCCGGCAACGACAAGTCGGTCCCGGCCCACCTGGTGGCCATCGCCCGCTGCGGGCTGCCCGCCATCCACCTCCCCGGCGGCACCCAGCTGAACGCCCCGGACTACGTGACCTCGAACAAGATGTGGTCGATGGGCGCGGCCGTCGAGCGGGGCGAACTCCCCCGCGAGGATCTGGAACTGGCCCAGCGCGGTGCGTGCCCGACGTGCGGAGCGTGCCAGTTCATGGGCAGCGCCAGCACCGGGCAGGTGCTGGCCGAGGCGCTGGGGCTGGCCCTGCCCGGCTCCGCGCTGACCCCCGTCCCGCTCACCAAGCTGCTCCGCTACGCCCGCGCCACCGGCAAGCAGATCCTGCGGCTGATCGAGGAGGACATCACCCCCGATCGCATCCTGACCCGGGAAGCGTTCGAGAACGCGATCATCCTGCACGCCGCCGTCGGCGGGTCCACGAACGCGCTGCTGCATCTGCCGGCTGCCGCGCGGGAGCTGGGCCTGGAGGTCACCATCGACGACTTCGACCGCATCCACCGCCAGGTGCCGGTCCTGGCCAACGTGAAGACCACCGGCAAGTACCCGGTGGAGTACTTCTGGTACGCCGGCGGCGTCCCGGCCGTCATGCTCGAACTGCGCGACATGCTGCACCTGGATTGCCTCACCGTCACCGGCAAGACGCTGGGCGAGAACCTGGCCGAGATCGAGGACAGCCGGTTCTTCGCCGAACGGGACGGCTACCTGAACAACGTCAAGATCCCCAAAGAGGAGATCATCCGGCCGCGCGAGGATCCCTTCGCCATGGATGGCGGGGTGGCGATACTGCGCGGCAACCTCGCCCCGGACGGAGCGATGATCAAGGCATTCTCGGTACCCAAGGAAATGCATATCCACATCGGCCCGGCCAAGATCTTCGACTTCGAGCCGCCCGCGATCGAAGCACTCACCAATCGCGAGATAACACCCGGCGACGTGGTCGTGATCCGCTACGAAGGCCCGCGCGCCAACGGCATGCCGGAGATGTACTTCGCCTCCACGATCATCTCATCGGACCACACGCTGAACACGACCACGGCGCTCATCACCGACGGCCACTATTCCGGGGCCATGCGCGGCCCCTGCGTCGGGCACGTCACGCCGGAGGCGCTTGACGGCGGCCCCATCGCCCTGGTCGAGGAGAACGACCTGATCGAGATCAACATCCCGGAGCGGCGGCTGGCCATCGTGGGCGTGAACGGCCAGCGCCTGCCCGAGGACCAGGTGGAAGCCGAGCTGGCGGAACGCCGCCGGCGCTGGAGCCCGCCGCCGCCGCGGCACGGTAAAGGGATCCTCTCCCTCTACTCGCGGGTCGCCCGCGGCTCCTCCGATGGCGCGTCGCTCACCTAGCAGATCCGGGGGCAGCACATGGCAGAGCAGGAGAAGCGGTCCGTTGTCATCACCGACTACGACTATGACAACGTGGAGATCGAGCGGGCGATCATCGAGGAGGCCGGTTTCGAGCTGATCGCCGCGCAGTGCAAGACCGAAGACGATGTGATCGACGTCGCCCGGGACGCGGACGCGGTCATCGCCCAGTACGCGCACGTGTACGCGAAGGCCATCGACGCCTTTACCCGGTGCCGGATCATCGCGCGCTACGGCACGGGCGTCGACATCGTCGACGTGGACGCGGCCACCCGGCGGCACATCCTGGTGACCAACGTGCCGAACGACTGGTGCGAGAACGAGGTCGCCGATCACGCCATGGCGCTGACCCTCGCCCTGGCCCGCAAGCTGCGCCAGTACGACGCGGCGACCCGGGCCGGGGAATAGCGCTGGCAGACCGGCGAGCCGCTGCACCGGCTGCGCGGCAGCACCCTGGGCCTGCTGTCGTTCGGCGCCATCGCGCAGGCCATCGCGGCCCGGGCCGCGGCGTTCGGCATGCGCATCATCGCGAGCGACCCGTACCAGGCCGCGGCGGACATCACGGCCCGCGGCGCCGAGCCGGTATCGTTCGGCGAACTGCTCCAGCAGTCGGACTACCTGGTGATCCAGGCCCCGCTCACCGCGGAGACGCACGGCCTGATCGGGGCGGCCGAACTCCGGCGGATGAAGCCGGGCGCCGTCCTGGTCAACACTGGCCGGGGGCCCATCGTCGACGACGCCGCGCTCTACCGGGCGTTGCAGGAAGGCTGGATCGCCGGCGCCGGCCTGGACGACGTCGCCGAGGAACCGGCCAAGCAGCGGGACTGGAAACCGCTGAACCCGCTCTTCAGCCTCGACAACGTGATCATCACGCCGCACGCGGCGTACTACTCTGAAGAGGCGATCTGCACCGTGCGGGACTTCGCGGCCAGCGAAGTGGTGCGCGTGCTCAACGGGGAGCCCCCGCTGTCACCGGTCAACGCCGTCTAACCGGCCGCGGGGGGGCACAACCATGACGGAGGTCCGCACCGCGCTGGGCAGGATCGGCCTGGTGCCGGTGATCACCATAGACAGCCCGCAGGACGCCGTGCCGCTGGCCGGTGCGCTGCTGGCGGGTGGCATCGGCTGCGCCGAGATAACGTTCCGCACCTCGTCCGCAGCGGACGCCATCGACAGCATCCGGGCCAGCTGCCGCGACCTGCTGGTCGGGGCGGGCACGGTACTCACCGTGCCGCAGGCCCAGCACGCCGCGCACGCGGGCGCGCAGTTCATCGTCACCCCCGGCTTCGAGCCGTCGGTGGTGGACTGGTGCCTGGAGCAGGATCTGCCAGTGATCCCTGGCGTGGCCACCCCGACCGAAGTCAGCATGGCGCTGACCCGCGGGCTCGGCCTGCTCAAGTTCTTCCCGGCCGAGGCCATGGGCGGCGTGCCGATGCTCGAGGCGCTGCACGCCCCCTTTGCCCGGACGAGATTCGTGCCGACTGGCGGGATCACCGCGGCCAACCTGGCCCGCTACCTGGCCCTGCCGAACGTCGCCGCCTGCGGGGGCAGCTGGATGGCGCCGCGAGGCATGATCGCGGCAGGCCGGTTCCAGGAGATAACCCGCCTGTCCGAGGAGGCACGGGCCATTGTCGGCCAGGTACGCGGGGAATCCGGGGGAAAACCATGACCAGAGTCGTCACCCTGGGCGAGATCATGCTGCGGCTCAAGTCGCCGCAGGCTGAGCGCCTGTTTCAGTCGCCGCTGCTGGAGGCCACGTTCGGCGGCGGTGAAGCCAACGTCGCCGTCTCGCTCGCGCTGTTCGGGCTGGAGGCCGCGCTGGTGACCGTGCTCCCGGAGAACCGGATCGGCGACGCGGTCATCGCCGAGCTCCGGCGCCATAACGTGGACACCTCACGCATCGTGCGCGGGGGCAAGCGGCTGGGCATCTATTTCCTGGAATCCGGCACCAACCAGCGCCCCTCAGTGGTCATCTACGACCGCAGTCACTCCGGGATGATGGAAGCGGGCCCGGGCACGTTTGACTGGGACGCCGTCTTCGCCGGGGCCGACTGGTTCCATGTCAGCGGCATCACGCCGGCGCTGAGCCAGAGCACGGCCGATCTGGCCCTTGAAGCGGTACGCGAGGCCAAGGCCCGGCGGGTAACCGTCTCCTGTGACTACAACTACCGCGCGAAGCTGTGGAATTACGGCAAGACCGCCCCCGACGTCATGCGCGAACTGGTCCGCCACGTCGATGTGGGCATGGCCAATGAAGAGGACTGCCAGCTTTCCCTGGGCGTCACGACCCCGGACGAGCGCAGCGAGCAGGAAGCCATCTGGCCCGAACTGCGCATCGCCCGGTTCCAGAAGCTGTGCCAGGAGGTGTTCGCCGTCTTCCCGAACCTGAAATACCAGGCGATAACCCTGCGCGAGAGCCATAGCGCCAGCCATAACGGCTGGTCAGCATGCCTGTTCAACGGCCGGCAATTTTTTGTCAGCACCCCCTACGACCTCACCCACATCGTGGACCGGGTGGGCGCCGGTGACTCGTTCGCGGCCGGGCTGATCTACGGCCTGGCCACCGGCATGCGCGAGGAGGAGGCGCTGAACTTCGCGACCGCCGCCTCGGCCCTCAAGCACACGATCCCGGGCGACCTGAATCTGGTCTCCCTCGCCGAGGTGCACCGCCTGCTGAGCGGCGACGCCACCGGGCGGGTTCAGCGCTGAGCCAGCAGGGCGCGCAGGTGCCGGACGGCGGGCGATCCGTGCCCGAGCACCGCGTCGTGCAGCTGCCGCTCACCCCACCCCGGCCGCGCCGCCCGCAGCTCCGCCACCAGGTCGCTGACCTCGGTGTACCCGACGTAGTACGTGGACAGCTGGGTGGACGTCAGCAGCGCCCGCCGCCACTTGCCCGCCGCCTCGCCCTCCTCCTGGAAGCCGCGCCCGGCCATCAGCGCCAGCGCGCCGTCCTCGGCCAGATCGCCGCAGTGCACCCGGACGTCCAGGATCGTGTTGATGATCATGCGCAACCGCATCTTGAGCTGCTGCATCCGGACCGCGTCGGGGTTCCCCTCGCCCGGGTATCCGTGCCGGGCCATCAGCTCCTCGGCGTACACCGCCCAGCCCTCGACGAACGAGCCTGACCGCAGCGCGGCGCGGACTGGCGTGCCGCCGCGGAACCGGCGCGCATGACCAAGCTGCAGGACGTGCCCCGGCATCGCCTCATGCACCATCAGGTTCTGCACCATGTGCCGGTTGTACTCCCGGTAGAACGACCGGACCCGGTCAGCCGCCCAGTCCCGCGGCGTCGGCGACTCGGCCACGAACGTCGGCAGCCCGGCCGTTTCCAGCGGCCCGGGCGCGTCGCAGTAGGCGACCGCGACACCCCGGTCGATCTCCGGCATCTCGATGACGTCCACAAGATCATCGGGCACAGCCACAAAATCTTCTTCTTTGACGAACGCCAGTTCCTGGTTGAATGCCTGCTCGACCAGGCCGAGGATCGTCGTGTCATCGGGCGCGTCCGCGGCCAGCGTGTCCAGTACCCGGCGTACCCGCTGCGCGGGGTCCCCGCCCCCGGGTTCCAGCCGGGCCGCGGTCTCGGTGATCTGCCCGGTCGCCTCGTCCAGGTCCGCCTGGGCCCGGGCCAGGAGTTCCTCCGGTGCGGTGCCGGACTCCAGGG
>Ga0335069_10015566_pt1 | contig 10631 bp, 5 predicted proteins | sample Lox_Sample_11_FD_206714 | JGI IMG/M metagenome (GOLD analysis project Ga0335069, IMG submission 206714) | Soil microbial communities from Loxahatchee National Wildlife Refuge, Florida, United States - Lox_Sample_1.1 | ecosystem: Environmental > Terrestrial > Soil > Wetlands | place: USA: Florida... | reverse complement strand
CCGCCACATCGGCAACGACCGCATTCCAGCTCCTCTTCGCGTGGCGCCGGACCCCGGAGGCATTCGGTGACGCGTTCGACGGCAGGGGGGATCCGGTGCCGAACGGCGTCCCGGACGTGCTCGACGCAGCGCGCTGGGGGATTGACTGGCTCCGAAAGATGAATCCCTCTCCGGGACTCATGTTCAACCAGGTCGCCGATGACAGGGATCATCTGGGATTCCGCCTTCCGGACCGCGACACGGTGACGTACGGCAGGGGAGCGGAGCGCCCGGTGTATGTCTGCACCGGCCGGCCGCAGGGATATCCCCCGTATCTGAACCGCAGCACCGGCCTTGCGTCGACCGCGGGGAAATTCGCTTCCGCTTTTGCGATGGGGGCGATCTGTTTTCGCGGGACGGACACCGCCCTTTCCCGGCTCCTGGCAGGAAAGGCCCGCGCGGCCTACGCCCTGGGGCGCGAACATCCCGGCGTCTGCCAGACCGCCCCGCGCCGCGCTCCCTATTTCTATGAAGAGGAGGACTGGACGGATGACATGGAGCTCGCGGCGGCCGCGCTCGGGGACCTCACGCACGACACCGCCTTCGCGGGCGCCGCACTCGGCTACGCCGCGGACGAACCCGTCTCACCGTGGATGACCAGTGACACCGCGCGACACTACCAGTGGTATCCCTTCGTCAATCTCGGCCACGCGCTCATCGCAGGCTCCGGCACGCACGAATCAATGTCCCGTGCCGCGCGCTGGTACCGGGAAGGTCTCCTCGCGCTCCGCGCGAAGGCGGAGGGGAGCCCGTTCCGTGTCGGGACGCCGATGATCTGGTGTTCCAGCAACTATGTTGCGGCTGCCCTTCTCCAGTCCCTCCTCTACAGGGAGATGACAGGCGACACCGCGTTCGCTGACATGGAAGCCGGACTGCGTGACTGGCTCTTCGGGTGCAACCCGTGGGGTGCAGGCCTTGTGATCGGCCTCCCCTCCTGGGGAATCACGCCGCGCGATCCCCACTCGGCCTTCAGCCACGCTGCCGCCTTGCTGCCTCTCGGGGGACTTGTGGACGGGCCCGTGCGCGCGTCAATCTTCGGATCGCTCAGGGGGGTGCACCTCTCGCGCGGGGACGTTTTCGCCCCGTTCCAGTCTCCCGGGGGGGTCTATCACGACGACTGGGCCGACTACGCGACGAACGAGCCGACGCTGGACGGGAGCGCCGAACTCGTCCCAACCCTTGCCGCGCTCGCCTCACCCGCCGGGCTGCGGCGCAGGTGGACGTTCAGCGCAGGGGGCGTGACCAGGTTCGATTCGCTGGACCGCCGCGTGTACCTGGCGTTTACGGGGGATGCGTACGCGGGGGAAGCGTTTGTAATACTCGACGCGCTCAAACGCCACGGCGCCCGGGCGTCGTTCTTTTTCACCGGGAGGTTTTACCGTACCGCGGAGTTTGCGCCGATCATCCGCAGGATCCGCAGCGCCGGACACTACCTCGGGGCCCACTCAGACACCCATCTCCTGTATGCACCCTGGGACGCGCCTGACTCGCTCCTGGTGGGGAAGGAAGAATTTCTCGCGGACCTGCAGGCAAACTACCGCGCGATGGGAGCGTTCGGCATCCGTCCGGCGGATGCCCCCTGGTTCGTTCCCCCGTTCGAATTCTATAATCGCACAATCGCCGCCTGGGCGCGCATGGCCGGCCTCGATATACTCACATTCACCCCCGGGACGTGGTCCAACGCGGACTACACCACTCCGGAGATGGGCGCGGCCTACGTCCCTTCCGATTCGATTGTTGCGCGGATACTCCGGAAGGAGGCCGCGTCTCCCGCGGGACTCAACGGCTGTATCCTTCTGATGCATATCGGTACCGGGGAGGCGCGAACGGACAAGTTCGCGCGGCGTCTGGATGCGCTGCTCGAAGAGCTGACGAGGCGCGGTTACGCACCTGCTCTGCCTGCGGGCGGCGGCGGGTAAACTGAAGGGGCATGAGATGATCGGCAGGCTTCGGCTGCGGGCGGGATGTGTCCTTGCTGCGATAGCACTTCTGGGTCTTCCCGGTGCAGGTGCGCGCGGGGGCGCATCGCAGCGCGATATCCGTCTGTATGTTGCACCGGCGGGCTCGGACACCAATCCCGGCACGAAAGAACGTCCCTTCGCGACGCTGGAGGCTGCCAGGCGCGCGGCGGCGAAAGAGCTCTCATCAGCGCGCGGAAGCTTGCTCGCAATCCGCATCCGTCTTCGCGGGGGTGTGTACCGCCTGGCCGGGACGTTTGTTCTGACCGGGAACGACGCTCCCCCCCGCGGCTGCTCCGTGACGTACGAAGCCGGGGAGGGGGAGCACCCCGTGCTGAGCGGGGGCACAAGGCTCGGCCCATGGGAGGAGGCGGCGCTGAACGGTCACAGCGTCTGGAAGACCCCGCTTCCTGACAACTGTCCCGCGCTCAGGGAGCTCTGGGTGAACGGGAGCCGGATGCCCCAGTCGCGTTACCCGCGCACAGGGTACCTTTCCCTGTTTTCCGTCCCCGGCGTGTCGGACACGACAGACTGGCTGCAGGGGGAGTCCGCGTTCTGCGCCCGCCGGATGGACATGCCCCCGGGAGAGACGTTCCGGGGGGCGGAGGCGGTCGTCATGAACCGCTGGGTCGAGTCGCGCCTCCCCGTCACGGCATTCGATGCCGACTCGGCGCTCTTCACATTCGGCCGGAAGAGCGTGTTTCGTCTTGACAGGGGGGACCCGTACTACCTGGTCAATGTGAGAAGCGCATTCGGCGCTCCGGGGGACTGGTTCGTGGATGAGGAAGGGGGTGCGCTCTATTACTACCCCCGCCCTGGAGAACACCCCGGATCTCTCGACGCCGTGGTTCCGCGCCTGACGACGCTCGTCCGCATCGAGTGTCCGCCGGATTCCGGCCCCGCGATGGAGCGCCTGAGATTCAGGGGAATCACGTTTGCGCATGCAGGATGGTATTTTCCCCGGAATGGAGCCACCGCAGAGACGGGGGGCTTCCCCCAGGCTGCCACGGGCGTCCCGGCCGCGTTCGTTGCCCGGGGAATGCAGCGCTCGGCCATCGAGCGGTGTACATTTGCGCACATGGGGACGTATGCCGTAGAGCTCGGCGCGGGATGCCGCGCCGATACGATCGGCGATACGGAGATCTTCGACCTGGGGGGCGGCGGGATAAGAATCGGCGAGACAGTGATCCGGGACGACGCGCGTCTGCGCACGGAAGGAAACACCGTTGTCGACTGCAGGATACACGACGGGGGACGCCTCTTCCACAGCGCGATCGGGGTCTGGATCGGTCAGAGCGGTCACAACAATCTCGTGCACAACCAGATACACGATTTCTACTATACCGGCATTTCCATCGGTTGGACGTGGGGCTACGGTCCCGCGCTCGGCGCGGGGAACCTCGTGGCCCTCAATCACGTCCACCACATCGGCGTCCTCTCCTCGGGCGACGGGCCCGTGCTGAGCGACATGGGGGGAATTTATACGCTCGGAAACCAGGACGGAACCACGATCCGGAACAACATCTTCCATGACATTGCAGGGCTGCGCTACGGCGGGTGGGGGATCTACTTTGACGAGGGGACGACGCACTGCACGGCGGAGGGAAACCTCGTCTACCGGACCACGCACGGAGGGTTTCACCAGCACTACGGGAGGGAAAACAGGTTTGCCTGGAACATACTCGCATGGGGCCGCGACTTCCAGATCCAGCGCACGCGCTACGAGCGCCACACCGGCTTCGCGTTCGAGCACAACATCGTGATCTGGAACGCGGGACGCCTCCTCACGGGGAGCCGCCCCTGGGGGAACCTTGTGTTTGATCACAACACCTACTGGAACGCCGCCGGGGACGAAGTCAGGTTCGACTCGCTCACACCGGACGCTTGGCGGGCGATGGGCTACGACCGCCATTCGCGCATCGCCGACCCGGGGTTCAGGGATCCGGTGCACGGCGACTTCCGCTTCCGCCGGGGCGCCGGGGCGGGGTTTCCCTCCATTCCATTTGCGGCGATCAGGAGCGAGACTCCCGCGGGGCCCGGAATCCCCGGGGTTCCTGCGCGAAGGCGCAGGCTCCTCTTCAACAGCGACGGCTCGAACATATTCTGGCGAAGAACGTTTGCGGCCGACAGCGTCTATGCCGACATCGACAGGGCCGCGGACGGCGGCGTGACGACATTCCTGTTCAACCCCAACCCGTCGCAGAGGATCGTCTATCCCGGCAGCGCGGGGGAGATGTTCTCGTACGACGCCCCGGGCGCGGGACCCCTCACGCTGCGCGACACAATGTACGGGTGTTTCAGCGGGAATCTCCGCATGCTGCTGCGCGATTCGCTCGACCCGGTGGGAATGATCGTGGACAGGGTGCGCCTGCGGGGGATGGAGGCGTTTCTCAGCGTCAGGATGAACGACCTCCATGACGTGGATGTCCCCGCGAGCCCCCTCCTCAGCGCGTTCTGGAAGGCGCACCCGGAATACCGGCTCGGCCGCTACGAAGGATGGGGTGCGAGCGCGCTCAACTACGCGCTCGCTCCGGTCAGGGAGCATTTTGCGGGGCTGGTGCGTGAGCTGTGCGCGCGGTACGCCGTCGACGGGATCGAGCTGGATTTCATGCGGTTCCCGTACTACCTGCCCCGGGATTCCGCCGGTGCGCCCCCGTACGCAGGCGTGATGACATCGTTCGTAAGGAGCGTGCGCGCCATCGTGGACAGCGCCGCGCGCGCGCGCGGGAGGAAGATTCTCCTGGCGGTGCGCGTGCCGTCCACGCCCTCCGGGTGCGCGTACACGGGTCTCGATCCTGCGCGCTGGAGCCGCGAGCACAGTGTGGACATGGTCACGGTGGCGCCGTTTCTTTCCACGGAGGAGGGGATGCCCGTCCGGGAGTTCCGCGCAGCGTGTCCGGGGGTGCCTCTCTACGCCTGTTTCGAGTTCACGTGCGGGGAGCGGATGATGACGCCGGAGGAGATCCGCGGCGCGGCGGCTGTCTTTTACGGCGAGGGGGCGGACGGGATCTACGCGTTCAACTTCTTCTGCGCGCGTGAGGGGGGGGAAGAACCAGCGTACGGTGTGTTCAATGACATCGGGGATCCCGCCGCGCTCGATCCCCTGGCGAAAGTCTACACGCTCTCGGCGGCGAAATACCCCGTCCCGCGCGTGAGCCCGCAGGCGCCGCTCCCGCTCGTGCTTGCCGGAGGCGGCGCCCGGGCGAGCGCCACGATCAGGACGTGCGAACACGGCGACCCCCGGTCCGTGCGCCTCCGCGTGGAATGCGACAGGGACGTGACCCCGGCTGATCTGGCTGTCACATTCAACGGCGTGCGGCTCCGGGGCGGGGAGCATCCTGCACGAGGCAGGATCGCGCCGGGGCGGGTTCTCTACGCGGAGCCGCAGGTCTCCCGCAGCCTTGAGTTCAGTCCCGAGCCGCGTCTCCTGCGGCGCTCCAACGTCGTCACCGTTGCCGCCGCGGTGCCGCTGCGCGTCGAGTGGCTGTACCTGGGGACCGCCCGCTGAGCGGGCGGCCTTGCACCTCGGGCCGCCGTTCTGTATCATCCATGCACCGGAGTAACGCCCTTTCACACAGTACACCACAGCTCTCTCCTCCCGGAACCGTATGACCACCACGCGTTTGATCGGCGCCGCACTGCTTGCTGCCTGCGCATTCCTTGCCGCATGTTCACACAGGGGAGATGCTCCCCGGCAGAGAACGATCGCCGGGCTCGTCTACCAGGAGGACCAGTTCTTCCGGTTCGTGCTCCTGGGGATGCGCGATGCGGCGGCGGCGCGCGGCGCGGAATTTCTCGAGGCCAACAGCGACGGAAAGCCGGACCGTGAGATTCAGCTGATCAACACGTATGCCGCGCGCGGCGTGGACGCGATCGTGATCTCTCCGCTCAGCGCGCGTGCGTCGAGTGCGGCGCTCGAGCGGGCGCGCGCGAAGGGGATCACCGTCGTGACATACAATACCACGGTCGAGGGGGACATCCCGCGGGCGTACGTGGAGAGCGACCAGGCGGACCTGGGACGGCAGACCGGGCGTGCGGCGCGGGAATACATCGAGCGGCATCTCGCGGGGAAGGCGCGCGTGGCGCTCCTCGAATTCCAGTCACAGGCGCCCGAGCAGAACATGATGCGCGTGTCGGGATTCAGGGAGGAAATCACGCGGCTGCCCGGCGTGGTTATCGTCGCGGAGCAGGACGCATGGCTGGCCGAGCAGGCGGTGCGGCGGGCCGGCGACATCCTGACGGCGCATCCCGATCTCGACATACTCTGGGGGGCTAACGAAGGTGCGACGGTGGGGAGCGTCATGGCGGTCAGGAATGCGGGGAGGGCCGGAGGCGTGGCCGTTTTCGGGACCGACGCGGGGGAACAGATCGCGGATTTCCTGCTGAACGACGACGGAATCCTCGTGGCGGTCACAGCGCAGCAGCCGTTTGCCATCGGGTCGCGCGCCGTGGGCGCGGCCCTCGACGCGCTGGAGGGAAAGGCGGTGCCGCCGCGGCAGTCGCTTGCGGGCGTTCTCCTCTCGCGCGGCGATCCCGCGGCGGTGCGCACGTTCGCCGCCCGCCTGAAGGAACTCTCCCGGTAGGGGCGCCGTGGCCGGGGCCCTTCACACGCTGGGGACGCGCGCGCTCCGGAAGGAATATCCGGGCACCGTCGCTCTGAACGATGTGTCCCTCCGCTGCGACGGCGGGCGCATCCGCGCGCTCCTGGGAAAAAACGGCGCCGGCAAGAGCACGCTGGTCGCGCTCCTGGGAGGGGCGCAGCGGCCCACGTCCGGAGCGATTCTCCTCGACGGCGCGGAAGTGGCGCTGCGCACCCCGGCGGAAGCCATCGCGCGGGGGATTGCCACCGTGCACCAGGAGCTCACGATCGTCCCGCACCTCACCGTGGGCGAGAACATCCTGCTGGGTCGTCTCCCCCGCCGTTCATTCGGCCTGATCGACTGGCGTGAAGCGTACAGCCGTGCCGACGCCGGCCTGGCGGAGCTGGGCCTGCCGCTCGACGTGCGCCGGCCCGCGGGCGAGCTGCCCGTGGCGGGACAGCAGATGGTCGAGATCGCCCGGGCAATGTCGCGCTCCCCTTCGGTCCTGATGCTGGACGAACCGACAAGCGCGCTCGGGGCGGGGGAGACGGAAACACTCTTTGCGCTGCTCCGACGGCTCGCCGCACGCGGGGTGGTGATCCTCTACATCACGCACCGGCTGGGGGAGATTCACCGCATCGCTGACGATGTGAGCGTCCTCAGGAACGGGGAGCTTGCGGGCACGGTGCCCGTGGCGGAGGCCACGCCGGCGGCGATTGCCTCCCTGATGTACGGCGAGAGCGTTGCCCGCGTACGCCGCGGGCCGCTGCCGCCGGCGGGGGAGCCGGTGATGGAGGTGAGGGATTTCACCCGGCGCGGGGCATACGAGGGGATTGCGTTCACGCTGCGGCGCGGGGAGATCCTGGGGCTGGGAGGAGTGCTCGGCGCGGGACGGACGGAGCTCCTGAGAGGGCTGTTCGGATGCGACCCCCACGACGCGGGCACCGTGACGATCGGGGGGACATCCGTCGTCCCGTCGTCCCCCGCGCAGATGAAGAAGCTCGGTGTGGTGCTCGCCCCGGAGGACAGGAAGCGGGAGGGACTCGTCCAGATTCTCTCCACCGCGGTCAACGTCAACCTGGCCGCCTACGGGTCCGCGAGGTTTCCCTGGCTTGCCACGGCCCGGCGCGACGGCGCCGTGGCGGAGCGCTTCGTGCGGGAGCTGGGGATCACCGCGCCCGGCCTCAACGCGCCGGTGGCGGCCCTCAGCGGCGGCAACCAGCAGAAAGTGGTGATCGCGAAGTGGCTTGCCACCGGTCCGCGCGTGCTCCTGCTCGACGAACCGACGCGGGGGGTCGACCTTGCGGCCAAGCAGCAGGTGTTTGCCGCGGTCCGGCGGCTGTGCGCTGGAGGGCTGAGCGCCGTCGTCGTCTCCAGCGAGCTGGAGGAGCTGCTGGAGAGCTGCCACAGGATCATCGTCATGCGCCGGGGGAGGATCGCCGGTGAAGTGATACCGGAACAGTCAACCATCGAACAGCTGATCGGCCTATGCATGTCCTGAGGCGCTTCAGTCCCGCGCGCGCGGTCCTCGAGATCATCCTGCTGGTGCTCTGCGCGGTGCTGGCCGCGCTCGCCCCCAATTTCCTCACCGCGGAGAATCTCCTCAACGTCCTGCGCAACGTCTCCATGCAGGGCCTCATCGCGCTCGGCATGACGATGGTCATCATCGCGGGGGAGATTGATCTCAGCGTCGGATCCATGGCGGCGTTCGCCGGCTGCTTCACGGCGTGGCTCACCGCCGCCCTGGGTCCCGGCGCGGCGGGCCTTCCCCCGTGGCTTGCGGTGGCGGCTGCCGTCGCGCTGACGCTCACGGCCGGCGGCTGTGCGGGTTCGCTCTCCGGACTCCTGCGGAACCGCTTCGGGGTTCCCTCGTTCATCAGCACGCTCGCGCTGATGACGGCGCTGAGCGGCGCGGCCGAGCTCATCACGGGAGGGTTCCCCCTCACGCCGTTCCCGGCGTGGTACAACTTCCTCGGCGGCGGATACCTGCTGGGGATTCCCTTCCCGGCCCTCGTGTTCCTGGCCGCGTTCGGCGGGGCCCACGTGCTGATGAACTACACGGCCTTCGGGCGAGCGGTGTACGCCGTCGGCGGGAACGCGGAGGCTGCACGCCTGAGCGCCATCGACGTCGGCCGCGTCCGCACCGCGGTGCTTGCGCTGACGTCCGTCCTTGCGGCCGCGAGCGGTGTGCTGCAATCGTCCGAGATCATGTCCGGCACCGCAACCACCGCCAAAGGGTGGGAGCTGGACGTGATCGCGGCGGTGATCATCGGCGGCACCAGCTTCACCGGCGGCGTGGGGCGGGTGTGGGGGACGATGGTCGGCATCGTGTTCCTGGGGGTGATCATGAACGGGATGACGCTGATGAACGTGAGCGAATACTGGCAGCACGTCGTGCGGGGAGGCCTCATCCTCCTGGCCGTGCTGATCAACCGGCTGGAGACGCGGTGACCGGGCGCGAGCGCATCGAGCGGGCGCTCCGCGGGGAGCGGACGGATGTTGTTCCGGTCATGCTCCATAACTTCATGATGGCGGCGCGCGAAGAGGGGGTGACGATGCGCAGGTTCCGGAGCGACCCGGATGCGCTGGCCCGCTCCTTTATCGGCGCCGTGGAGCGCTACGGGTACGACGGGATCATTGTCGATGTTGACACCGTGACGCTTGCCGCGGCGCTGGGCGTACCGGTGGACGAACCCGTGGACGAGCCGGCGCGCGTGCGGGGGGGAATGCTGGACGATCTCGACGGGGTCCGCGGGCTCCGGCCCGTCGATCTGCGCGAGTCGCCCCGGGTCCGCGTCTGGCTCGACGGCGTGCGGCTCCTGCGGCGTCATTTCGGGGACCGGATGTTCATCCGCGGCAACTGCGACCAGTCCCCCTTCACGCTGGCGAGCCTTGTGCGGGGGATGGACAGGTGGATGATGGACCTGACCGAGCCGGAGCGGGAAGCGGATGTCCGTGCCCTCCTGGAGTACTGCGCGGGCGCCACGCTCCAGTTTATCCGCCTCATGGCGGAGACGGGCGCCGACATGACATCCAACGGCGACAGCGTGGCGGGCCCCGAGCTCGTTTCGCCGGCGGTCTTTCGGAGGTACGCCCTTCCGCACGACCGCCGGTGTGCCGAAGAATCCCACCGTCTGGGCCTCCCCTACGGTCTCCACATCTGCGGGAACACATCCGCCATACTCGGGGACATGGTCGCCTCAGGCGCAGACGCTCTCGACCTCGACTATAAGACCGACGCAGTCCGTGCGCGGGCCGCGCTCGGCGGCGGCACCACATTTATCGGGAACATCGATCCGAGCGGCGTGCTGGCGCTCGGCACGCCGGCGCTCGTCGAGAGTGCCACGCTCGGCCTTCTCCGGTGTTTCGCGGGAACGCCGCGCTTCATACTGAACGCGGGGTGCGCCATTCCTCCGGTGACGCCGCCGGAAAACCTGCTGGCCATGATCCGCACGGCCAGGCGCTTCAAGGGGGAGGTGCGACCATGACCGTTCGTTGCCTGCGTGCCTGCTGCTGACCGCCGCAATGCGCAGGTATTTCTGCGGGTACGCGTGCCCGCGTTGATTCTTCACAAATTTCTCGGTACCCTCTGATCATTCTTCCACCAACCTCCGTCCCGCCCTCCCGGCGGGACGCCGTTCATTGATCTCCGGTGCACTCCCGATCTACTCACAATACCACGGAGGAACATCACTATGGCAGACAAACGCGCCGACCTGGCCGGACCCGGCATCGGCAACTATGACGAGCTCGAGAAGATACTCCCCACCGATTACCGGTCCCTTCTCACCCCCCGGGAGACGCAACGGGCGATCTTCGAGGTGAAGGACTACATCGAGGACCACCTCTGCAAGGAGCTGCACCTGATGATGGTGCAGGTGCCGCTGATCGTCGACGTCGCAAGCGGCGTGAACGACCTCCTGGACAGGGACGGGTCGCGCACGCCCATCCAGTTCCATATTTCGAATGACTATGACAAGCATCCCATCGACGCGCAGGTGGTGCAGGCGGCCACGAAGTGGAAGCGCGTCGCGCTGAAGCAGTTCGCGATGAA
>Ga0335069_10015565_pt1 | contig 10631 bp, 5 predicted proteins | sample Lox_Sample_11_FD_206714 | JGI IMG/M metagenome (GOLD analysis project Ga0335069, IMG submission 206714) | Soil microbial communities from Loxahatchee National Wildlife Refuge, Florida, United States - Lox_Sample_1.1 | ecosystem: Environmental > Terrestrial > Soil > Wetlands | place: USA: Florida... | reverse complement strand
AGTTGGACCAGTTCCAGGTCCCCGACGATCCGGATGCTTTCGCGCCTTGGACTCTGGAGAACGTGGGCCACGTGGTGGTGAATGGGCAAACGCCTCACGCGGTAACTCCGCAGATCCGCGGGCTGGACGTCGATCTCAGCCGGACGGGCGGCAAGGCCATTGTGGGCGCGGCGTTTGACGTGATTGTGGCCGCCGACAACCCCGGCGCCGAGGGACTGGGAGAGGTTCGAATCCAGTTTGGGAAGCAGGCGCTGGCCAAGACCGTTTGGCTGAAGGGATCGCGCCGCGTTCTGTTCGCCGGCCTGAAATGCGCGGCCCCGGGAGACTACACGGTGCAAGCCGGCGCGTTCCACAAGACGATTACGGCGGCGGCCGCACCCGTATCCCAGCCAGTCAGCGCGCCGTATCTGACGTTTTCCAACGTGCAATCCGACATGTCCCGGCTGGGGGACGGCTTCTTCATTCAGGCCGGCGGCGAGTTCCTTCTGGAGCGCGCAGACCAGTACGGAACCATTTACCTGAAGCAGGGATTGCCGGATAACTCGGCGATCACGGTGAAGCTCGACAAGGTGGACCGGCCTGGGCCCGCCTACGGAAATCGGGCCGGCATCATGGTGAGAAACGACCTGACCGAGCCCGGCAAGTCCCCTGGATACGTGGTTTTGGCGGCGTCGCTTTTTGAATCCAACGGCTGGGACATGGAGTGGGACGCCAACGGGGACGGCAAGATTGACCAGCACACCGAGTATGCCGGATACACGCTGTGGCCGCACTGGCTGAAGCTGGAACGGCGCGGCGACAAGTACACCGGCTACTACAGCCTGGACGGCCAGGACTGGAAGCAGGTGACGGAGGCCGAGGCGCCCGGCGGGAACGCGAAGCAGGATGTGGGTATGTTCGTCTCCTACGGGAGCGCCCGGTTTAGCGACATCAAAGTCGCCGCGATGGGAGCGGCGGACGGGAAGCGTTGAAGCGCCGGGACAGGCCCGGCGTGCGCGGTACACGAGGCGGCGCCCTGTCAGGGTGCGCCATCCGGCGGGAGAGTTGCGGGCTTGCCGCGCGGACGGGCGGGTGCGGTTTCGCCAGCCGCCGGGAATTACAAACTGAGGTGAATCAAAGTGTCAAAGGGCGTTAGTTCGGGGCTCATCGTTTTCGCCGTTGGCGTACTGTGTTCCTGGAGCGCGTATGCTGCTCCGCAGCAAGGAGGCTCACCCGGGACCGGGTTATCGGCGCAGTCCGATTGCGGCGTCTTGACGGTGGTCCCCATCGCCGAGGGCGCGCTGCGGGTGCGGTGCGCCCCGGCGTCCACCAAGCCGGAAGCAAGTTTGATCTTAATACCAGGGGCGCGGCGCGTGCCTTTCTCGATGCACACGTCGGCGGATGCGCTGACCCTGAGCACTTCGCGTCTGAGCGCCACTCTCAGTCGCAAGACAGGGGCGCTGCGGTTCGCCGACGCCAAGGGCCGCGTGCTCCTGGAAGAGCTGCCGGGCGGGCGGAGCGTGCGGCCTTCCTCGGATCAGGGGCAGCCGACCTTGATCGCGGAGGACCGTTTCCTTTCGCCGGCCGACGAGCACATCTTCGGCTCCGGCCAGTTTCAGGACGGCTTCCTGGACATTCGCGACCTCCCGCGCCGGCTGACCCAGGTGAACACGCAGATTTCGATTCCCTTCCTCTTCTCCAACAAAGGTTATGGCCTGCTTTGGCACAACTACGGGCTCACGGATCTGAACCCGACCGTCAGCCACCTGGAATTGACGCGGGAAGCGGTGGGCGATACGACCACAGCCGCAGTGACCACGACGGAAGGCACGCGTAACGTGAGGCGCACCGCCGCAGTGTTTGTGGGCGATATGGAAGTCACCTCGGCCGGACGCTACGCCATGATGCTGGACGTGGGCCAGGCCATGGCCCGGCGTTATCACGTGGAGGTTGACGGCAACACCGTTGTGGATTTCGCAAACCAATGGCTGCCGCCCACCACGAGCTGGTTTCTGGATCTCAAACCGGGAAAGCACCATGTGCGGGTGGAAGGCGGCACTACCGACCGGCCCACGATTTCCTGGCGCCCCTCGTCGCCGGAGACCGTGCTTCGCTCGCCGGTCTCCGACGGGATCGATTACGTGGTGTTCGCCGGCTCCACCAGCGACGAGATCATCGGCGCGTACCGGGAGGCGACGGGCGACGTGCCTCTGTTTCCCGTCTGGGCGTACGGATTCATTCAGTGCCGGGAGCGCTACACGTCGAGCGACGACATCCTGACCAACGCGCGCGAGTTTCGCGCCCGCAAGCTTCCGATGGATGTGATTGTGCAGGACTGGCAATACTGGGGCAAGTACGGATGGAACGCCATGCAGTGGGATGAGGCGCATTATCCCGACCCCGCCGAACTGGTGCGGGAACTGCACCAGATGAATACGCGGCTGATGGTCTCGGTGTGGTCCAAGATCGATCCGGCTTCCGCGGTGGGCAAGCAGTTCGCCGATAAGAACCTGTTCTTGCAGGGAACGCAGTGGATCGACTTCTTCAACCCGGAGGCGAGGGATCTTTATTGGAAGAACTTTTCCAGCCACATGCTGTCTCTCGGCATCGACGCCTGGTGGCTGGACGCCACCGAGCCGGAGAACGACGCGCTGGCGGGCCAGAAGACGTTCGCCGGCCCGGGGGACCGCTTTCGGCTGATCTATCCCCTGATGGTCACAAAGACCGTGTATGAAGGACAGCGCAAGGACGCTCCGGACAAGCGCGTGATGATCCTGAGCCGCAGCGCGTACCCCGGCGAGCAACACTACGCCGTGGCGACGTGGTCCGGCGACATCGGCAACGACTGGGACACGCTTCGCCGGCAGGTGACGGCGGGCCTGGACTATTCGGTGACCGGCATGCCGTATTGGACCACCGATACGGGCGGGTTCTTCCGCCCCGGCGCGGGACAGTATACCGACCCCGCCTATCATGAGCGGTTCCTGCGCTGGCTGCAGTTCTCCACGTTCTCCCCGCTAATGCGCGTGCACGGATACCAGACGAACACCGAGCCGTGGCGTTATGGCGAAGAAGTGGAGACGGAGACGCGCCAGTATCTGGACCTGCGCTACCGGCTGCTGCCGTACATCTACAGCCAGGCGGCGGCGGTGACTTTCCGCGGCTCCACGCTGATGCGTCCGCTGGTGATGGATTTCCCGCACGATGAGCGGGCGCTGACGCAGAAGTACGAGTTCATGTTCGGGCCCTCACTGCTGGTGTCGCCGGTGCTGCAAGCCGGCGTCAAGGATTGGCCCGTCTACGCGCCTCCCACTCCGGGCGGCTGGTTCGATTGGTGGACGGAGAAGAAGGCGCCGGCGGGCGAGGCCAATATGGATGCGCCGCTTGCGAAGATCCCGCTGCTGGTTCGCGCGGGCAGCATTGTGCCCCTGGGGCCGGTGGAGCAGTACGCCGGGGAAGACCGCAGCGGCGCTCTGGAGCTCAGGGTCTATCCGGGCGCGAACGGCGCTCTCACTCTGTACGAAGACGAGGGCGTTAATTACGACTACGAAAAGGGGGCGCGCGCCACGATCCCGTTGCAGTGGGACGACCGGACGCAGACCCTGACCATCGGGGCAAGAAAGGGTTCGTATCCCGGCATGATCGCGAACCGGCAGTTCACAGTTCACCTGGCCGGGAGCAATGCCTCCAGGGACAAACGCGTGCCGTACGCCGGACGGCCGGTGACGGTGTCATTTCAATAAGGGTGAGTTGATTCTGAGCCGCGAACGAGAGAGCGGAAGCCAGAACGCTCCGCACGGCATCGCGCAACCCTGAAAAATCGGGTTTGCGCGGGCGTGGATTAGCGCTCACTTTACGTTCGCGGCGCCGGGGGGTCGCGGCGCGGCCGTCACTGGTGCAGGTAGCCGACGAATCCTCCTCGCGGCGAGAGTTGCAGCTTCAGGTGGCCGGTCTTGGTCAGCGTAGCGCTCTGCCGGTTCCACGAGTCCAGCTTGCCCGGGACGTCAAAGAGCTCCGTGGCTTGCCAGGAACCCTTGCCGAGGAAGCTGAGCGGGAGATCGAGCTCTAGGGCGTCGGCGCCGTTAATCGCCGCGATGAACCAGCGATTGCCGGAGCGCCGCGCCACCGCGACGGCTTTGCCGGGTTCGCTGCCGGGCAGAACGATGGTCTGGTCCCACACGGAAGGTATGGCGGTCAGGACGTCTCGCGCCGCATTGGCCAGGTAGTCCTTGGGATTGCCTCCGTAGCAGAGGAACGGCGAAGTGAACACCACCGCCTGAGCCAGCTCATGTCCCCACGAGTTGTCCTGCAGTTCCTTGGTATCAAAGACCGTTGGAGTATAGTCGGCCGGGCCCGCCAGATAGCGGGTGAACGGGAGGATAACGTCGTGATCGGGGTCCAGTTTTCGATGGTAGCGGGTGATGTGGTATTCATGGCCGCGGATGCCCTCACGCGTGAGCACGTTGGGCCAGGTGCGTTCCGTGCCGGTGGGCTTGACGGCGCCGTGAAAGTCGAGCATCAAGTGAACGGCGGCGGCGTCCCTCGCTGTGTCGATATACCAGTTGGCCCACGAACGGTTGCAGGCCTGGGGAAAATCGATCTTCACTCCCACCACCCCGGCGTCGGCGGCCTTGCGGAAATACGCCTTGCGGGCGTCCGCGTCCCGCACCTCGCGGCTATGCACCCAGATCCAGATCTTCACGTTGCGGGCTTTGGCGCTGGTGACGATGGATGCGATGGTGTTCCAGGAATCCTTCCAGCGCTCCCAGCCTTCATCGATGAGGTAATACTCAAAACCCAGTTGGCTGGTCCAATCCACCCATTGATCCTGATCTTCCTGGCGCGGATCTCCCACCGCCATCCATTGCCAGGCCGATCTGCCAGGCTTGATCCAGTCCGCCTTGGCCAGGTCCGGATCCGGGGGAGGGTTGAGGTTCTGCACCAACGTTGTGTTCACCAGCGAAGTCAGGTCTCGCGCCACGATGGTGACCCTCCAGGGCTGCACGACCTCGGCGTCCGTGGTCCAACCGTTGGGATCCGCATAGAGCTCGCCTTCGAGGGCGCCGCCGGCGCCGAGTTTCACCCGAAGATCGCCGTAGTCCTTGAGAGCGGCCTCGGTGAGGCTGACGTAGATAGCACCGATGCGCGCCGTGAGGGGCAGGCCCAGCGGACCGGTCCCTAGCTGGCTTAGGGAGCTGGCGTGATAGGGGCTCTCATATGCCGCGTCGAACTTATCCACCCACATCACGGGATCGCCTTCCAGCTTCCAGGCGGAACGATCGGCCTGAACCTTGCGGCCCGGCTTGGCCGGCAGGCGCAGGCGCACACCCACACCGTCATTGGCGACGTGAAGATCCACGAAGTAGGATTGGCCGTGCGACGAAACCGGAACGGTCGCCTCATTGGCGCGGTCCGTGGCCACGGAATGCCCGCCGAGGAATGGGTACTGCCGGTTGATGGAACGGAGGCTAGGCTTCCCGAGGCTCACTTCCTGGCCGAGTTCGACGTCATCGGCCCTGATGCCTAATGTGGATGCGGCCAGGATGGGCTTTCCGTCCACGGTGATGCGATAGACCAGATTGCCGGAGGTTGAGGTGAGCTCGGCGCGGACCTTGCCATCCGGGCTTGCGACGGCGAGGGCTCCTCCCGCGGCGGGCGGAGCGGCCCATGCGACGCTTCCGAATGCCATCGGAAGCAGGAACGCGATCTGTCGAACAGCCGCTGTGGCGTGCCTCATCTTTATACCTCCTGGCTTGCGCGGATACCGAGCGCGGGTCCGGCGTTGCCGAACGCGCGTCTCACCCGATGGGGTTGATCTTGAACGTATAGGCGTAATCGCAGGGCGCCTTTTCGGGCAGCGTGATGGTGACGCCATCCGCGCTGCGCGTATAAGACAGGTTGGCTTCCGAACCCAGCAGGCCGATCCTGGCGATTTGGCCGTTGTAATTGGGAGAGCCGGTTGCCAGTGACTTGATGGTGAGCTTACCATCTTGCGGCCAGGCCAGGGCGATGGCGTACAAAGAGTCGCCCTTGGTGGTGAAGCGTATATCTCCGGGGACGAACTTGGGCGCTGCGCCATAGGACTGGGTGCCGGCGTTCTGGGTGGGGCCTTCGCCAGAGACTTTCCAGGGCCGCGAGGAGTAGATCGCCTCGCTGTTCATGGCCATCCAAGCGCCGAACTTGGCGATGAAAGCGAATTCGTCGTCATCCGGGCGGCCGTGACCCGGGAGCGGGATATTGAGCAGCAGGTTGCCGTTCTTGGCAACCACGTTGACCAGCGTCTGCACCATGGTCTCCGCCGTCCGGTACTTGTGCTGCTCGAACAGCGAGCGCCGATAATGCCAATCGCCGATGCAGATGTCGGTCTGCCAGGGATCGGGCTGGATCTCGCCGGCCTGGCTGGCCTCAAAATCGCGGACCAGCGTGCTCTGCACGGAGACGGGCACGTTCTTAATGTTGAACACGGCTTCCAACTTGCCATTCTTGCGGATATTGGCGTTGTAGTAATACGCCATGATGTGGGGCGTCAGTTCCGGCATGCCGAGCCAGACGCCGCCGCCGCCGCGGTCGTAGGACCAGTCGCAGTTATCGTCGAAGTAGAGAAGGTCCGGGCTGTATTTATCGATGATGTCCTGGACGCGGAGCAGGAAGCTCTCCACGTAGTCCGGGCAGGGATCGTTCTTGTCGTGCGGCGGACCGTTGAGCTGGCGCGGGTCCATGCCGTCCCACCATTTGCCCTTGCCGTCTGCCTTGGTCATGACGCCATCGTAGGGGACGCCCTGCATGGGGCCCGTTTTGTCACTGCCGTAGCGGACGGGCATGAACTCGCGCCAGGTTCGGCCGGGGGTGGCGTGAGAGGTGACGCCGAATTTGAGTCCGTGCGCGCGGGCGATTTTGGCCCAGGTGCCGACGATGTCTTTCTTCGGCCCCACGTTCATGCAATTCCAGGGCTGGTGCTTGGAATCCCAGCAATCGAAGTTGTCGTGGTGGTTGCCGATGGCGACGAAGTACTTGGCGCCGGTCTTGGCGTACAGGCTGATCAATTCTTCGGGATTCCAGTTCTCGGCGTGCCAGAGGTTGCAGATATCCTTATATCCGAATTGGGAAGGATGGCCGTAGGTCTTGACGTGGTAGTTGTACTGGGCATTGCCCTGCACGTACATGCCGCGCGCGTACCAATCGCCCTGCTCGGGAACGCATTGGGGGGTCCAGTGGGCCCACATGCCGAACTTGGCGTCGCGAAACCAGTCGGGATACTTGTAAGCCTTGAGCGATTCCCAATATGGCCGGAACGGACCAGTGATCGGTCCGCCAGTGAAACTACTATCGGAATACGAGCCGCGCTGACCGAAGAGGGCCCGTGCACCTCCGAGCAGGTTCGCGCCGCCCGCTAGAAACGTTCTTCTGCCTACGCTACCGTTCATTGGCAAACCACTCCTTCCGCCGGATGAGGCCTCCGTAAACGTTTAAGTAAGGCCTCTGGATCGTTATAGCATGAGTTGACTCGGCTCGGGGGATGGCGGGCGGGCCGTCAGTCATCAGACGTCAGGTATCAGTTGTTGCGCCTCGGGCTGGCCGCTTTTCGGCTCGCCCGGGGGGATTTGGTGGGGGGAGCTGCCCCGCCGTTTTGGAAGGTGATGCGCCCCTACCTGGATGCGGTGCTATGAGCGGCCCCGATTATCGGGGCATCCGTCCGGCAGCCACTACCGAACAAGGTAAGGTCAATAGTTATGGCCTACGATATCCGCCTAGCGGACCGCATACGGTCGATTCTGAAGCGCGATGGCGATTTCTCCGAAAGAAAGATGTTCGGAGGCATCACCTTCATGGTCAATGGGCATATGTGCTGCGGGGTGGTGAAGACGTGACTCACGGATTAAGCTAACCAGTTCCAAGGCTACGTGAGCTCAATCCCGTTTCGGTCTTGGGCTCGGATCGGCAATCAGGAAGGCGCTCTCGGCCAACCGTCGGGCAATGCGCACGGGTGCGCGGCAGTCAATGGAGACAGACAGGAAGGCGCCTCGGATACCCGGCTCCACGAGAATTTGAGCGCCGGGCTTCATACCCAGGCGGTCCAATTCGCGCAGGGACGCGGGGTCGCGGTCGGACACGCTGCCGACGCGCGCGGTTACGCCGCAGGCCCATTGGCTGAGCGGTACCTCCTCGCGCGATGCAATTTCTCCGTTTCGCGCCGGGATCGGATGCCCGTGCGGATCCGTCTCCGGGTCGCCCAGTTTCGCCGCGATGCGTTCCTCCAGCCGCTCGGAGATGAAATGTTCCAGGCGCTCGGCCTCTTCGTGAACCTCGTCCCAAGGGTAATCCAGGAAATCGTGCAGGAAACGCTCCAAGAGACGGTGGTGGCGCAGGATCTCCACCGCGCGCATGTGGCCGGCCTGGGTGAGGCGCACGCCGCGGTGTTTCTCGTACCGTACGTAGGGCGGCTTGTGGAGCGCCAGTTTTTGCAGCATCTGGGTTACGGACGCCGCGCGCACGCCCAGGCGTTCCGCCAGAGCGGCGCCGCCCACGCGATCCTCCGAGCGGCCGCCCAATTCCAGGATGGCCTTCAGATAATCATCCACCGACTCGGTGTTGTACGGTCCGTGTGTTCTAGGCAACACTAATTATAGTTTAGCCCGGTCGTATCCCCTGCGCAATAGAGCCGACTCTTGACGCCAGCGGCTTGCATTTTCTATAGTTTTAGGTATGCCTAATATTGAAAAAAGGCTCTGGGTAAGCCCGCCATTTCTCTTGCTCTTTCTGCTGCACGCGTCCGGCTTAACCACTCCGGCTCTCGCTCAGGGCGAAACCACAAGCGCCATCACCGGAGCCGTAGATGATCCCACCGCTGCGCCAATCCCCGGCGCGACCGTAACCATCACCAGCGCGGAAGACGGCCTACGGCGTTCCGTCACCACGGATGTATCTGGGCGCTTCAACTTTCCCCAACTGAAGCCGGGGACCTATGCGGTGGCAGCTGAGGCGGCGGGCTTCACGCCGAGCCGGTACGAAGCCGTCACGGCCAGTCTGGGGCAGAAGCAAGCTGTAGATTTCCGGCTCAAGCCTGCCTCCATCAGCCAGGCAGTGGAGGTGGTGGGCGCCACGCCGCTGATCAACCCGGAGAACCCCAACACCTCTACTACCCTGACCGCCAAGGCCATTGAGGACCTCCCGAATCCGGGCGGCGACATGACGCAACCGCTGCAACTCGCCGCCGGCGCACTCATGAATACGGCCGGCAGCGGCAACGACTTCGTGGGCGGCACGAACGGCTACGGTAACGTGCAGTTCAACGGACTGCCGTCGCTCTCCAACGGCTATATTGTCGACGGCCTCGAAACCAACGACCCTTTGACGAACCTGAATAGCGGCCTTTCGACCAACCTGGTGCTGGGTTTGAACTCCATCGCCGAAGTCACCGTCAACACCGTTTCCTACGCCGTGGATCAAGGCAGGTACGGCGCTTCGCAAGTGAACTACGTGACCAAGTCCGGCGGCAATCGCTTTCACGGGAATCTCTACGAGCTATGGGATGGGTCGAAATTCAGCGCCGCGGACTTCTTCACGAACGCCACGCCGGGCAACCACAAGCCGCGCGCCGCGGTGAACCATTTTGGCGGGAGTCTTGGCGGGCCCATCCGCCGCAACAAGCTGTTCTTCTTCTTCGATTCCGAATGGGTGCGGATTGCCCTGCCCATCGTCACCGCGACCACCGTTCCCACTCGGGCGTTTCAGAGCTACGTGCTGCAGCAGTTGCCGCTGGGCGGCGTGGATTCCATTACGGGCTCGGTATATCAACCCGCGCCGAAGCTCGTGCCCTTCTACCAGAAGATGTTCTCTCTGTACCGGAACATGGCCGGGACGGCGCTCACGGTTCTCGGCTGCCCGCTCAACGCCGATGGGAGCGCCGCCGGCGGCATCCCACCGAACGGCGACGGTTGCGCAAACCGGCAAAGCGTCTCGCATTCGAGTGACGACCACGAGCAAGTGCAAACCGTCCGCATCGACGACAATATCGGCGCGAAAGACACGGCTTGGCTCCGGTTTCAGGCTGATACGGGCGTGCAGGCCGCCTACACGGATCCGATCAATCCGCTGTTCAACGCCGTTTCGCCGCAGCCGCTCTACTCGCTCGCGGCGGGACACACGCATGTCTTCTCCGGGAACCTGGTGAACTATTTCAACCCCGCGTTCTCCTGGTATGAGAGCCTATTCGGCCCCGCCGATTTGCAGAAGACGCTCGCGGCGTTTCCTATCGTCTTGCAGGGCAGCGGGGCCAATGCGCCGTTCACGCCGCTGGGAGGGCTGGATAACACCTGGGTTCAGGGGAGGCGCGCCGCCCGGCTTTTCCTCAATGACAATCTGGCATGGACCGCCGGCTCGCACGAACTGCGCTTCGGCGCGAACAGCCGCATCTTTCGCCTGAACGATTACGATTTCGGCGAGGGCACGGTCCCCACGGTCACTTACACAAGCCTGCCGCAATACATTTACGGCGTGGCTTCTACCGCTTCGGAAACATTCCCGTTGGCGAACTCGCAGCCGTACAATTTTCTCAATCTCGATCTCTACGCGCAGGACACCTGGAAGATCGCGCAGACTCTCACTTGGACCTTCGGCCTTCGCGACACTTACAATTCGAATCCTCGCAATCC
>Ga0335069_10015564_pt1 | contig 10632 bp, 9 predicted proteins | sample Lox_Sample_11_FD_206714 | JGI IMG/M metagenome (GOLD analysis project Ga0335069, IMG submission 206714) | Soil microbial communities from Loxahatchee National Wildlife Refuge, Florida, United States - Lox_Sample_1.1 | ecosystem: Environmental > Terrestrial > Soil > Wetlands | place: USA: Florida... | reverse complement strand
CGATGTGCCTCTGGAATGTGACGAATGAAACCCACTTCGCCACTGATGTCGATCTGTTTAAGCACACTCCTGACGGAATCCACGCGCTGGCGGCCGTCGAGGCTTTCAATATCGGAAAGCACGACTACCTTCCGCATGAAGAATGATGCACTGGGTTGCTTCCCCACTCCAGGTATCCAGGAATGCACCAGGAAGAAGACGCTGAAGGAAAATACCAGCACAAATGGGGCAAAGAACAACCCCAAATAAAGATGCAGATCACGGGTAATGATGTAAAACCGCCTGCTCATTTCTCGACCTTGATGTTGTTTCCAGCCACGACAACCTTATAACTGCTGACCCCTCGTGGGGCAGGTGGCGTCATTACGTTGCCAGTTGTAAAGTCGATGGAGGATGGAGCGAGCAACGCCAGTTGTGCCAACTACTCCAACGAGCGCCCCCCAAGAAGGCTCCAAGGTCAATCGGCAACACGACAAAGCAGGCTGGACAGGTGCTGGAGCATAAGCGTAAAAGAGAGTGCCCCGGGGTCGAGATGACCTATGGCTCTTTCGCCCAGAGGTCGAGCCTTGCCGAAACGCGCTTGAAGATTGCGTGTGGTCTCGAGCCCCTGGCCGGCAGCGGAGACGACCTCTGCCAGGGCCTTGTCCAGAGAGTCCGTCTGGACCTCAAGGGCCCGCTCAGCGGCCGGTTTGAGCGCGTCGACAATGGTTTTGTCACCCACCTCGGCCTTGCCTCGCTCCTGCACAGCCCGAAGTCCGTGCTTCAGCAAGTCAGCCAGGCTAGCCGCATCAAACACCGTCCTCTCTTTCAGAGCCTTGGCGCCGCCAACAAAAAGGCTGCCAAAAACCGCCCCGCTGGCGCCGCCGATTGATATTAACAGCGCTTTTCCGATCGTGTTAAAAAGAAGGTCCAATGTTGCGAAATCCGACTCCTGAAGCTTGAGCTTGACTGCACCGAAACCGCGTGAAATCCCGATTCCGTGGTCGCCGTCGCCAATGGCCTGATCGGCGCGAGTCAAAGCGTCCTGCTCATCAATCATGGCCTGGCAGAGCAGAATGAACCACTGCCTGGTTTGCGGCACCGACAAATCGCGTGGCAGCATCACGAGTTCCCCTTATTAAATCCCAGAGACCGGGCTGGCATGTCATAGTACCGGCGTAATTCGTCGTCTAGCTTCAGCAGGCTAATGGAACAGCCCGCCATCTCCTGGCAGGTGCAGAAAGCCCCGATGATTGTGTCGTGGACTCGAATGCCTCGGGCATCGAGGATCCGGCGAGCCCTGCGATTGACGATCAACAGCTCCATGAAACTGGTGCTCCCAAGATCGTTCACCAGCAAACAAACCTCGTCGCCGGCATTAAACGGAAGGTCGGCCAGCACGTGTTGCATCATCTGTTCCACAATGACGTCCGCGGGCGCGAACGGCTGGCGTCGCACCCCCGGTTCCCCATGCAGGCCCATCCCGATTTCCATCTCGTTGTCGCCGAGTTCAAAGGTCTTCGCGCCGGTTTGAGGAATGGATCCGGCAGCCAGAGCGACACCGATGGAGCGCGTGTTATCTCGTGCCCCCTTCGCCACGCGGACAACCTCATCCAGCGTGGGCAATGTGGCAGCCGCTGCGCCCGCGATCTTAAAAACAAATAGACCTCCTGCAATCCCACGGCGTTCGTCCATTCTCTCCGGGGGAGCCGAGGCGACATCGTCCCAAACGCGCACAGTCTTGACCTCGATCCCTTCCTCGGCAGCCATTTCCGCCGCCATGTCGAAGTTCATGACATCACCGGCGTAATTTTCGTAAGCGTAGAGCACTCCATTTCCCCGGTGCACCGCCCTGGTCACGGCCAATATGACATCCGGCGTGGGTGCCGCAAAAATGTGGCCGCAGGCAGCCCCGTCCGCCATGTTGGCGCCGATGAAAGCCGGGAAAAGCGGTTCGTGCCCGCTCCCTCCGCCGATGAGCAGGCCTACTTTGCCTTCGGGCAGAACAGCGCGCGCAAGAGCGCCCATAGGGCCAACTGTGCGAATCGTTCCGTTGCTGGCCAATTCCAGGCCCTCGAGCAGCTCGAAAACCACTTTATCCGGTTCATTGATCAACTTGCGAATCATCGTGCCTCCTGTCGGGGAGCTATAACTTTTCTTGTCAGAATCTTGAACGACTTTATAGGGCTTTGTATCCAGAGGCGCAAGGAGAAAAACAAATTGTGCGCGAGGAAAATTGTCTTGCACTCTCATCTATGAAAATGCCAGCTTTGGTAGCCACGCCGACCGCGCTGTTTGCGGGAAGCGTGGGCTTGTGAAAGCGGTGAAGAACCCACGGCTCGCAAAGTGCACTCACCGTGGCTACCCCTGCCATTTTCATCCGCGGGGGTGAGCTTGAAAAATCCATGGGCGCTTTTATGAAAATGCGGTTTTCAATGTGGGAGCAGCGCTCCTGCGCGGCGACCGACCAAGCTAGTAATGATCGCCGCTCGGAGATCAGCTCCCACACTCCCCCAAGACGAGCGTTTTCATAGCCCGTGGTGACCTGAAAAAGGTCATGGGGCACTCTTATGAAAATCCTTTTTTAAAGGGTCCCGTATTGACAGGCTCTTCATCTTAGTGCACAATGTTGTTTAATGAAGACCGAATGGGGTAGAATGACACCAGCCATCCCATTGCCCAAATATCGACGGATCAGCAGCGAAATCATTGCCATGATCCAGAGCGGGAAATTACCGGTCGGCGGGCTAGTGCCCTCCGAGAATGAATTGATCCGGCGATTTCGGGTCAGCAACACCATTGCCCGCAGGGCGCTTCAGGAGGCGGAGCAGAGCGGGTGGGTGGTTCGGGTGAAGGGCAAAGGCACCTATGTCCGGCAAAACCGGGTGGATCGTTCCATCACGCGCATCTTGGGATTTACCCGCAATATGCTGGAAGCCGGGCGGACGCCGACCACGAAATTGGTCCGCACCTTAGTGCACAAAGGCGCTCATCAATTGATTGTGAATGGCCGCCTCCATGTTCTGCGCGGGCCGTTGTGTCAGATCGAGCGTGTACGGTTCTGCGACGGCGTTCCCATGATGCGGGAGATCCGTTACATCTCGCTGGCCTTTTGTCCCGAGATCCATAAGAAGCCGCTGGAGAGCTCCCTCTACGACCTCTACGAGCGGGATTATGGCCTGCAGCTTATGCAGGTGGATCAGACATTAAGCGCCATCCAGGTGCCCGAAGAATTGCTGTCGGTCTTCGGTTTGAAAACGACAGTCCCGGCCTTTCGCGTCGAGGGGGTTACGTTTTGCGGCAAGGAACTTATCCTGGAAATGGAGGATTCGATTTACCGGGGCGACATGTATCGTTTTTCAGTCAAAGCAACTCGTTAAGAAAAGGCTGATGCCTGTTCAATATTCCAAGTTATTTCTGTCTGGGTTGTACCGGCAACTCTACACGATCCGCGTGTTCGAGACGCGCTGCGTCCAGCTTTACCGCCAGGGGTTCATTCGCGGCTACTTCCATCCCTACCTGGGCGAGGAGGCCATTGCCGTCGGGGTGTGCGCGGCGCTGGAACCCCAGGATTACTTGACCAGCACGCATCGAGGGCACGGGCATTGTATCGCCCGAGGGGCGGATCTTCGCCGCATGACGGCCGAGATTACTGGCAAGCAAACAGGCTACTGCAAAGGGAGGGGCGGCTCTATGCACATCGCGGATGTCTCCAAAGGAAATCTAGGCGCCAACGGGATTGTTGGCGGCAGCACGGCCATCGGGGTCGGCGCGGCGCTGAGCGCCAAGCTGCAGGGCCGCGACAGTGTGTGCGTGGTCTTCACCTCAGACGGAGGCGTCATGAATGGCTCGTTTGGCGAGTCGTTGAATCTCGCCGCTGCTTGGAATTTGCCGGTTATATTTGTAGTAGAGAACAACCAGTACGCCGTTTCCACCACGGTTCAGGAGGTCTCCCGTGAGCCCCAACTTTACAAGCGCGCTGCTGGTTACGGTGTAGAAGCCAGGCGGATCGACGGTAACCACGTGTTGGAAGTCTACGAAACTGCCTCCGAATACGTTCGCCGCTGCCGGGATGGCAAGGGGCCATTTGTCATCGAAGCGCTGACCTACAGGCAAGGCGGGCACCATGTGAATGACCCGGGCACTTACATGCCAGAGGAGCAAAAAGAGCACTATAGAAAGATCGACCCTTGCCGGCGCGGTCGTCAGTTCCTCATGGAACTCGGCGGAGCCAGCAATGAGGAAGTGGCGGCAATTGAAGCCGAAGTGGAGCAGGCCATGGAGGAGGCGGTCGTATTCGCCAGGGAAAGCCCGGGGATGGACGTGCAGGAATTTCTTCAGGAGACCCGCAGCTATTCATGAACCCCCTAGCAACCATTGCGCACGGAGGATCCCCGTTGTCCGACCGGAATCGAGTCCAGTATCGCACAGCGCTCAACGAAGCTTTGGCCGAAGAAATGCGGCGAGACCCTAGGGTGTTCGTAATGGGAGAAGGGATCGCCGAAAGAGGGGGATCCTACAAGGTGACCCAGAACCTGCTGGCTGAATTCGGGAAGAACCGTGTGATTGACACCCCGCTATGCGAGGCTAGTTTCACAGGCGCAGGCATTGGAGCGGCTTTGACAGGCATGCGGCCAGTGGTGGAGCTGCTTTTTGTCGATTTTGCCATGCTCGTGATGGATCAGCTTGTCAACCAGGCCGCCAAAGTGCGGTTCATGACCGGTGACCAATGCCGCGTTCCGTTGGTCTTGCGAACGCAAGGAGGCACCGGCAACGGTCTGGCCGCCCAGCATTCCCAAAGTCTGGAAGCCCTTTTTTATCACATTCCCGGACTCAAAGTCGTGATGCCGTCCACACCCGCCGATGCCAAAGGCCTGTTGAAAGCTTCCATTCGTGACGATTGGCCGGTCATCTTTATCGAGCACAAACTGCTTTACCTGACGGAAGGTCCGGTGCCGGACACGGATGATTTTCTGATTCCGTTGGGGCAAGGTGACGTCAAGCGAGTCGGCCGGGATGTCACTCTCATTGCCTGGTCGAACATGATTCCTCGGTCGCTTGTTGCCGCCGAAAAACTGGCTGTCGTGGGGATTGAAGTGGAGGTGGTTGATCCTCGCACGCTGGTGCCGTTAGACAAGGATTTGATCCTTAGGTCAGTATGCAAGACCGAACATGTGGTCATTGTCCAGGAAGCGGTCCGGCGTGGTGGGGTTGCGTCAGACCTGGCCTCGATCATCCAGGCCGAAGCTTTTGATTACCTGGATGCCCCGATTGAAATCCTGGCGGGGCTCAATACCCCCGTCCCATTTAACCTGACTCTCGAAAGTGCCTGTGTGCCGCAGGAGGAGGATATTGTTCGCGCGGTGAAACGGGTGCTGAGTCGCAACTGAAAGCTGAGTCCTATGCCTCTTATTTCCATGAAATCCATCCTGGCCGCTGCGCGGCAGTCCGGTTATGGAGTCGGTGCCTTCAACATCGTCGATTACAACTCGGCTCGGGCCGTCGTCCAGTCGGCCGAACAATTGCATGCGCCGGTCATCGTCCAAACCTCCGTCAAGACCGTGAAGTTCTGGGGGGCGCCAGCTATCGCTTCCTGGCTCCGCCAACTGGCTGCAGATTCGTCGGTACCCGTCGCCCTCCATCTCGACCACTGTTCCAAGTTGGAGGTCATCGAGTCCTGCCTTGCGGCGGGGTGGACCTCGGTGATGATCGATGCCTCCGACCGGCCATTTGAAGAAAACCTTACCCTAACCACGAAGGTCCTGGAAATGGCGATACTCAAAGGCGTGGGAGTAGAGGCCGAGTTGGGAGAAATTGGTGGCGTTGAAGACGATAAGAAGGTGTCTGATGCAGACGCGCACCTGGTCGATCCTGAAAAGGCCCTGGTGTTCTGCCGGTTGCCCTTGGCAGTGTTTGCCCCTGCGATTGGCACAGCACACGGCATTTATAAGAGTGCCCCCCAAATTGCCTTCGACCGGTTAGAGACGCTCTTCCGTCAAACTTCAATGCCATTCGCGTTGCACGGAGGCACCGGGTTATCCGACGAGGTCTTTCAACGTTGTATCAAGCTGGGTTGCGCTAAGGTCAATATCTCCACACAGCTCAAACACTCTTTCATTGACAGTTTCGTGGACTATCACCTGGCCAAGAAGGAATATGAGCCCCTCAAACCATTAGGAGCTCAGTTCGAGCGGATGAAACAAGAGGTCATCGAAAACATTAAGAAGTTCGGCGGGGAAGGGCGCGGTGAAGATTTCAAGTCTCACCTTGAAGGGCCCAGACCATGATTCCCATCAACATGCCACAGGTGGGTCAGGACATTCCATCCGCTCGCATCATCGAGTGGACCAAAAAGGAAGGGGACTCGATCCAGATTGGCGATGTCATCGCCTTAGTTGAGTCGGACAAGGCCACCTTTGAGGTGCAGGCAGATCAGCCGGGTGTGTTGCTGAATATCGTGGTCTCGGCAGGCCAGGAGGGCGAAGTGTTCAAGCCCATCGCCTGGCTCGGCCATTCGGGAGAGAAGGTCTCAGCTGATTCTTCCGGCCTCACGCCCGCCGCTACTGTCATTTCTGCACAAACATCGTCGTCAGCCGTGGAATCGGTCTCGCAAGCCGCGACGCCGGAGCGCCAGTTTGTTTCCCCATCGGCTCGACGCGTGGCTCGCGAACGTGGCATGGACTTGAGAACTGTCAAAGGGACGGGCCCAGGCGGGCGGATCCTGAAGGAGGATGTGCTGGCCGCGGCAGCTGCGCTGAAGCGAGAAGTACCCCCGGATCGCCCAAAGGCTGAAGGTGTTGAAGCCGGCCGCCAGCAGGAGCAACCGCCGCTGGCGATCGCCACCGCCACCGCGACCTCTTCGGCTGACCAGGTCCTGCCCTTCACCCGACTGAGGCAGCGCATCGCCCAACGGCTCACGCTGAGCCACCAGACGATTCCCCATTTCTACCTCGGCCTGGAGGCGGATATGACTGAGGCCCAGCAAGGGCGAAGGGCTTTCAATCAGGCCAATAACAGCCGCATAACCGTAACCGATCTGGTTATTTACGCGGCCTCCCGAGCTCTTGCCGAATTCCGTCGCCTGAACTCACACGTGGAAAGAGACCACCTGCTCGTCCGCCAGGAGGTCAATGTGGGTGTAGCTACGGCAATAGAAGACGGGCTACTGGTGCCTGTGATAGCGGGTGCCGATCAGAAGAGTCTTTTGGAGATTTCGCGACTCTCGAAGCAAAATTCCGAAGCTGCGCGGCGCGGCGTGTTGGACTCGAATGTCCAGGGAACCTTCACCATCAGTTCGCTTGGGCAATTTGGCATCCCGGTGTTCCAAGCCATTATCAATCCTCCCGAATGTGCCATACTTGCCGTAGGCGCCATTCAGTCGCGCGTCGTGCCGATTGCCGGGGGGATCGGAGTGCGACAAATAATGTCGTTGAACCTGGGGTGCGACCATCGCGCTGTGGACGGTGAATATGCAGCGCGTTTCCTCTCCCGGCTGAAAGAGTTGCTCGAAACCGGGATTCACACGGTCGAGCGGGATTCGGTCACAATCCAGTCCAAAACCGCAGGAATGACGCCGTCTGTCCAAGTTTTACCGGGAGAAAGATGGTGAAAGCCATCCTCTTCGATTGCGACGGAGTGCTGGTGGATACTGAGCGGGACGGTCATCGCGTCGCGTTCAACCAGGCATTTGCTGCCAAGTCGCTGGAAGTAGTGTGGGATGTCCCCCTCTACGGGGAATTGCTCCAGATTGCCGGCGGCAAAGAGCGAATGTTCCATTACTTCGAACAGCGCGGCTGGCCAGCCGGCGTGACGGACCGGGCCAAGCTGATTCAGGAATTGCACCACCTCAAAACCGACCTGTTCATGCGCATCGTTGAGAGCGGCCAGTTGCCATTGCGCTCGGGTGTAAAACGGCTGGTGGACCAAGCGATTACTGCCGGGATCCAACTCGCCGTTTGTTCCACCTCCAATGAGCGTGCCGTCACGGCCATCGTCGAGACGCTGCTTGGCCCACAACGCCGGATCCACTTTGCCATATTTGCCGGTGACATTGTCCCGCGCAAGAAACCGGCGCCCGATATCTACAATCTCACGCGGGAACGCCTGGCCTTGAAGGCAGAGAATTGCCTGGTAGTCGAGGACAGCCGCAACGGCCTGCTGGCCGCCAAACACGCCGGCATGCAATGCCTCATCACGAAGAGCAGCTATACCCGAGAAGAGGACTTCACGGAAGCAGACTTAGTGGTGGAGGAACTGGGCGACGATCCTGGAACCTGCCTAACGCTTCAAGAAATCGTACAGCGCCTATTCTAGTCGCTCAGACTCCATTTGGTGTACCCTCCCGGTTTGGAGCGAACGAAGCCTGTCGTTGGATCGGAAGAATCTTTTGGAGTGCGGCGGCAAGGGAGAGAACGCGGTCTCTCGCGCGACGCCGCTTTGGATTGCGACTGCGGGGCAGCAATGACTGACTTGAGCCTCTCCTGCCTTGCGAAGTCAGAGCGCCATTTGCAGGCCTTTTCGTAACCATTTGAATGCAAATCGGTATGAGAAGCTGTGGAGAAAACGGTCGAGCCTGCCGCCCGCAGACCCTATTTTGGAGAAGAGAGGCCTGAGGTTCGGTGTCCCGCGGTATCCACCAGATAGAGAACGGCATCTCCGCCGAAGGGCGGCGTGAACGACTGAGAGGATGAACCAGCGGGAATGGGATGTCCAATGATTGAGGCCCCGGTGGATGGGTTGAACCACTCTACAGACAATTTACGTGAACTTGGTATTGCAGAAATGTCTATCGTGAACGGGCCGCCCGACGGGGAGTAGACCAGGTACTCGGCACCGACCGACGGGGTTTGGGCCAGGCAATATCCAGTCGAGCAGAGCGAGGGGTGTGGAGTAACGTTAGCAAGATTCAACTTGCGGGAGTACCGCAGAATATACCCGAGATTGTCCCTGAAGTTGTCATACCGCTTGTCCGGCCCGCGACAAATCGCATTGGTGGGGGAGGCACACATGTTCCGGCGTTCGCGCGGGTAGTAGGCCACGTAAGGGTCCATGAACAGCACTTGATTGCCGTTCATGAAATTCTGCCATTCATAGTTGCGGTTCTGTTGCTCTGTGTCGTTCCACATCCCAAAGTAAGAATGGTCGCTGTCATTGACATTGACTTTACAGGCCGGTTTCCCGTTTCCGCAGGAAGTGGTCGGCGAAACTCTAACCTGCGGCGCGACCCAGTCCGCATCAGAGTTATAGATTGTCGTATCCGGAGCCCCTATCAGCGCAGCGTACCCAATCGGGTGCTGAAGAGGCTTTTTGGATTCATAGGCTCTGACGTGCGAAATCTGGTGGTCGTTCCACCACGTGGAATTTGCGGGAGCTTCTTCGGAAACGATCCAGAGCACGTTGGGCAAATCGTTTAACGTATCGACCACCTTTTCCACAAAAGTGTCCTGAAACCTGGTTATGGCATTGGGCGCAGTCATGGTGATAGAGTCGATCCCCTTTTTTCCGCCGGTGTAACCGTCGTCAACGCCATTGATGTTGTTTGCTCCCGTGAACGGGTACCCGTCAGTTGGGCAACGGAAGATGTTGAGCCACTCGCCCGTGAATAAATACACACCCACGTAGACACCGGCGTTGCGCAGCGCCTGAACTCGAGTTCGCAGGCGGTCGAAGAAGCCTTGGTCGAACCTGGTGAGATCGAACTTCTGGCCGCCGTCGGTTGCGGTCCCCGGGCCTGTTCTCAGCCACGGAAGCGGGCTGACGATGAAATCCGGCGGAAAAGCTGCCGTGCTTGGCAGATTGCAGAATTTCGGCATTTCCGTGGTCCACAGCAAAGTGAAATTGTGTCCGTGCGCGGCCAGGAAATTCACGAACGCGTTGAAATCCAGCGCGCGCAGTGAGCCATTGCTACCCCAGTCCTGAAGGGTATTCCACGTCTGCGATCCGCTCAAGACGACAGCGGCACCGCTGGCATCCTTGAAATAATTGGGATTCCCCGAGATCACCAGCGGCCCAGTGATGGGGGTAGTCTCGGCGGCCTGTGCGAAATTGGCGGCCGCGACGCCAGCGACCGACAGAACGACCAGCGTAGAAGCGAACTTCATAGCGACTCGACTATGCTAGTGTGCAGTCGTTGCACTTCGCAACATGGCAGAGACTGTGGCATTGTTAACTGAACATTGATCGTGCTCGGGGAGTTTCCAATTGAAAAAACATTTCAAGAATAGAATGTTTCGCGCTAATATGGGCACTTAGCTGAGGATCACGCGCTGGCCACTTTGCTGCGTGTTGCCTCCGGCATCCTGCATCGATGGTCGCTGCGCAACTCAAGATTCTTCCCGCAGGCGGGGGGCAGAAGACGGCCAATCCCGCGACGGCCCCTGGCGGGGGGCCACGCCCCTCGGAACTCGACGATCCGTCGCTATATCTCAATCCCGAGATGAGCCTGCTGGAGTTTCAGGGCCGCGTCCTCGAAGAGGTTTGCGATGGGCGCAACCCGCTGCTGGAGCGTATCAAATTTCTCGCGATTCTCAGTTCTAATCTCGACGAATTCTTCATGGTTCGCGTGGCCGGACTACTGCAACAGATCGAAAACGGCGTGCAGGAGGCCAGCATCGACGGCCGCCAGCCCGGCGCCCAACTGGTGGCAATTCGCAC
>Ga0335069_10015563_pt1 | contig 10633 bp, 6 predicted proteins | sample Lox_Sample_11_FD_206714 | JGI IMG/M metagenome (GOLD analysis project Ga0335069, IMG submission 206714) | Soil microbial communities from Loxahatchee National Wildlife Refuge, Florida, United States - Lox_Sample_1.1 | ecosystem: Environmental > Terrestrial > Soil > Wetlands | place: USA: Florida... | reverse complement strand
CGGTCCGGATGGCTCGTTCCGCCGGGAGAAGCGGATGCGCTCGCCGAGGCGATCAAAGCCGCGCTTGGCCTCGGCGCTTCGGCGCGCCAGGCCATTCGCCTGCGCGCCCGGGCGCGCGTCGCCGAGACACATGCCCTCGCCCGCATGACGGGCGATACGTTGCGGGTCTATGCCGAGGCGCTCGGTCGCTGAGGCGTCGCCCACGCCCTGCACGTCAGAAAAGAGGTCCCCCGATGTCCCTGTCCGGCAAAACCGTCCTCATCACCGGCTCGACCGACGGCGTCGGGCGCTATGTGGCGGAAAAGCTCGGCGCCGGGGGGGCGCGCGTCATCGTCCATGGGCGCGATTCCGCGCGTGGCGAGGCGGTCGTGGCCAACATTGCTAAGGACGGGGGCGAGGCCGTCTTCCTGCCCGCCGACCTGTCCTCGCTCGCCGATGTGAGGCGGCTGGCGGAGGCTGTACGCGAAACGACGGGCCGGCTCGATCTCATGGTGAACAACGCCGGGATCGGGACCGGCTCGGGGGGCGGGCGCCGCCAGACGAGCGCCGACGGATTCGAGCTCGTCTTCGCGGTCAACTATCTCGCTGGCTTCCTTCTGACCCGCCTCCTGCTGCCGCCTATCGAAGCAAGCGCCCCGGCGCGCATCGTCAATGTCGCGTCGGCCGGCCAGCAGGCGATCGATTTCGATGACGTCATGCTGGAACGCGGCTTCAGCGGAATGCGCGCCTATCGCCAGAGCAAGCTGGCGCAGATCCTGTTCACCTTCGATCTCGCCGAGGAGCTGAAAGGGCGCGGAGTCGCCGTCACCTGCCTGCATCCTGCGACCTACATGGCGACGACGATGGTGCGGCAGGCCGGCGTCTCGCCGATGAGCACTGTTGCGGAAGGCGGCGCGGCGATCCTCCAGCTTGCCGAGTCTCCGGCGCTGGAAGGAGTGACCGGCCTCTATTTCAACGGGATGCGCGAATCCCGGGCCGATGCGCAGGCCTATGAGACGCAAGCGCGCCGGCGCCTGCGAGCGCTGAGCTTTGCGCTTGTCGGGCTGAAGGATCCGGCGGCGACATAATGTCGCGCCTGCTCCCCTCGGCGGGGAGGGAGTCTATTCTCTCATAAGCCCCGAGGCCTCCCGCGCGAGCTTTTCGACGGTCGCGTAGTCGCCCGACGCCAGGGCGTCCTTCGGCAGCATCCATGAGCCGCCGACGCAGGCGACATTCGGCAGCTTGAGATAGTCCGGCGCTTTTTTTAGGTCGATGCCGCCGGTCGGGCAGAAGCGCAGGTCAGGCAGGGGCGCGGCGAGCGAGGCGAGGAGCTTTGCGCCGCCTGCGGCCTCCGCAGGAAAAAGCTTCAGCGAGCGAAATCCGCGATCGCGCAGCGCCATCGCTTCCGATGCGCTCGCGCATCCGGGAAGGAAAGGCACTGGCGATTGCGCCGCGGCTTCCGCGAGCGCGGGACTGGCGCCCGGACTGACGAGAAAGCGCGCGCCGGCGGCTACTGCCTCAGCGATCTGCGACGCTTCCACGATCGTGCCTGCGCCCGGAACGGCCCCCGGCACCTGAGCTGCGATCGCCTTGATCGCTGCGAGGGCGCTCGGCGTCCTGAGCGTCACCTCGATTGCGGGGAGGCCGCCCGCGACGAGCGCCTTCGCCTGCGCGACGCCGTCCTCGACGCTGTGCACGGTGAGCACTGGGATCACCGGCGCAAGCTTCATGATCGCAGCGGTTTCGTCGTCGCGGGAATATAGCGCCATTTTGCGTGCTCCAGCCCAATCTGGCGAAAATCGCGGTAGCCTTAGCACGTTGTCATGCCGGCGGGCGAGGCTCGCGCTGCGGGCCGAATCGATTAAGGTTCGCTGCGAGCCTGATACCGGGGAGCCATTTGCACGAGACGATCGATCTTTCCTTCTACAAAGAGGCGCTTCTCTTCCTTGTGACGGCGGGAGTCGTCGCGCCGCTCTTCTTCCGCCTGCGCGTGAGCCCGGTCCTCGGCTATCTACTCGCCGGCGTCGCGCTTGGCCCTTACGGGCTCGGGCGGATCTCGGGCGATAATCGCTGGCTCAGCACAGTTGCGATCAGCAACGTCGAGACGATCGACCGGATCGCTGCCTTCGGCGTCGTGTTCCTTCTGTTCACCATGGGGCTCGAACTTTCGTTCGAGCGCCTGCGCCGCATGCGCAAGCTCGTGTTCGGCCTCGGCCTCGGACAGGTCGCGGCCACGATGCTCATCATCAGCGGCGTCGCTTTTTTTCTCGGCCTGAAGCCTGGCGCGGCGCTGACCTTGGGCGGCGCGCTCGCAATGTCGTCGACCGCCATCGTCATTCCGGTGCTGATCGAGAGCAAGCGGATCGGCATGCCTGTCGGCCGGACATCCCTCGCGGTGTTGCTGTTTCAGGACCTCGCGGTCGCGCCGCTCCTGGTGATGGTCGACGCTTTTTCGCGCGGCGGGGTTCAGAATGGTCTCGTCTGGGCGCTTCTTTCCACGCTGGGACCTGCCGCGATTGGGCTTGCGCTGCTGATCGTCGTCGGCCGCCTTGTGCTCCGGCCCTTCTTTCATTTCGTCGCCGAGACGAAAAGCCCAGAGTTCTTCATGGCGGCCTGCCTTCTGGTCGTGCTCGGTGACGGGCTGGCGGCGGCGGCGAGTCATCTTTCGATGGCGCTCGGCGCTTTCGTCGCGGGCTTGCTGCTCGCGGAGACCGAATACCGGCGCGAGATCGAAGTAACGATCGAGCCGTTCAAGGGTCTGCTGCTCGGGCTCTATTTCCTCTCGGTCGGGGCCAGCATCGACCCGGCACTGATCCTCGAACGCCCCGTCTTGATTTTCGGCATCGCGGGGGCGCTGATCGCGATCAAGGGGGCGATCCTCCTCGCTCTGGCGCGCAGCTTCCGCATGCCGTGGCGCGCGGGCGTGGAAATGGCGTTGCTGCTGGGTCCTGGCGGCGAATTCGGCTTCGTCATGATCGGCGCGGCCTTCGCCGGCGAGCTCTTCGATCGCGAGCTTTCCACCATCCTCATCAGCGCCGTGACCCTTTCGATGGTCGCGATTCCGGCGCTTGCGCGGATCGGCGCGCGCATCGGCTCTCCGCCGAAGCCGAGGGAGGGCGCTTTGTCCGAGGATCTGCCGCCAGAGACCGAGGAAGGCCGCGTCATCATCGTCGGCTATGGCCGCGTCGGCACGCTGGTCGGAGAAATGCTGGAGATGCACGGTATCCCCTACATCGCGGTCGACGCCAACGCCCGGCTGGTCGCCCGTTCTCGCGCCCAAGGCAAGCCCGTCTATTACGGCGACGCGTCGCGGGCGGACTATCTGCGCCGCTGCGGCATCGATACGGCGCGCGCCCTGGTCGTGACGATGGACAAGCCGCAATCGAACGAGGCGGTCGTCGAAACGGCGCGAAAAATGCGCCAGGATCTGACGCTGGTCGCCCGCGCGCGGGACGCGGGCCATGCCAGCACGCTCTACGAACTCGGCGCCACCGACGCAGTGCCCGAGACCATCGAAGCGAGCCTGCAACTGTCGGAAGCGGTGCTGGTCGATATCGGCGTGCCAATGGGTCTCGTCATCGCCTCGATCCACGAGAAGCGCGACGAGTACCGCAAGCTTTTGGTCGAAGCCGGCGCGCCGGAGCGGCCGCGCGAAACGCGGAAACCGCGGCGGGGGTGACCCCGGCGCCTCATTCGCAAACCGGAGTGCGCCGCGCTATCGTTGGAGTCCAAATCCAAAGGGAGGCGAACATGCTCTGGGGAATCGATCCGCTTCTGGATGCGGACCTGCTTTACGCGCTCCGGCGCATGGGACACGGCGACGAACTCGCCCTTGTCGACGCCAATTTTCCCGCCGCCTCGACCGCAAGTTCCACGGTTGCCGGCCAGCCGATCCTGATGTCCGGCGTGTCCGCGTCGCGCGCGGCGGAGGCCATTCTGTCGGTCATGCCGCTCGATTCGTTCGTTCCCGACCCCGCCATGCGTATGGAGGTTGTCGGCGATCCGAGCGCCATGCCGGATGTGCAGCAGGAGGTTCAGCAGGCCGTCGATCAGGCGATGGGCAAGAGCTTTCCGTTGGTTGGCGTCGAGCGCTTCGCCTTCTACGAACGAGCCAGCCGCGCCTTCGCAATCGTCATGACCGGCGAGCGCCGCCACTACGGCTGTTTTATTTTCAAGAAGGGCGTGCTGCCGGAGGAGTGACCGCTACGCCGGATCAGCGATCCGGCGCGGCGGCGCTCGGAAGTCATTCCCCGGCGAAAGTCGCCTTGGCGCGCTGCCACCAGCCGGTGCGGCGAGGCCGTGTCGGCTCCTCCGCGGCAGGCGCCGTGTTGGGCGCGGGCTCCGGGTGGACATCGATGGGCTCGGCTTGGGTCTCGTCCGGCGCCGTCGCGGGCTCCCGGGGGGCGGAAGCGCCGGTCTCCGTCGGCGGGAGCTCAACCGGCGCACTTGGCGCCTCCGGTTCGAACGCCGCAACGGCGGGCTCGGTCGGAACCGGAGGCTCCTCGGGAGCACCCGCTTCGTTAACCGAGGGCGCGCCCGCTCCCTCCTGATCGTCGCGCGGGTAGCGATGGCGTCCACGCGAGCGGCGCGACCGCCGGCCACGCTCGCCCTCGCCACGCCAGCCGCTGCGCTCGCCGTTCGGCTCCTGAACGGGCTGAGCAAGGTCGCCGCCGATCTCTGCCACGACCGCTAACCCGTCGTCGGTCGGTTGCGGGGCGTCGGACGACGCGGCGTCGCCATTTGTCCGCTCGCCGCCGCGGCGTCTGCGCCGGCGCCGCCGGCGCCGGCCGCCGGCATCGCCGTCCTCGGGCGGACCGATCGCGGCCTCGCGCTCCGCTTCGCCAATCGGCTCGTCGTCCTCAGGCTCCTCGACTATCTCCTCGAAGTCTTCTTCAACCCGAACCGGCTCGTCGACGATGGAGGCGAAATCGTCCTGGGCTAGCGGCGGGGGCTCGATTTCCTTCACGCCGCTCGCGGGCTCGCCCCGCTCGAGCGCATGATAGCTGGCGCCGGTCAGCGTGTCGTCCGCGTCGACCGTCACGACGACGCCGAAGCGGCGCTCGAGATCGCGCAGATTGCCGCGCTTGTGGTTGAGGATGTAGAGCGCAACGGGCGTGCGGGTGCGCACGATGACGTCGTGGCTCGCGCTCTTGATCAGGGCGTCCTCGAGCACCCTCAGCACATGAAGGGCGATCGAAGCGGTCGAGCGGACGACGCCCGCGCCCTGACAATGCGGGCAAATGATCGTCGAGCCTTCGAGCACCCCGGTGCGGATGCGCTGGCGCGACATTTCGAGAAGGCCGAAATGCGAGATGCGGCCGACCTGAATGCGGGCGCGATCGTTCTTCAGCGCATCCTTGGTGCGCCGCTCGACGGCGCGGTTGTTGCGCGACTCCTCCATGTCGATGAAGTCGACGACGATCAGGCCCGCAAGGTCGCGGAGCCTGAGTTGCCGCGCGATCTCGTCGGCCGCTTCGAGGTTTGTGCGGAGCGCCGTGTCCTCGATGTTGTGCTCGCGGGTCGAACGGCCCGAGTTCACGTCGATGGCGACGAGCGCTTCGGTCTGGTTGATGACGATATAGCCGCCCGATTTCAACGTAACCTGATTCGAGAACATCGCGTCGAGCTGGGCTTCCACGCCGGCCTTGGCGAAGACCGGGGCTGTGTCGCGATAAGCCTGGACGACATTGACGTGGCTCGGCATCAGGAGACGCATGAACTGGCGCGCCTCGCGGTAGCCGTTGTCGCCGGCGACGACGATCTCATCGACTTCTTTGCTGTAGAGGTCGCGGATGGCGCGCTTGATCAGCGAACCCTCCTCATAGACGAGGGTCGGGGCGCTCGATGAAAGCGTCGTCTCGCGCACCGTCTCCCACATGCGCAACAGATATTCGAAGTCGCGCTTTACTTCCGCCTTCGTGCGGGAGGCGCCCGCCGTGCGAAGGATCACGCCCATGCCTTCCGGCACGTCGAGCTCCTCGGCGATGTTTTTGAGGCGGCTGCGATCCTGGGCGTTGGTGATCTTGCGGGAAATGCCGCCGCCGCGCGCGGTGTTGGGCATCAGGACCGAATAGCGGCCGGCGAGCGAGAGATAGGTGGTGAGCGCCGCGCCCTTGTTGCCGCGCTCTTCCTTCACAACCTGGACGAGCAGCACCTGCCGACGCTTGATCACCTCCTGGATCTTGTACTGACGGCGCATTCGGTGGGGACGCCGCGGAACTTCCTCGAGCGCGTCGCCGCCGATCTGTTCGACCGGCTCGCCCTCGTCGTCGTTGTGCGGCCTGCTCCGCAAGGAGACCCGTTCCTCGGAGCCGCCGTCGAGTGTGGTCACCTCCTGATGGTCGTCGTCGTTGCGATCGTCATGGACCTCGGCCTCAGCTTCAACCTCATAGGGCGCTGACGCCGATTCCACCTCATCGTCGCCGGACGCGGCTTCGGACGGAGTCGAAAGCGCCGTGATATGAGCCTCCGAGGGTTCGGCGTCCGGATGCAGCGATGCGGGCTCGGGCGCGGGAGGCTTGGCGTCATGCCCCTCGGACGAGTCAGGGTGCGGGTAAGCCGCCTCGGCTTCCGCCTCCATGGCGGGATGCGCCAGGTCGACGGTCACGGCCGGCGTTTCGCCGCTGGCATCTACGTCGACGTAGACGAGTTCGGAAACGGTCTCACCCTCGGCGGCGCGCGCCTCGGCCTCCGGCGGGCGGGTGCGGTGGCGCCGGCGGCTGCGCCGGTCGGCGGCCGGCTCGAAATCGTCATCGTGCTGGGAGGCGGCCTCTTCCTCGAGGAGCGCCTGCCGGTCGGCGACCGGGATCTGATAATAGTCCGGGTGGATTTCGGAGAATGCCAGGAAGCCGTGCCGGTTCCCGCCGTAGTCGATGAAGGCGGCCTGCAGCGAAGGTTCAACCCTCGTGACCTTCGCTAGATAGATATTCCCGCGCAGCGGCCTCTTGCTCGCGGATTCGAAGTCGAACTCCTCGACACGATTACCTTTCAACACCACCACCCGGGTTTCTTCCGGGTGGGAGGAGTCGATGATCATCTTGTTTGCCATGGAAAACTCTCTCGCCGCGCGCGCGCTCTCCCGCACGCGGTCGCGAGGACCGGGCGGCAAGAGGGCGGGCGGCGTCTGTTTGGGTACGGGAAACGGGAATTTCGAGAGAAGGCGCGCGAAAGCGGCCCAGGTAGATATGCTCGACTTGGCGACGTGAAGCCGAACCGTTGCGCGGCGGCGTCGCCGCGCTCAGGAGGTTCTGATTTACACGTCCGGACATAGTCGAACAAGGAACCAAGATTCGTCGCCATTTGGTCGGCGCTCATGAAGCGCCCCAGCGTCACGAATTCAGGCCGCGCGGCCGTAGGATCGGCCCTCGCTTCTTGGTGTCAGTCCGCAAACCCCTGTTCGGGCACAGCGCCCTCGCACAAGCTCCGCGAGTATGGCGGGCTCGCCCGCCTCCGCGTCATCCGCCTCAAGCCCCCAGATCCGCCGCTCGGCGGTTCTGTCTCAAATATCCACGCTCATATTGAACGAGACGGCCCGGCAGATTCGGTCCGAATTCATAACGCCTTCTAAATAGGCGCCGTGAGGGCCCTTGGCAAGCTGAAATGCAGGCTCCCCACAAGCTCCCCCGGCTCAGGGGGAGTTCGCGCCTTTCCGCTAACCGCTTGCCAGGAAATCGGTTTACTCATCGTAAAGGTTTTCTCGCGCTCAATCGCGCCCGTCCGGACCCGCTGACGCAAGGAACGGGGGCGGGATAAGCCAGAATGCGATTGCCCCGGCCCGGCCGCGGGCGGTAAACAGTAAAGCGGCGCGATAGCGAGGTCAGATGGAGCGAACGGGGAGGCGATCTCTGGCGGGGAGCGCGCTCGTGTTTGCGCTCCCGTTTGCCGGGTCCGTCGCCGCGCTGGCCGACGGTCCGACGCCAGTAGCTGTCGGCGTGCGGGTTTTCCAGAACGACTCGGACGCCGAACTGGTGTTCGATCTTTCGGGCCCCGTGAAGGCGCGCGTCTACGGGCTGGAGCAGCCCGACCGGATCGTCGTCGACCTGCCGCGGGTCAATTTCCAACTCGATCCTGCAATCGGCCGATCGGTGGCGGACGGAGACAAGACGCTGATCAAGGCCTACCGTTTCGGCCTGCTCGACACTGGCCGGTCGCGAATCGTCATCGATCTAACGCGCCCCGCCTGTCCGAGCGGCCTCGATTCGACGCCGATCGCCGAAGGGGCGCCGGCTTCGCGGCTGAGAATCGCGCTAAAGCCATGCGACTCCGGGGCCTTCGCCGCGCTCGAGCCCACAAATATGGCTTCCGCGCTCGACGCCTCACTCCTGCCGCCTGCGTCCCCTCCGGTGATCGTGCTCGATCCGGGTCATGGCGGGATCGATGCGGGCGCGCACGGCCTCGGCGGGATCGCGGAGAAGTCGATCGTCTGGGATTTCTGCCAGGAGTTGCGCCGGCAGCTCGAGGCCGAGGGCAAGTACAGGGTCGTCACGACGCGCAACGCCGACGACTACGTCAGTCTCGAGGATCGGGTCGATATTGCCCGGCAGGCCGACGCGGCGCTGTTCATCTCGGTGCACGCCGACACTCTCAGCGAGGGTGCGAGCGTCAGCGGTTCGACCGTCTACACCGCGTCCGAGCGCGCTTCGGACGCGGAGGCGGCGCGGATCGCCGCGCGGGAAAACGCCGCCGACGGCGGAGTCAAAGCGGCCAAGCCCGGGCGCGACCCTGACGTCACCGATATCCTTTTTGATCTCCGGCGGCGCGAGACGCGCGCCTACGCCCACCTTTTTTCGCATGGGCTTGTCGGCCGGCTCGGCGGGGTGGCGCGGCTTAACCACAATCCCGAGCGGTCGGCGAGTTTCGTTGTCCTCAAGGCGCCGGAATTCCCGTCCGTGCTGGTCGAGCTCGGTTATCTGTCCAACCCGCAGGACGTGAAGGCCCTTGTTTCCCCCGAATGGCGGGTGAAAGCCGCCGCCGCGATGACGAAGGCCATCGACGCATTCTTCGCCGCGCCCCCACCGGGCGGCGCTTCGCAGGGGGTCGCGCTCGGGGCACAGCCGGACAACGCGCCGAATCGCTGAGGAGTCGCGCCGAAAATGGATTCCGCGCGATCGTCCTTCTCTTTCGCATGCGCTGAAATCCCGTGGCGTCCTGGTCGGATCATAGATTCGCCTTGTTCCCACACAAAAGGAAGCGTTTGTCGGACGGGGCGAACGCGCCGCCGGCCTTCCGGGTAGGCTTTGGGAAGCGCGCCGGGAGGGACTCGCCGCGGGGACGTGCGCGGAATTGAGGTTCGTCTCGACGCTTAGCGCGATCGCCGGCGGGCGTGGATAAGGCTTGGATCGGCTCAATGCGCGGCATCGCCCGGTTGATCGGCTTCATTTTTGCGACGGGCGCGCTGCTCTTCATTGTCGGCGCCGCTGTCGTGGGGGGAGTCGTCTGGAAGTACGAGCAGGATCTGCCCGACTATACGCAGCTCAAGAACTACGAGCCGCCGGTAATGACCCGCGTGCACGCGGCGGACGGCAGCCTGCTCGCCGAATATTCGCGCGAACGGCGCCTTTATCTGCCGTCGTCCGAGATCCCGGACCTCGTCAAGCATGCCTTCATCGCCGCCGAGGACAAGAACTTCTATTCCCACTTCGGCTTCGATCCCGAAGGCATCGCGCGCGCGGGAATCGTCTATTTTCAGGGGTCGCGCCGCATCCAGGGCGCGTCGACCATCACCCAGCAGGTGGCGAAGAACTTCCTTTTGAATTCGGACCGCACCTTTGACCGCAAGATCCGCGAGATCTTGCTCAGCCTGAAGATCGAGTCCGCCTATACGAAGGACAAGATCCTCGAACTCTACCTGAACGAGATATACCTGGGCCTGTCCAATTACGGGGTCGCCGCCGCGGCGCTCAACTATTTCAACAAGTCGGTCGGCGAATTGACGGTCGCGGAGGTCGCCTATTTGGCCGCGCTGCCGAAGGAGCCCTCGGCTCTCAATCCGTTCCGCAATCGCGACCGCGCCATCGAGCGGCGCAACTACGTGATCGCGCGCATGCTCGAGGACGGCTATATCACACAGGAGCAGGCGAAGGAGGCGCGCGACGAACCGCTTGGCGTCAATCCGCGCGTCCTGACGCCGAACTCGATCGCGGCGGGCTTCTTCGCTGAGGAAGTGCGGCGCGAATTGCTCGAGCGCTACGGCGAGAACAAGCTCTACGAGGGCGGACTCTCGGTCCACACCACGCTCGATCCCAAGCTTCAGCTGATGGCCCGCAAGGCGCTGGCGGACGGCCTCGTGCGCTACGACGAGGCGCATGGCTGGCATGGCGTCATCAAGTCGATCGACCTCGGCCAGGACTGGGGTGCGCCGCTCGCCGATATTCCGGCTTACGGCGATATCAAGCCCTGGCAGCTCGCCGTTGCGCTCGACACCTCCGGCTCCGTCATGCGCATCGGCATCCAGCCGGGCCGCGACAAGTCCGGCGCAGTGCTGCAGGATCGCCAGACCGGCGTCGTCACGTCCGAGGGCTACCGCTGGACCGGCCGGGCGCCAAGGATGATCGCCAAGCCCGGCGACGTCTTCTATGTGGAGCCGATTGCCGATAAGCCCGGCGAGTACCGGCTTCGTCAGATTCCCTCGGTCAGCGGCGCCGCGGTCGCCATG
>Ga0335069_10015562_pt1 | contig 10633 bp, 8 predicted proteins | sample Lox_Sample_11_FD_206714 | JGI IMG/M metagenome (GOLD analysis project Ga0335069, IMG submission 206714) | Soil microbial communities from Loxahatchee National Wildlife Refuge, Florida, United States - Lox_Sample_1.1 | ecosystem: Environmental > Terrestrial > Soil > Wetlands | place: USA: Florida... | reverse complement strand
TAGGTCCACCCCACCCATTCTCTTTTTGTGTCACCTTTGGGCAAGAATGCGCTCGTGCCGCTTCAAAGCGCCGTCTCTTTTGCGCTTCTCCGCAGCCTGTGTCCGCTCACGGCCGCGCCGCCGGAGCCGCCACCGCAAGCAACGGAAAATTCCGGTCCGACTCGCCTTCCCTGTACAGGAACATCAGCGGCAGCGGATGCTGCTGGAACCATGCCTCCGCCTGCGCCTCGGCCGCGGCCTGCTGCTCGCCCGAGAGCTTCCGCCTCAGCGCGTTCACATCCGGACCCACCGCATGCTTTCCTTCCACGCCCCCCTGCAGCCCCCCCAGGTGAAAGTAGTAGTACGCCTGCGCCGGATCCGCGATCCCACCCTTGCCGTCCCGCGCCATGATTCCCAGCAGCACCGACGACTTCCAGTTCCCCCCGTTCGACGCCTCCTGCAGTGCCAGCCGCGCCTCCTGGCCCGTCTGCGCCAGCTCCGGATGGTTCACCAGCAGCAACCCCAGCGAATGCTTCGCCGGAACATAGCCCTTGCCCGCCGACATGCGCAGCAACTCCACCGCCCGGCGCACGTCGTGCCGCTCCCCGTCCCCATTGCAGATCAGTATCGCCAGGTCGAACGCCGCCTCCGGATCGTGCAACTTCACGCCCGTCTCGAACCAGCGCTCCGCCGCCGCCTTGTCCACCGCCACGCCCTTCCCGAAGTAATTCATGATGCCCAGGTACGTCGCCCCCAGGCCCGCCCCCTTGTCCACCGCCGCCTTGAAAAGCTGCTGCGCCATGGCGGCATTCTTCCCAACGCCCCAGCCGTTCAGAAAGCTCACGCCCAGGTTCACCTTGGCCCACGCCATCCCGCCCGCCGACGCCAGCTGAAACCAGTGCACCGCACGTTCCGCATCCACCGGCATGCCGATTCCCACCTGGTAGAAATATCCGATCTGGTTCTGCGCCTCGGGATTGCCGCTGTCCGCCGCCTTCCGGTACCAGTAGGCTGCCTGCACCGGGTCCTGCGGCACTCCCCTGCCAGTCAGGTAGGCCGCCGCCAGCTCAATCTGCTGCTGCGGGTATCCCTGCTCCGCACGCATGCGGATCTCGGCCATTTTCTTGTCCTTGGCTGCATCCTGCGGCTCGCCCAGGCACGAACCTGCGGTCAGCGTCAGCGGCGCCATGCTTATCAGGAATGAGCGCAAAATGCGGTGAACGAACCTGTGCACGGTCCCTCCGTCCCGTCGCGCCGCACCCTGGCGGTACGCCGGCGCAGGACACGCACCCATGGGTGCGCACCGGCTCCGCGCAGGGTTTCAAAAATACTTCTGCCCCTGCGCCATGCGCCTCGTGCGGATCGCGACTGTTCCGTGAGCCAACATTCTAGCCCCGGTTTTGTTCGCCGTGCACCTGTTTTCTTGAGGGGCCTCTGCGGCCTGTTCCCCTGCCCGCCACAGGCATCAATCTCAATTCATTCCCGTCCGAAGCGAATCCCCCGCCGCCAACATCGGAAAATCACGATCCACATTGCCCTTCCGGGTCACATACGAGAAGGCCGTGCGATGCTGGTCAAACCAAGCGCCGGCTTCCGCCGACACCCGCGCCCGTTCCTCGTCCGGCAGCATCCGCGTCAGGCTCTGCGTGTCCGCCGCCATCGCCTTCTGCGCCTCTTGTCCGCCCTGCAGTGCCGCAAGTTGGAAGTAGTACCACGCCCTGGATGGATCCTTCGCTACCTGCCGCCCATCCCGCGAAAGTATGCCCAGGGTCGCGCTCGCCTTCCAGTATCCCGCGTCTGACGCCTCTTCCAGCAGCACCGGCGCCTCCTGCTGCGATGTCGCCAGTTCGGGATGATTCACAAGCAGAATCCCCAGCGCATGATCGCCCCTTACATATCCCTTCTCAACCGACTGCCGCAGAAGCTCGGCCGCCTTGCGCAGATCGTGCGGATGGTCTTCGCTTTTCGAATAGAGATAGGCAAGGTTATAGGCGGCCACCGGATCGTGGAGCTTGGTTCCCAGTTCGAACCATCGCTCTGCCGACGCCTTGTTTACCGGCCCCCCGACTCCCGCATAATCCATCACCCCCAGGTAGGCAGCGCCAAGACCCAGTCCCAGGTTCGTAGCTTGCCGGAACAACTCCCGCGCCTGGGCTGGATCCTCCCCTACCCCGTGCCCCGTAAAATACGCCACCCCCAGGTTCACCTTGGCAAGCGGCAGTCCCGCCGCCGCCGAAAGCTGATACCAGTGCACGGCGCGCTCCAGGTCGACCCGCACGCCGATCCCCACCCGGTAGCAATAGCCGATCTGGTTTTGCGCCATCGGATCCCCGCCCTCCGCCGCCTTCTCATACCAGTGCGCGGCCATCGCCATGTCCTGCCGCACCCCCCTGCCCGTCAGGTAGGCCGCCGCCAGCTCGATCTGTTCCTTGGCGTATCCCTGCTCCGCGCGCTTCTGCACCTGGACCAGGTGCTTGTCCGGCGCAGGCTCCTGGAACGCGGCCCCGAAATCGCCGCCCCAAAAACAAAGCAGTAAAGTTGCCACTGGAAAGATGCAGATCGGATCGGACGTGCGCAATCTCACAGGGCCCTCCCCGCTCGCATGCCGCACCATTCCTGCCTCGCCTCAGGCCGGATGCCCGCGGCGGCACGCAAGCCGATCCGCACGCCGGGACTGCCCGAACACGCGGCGCCTCAGCGGGTTCACAGTCGCCCTGTCCCGGAGCCACAACGCCAAGTGGCTCTTTCATCAAGGAAGAGCCACCTTGAATCGCGGCCAGAAACGGCTACCAGTACAGTGGAACCGCACTAAAATACGCCCACCCCGGTCAGGTGGCGGCGATCAGCCTCATATATGAATGTCCCCGATCCCTGTGAGAGAGTCATTGCGCAAAAGTACCAGTCCATCGCATCTGGACATCCAGTCCCGATCTGCTTCAGTCGCAGTCCTCGCCTTTTTTCTGTCATGGTTCGCGAAGCGGCGGATATGCTTCCCGGTTGCCCTCCGCCCGCACGCCCGCGGCCGTGCCCAGTCCGGATCACGCTGGCTGAGTTCCGCAAAACCGCTCTCTGTGGTGTTCTATGATCGCCCTGCCCGAAGAGCAGAGCCTGGTGCATGCGCCCTGCAGGGAATCAGCCGCCCGCGATCGCCCCCACAATCAGGAGCGGCTCTCTTCCCTCCGCCACCGCCTGCGGGAGTTCCGTCTCCATCGGCTCCAGCGAGAAGTCCTCCTGGCACGCAAAGAAGCGCAGAAACGCCCTCCGCTTCCCCGTGTCATACTCGCGGATCGTGCCCCGCAACATGGGATACCGCGCCTCCAGCGCATCCAGCGCCGTCTTCACGCTTACCGGCCGCGCCGCCTCCACGCACACCTCCGCGCCCACCTGCGCCAGGTTGCGCAGATGATACGGCAGGCCTATCCGCACCGATGCTGTGTCTTGAATCTCCATGTTCATTCGAGCTCGTTAAGTCAAGGAACTGAAGCAGAATGAGAGAGTGAATCTGTAAACAAGTGAAACAGCGCGCTTCACTTGTTCACTGACTCACTCCCTCACTGAATCATTCCCTCACAACGTCTGCACTTCCACGCTCAGTACCGCTGGAAGGTTCTCGGCAATCGGCTGCCAGCGGTCGCCGCCATCGGGAGACACATACACCTGTCCGCCGGTGGTGCCGAAATAAATCCCGCACTCGTCCAGCGTATCCACGGCCATGGCATCGCGCAGTACGTTCACATAGCAGTTTTCCTGCGGCAGGCCCTTCGTCAGCGGCTCCCACTCGTGGCCGCCCGACCGGCTGCGATACACCTTCAGCGCGCCATCCGGCGGATAGTGCAGAGAGTCGCTGGTGATCGGCACCACGTACAGCGTCTCCGGCTCATGCGCGTGCACGTCGATGGCGAACCCGAAATCCGTGGGCAGGTTCCCGCTCACCTCCCTCCAGTTCTCGCCCGCATCGTCACTGCGCATCACATCCCAGTGCTTCTGCATGAACAGCACATCCGGCCGCGAAGGGTGCATCGCCATGTGATGCACGCAATGCCCGATCTCCGCGTCCTGGTCCGGCATGTAGTTCGACCTGAGCCCCTTGTTGATCGGCTTCCACGTCTTGCCTCCGTCATCGGTGCGGAACGCCCCCGCCGCGGAAATCGCGATGTACATCCGGTCCGGATTGCGGGGATCGATCATGATCGTGTGCAGTCCCATGCCGCCCGCGCCCGGAGTCCACTGCGACCCCGTGCCGTGCCCGCGCAGCCCCGCCAACTCATGCCAGCTTTCGCCGCCGTCGGTGGACTTGAACAGCGCCGCGTCTTCCACCCCCGCGTACACCACATTCGGATCGCTCAGCGAAGGCTCCAGGTGCCACACCCGCTTGAACTCCCACGGGTGCTGGGTGTCGTCATACCACTTATGCGTGGTCAGAGGCTTGCCCGTCTCCTCGCTGGTGTCGTACGCGAATCGATTGCTCGGCTTGGGCGGCCACGACGCCGATTCCTCGCCCGGCTTCACACCCGGCTGAAACCACGTCTTCCCGCCGTCGTCGGAACGCTGCATCACCTGCCCGAACCACCCGCTGGTCTGGGATACATAAATCCGGTTCGGGTCCGCCGGCGACCCCTTCATGTGATAAATCTCCCACCCGCCGAAGTGCGGACCGCCCACCGTCCACTTGTCGCGCTTGCCGTCCGCCTCGCACACGAACGCACCCTTGTGCGTCCCCACCAGCACCCGCACTGAACTCATAGCTGCCGACCTCCTCCTGGTTTTCCAAAACTCACTTGCCGCTTGTTACCTGCTCTCCGATCAGGCACTTGCCATCAAAACAACTTTGTCATCCTGGGCGAGCCCGCGCCGCGGGCGAATCGAAGGACCTGCGGTTGTTCTTTCTTATCGATACGCATGCACGGAGCCACCGCATGCAGCCGGGAAGCTCGACACAAACGCCACTCCATCCTCCCGCACCCGCGCAACCTACAACAACGCCAGCAACGCCTTCCTCAACCCCTCGGCCTCACCCTGCAACTTTTCATCCAGCTCGGCGTGCGTGCTCTCCCACACCGGCATCGCCTCTTCCAGCAGTGCCTTCCCTTTCGCCGTCAGCTTCAGCACGCGGCTCCGCCCATCGCCAGGATGCGGCATCACCTTCACCAGGCCCCTCCGCTCCAGCGGCTTCAGCGCCGCTGTCAGCGTCGTCCGGTCAATCGCCAGCAACTCCGCCACCGGCCCCATCGGCGGTGGCTCCGGCCGGTTCAGCGACATCAACAGCGAAAACTGCTGGTTCGTCAAATCGAACGGCCGAAAGGCCTCGTCAAACCGCCGCCCCAGCGCTCGCGCCGCCCTCTGCACGTGCAGGCACAGGCATGCGTCCTTCACCCGCCGCGTCGTATCAAACGAAACTTCACAATCATTTCCCACTACGACCGCGATTTTACGTTGATATCAACAAACCCGCAAGAGACAAATACGCCTTAGTGCTTTGTCATTGAGCCCCACTCATAGGACGCGTCGAATTCCATCCCAACCCGCACAGGAGGTCCCCCCGTGCTCTCAACCATGTCCGATTTCCCCTGACCACCGGCTCCATTCTGGAGCACGGCGTAAATGTGCACGGCGAGAGCGAAGTGATCACCTGAGCCTGCGTCGTTCCCCGCAATGCCGGCACCCTGGACGTGGGATGCCTGCGCAATCACCTCGTATCCCGGGTCGCCCGCTGGTGGATTCCCGAACGCTGGACCTTCATCGCCGAGATCCCCAAAACCAGCGTCGGCAAATTCGACAAAAAGGTGCTTCGCGCCCGATATGCCGCCGGCCAACTCAACGAGATCGTCTACACCTCTGACGGTTCCGATCGTGAGTGCCTGCCCCTGGCCGACAACGGCAACTGAGCGATCCCGGCCGCCGGCGCCTCTCCCTTCGTCCGCGTCTCTTCTTCGCGTTGCTCTAGACTGGGGAAGAAGACATATGGAATTCATCAGCCTGTTCGGCAGCTTCAACGAAGAACCCGAGAAGAAACCTGAAGATCAAGAGCCGGAAGAAAAGCGCTCCGGCTTCTTCAGCCGCATGCGCGACGCCGTCACGCGCACCCGCGAGTCCTTTGGCTCCAAAATCGAAGGCATCGTCGCCATGACGCGCACGGTGGACGAGCGCGACCTTGAAGAGCTCGAGTCCGCCCTCATCACCAGCGACATTGGCGTCCAGACCACCACCGAGATCCTCGACGCCCTCCGCGACCGCGCCCGCCGCCAGGCCATTCAAGGCGGCGCAGAGCTCCGCGATCTGCTCAAGCAACAGATCCAGGCCATTCTCCAGGCCCCGCAGAGACCCGTTGTCCAGCCCGCCGCACCGCCCCGCATCACTTTCCTCGTCGGAGTCAACGGAACCGGCAAAACCACCACCAGCGGCAAGCTGGCCGCCTGGTCCCGCGCGCAGAATCGCTCTGTCCTGCTCTGCGCCGCAGACACCTTCCGCGCCGCCGCCATCGAGCAGCTCGAAATCTGGGCTTCACGCTCGGGCGTGGAAATGATCAAGACCCGCCAGGGAGGCGATCCCGCGGCCGTCCTCTACGACGCCATCAGCGCCGCCAAGGCGCGCAGCATCGCCGACCTCTACGTCGACACCGCAGGCCGCCTCCATACCAAGTCCGGCCTCATGGACGAGCTCGAAAAGATGCGCCGCACCGCCCAGCGCCTCGTCCCCGACGCCCCCCACGAAGTCCTCCTCGTCATGGACGCCACCACCGGCCAGAACGGACTCCAGCAGGCCCGCCTCTTCACCCAGTCCGCCGGCGTCACCGGCATCGTATTGACCAAATTGGATGGCACCGCCAAGGGCGGCATCGCCGTCGCCATCGCAAGAGAGCTCAACCTCCCCGTCCGTTTCGTCGGCATCGGCGAAAAAATGACCGACCTCCTCGAATTCTCCCCCGAAGCCTTCGTCGACGGCCTCCTCGGCTAATCGATTCAGCCCCACCGCAACTTGCTCTTCAACCCATTCCAGGAGCTGTCATCCTGAGCAAAGCGGGGCAGCGTCACCGTCCCGCGCAGTTAAAGGATCCGCGGTTGTCTCTGCCTTGGCTCTTCTCTTCTGTGATTCCACCGCGCACCAAAAACGCGACGAGCCGGGAGTCCCCGGCTCATCGCGTCCTGCACCGCAGCCCAATTAGGGTTTCGAGTTCCCAATCGGCGCCGGCCGTCCCGGCGAAATCGGCGTGCAGCATGTCACCTTGCGCGGCGAAATGACGTAGGTAGCCTTCGCCACCGCGCTGGGCGCAAACCCCGGCGCCACCGCCACTGCCGTTAGCGTCGCCGACTGCGTCAGCGTGATCGGCCCCTTATACACTGGAGAAGACGCCGTCGGCGACGTTCCGTCCGTCGTGTAGTAGATCGTCGCCTCGGGCGTGGACTCCCTCAGGCTCGCCGTCAGCAACTCCACGTACGTTCCCGCCGGCAGGCTGAACGTAGGCGTCGCAACCGGTACGGTGAATTCCATCTGGCGTACGCCCGTCGGGCAACCATCCGCAAAATAGACACGATCCGCCGCATCGAGCGTGATGCCATATCCCGGACACATCCCAGCTACCAGCGCCGGAACCTCACCTGTGTCCCGCACGCCGCCAAAATCGATGCCGGCCAGCCGGGAAATCACTCCCGTTTGAACATCAACCTTGCGTATCTCGGCGAACTCGGAGATGTAGATATTCCCGGCGCGGTCGACCGTAAACCCTGTTGGATCGATCTCTGCTTCGAGCGCCGGCAACCCATCACCGGAGGAGCCTGAATTGCCGTTTCCGGCCACCGTGTGCAATAGACCCGTCTTGGCGTCCACCTTCAGAATCCTGCTGTTGTACCCGTCAGACAAATAGATGTCTCCGGCCAGATCGACGAAAATTCCAGCCGGTGAATAAACTGAGGTTGCTGTCGCCACGGCGCCTTCGATCGGCGTTCCGGCTACGCCGTCGCCCGCCACCGTCTCAATGATCCCGGTTGTGACGTTCACGTCTCGTATGCGGTTATTCGCGTCCGTAATGTAGAGATTCCCATTTGCATCGACCGCCACGCCCCTGGGGTTCGAAATAACCGCCCGTGTTGCGGGACCGCCATCGCCCGGCGCACCACCCGACCCGCCGTTTCCAGCGACGGTCCTGATCTTCCTGTCCACCGCGGCTACTTCGCGGATTACATTGTTGTATTCGTCGGCAATATAGACGTTGCCGGCCTGATCCACCGCGACCCCAACCGGATTCCGCAGTGTGGCCGCGGTCGCCAAGCCGCTGTCTCCCGTGTAGCCCGCGGCACCCGTCCCGGCAAACATCGTGATGATTCCTGTGTTGCCGTCCACCTTCCAAACCACTGAGTTTTCCGTGTCGGCAATGTACACGTTCCCGGCCTTGTCGATCGCCACTCCGCCCGGGATTCGCATCTCGGCCGACGTAGCCGGACCGCCCGCGCCGGAAAAGCCCAATGTGCCATTACCGGCCACCAGCGATACAACAGCGGTCACCGGCGCGGTAATGGTGTAGGTCGCCTTCGCCACCGCGCTCGGCATGTGTCCCGGAGCCAGCGCCACCGCCTTGATCGTCAAAGTGGCTGCTAAATCAATCGGCCCGTGGTAGCCCTCAATGCCCGTCGGGGGCGTATAACCCCACGTCGAAACGTAAATCGCCGCCCCCGGCGTGCTGTCCGTAATCGTCACTTTCTGCGCCGTCGCGTACGTTCCGCCCGCGACACTGAATGCCGGAGTCGCCGTAAACTGCGTCGGCGGCGCGCCCGGTGCCGTCACCTTCTTCACTCGCGACATGCTCCCCTCGGCGAAGTACAGATTGCCCGCATGATCGAACGTGAGTCTGCTCATCTCACAGACAGCGCCGCTCGTCGCCGGACGCCCGTCATTATCGAACGAAAAACATGGCTGGTTGTTCCCGACGACTGTTGTAATGGCTAGCGTATTCGCGTCTACCCTGCGCACTCGGAAGTTGTAGGTGTCTGCAATGTACAGGTTCCCCGACGAATCCAGCGTGATGGAATCGGGGTACGACAGCTTCGCAGCATTCGCCGGACCGCCATCTCCGTTGTAGCCGCTGTTGCCCAGCATCCCCGCATACGTCGTAATGATCCCCGTGCTGCGCGTAACCTTCCGCACCGCCGCATTAAACTCGTCGCTGATGTAAATATTGCCGGCCATGTCTATGGCCACGCCGTTGGGATAGGCCATGGTAGCGCTGATCGCCAGGCCGCCATCTCCTGAAGAACCCCAATTACCATTGCCCGCGACCGTTGAAATGATCTTCGTCTTCGCGTCCACTTCGCGGACGCGGCCACTGGCGCAGATGTACAGATTGTCCGACGAGTCGAACGCGATACCTGTCGGCGCGTAAACCAATGCGCTGGTGGCCAGCCCTCCGTCGCCCAGGGCCGTTGTGTTTTGGCTTCCCGCGTAGATCGTGATCGTGCCGGAGGTCAGGTCGATCTTCCGCACAAGCCCGTTGATCGTGTCGGAGACGTACAGGTTTCCGGAGCTGTCGAAGGCCAGTGAATAGGGCGCATTCAGTTGCGCATCCACCGCCGGACCACCGTCGCCGCTATATCCCGCCACGCCGGTACCCGCAATCGTGCTGATATTCCCCGTCGCAGCATTGATCTTCCGGATTCGGTTGTTTCCGGTGTCGGCGATATAAATATTCCCCGCACTGCCGACCGCTGTCCCGCTCGGAGAGTTCAACACCGATTGCGCCGCCGGACCTCCATCGCCGGCATAGCCCCAGAAATCCGTTCCCGCAATCGTGTACACATACGATGCCGATCCGGTCCCGATGTAATACATTGCGATCACATAATCGCTGTCGGTATACCCGGATGCGTGCGCCATCACCACCAGCGGTCCCGTTTTCGTTATGGCGACCGGCCCCGTGTATACCGAGGAACTCGTCGTCGGCGTGCTGCCGTCCGTCGTGTAATACACCGTCGCCCCGGCCGTAGCCTCCGTGATCTGCACGCTTTGCGCGGTAGCATAGTACCCCGCCGCCACTGACAACTGCGGCGTCGCTACCTGCGGCATCGCAGCGTTTGCAGCCGCCCGCCGAGGCCCGATCGACATCGTCACCACGGGTACATTCGCAGCGCTCTTGCCCGTCCGCTGCGCCTGCGAGCCCGCCGGAAACACGGAGACCGTCTGCGCGCTTGCGGCAAATGACCACCCCGCGCACACCAACACCAGCAGAAGCACAAGCTCGCGCTGGAGCAACACTGGAAGGAACATGGGTTGAAAAGGAAAACAAGACAAAGGACGGCGAATGGACTCGGTCGCTGAAGGCATCATCTCTCCCCGATACGCCAGAAACCCGCCTTCCGGAGCGTGCCGTACACCGGCCCGTGAACCCGGGGAGAGGCCCGAACTCGAAATACTCAATTCCTGCGACTGAAGACTGTCCCCGAAGAATCCCCTGAAGCCTAACACATTTCCGGTCCGCTGCCTTCAGAAACTCATAAAAAAACAACAGCCCACGAAACCGTTACGAAACAGACAGATATCCGGTAAGTATCCCCCGGCAGAGCCGGGGGCCTTACGGTGTGAGCCGCTCAAAGCGGCTTGAGCGGGGTCGCTGACGCGGCCCCGATTAGGTTGGGCCACCTTAACGGTGGCTGGTCACTTCCATAGG
>Ga0335069_10015561_pt1 | contig 10633 bp, 5 predicted proteins | sample Lox_Sample_11_FD_206714 | JGI IMG/M metagenome (GOLD analysis project Ga0335069, IMG submission 206714) | Soil microbial communities from Loxahatchee National Wildlife Refuge, Florida, United States - Lox_Sample_1.1 | ecosystem: Environmental > Terrestrial > Soil > Wetlands | place: USA: Florida... | reverse complement strand
GACGAGCAGGACAGACTTGCCGTCGTCGCGGACGTACTTTCGCACCGTGACGCTAATCCCGCCAGGCCGCAGCGCCAGGAAACCTGCACTGACGTGCTTGACCGTTATCACCGTCAACCAGCCCAGGCCAGCCGTGCCCGCCAGCAGAGCGCACAGGTTCACGGCCAGGAACCCTGTGAGATTGCGCCAACTAAACGACCGTGGTCCGAGCCGGGCTTCCGGCACCAGCGGCCAGCGCAGCCGGAAGGCGCCTTGCAGGCCCCGAAGGAGGCCCAGGCCAAGGGCAAGCTGGCAGGCGGAAAAGAGCAGGTCCGCCCGGTACTGCCAGCCAGGGCGGATGATCGCAACCAATACCGACAGGCACACATCGGTCGCTACAAACAGAGCCAGCGGCAGGAAGAACCTTTTCGGGATCATGGGAGTCAGCCCCATGAGGAGGTAAACCAGAAGCGCCAACAGAAGGCTGAGCGCTGAGATCAACGCGCCTGGAGCCATGAATAGCCGGATGCCGAACAGCAGGACCAGCGAGTCAGCCACCAGGGAGAAGACGGCATCCGCCAAAAACAGCGCCAGGCAGAAGCTCGACAGGCCCGCTACGAACCGCCGCAGGAACGCGGCGCGCTGCCCCGCCCCGCGTGACAGCACTGGTGGAACACCCGCCGGGGTCTCGGGCGTCGCGCCGAGGGGAGGAGGGCGGCCCTCCGGCGGGGGCATCGAGCCGCCGACCGGTGTGTCGTTGCCGGGCTGAGGCTGTGGTTCGGTTGGCATGCGTTATGGGGCCGAAGCCTGCGCCCCCCCGATTCCCGGCAGCCAGCGGCCTTGCCCGTTAGCTTTTCGGCCGCGCCGGCAGCTCGAAGGTTGTTCCCTCCCGCGCGGCCTCGATCACGATCGGACTCTTTCTCGCGGCCGCCAGCTCGCGCGCCTGCGCCTCCATTTGGCTCACTTTGAGGTCGCTGTGGTTGGGGTCGTGATGGAAAAGGAAGAGCCGCTTCACTTCGGCCTGCATCGCCAGCTCCACCACCTCGATGAAGCAGCCGTGTCCCCAGCCCACGTGCTGCTTGTATTCGTCGCAGTCATACTGCGAGTCCATGATCAGCACATCGGTGCCGCGCAGAAAGTCCACCATCTTCTGTTTCTCCTTGCGGGCGAAGGCTCCGGACTCGGCCGCGGGTTTACCGGAGTTGGCCGCGGGGGGCAACTCGTGGTGCGGCTCATTATCGGGAAAGAAGGCGATCGAGCCGCTGGAGGTATAGAGGCGGTAGCCTACGCAGACCCCGGGATGGTTGGCAAAGCAGGCCCCGACGCGCACGGGGCCGATGGCGAAGCTCATATCGGTGAGTTCCTCGATTTGCACGTTGGCCGGCACCTCGCGCAGGCCGATGGGGAAGAAGGGGCTCTCCATCTGGCCGGCCAGCACAGCCTCCAGCCCGTGCCGCGCGCCTTCGTAGCCCAGGATGTGCAGATGGTTCTGCGGCTTGTAGAAGGGCACGAAGAAAGGCAAGCCCTGGATATGGTCCCAATGCGTGTGGGTGAGCAGCAGCGTCAACTCCAGCGGCTGGGAGTTGAACTCCGCGACCAGTTGCTGCCCCAGCAGGCGCAGGCCCGTGCCGGCGTCGAGAATAATGATCTGGCCGTCCGCGCGGACCTCGACGCACGTCGTGTTGCCGCCGTACTGCACCGTGCTCGGCCCCGGCGTCGGGATCGAGCCGCGCACGCCCCAAAACTTCAGTCGCGTGGGTGTCTGCGAAACCGGCGCCGCCGCCGCTTGCCGCCCGTTCGTCGGCCGGGTTCCAGCGGCGATCCGGGAGAGCAGCAGCAGGAATCTTTCCGGCTCGATGGGTTTGGTAATATACTCGTCCGCTCCGGCATTAAAGGCCGCCTGGCGGTCGCTCTCGAACTGACGGCCGGAGGTGATGACCAGCTTGGTGTCCCGCAGGGACTCGTCATTGCGCAACGCGCGGCACACCTGGAAGCCGTTGGCCCCGGGCATCATCAAATCGCATAAGACGACTGCCGGCTTGTTCCGCCTGGCCAGGTCGGCGCCCGCATTCCCTTCTTCGGCTTCCAGGACCAGCCAGCCTTCGGGCTGCAACAGCTCGCGCAGGAACCTGCGGTAGTCGGGGTCATCATCAATGATTAACACCATCTTCATGAGCGTTGCGTACTGTGGCGGCTACATTAGCTCAGCCGCAGCGGGTATTAAAGGCAAAAAGAAAGGCTTGAAGCCCCGGTGCGCCCGCCTACTTTGCTCGGCGACAATCGCTTGCTCATGCAGCCGAACCCGGTTTCCGCGCCCAGCGCCCGCGCCGTCCTGGCCGACGGCCTCTCCAACCGCGAGTTCCTGGAGCGCTACGCCGGGGCGGGGCGCATCGGGCTGTCCGGCGGCACGACGCTTATTGACCGGGCCATCTGCCGCGCCGAACGGCACCTGGACGGCGAGGGCCTGTGGAGCACGTGGTCGCATGCCTTTCTCTTCCAGGGCCAGCGCCTCGATGGGCATCACTGGGTGATCGAGTCTGACCTCCAGATCCACCGCAAGCACATCCAGTTCGGCATGCAGGAGAACCGCGTCTCGAAGTACTACGACGAGGCTCTATACGCCAACCTGGCCGTGCTGGACCTGGGCCTGACAGAGACCCAGGTGTTGGCGATCGTGCGGGAAGGCCTGGAGTTGGTGGCGGGGCACGCGCGCTACTCGCTGCGCGAGCTGTTCGGCACGCTCATGGCCCTGCACCGCCCGGAGTTGCGCAGCCAGCGCAACCGGCTGGCCCGCGAACGCTCCCTTTACTGCTCAGCTCTCCTGCAACATCTTTTCCGCTCCGCCGGGCTCGACCTTGCGCCCGGCGTGGGCCTCAAGAACACAACGCCCGAAGACATCGCGCGCACCCCGATCCCGCACACCGCTTACCTGCTCGTTCGCCAGGCACCCGCCAGCAAGCTCAAGGAGCTGCAAAACAGGCTGCGCCGCAAGGTCAGCCGCGCGCGAAGTCAATAAAGCCTTTGGCTACGTCCACGCCGACCAGCCGCACCTTAACCCTGTCGCCGACGTCAATCCCCTGCAGCCCGCGCACGATCCGGCCTTCGGCAGGGAAGTTCAACAGCCGGACGTAAGTGCCTTTCGGCGCCGCACCGGTGATGATGCCATCGAAGACTTCGCCCACGCGGCGACTCAGCAGCGAGGCGGCGGCGACTTTTCGCATGAGGCGCTCGACCTTCCGCGCGGCGTCCTCACGTTCCGTGCAATGGGCGGCGATTTGGCTCAGATCGGCGGCGCTATAGGGCCCCGGCGTCCCGGCGCTCGCCCCCTGGAGCAGACGCTGAGTCACCAGGTCCGCATAGCGGCGATTGGGCGCGGTGGAGTGCGTGTAATCCGATACCGCCAGTCCGAAGTGCCCCTCATCCTCCGCGCCCTGACCGCTGGCGACGTATTCACCCGGGCCAAGGAGCTTCACGATGGAAAGCGAGAGGTCCGGAAAGTGGGCGGGGTCGGCGGTCTTGCGCTGGTCCAGGAAGTCGGACAGCGCGCGGGGATCGGGCGTGTCCGGAAGCCGGGTCCCCAACTGGGCGGCGATGGCCTGGATGCGGTCCCAGCGCCGGGGTGTGCGCACCACGCGGCGGATGGACAGGGCGCCTTTCGCCTTAAGGAACTGGGCCATGGCGACATTCGCCGCCACCATGAAGCTTTCAATGATGTCCTCGGCGACCGTGTGTACCGTGAGGCGAAGGTCCGTGACTTGCCCAGCCTGCAAGACAGGCGTGGCCTCCCGTGACCCGAAGGTGAGGGCGCCGTGTTGCTTGCGCAGGCCGCGCAGCCTCTGGGACGTCTCAAACTGGAGCCGAAGCTGCGCCTCCATTCCCGGCACGGCAGCGACGGCTGGCGGCACCGGGCCGCGGCCCTCGAGCCACGCCCCGGTCGAGCTGTAAGCCAGCTTTGCCCAGTTCCTCAGCAGCGCCGGATAGACCTCACAGCCGTCCACCTCGCCCGAGTCCTGGAGGTGCAACTCGATCACGACGGACTGGCGGTCCTGCTCGTCCAGCAGCGAGGTCAGGTCGGTCGAGAGATCGAGCGGCAGCATCGGGAAGGTCGCCACGCCGGTATAGACGGAGGTGGTTTCCCGGGCGGCCTGCCGGTCCGTGGCCGACCCGCCGGGCACGGAGCCGTTCACATCGGCAATGCCTACCAGCAGCCGAATCCCGCCCGCGGCCGCCGCCTCCACGTATTCCACCTGGTCCAGGTCACGCGAGGAGTCGTTGTCAATGGACGACCAGAGCAACTGCCTCAGGTCTCGCGCCTTGCCATCACTTGCCTGGGCTTGATTCTGGCGCAGGCGCGCGACCTCCTGCAGAACCTCCGGCGGGAAGTCCGGCTGGAAACCCGCGTCCAGCATCACCTGGTGCGCTCGCGCCTTGAGGTCAATCGGGGTGCTCGGCATGGGGCCATTCTGTGTCCAGGCCAATGCCGCTGGCAACCGGAAAGCTGCTCGGATAGCTTCCTTCTACATGCAGCGCGAGCCGGTGGCACCGCAGCCTGTGTACGTGTTCAGCGTGGCGTGGGCCATTGCTGAGCCCGGTAAAGTGGCCGATTAAGCGCACGATGAAGGCCACTTCATCGTGCACTTAATCGGCCACTTTATCGGCGTTAAGGAGTGTCAGGGCTACCCGGATACCGGCCTGCCTCCGGTGTCCTGTTTTGGGACGCAATGGGGCACGCGGACCCGCCCCCGGCCAGCGCGCCGCCCGTCTCCCCGGCGGTTCCCCGGTGTTTCCCGCGTGCGTCTCCCATGTGGATCCGATCAACATGGGAGACACACGCGGGAAACACCGGGACCCCTCGCGAGCCGTAAGCGATGGGCACGGCAGGTGACGAAAGTTCGTCACGTATGAAGACCGCCCCCGCCGGGGCCTGGCGTTGAACATCCAGCCGAGGCGGCAGTCAAATCCTCGACTCTATCATCGAGGCGCGGCACCTTCCGGCAGGCGGTCAGGGCCGAAAGTCTTCTTGCGCCGTCCATTGGAATTCTAATACTGCAAACTGTGAACAACACTGTAACTGCTTCGCCGGGCCTCCCTAAGAGGCGTTCCTGGCTCCGTGTGCTCGTCTGGGCGCTCGGAACTCTCATCGTCCTGCTGGTCATCCTGTATTTCGTGGCAACGAGCTCTGGCTTCTTCAAAGGCGTCATTCTCCCGAAGGTCAGCAAGGCGCTCAACGCCCAGGTCAGCGTATCTTCCGCCTCAATCAGCCCCTTCAGCCAGGTCGTCCTGCATGACCTGAAGGTGCAGACCACGGGCACCGAACCCCTGCTCAGCGCCAATGAGGTGCGGGCCCGTTACAGCCTTTGGGCCATCCTCCACGGGAACATCCACGTGGACGAGGTCACCTTGGCTTCGCCCACCATCATCCTGGTGCAAAACCCGGACGGCTCGAGCAACCTGGACCCGATCACCAAGGCGCAGCAGGGAAAGCCTCAGGCGCCTCCCTCCCAGCCGTCAAAGCCGACGCAGCTCGACCTCAAGAAGCTGCAAATCACGGATGCCACCATCCGGCAGGTGAAACTCTACAAAGACGGCAAGCAGGACGTGACGGAGATTTCCCACGCCAACCTCACTGTGGATAACGTCCAGAACGGCCAGAGCGGGAAGTTGGCCCTTGACGCCGGCCTGCAAGTCCAGAACACCGGCGGGGGCACCGGGCCGGCCGCCGCCATGCAGGCCCGCCTCACGGGCAATTTCGGCTTCGCCCTCACTGCCGACCTGAAGCTGGCGTCCGTCACCGGCAATGTCCACCTGGACGTGAGCCATGCTGAGGGCGCCTATGCCGACCTGAACGCGAGCGCCGCCGAGCTGCAGTGCGACGTCAGCCCCACCGAGATCAAGCAGCTCGCCATGAGCTTCCAACGAAGCGGCGCCAAGCTGGGCGAACTGCGGGTCAGCGGCCCCTTTGATATGAACAAAACCGAGGGCCGCCTCGCCGTCGCGCTTACCTCCGTGGACAAGAACCTGCTGAACCTGGCGGGCGCCAAAAACGGCCTGGATTTCGGCACGACGGTGCTGAACTCGACCAACGAGGTCCAGATTGCCAAGGGCGCATCGGTCGTCACCGCCGCCGGCGAGTTGACCGTCAACAAGTTCGAAGTCACGCGCGCCGGCGAGACCACGCCGCCCCTCGATCTGCAGACGCGCTACAACGTCACCCTCGACCTCGCGCAGAGCAACGCCGTGCTGCGCGAGTTGACCCTGACGGCCACGCAGCGCGGGCAGCAGGAACTGAAGGCCGAGCTGACCAGCCCGATGCAGGTCGCCTGGGGCAACACCGCCAACGCCATTGGCGACTCGACGCTGCAAATGACCGTGGCGGACCTGAGCCTCAAGGACTGGAAGCCCTTCCTGGGCAGCCTCGCGCCCGAGGGCACCGTCAATGCCCAGCTCAAGCTGCTCTCGCAGCAAGGCGGCCAGCAGCTCACCTTCGACGTGAACTCGCAGATCGAGAACCTCAGTGCCGCCTTCGGGACCAACCACCTCTCCCAGGCCACTGTCGGCTTGCAGGTCAGCGGCAAAGCCGCCGCCCTGAAGCAGTTCCAGTTGAAGCAGTTCGAGCTGAAGTTCGCTCATCAGAGCCAGCCGGTCCTGAGCGTCTCCGGCTCGGGGACCTACGACGCCGGCACCACCAACGCCGACCTGGACGTCAGCGCCCAGGTGGCTCTGGCCCCGCTTCTGCGCCTCATGCCGCAGCCGGATGCGGACGTCTCCGCCGGCACGCTCGACTTCAAGGGCCATGTCAACCAGAAGCAGGCGACCCAGTCCGCCGCCGGCAACCTGGCGCTGGCCGGCTTCACCGGACGTTTCGGCAAGAACGAGTTCAAGGACTTTGGCGCCACGATGGACCTCGACGCCAGGATGAACCCGCAGCAGGTCCAGTTGCGCAAGCTCGCGGGCAAACTGACCGAAGGCTCGAACGCCGGCGGCTCATTCGATGCCTCCGGCACCTACACCCTCTCCACCAAGGCGGCCCAATTCGCCGCCAAGCTCAGCGATTTCAACCAATACGGCCTGCGGACGTTCCTGCAGCCGATGCTCGGCGACAAGCAGCTCGTCTCAGTATCCCTGAACGCCAACGCCTCCGCGCAATACGATCCCCAGGCGGCCTCCAGCGTCAAAGCCGACTTGCAGTTGGCCAACCTGGTCGTGCGCGACCCCAAGAACTCCTTCCCCGCGACGCCGCTCGAGGCCCGGCTGCAGGCTGACGCTTCGCTGAGCAAAAACGTGGCCGACCTGCGGCAAGTGCAGCTCACGCTCACACCCACCGACCGCGCGAAAAACACCCTGCTCGTCACCGGGCGCGTGGATATGTCCGACACCAACGCCGTCCAGGGCCAGTTGAAGCTGACGTCCGACGCCCTGGACGTGACCCGCTACTACGACTTGTTCGGCGGCGAGAAGAAAGCGGCGCCGGGCGCCAGCACGCCCGCCCAACCGGCGTCCACCGCGCCCCAGACGGAGCCGGAGCCCGCCAAACTGCCCGTCCGCAATTTCACCGCCGACGCCAACATCGGGCACATCTACCTGCGCGAACTCGACATCGCCGATTTCCAGACTACGGCCAAAGTGGATGGCGGGCACGTGGCGCTTAATCCGTTCAAGCTCAGCCTCAACGGCGCGCCAGCCAATATGACCGTTGATCTCGACCTGGGCGTGCCCGGCTACAAGTACGACGTCGCCGTCAACGCCCAGAAACTGCCGCTGCCTCCCATCATTGACTCGTTCCAGCCCGCCCAAAAAGGCAAGATCGGCGGCACTCTCACGGCGCAGGCACACGTCAGCGGCGCGGGCGTGACCGACGCCAACCTCGAAAAGAACCTCGCGGGCCAATTCGACGTCAACGCCACGAACCTGAACCTGCACGTCGTGAACATCCAAAGCCCGACGCTCAAGACGCTGGTCAACGTAGTGTCGCTCGTGCCGGACCTGCTGCGCAACCCGTTGAGCACGGGCGGCCAGCTTCTGGGCGGCTTGCTCGGGAAGGCTGGCAGCACAGGCGGGCTCGCGGACGAAATGCAGCGGGCCCCGATTGAGACGATCGCCGTGAACGGCAGCATAAGCTCGGGCAAAGTGAATCTGACCAAGGCGGTGGTCCAGAGCGACGCCTTCAAGGCCACCGCCCAGGGCACCTTGACTCTCGCCACGCCCATGTCGAATTCGATTGTGCAAGTCCCGGTGACGGTGGCCCTGAGCCGGCCCCTTGCCGAGCGTATGAACATCCTTCCTGCCAACACGCCCACGAACGCCGCCTACGCCGATCTGCCGCAGTTCCTCACCATGAACGGCACCTTTGGCGAGCCCAAAGCCGACATCAACAAGCGCGCCCTCGCGGGCGTAGTGCTCCAGGGTGTGGGGGGCAACATCGGGGGGCAAGGAGGCATCCTGCAAGGAGTCGGAGGACTCCTGGGCGGCCAGCAAAACCGCAGCGCCAACACGGGCAGCGCCGGCGGAAGCAACGCCGCGCCCAGCCAGCAGGGCGGCCTGCTGCAAGGCCTGGGCGGCCTCTTGCGCGACGGCTCGCAGCGGCAGAACTCCGCGAGCAACGCCCCGGCCACAAACCAGGGCCCTGTCGGCGGCTTGCTGGATGGCCTCCTTGGGCCCAAGAAGAAGCAGTAGGGCGCTGCGCCGAAGTCCGAAATCCGACATCCGACGTCCGAAACAAATTCAAACGCTGCAGTCCCAAATGCTCAAAACGCATTGCGCCCCTGGGCGCTATCTGTCCACGCTGGGCAAAACACAACAGCGCGGAATGCACCGCGCCGGCCATCCCTGGCGAGTCGCCTCATGAAATCCACCTCCGCCGCAGGCCGACGCGTCGTACGGCACGCTCAATGCTAAGCCCGGGTTGCCCGGGTGCCCATGATTGAACGTATCGGCACGGAGACTGTTTTTATTGATACCTATGATTAAGACTTCGCGAAGACCGAAGAATGCCGCCCCAAAGATGGAAGCGGCGAGAATTGAACCGGCAAAGGTCCAGACGCCAAAGCAGCTTGAATCGGCAAAGGCCCAGGCGCCCAAGCCCGCCCAGCCCAAAACGAGCCGCATCTCGCTCGAGTTGCTTAAGCCGGAAGCCAAGACGGTTTACGTCGCCGGCTCCTTCAACGAATGGAAGCCCGAGAAAGCACCCTTGTCGCCTTTGGGGAACGGCCGCTGGGCCGGCGACCTCTCGATCAAGCCCGGCCGGCATGAATACCTCTTTGTGGTGGACGGCCAATGGCTGCCCGATCCAAACGCCAAAGAGAGCGTGCAGAATCCTTACGGGGGCAAAAACTCGGTGCTCGTAGTCTCCGAGTAGCGGGTACCCTCCAGACGGTGAGCGCCCGCCCTTGGGCGCAGCGTTGCCCCAATCTGCAGCGGTAGACGAATTCCCACGGCCCACCCAGCCTCCGGTGCTGCTGCACCCGAGGCTGGGTGCTCTCCGCCCCTGCACGCCTTCATGCGCCGGCAACGCCGTATTGCCTAATTTCAGGACAATCCGGCCTTACCTGCGCCGTTTCTGCCGGCCACCGCTCCCCCGATTGCTCCGGTGCATCGCCGTTACCTCGCCATAACCCCGCTATGCACACCGTTACCTCTCCATAGCACCTCTTATCGCCGCAATGAGGAAGAGGCTGGCCCGATGCGAGCCCGATTTCCCAATAACGCCTGTCGTTACGCCGCCAGGGCCGCTCCGTGCTCCGGGGCCTTTGCCAGCGGCGGCGCTGTGCCCGATCCGGAGCCGGCGTTGATGGCCTGGGCCAGCCCGGCGAGCGTCGGATGCTCGAACACGGTCTTGAGTGTGAGGTCGGGGCCGAACCGCTGCCGGATTCGGACGATAAGCTGCATGGCGAGGAGCGAGTGCCCGCCTGCCTCGAAGAAGTTCTCCCGCCGGCCAATGCGCTGCGATCCCAGCAGCTCGGACCATATCCCGGCCAGGGCTTCCTCGGTGCCCGGCGCGGGTGGCTCGAAAAGGTCGGTGGCTTCGCCCGCGTGAGGGAGCAAGGCTTTCAAGGCCTCGCGGTCTATCTTGGCATTGGGCGTGAGGGGGAGAGCGGCTACAAACACCGCGCGGGCCGGCAGCATGTGTTCGGGCAATCGCTCAAGCAAGTGCTGGCGCAACTGGGGCCACGTCGGGCCGCCGCCGTCGCGCGGGACGATGCACGCCACGAGGCGCTTGTCGCCGTTTGCGCCTTCCTCCGGGACCACCACCGCCTGCCGCACCGCCGCATGCTCGCCGAGCGCGGCCTCGATCTCTCCCAGTTCCACGCGGTGCCCGCGGATCTTCACCTGGTGATCCATGCGGCCCAGGAGTTCGATGTTGCCATCAGGAAGATAGCGGGCAAGGTCGCCGGTCCGGTAGAGCCGCCGGCCCTCGGTGCTGAAGGGGTCAGGGATAAACCGTTCCGCCGTAAGCTCTGGCCGCCCAAGATAGCCGCGCGCCACACCCGCCCCGCCTATCAGCAGCTCGCCGGCAACACCCATCGGCACCGGCAGGAGGTTGCCGTCCAGGATATACATCCGGGTATTGGCAATCGGGCGCCCGACCAGGACACGCTCCGGCTCGGGAGGGACTTGATAGGTGCTGGACCAGATGGTGGTCTCGGTCGGCCCATAC
>Ga0335069_10015559_pt1 | contig 10634 bp, 24 predicted proteins | sample Lox_Sample_11_FD_206714 | JGI IMG/M metagenome (GOLD analysis project Ga0335069, IMG submission 206714) | Soil microbial communities from Loxahatchee National Wildlife Refuge, Florida, United States - Lox_Sample_1.1 | ecosystem: Environmental > Terrestrial > Soil > Wetlands | place: USA... | reverse complement strand
GGCTTTGTCCAACCGTCGAGGCGCCGGCGGCAGCCGCCGCACCCGTCGAGCGCCGGCAGTTTCTCGATCGGCCCCTCGGCGACGATCGCGAGCGTGATCCGGCGCAGCCCGCAAAGCGTCATCCCCGGGTCGAGGTCGTTGACGACGTGCCAGGTATAGCCGCGCTTTGTGCTGACCCGTAGCCCGGTCACGACGCCGCCCGCTTGCCCGGCATCGCCCGTAGCCGCCGCTGCCACTCCGCCCACATTCGCCGGCGAATCTCGCGCACCGTCTCCCGGTCGAGCCCGCGCGAGGATGGCGCCGGCTCGCCGAGCGAAAGCTCCTCCGCGTAGGCGAGCGCGTAGAGCCGGTGACGCTCGTCGAGCCCGCGCAGAAACCCTCGCACGTCCTGGTAGTTGTCGAGCTCGTCACCCATCGCCCCGATCCTTTCGTGGTTGCCGTTCATTCTGCACCCGCTCGAGAAACCGCAGCCGCTCAAGCTCCCGCTCCCGCCGCTCGACCTCGGGCTCGAGCCCGGCCAGGCTGCGCCGGCGCCGGAGCTCGGCGAGTTCGACCTCGAGGGCGACGATCGCCCGCCGGCGCTCCGCCCCCGTCACGACGTCCACCAGGGATCGTCGGCGAGCTCCGGCAGCGGCAGCCACGGGTCCGCCTCGAGCGCAACCCACCGCTCGAGCACCGGCTCGACACAATGCAAACAGAGCGGCTCCCCGTCGAGCTCGCCGTCGGCGAGCCGCCACCGGCACGCCGTGCAGAGCCGGTCGGCGTTCATAAGCTCCCCCACCGTCGTCGCCGGCGGCTCCGCCGGATAGTCGACCGTCGGCTCGACCTCCGGCGCCGGCTCGTCGACGAGCACCAGGACGAACGGGGCGGCGTTGTCCGGCTGCGCTTTCACGCTCGCCCCTCGTCGCGGCGGGCGCAAAACTCATCCGAACCGTCGATCACGTGCCCACAATCAAGCGGCCCCCGCTTGAACCGGGAGCGGCGCGTGCACGACCGCGCGAACGCGAACCGGTCGCCGGCATGGTAGGCGCGGAGCTCCTCGAGCTCCCACTCCTCGAGCCCCGTCACGCCGGCGCCCCCACGGCCGTCGGCGCCCGCCCGAACTCGAACACCGGCCGATAGCCCTGCTCCCGCCAGAGCCCCTCGAACACCCGGGGCGCCTGCTCCGCCGGCATCCCCGCGAACACGTGGAACGGCTCGAGCTCGTGCGGCCGACGCGGCCAGTAGCGCAGCACCTGGGGGTCGAGCAGGTCGAGCCGGCGGGCGCGACCCTTACGCCGCCAATCCCCCAACGGGAGCTCCGCCCGGTCGGCGTCGATCCAAACCCCGTCGGTGTGCGCCGACACGAGCCCGCCGCCGGCCCGGTAGATCGCCGCCCCCAACCTCGCGCGAATCCTCCCCGACACTGTTTCGGCTAGATCGTGCGCCGCCGGTATCCCGCCGTGCGTGACGACGGGGCGCTGCTCGAGGCGTCCGCGCCGGCGCCCCCGGATCGTCCGGACACCGCCGGTCGAGTCCATGCAGAACCGACCCCACAACGCGTTCCCCGTCGTCTTCGCCAACGCGCCGGCGACACCCCGCATCGACCGCCCCTGCTCGACCGCCTCCCACCAGGGGAGGAACGGCTGCCCGGCGGAGAAGTGGACCCAGAGCTCGAGCACCCGCTCGACACGGCAGCCGAGCGCCTGCGCGAGCTCGAGCTCCTGCCAGCACCATACCCCCTGCATCCTGCCCCCGACCGGATACTCCGCCCCGAGAAACGCCGCCGCCATCCCGGTAATGCGTTTGCGGGGGCGCCGCGGTAACGGCCCATAGGGAAGCCCGGGCACGAGGACACGGGCACGGGCGAACACCGGTCGGCCGGCAGCCGACCAGAACTCGCCGTCACGCTGCCGACGTGGGAGCTCGTCGGAGCTCGACCAGAAACCCCCGTAGTGCAGGTGCCCGAGCTCGTGCGCGTAGGCGGCCGGCATATCCCACTGTTCAAGCTCCCCCTCGAACGAGCCGCGCCCCGACGGCCCGAGCTCCTGCCGGCCCCCCAACGTCCACGGGATCGGCGGCAGACACCGTTTCGGTTGCGTCGTCCAGAGCCGCTCCTCCAGGGTGGCGCGAAGCAGCGACCATGCCGCCGAGCCGGTGGTGCCGGTCGGGGAGGCGCCGTAGCCGGCCAACCAGTCGCGCCACCCCGCCAACGCCCGTAGCGTGTCGGCGGGCTCCTCCGGTAGCGGCAATTTCAGCACCGACACGTCGGAGCTCCGGTTTTTCCACCCGTCCCGGTCGAGCCGGGCGTGCCGCCAACGTATCTCCTCGTTATTCCAGCAGAGCGCCTCACCGACCCCACGGGCGACGAGCTCGTGCACCGTGTCATAGCTCCCCCACACCCGCACGTCCGGCACGAGCTCGTCCGGCTCCCACTGACGCCCGAGCTCGTCGACGATCCGAAACCCCGCCGGCCGCTCGTCCGCCTGGAGGAGCGCCACGACGGGCGGCACGGGGTTGCGACGGTACGGGTCGACGATCATGCCGCCGCCGCCCTCCGGCGCCGGTAGGCGGCCGCAGAACGGCTCCGCTCATACGCCGCCCACCGCTCATCGACACGCCGGCGGGTGCGGTTGCGGTGGCGCACCCAACACGTTTTGCAGCCGTCGGTGCACGCGTCCATTTCGGCGCCGCACTCCTTGCAACGGTACGGGTCGCCGGGGCGCCAGTGGACGAGCTCGCGCACCCTGGCGTCGACGAGCCGGCGCAGCGCCTCCCGGTCCGCCCGTGTCACTCCTCCGGCTCCTCGTCGTCGTCGGGGCGGTCGGCCACCCGCACCAGGCGCCGCAGGTCGAGCGACGGCGCCGGCGAGAACATCGCCCCTTTGGCGGCCATACGCTCGAGCAGCCCCGCGATCCGCTCATAGGAGGCGCGGCGAATCGTGAACCGCTGCTCGGTCCCGTTCTCTTTCACGACGAGCACACGGATGCGCTCATAGTTGCCGGTGCGGCCGTTGCGGGTGATCGACGGGAGCCCGTCCGGCAAAATGATGACGTCGCCGGGGCGGAGCGAGCGCACCAGGTCCTCGGCGCCGCGGTGTCCGCGAGCGGCGGCACGTTCGGCGCTGCCGGCCGGCGGCGGCGGCGTCCCCGGGGGGATGCGCCCGGAGCCGTGCAGCCGGTAGTCGTAATACGACCGGTAGCCGAGCTCGCGGGCGCGAGCGTTGTCGCGGGCGGTGCGCTCTGAGCGCGGGGCGGCCACCGGTTTACACCGGCACCCGACGGGTTACTATCAGGGCGGGACGCGGCATCGTCCTAGAACGAGGAGCCGGCCGGGCGGCGGGAGACGGGGCGCCGCCCGGCCGGTGTTCTCGATCGGTGCTAGGCGACGTCCGCCGACGCGGCAGCCTCCGCGAGCGCCGCCTCCCGGCGAGCCCGCGCGACCTCCTCCGGCGTCTTCAACCAGTACACCATCCGCTTTTGCTTTGTCTCCGTGCCGGCGAGCTCGCGGATCACCGGCAGCCGCCCCCGCTTCGCCAGGTTGGCAAGCTGCGCCATCACCTGCGCCGACCCGATCGTGAGAACGTGCGGGGAGCCGTCGTCGAGCCGGAGAGCCCGCACGACCAGAAACACCGGCTGCCCCTCCTCGAACGTCGACGGCCGCCACACAAACGAGTGAATCTCGAACGGCACCCCGAGATACCCCGGCGACGGCGGCTTGGTCGGGGAGCCCTTCGACGGCCCCCAACTTTCCGCTTCGAGCCGCTCGAGCTCCTCGTCCGACTCCGCCGCCAACAGGGCGGCGACGATCTCCCGGGAAACCTCCTCCGGGTCCTGCTCGACCTCCATCGGCGCGATGCCGGAGAGGAGCGCCTCCTCGAGCTCGTTGATAGCAACCAGGTCGGTCGACCGCTTGACGGTCACGAGCTCGGCGTTACCACTTTCCCTTGCCATTTGTGCTAATCCTTTCGCTAGTGGGACATACTGACGGCCCCGGCGAGCCCCCTGCGAAGGGGGCTCGTTTTTTGGGGCGAGGGATCGCAACGTTACGCCGCTCCTCTCTCCCGCGCAACTCTCCACGGATGGTCGAGACTTTGCCGCGCCAACCACCGCTCGTGGATCGCGGCGAGCTTCGCCCGGTCGAGCTCGAGCTCGGCGGGCGTCGGCCGCAACCGGCGCCGCTCCCGCTCTTTCGCCTGCTCATTCACCTGCCGGGCATGATCGGATTTCGACTCGCGCACACACGCCGTGCACGTCTTGTAGGGATTCCAGGAGCGGTGCAGCCGGCCACACTGGCAGCGCACAAACGGCGGCTTACCGGCCGGCACCGTTCGCCCCCGCGGTCGCCGTGAACGGGTCCCGGTTCGTGAGCTCCCGCCAGGCGAACGGTATCCGCCGTGTCACGTCGACGTCGAGCAGCACCCGCAGCCGCTCCGCGTAGTTACGGACGGTGCGGTGCGAAATCCCGAGCTCGTCGGCGAGCTCCTCCTGGGAGAGCCCGCGGGCGAGCCCCTCGACCACCTGGAGTTGCCGCAGCGTGAACGCCGGCGCCGCCGTGCCGGTCACGGCGTCCACCGGGGCGGGAACCCCTGAATGTATTCCTGCATGATCCGCAGCCACCGCGCGACCTCGGCGGCGAGCCCGCCGGGCGGGAAACAGACGAGACAGTGGAACGTCGGATGGAACATCGGGGGGAGCCTCCTAACTCAGTAGGGGATTGTGTCATCGCCGCCGGACGGCGGCAAGTAGCAGGGGGTGCCGACAACGTGGGCGCCGCAACGCGGACAGTAGCCCGGGTCGGGGCTCGAGCTCGAGCTCGCCGGCGCGGCGGGTTTCAACCAGCGCGAATTCCAGGCGGCGAACATCAGCGCGACGGTGCGCCCGAGCGAGCTCCACGAGCTCTTGGGGCGGCGCCGGCGGGTGTGCCGGGTCAGGTGCCGCACGGCGGCGTAGAGCACCCCTGCGGCGAGCAGGTAGTGCCAGAGCAGCCCCACGGCGAGCAGGGTGGCGCCGGCGACACCGGCGAGCAGGACAACGCGCGGCGCGACCATCACGCCGCCCCCGCCGGCTCCGACGGGGAGAGCCGGTCGACGAGCTCCTGCCGGCGGGCGACGAGCTCCGCCCGCATCGACGCGATGCCCTCGAGCGGGTCCGCCGGACCTGCGCCGGCGATCCGGCGCAGGTCGGAGTCGGAGAGCCCTGGCATGATCGGGAGCCCCTCGTGCAGACTCTCGAGCAGCCGGAACGCGGCGACCGGCGAGGCAACGTCCCGGTGCGAGCCGTCGGCGAGGTAGACACGGGTTTTCGAGCCGGGGTAGCGGTAGATGGTCGCAACGAACACGTCGAGCGCGACGTTGCTGCGGTCGCGCCGGTCGATAACCTTCCACCACTCGCCGCCGTCATTGTCCTGCCGGGTGTACGTCCAGGTCAGCATCGGATTCCTTTCGGTCGGGAAGCTCATACCCCCATTATATGCCTTTTTTGGCCCCTGTCAAGTACGGCCCGGCCGATTGTCGCGGTAGGCTCCGAACCATCAGGTGCCAAACCCCCCCGACGATGCAGGCGCCGGCCGGCGGCGCACCGACCACGAGCTCGAGCTCCCCGCCGACGTGCCGCTCACCCTGGCCCGCACACTCTGGCGCTTCGACGGCCGCCTGCGGGAGCTCGCCCGCGGCCTCGGTGAGCTCCGCGACCGGCTGCATGACGTCGAGACGATCCTCGAGTCGATGACGGAGGCGGAGAAGATCGCGCACGCCGTCACCGTGGCGCTCGAGCATGATCGCCGCGCCCGGTTCACGTTCACCCGCAAGGCGGTCGCCGTGCTCGCCGGCGCCGTGCTGCTCGTGCCGGCGGTGCACGAGCTCATCCTTTGGGCGTTCGGCTAACGCCGCGTCCAGGCGCCGTCAAATTGCACGATGGCCAACGCGTGCACGCCGGCGCCCATTTGTACGCCGAGCACCTGCTCGAAGCGCAGCCCGTGCGCCTCGAGCTCGTCGTCGAGCTCCCGGAAGGTTGGCTGCCCGATGAAGACGGGCGCCTGGTTGACTTCGAGCAGCACCACGTCGACGAGCTCGAGCACCTGTTGGGCGCCGGCGAGGACCTCGAGCTCGAACCCTTCCACGTCCACTTTCAGCAGGCAGCGGCCCTTCACCCACCCGATGTAATCGTCGAGGCGCCGCACCTGCACCGGGAGCTCCTCCCACTCGTCCCGGATACCGAACATTTCGCGGCGCACCGGACCGGACGGCAGCAGGGTCGACGCGGAGTGTTGGTTGAGGCAATGCCGGATGGTCGCGCGGCCGTTGTCGGCGCCGGCCGCGACCCGTTGCACCATCCAGCGGCCCTGCGCCCGCCGATCGTTCTCGCGGGCGAGCCGCGGCACCGGCTCGAATGATGTGATCGCCGCCGCCGGCCATGTCAACTTGCAGAGCTCGGCGAACTCGCCGACGTTGCCGCCGACGTCGAGCACCGAGTCGAACTCGCCGAGCTCGTCGACCATCATGGGCGCCGCTCGAAGTCGAATCCGGCGACGTCGGCCGGCTGCGGCTCGGCGGCGGCGAGCTCCTCCGCCTGCGCCCTGGCGAACTCCGCGAGCTCCTGCTCCGACATACGCAACCCCGTCCTGCCCGGCAGCCGCAGGTTCGACCGGTGCACGAGATGCGGCTCGCACGGTAGCGGCGGCCAGGCGATCATCGCTCCGTTGTCGATCGCGTGCAACCACCGCTCGATCCACACCCGCGACCGCTCCGCATAGTTCCCCCACCCGTCGCGCACACCGGCAACGTTCGTGACGATCGAGCTCGAATGGTCGATCGAGCGGAGCAGGTCGGCGCGAAACACCCGCGCCGTGATAATCCCCATTGAGCCGTCATGCTCGACCAAATGGAGCGGCCAGCGTGCCATTGGCGGATTGTCCGGTGTCGCGATCGAGGCGCCCCGCTCGCGATCATTCGCGACCAACCAGGCGAGCCGGTCGCGCAGGTAACGACCGTTGACGAGTACCTCGTCGGCGTCGACGACGACCACCCACGTCGGCCCCTCGGGGTAGTCGTGTTTGATCCGTTGCAGCGCATCGTTCCGTTTGCGCCCGTCGGTGCGCCAGCGGCCTCGGTGCACGACGACGCCGCCGGCGGGTGTCTCGTGGTTTCGTCGGGCGAGCTCGGAGGCGTGCTCTGCCTCGAGCTCCGGCTCCAATGGCGGACCGGCCGGCCCCTCGTAAATGTAGAGCCGGTCGAGCTCGACCTCGAGCAGCGAGTCGACGGCGCCGCGCACGAGCCGCCCCTCGCAGTACGACGACACGAATCCGACGACGTTCACGGCGTCGGCGGCTTCGGCGGCGAGAACATCGCGAGCAGCGGCTCGACCGCCGGCCGCACCTTCGCATAGATGACGAGCGCCCCGGCGACGAGACAGACAACGGATCCCAACGCGAGCAGCGCCGCGGCGAGCGCCAACCACGCGATCATGTTGCACCGATCGGCGGTAGCCCCGGCAGCCCGCCCGGCAGCGCAAACCCGGGCGGCGGCTCGCCGAAGTGTTGACGAAACGCGAGCATCAGCCGCGGCAGCAGGATCGCGTGCGACACGCCGGCGTCCTGCGCCGCCGTAAGCTCGCGGGCGAACTCGCCGACGAGCTCCTCGAGCCGGGCGACGCGCTCCTCCGGCGCGAGCTCGAGCTCGAGCTCCGGCTCCGGTGTCATAGGTGCGCCACCGAAAGGAACCGAACGCCGGGATGCCCGGATGCCGCCTGCTCCGCCGCCATATCGTGCAGCCGCGCCAGGTCGCCGCCGGCGTGCCCGTGCGAGTAGAGCAGCGGATTCCCGTTCACCGGGTCGGGGGTGTGCACCATTGCCTCGTGATGCCCGGTCGCCGGGTCCTCGAGTGTTGGATGCGGGTAGCCGCCGAAGACGACGCCGGCGGCGATGCCGGCCTGTCGCGCGTCGAAGTAGACGGGGCGGATCGTCGCAAGGTGGGAGCCGGTCCAGCCGGGCGCCGACCAATGCCATACGCCGCAGCAGCGGAGCACCCACGACCACGTTTCCGAACAGTCAAGCTGCGGGAGCTCGCCGTGGTCGAGCCCCTCGAGCGCCCTCAGCATTTCCGTTTCGCTGAGATGCCACGACCACCCATCGCGGTTATCGCGTTGGTCGCCGGGCGGGTAGCCGAACCGGCCGCGGAGCCGGTAGAGCTCGTCCATGATCGCCCGTGCGTGCAACCGCTGCGGACCGGTCACGACGCCGCCCCCTCCGGCGCCGCCGGCGCCGCCGTTGTCTTGCGCTCGCGGCGGCGTCGGGCGAGCTCCAGGTCGACCACCCGCTCGTTCAACGATCCGAGCTCGTCCGCCCGCCACCACTCGAGATAGAGCAGCGCCGCCACCGACACGAGCAGAAACGCGACCGCGACCGTCAACGCTTTACCGTGCTCCATCAGCGGAACTCCTCCGGGTGCTCGAGCCGGCGCACGTCGGCGTCGGTGAACTCCGGCCCGTTGTAGAGCCCCGGCCGGCCGCTCACGTTTTGAATCGTCCCGCCGTTCGGCGTGTTCGGTGACGATGGGAGGATGCCGGCCGCGTAGCCGATCAATGCGTTGAGTGTCTCGAGCGGGCGCGGCATCGGCGGCGGGTGCGTCGGCGGCGGGTGCGTGTTGCTGCCCGGCAGCACCTTGCGCCAATCGACGACGCGGGCGAGCTCCTCGTCCAACCAATACACGGCGGCGCTCACCGTTCGATCACCTTCGGTGCCGCCGGCGGCACGTCACCCGACGTATGCGTGAACGTCGCCGTCACGTTCGGGAGCCGCTCGAGAATCTGTCCGGTCAGATCGCGCAGCGTTTTCGCCTCCTCCTCGAACCGCTTGGTGCGAAACTCGACCTCCTCCTCGAACCGTTTGCGCTCCGCGTCGAGATTCTCCTCGCGGACGGCGAGCCGCGCCCCTTCGACGGCACGGGCGCGTTCCGCCTCCGCCTCCCCAAGCATGATCCTCCGCTCCGACTCGATTTGCGCCCGGTGCAGCCCGAGCTTATGCTCGACGTCGAGCTCGATCCGCGCCCGCTCCTGCTTCACGACGGCGAGCTCGTCCGCCACCTTCTGTTTCTCCAGGTGCAGCGCCTCGAGGCGCCGCTCGAGCTCTAACGTCGAACGCTCGCCGCGGAGCTCCGCCACCTGCACCGACAAACGCTCGAGCTCGGCGAGTACCTGCTTTTTCCTGTTACGTGCGAAGCTCATTCCCCGGCCCGTCCTTTCGTTAGTAAAGAAACACCCATCCGTTCGGCGTGCACTCCCACCAGTGCCCATCGAACGTTCCGGCGCGGAACCAAATCGCCTGGACGCATTGACTGTTCGGCGGCCCGCCGCCACCGGAGCAGGAGCCGGAGCCGCAGAGCACCTGCGGGCGCGGCGTCGATCCGCCGGCCGCACCGGCGACGCCGGCGACGACGAGCGCAACGATCATGCAGACAAACGCGAGCAGCGTTCTCACGTCAACCTCCCTGGTTAGAGCTCCGCCATGAGCTCAGGGTAGTAGCGGTCCTTGCATTCCGAGCAGACAACTTCGGCGTCACGTTCGGACACGGCGTCGATGCCGCCGGAGTAGAAATAGACGGGGTAGCCGCAGCCGGCGAAACACCGACGCACCATTTGCGGCTCGATCCCGTAGAGCTCCCGGTTTCGATTCACGCGGCGGTCGCCGGGGCGGTAGCCGACGACGATGCGGCCGATGCCGGAGGCGCTCACGTCGAGCTCTCCCGAACCCGGATCATCAGGTCACGGATGCACTGTCGGACGAGCGCCCCGACGCTCAATGCGCGTGCCTCCGCGGCGCCCTCGAGCCAGTGTTTCCACGAGCGGGGTACGTGCACGCGGAGCTCGACCATCGGGTCGGTGTCGCGGACTGAGGCTTTCCCGCGGCCAGTGTGCGGCGTTGGCATCGGCGGCACCCTACCACCCGTGTCGGACGCGGCGGTAGCGTCGCCGTCAAATGATTGCCATTCCCGTATTGCAGGTGACGGCCGGCGTGATCGTCGCGCTGTTTCTGCTCCAGGTCACGCGCCGACTGACGGCGCAGAGCTCGAACCCCATCGCCGTCGGCGTCAACGACGGACTCTCGTTCCTCGTCGCTTAGGAGAAACCGTCTATGCCCGGCCCGATGCTTTCGTTCCGCGCCTCGTCGCACGAGTACCTCGAGAAGTTCAACACGTCCCTGGCGCTCACGTCCGGCAACCAGCAGGACGCGTCGCCGGCGCAGAACTCCGTCCAGTCCTACGGCTTCCTGCGCCGCATCAGGATTCGCCTCCGCAATAACGTCGCCGGCTCCGGCGGCACGTTCAACGCCGACTACCCGGCAAAGCTGCTTTCGCAGGTGGCGCTCACCGACCCGAACGGCGCCGAAATCTACGGCGGCCCCACCTGGTCCGGGTACGAGGCGCTGCTCGCCGAAAAGTACGGCGCCTACAAAGCGGTCAACGATCCGGAGCTCTCACAGCTGTTCTCGGCGTCGACGACAACGCCGCTCTACGTGTGGACGATCCCGCTCGAGCTCTCCGAGTCGAGCGGCTACGGGGCGCTCCCGAACTTCGACGCGCAGAGCCCGTACAAGCTCAAGCTCACGCTCGACTCGAACGCAAACATTTGGTCGGCGGCGCCGACGACGACGCAGCCGCA
>Ga0335069_10015558_pt1 | contig 10634 bp, 10 predicted proteins | sample Lox_Sample_11_FD_206714 | JGI IMG/M metagenome (GOLD analysis project Ga0335069, IMG submission 206714) | Soil microbial communities from Loxahatchee National Wildlife Refuge, Florida, United States - Lox_Sample_1.1 | ecosystem: Environmental > Terrestrial > Soil > Wetlands | place: USA... | reverse complement strand
GAGCCGCCCAGGCCGGGGCCTCGCTGCAAAAACTCGATGAGGATCTTGCAAAGCTGGGGCAGCCCCCACAGCAGTGACAGTCTGCGACGTCACGGCCGGGGCGACGCGCTCCATCGCTGCGGCGAACCAAGGAGTGGAAAAGGAATGGACCGCCGGAGGTTTCTGAAGCTTCTGGCAGCGCCTTTGGCTAGCGGTCGCGTGCTGCCGGCGCTGGCCGACGCGTCACCGTCACCTCGTGCGACTCGGGTCCGGCCGGACGACCCGGAATGGCCGTCCGAACAGGAGTGGCGCCGGCTGGAATCGGAGGTTGGCGGGAACCTGATCCGACCGCGCTCTCCGCTTGAGGCCTGCCTCGGCGACAGTGGATCAGACTGTACGGCGCTCTTCAAGGAGCTCAAGAACCCGTATTTCCTCGGCGACGAGCCGGGGCTCACGCAGACCCTGGGCTGGGTTGGCGCGTGGACGTCGAGGCCGAGCGTCTATGCGGTTGCCGCGAGGACGACCGCAGACGTGGTCGCCGCCGTCAATTTCGCGCGGAAGCACAATCTGCGCCTGGTTGTGAAGGGCGGCGGGCACAGCTATCTCGGCCAGTCAAATGCGCCCGATTCCCTGCTCGTCTGGACGCGCCACATGAACGCAATCGCGGTGCTCGACGGTTTCGTCGGCGAAGGCTGCGCCGGCAAGGTCGAGCCGAAGCCCGCCGTGTCGGTCGGCGCGGGAGCGATCTGGGGGCACGTTTACGCCGCAGTCATGGCGGGAGCCGGACGCTATGCGCAGGGCGGCGGCTGCACGACAGTGGGCGTCGCGGGGTTCATCAGCGGCGGCGGCTTCGGCAGCCTGTCCAAGACTTACGGCCTTGGCGCGGCGAGCCTCCTCGAAGCGGAAGTCGTCGGCGCGGATGGCGAGGTCCGGATCGCCAACCCCTGTTCGAACCCTGACCTTTTCTGGGCGCTCAAAGGCGGAGGCGCGGGTTTCGGGGTGATCACGCGCCTGACGCTCGGGACGCACGAATTGCCCAGTTTCGTCGGGGGCGTGTTCGCGACGATCCGCGCCAAGTCGGACGGCGATTTCCGGCGGCTCGTCGCAAGAACGATGGATTTCTACCGGGAGGCGCTTTTCAACCCGCGGTGGGGCGAACAAATCCGCTTCCAGCCCGGCAACGTGCTCTCGATCCAGATGGTGTTCAATGGACTCGAGACGGGGGAGGCGAAGGCCGTCTGGCGGCCGTTCTTCGATTGGGCGGCTTCGTCGCCGGACGCCTTCGAGATCGTCTCCGCGCCTCAGATTCTCGCGCTGCCCGGTCGTCAATTCTGGGACCCGGCCGTCCTTCGACGGTTCCCGGGCCTCGTCCTTGCGGATGATCGCCCGGGGGCGCCGGAAGACAATATCTTCTGGGCAGGCAACCTGGGCGAGACAGGCGAGGTCCTCTATGCCTATCAATCCGTCTGGCTGCCGGGGGTGCTTCTTGCCGACGGCCAACGCGACCTTCTGGCCGATGCTCTGGTCGCGGCTTCCAGACATGCGGGGGTGTCGCTGCACTTCAACAAGGGGCTCGCAGGCGCGCGTCCGGAGGCGATCGCCGCAGCGAAGGCGACCGCGATGAATCCCGCGGTAACCGAGGCTTTCGCGCTCGCAATCAGCGCAGCGGGAGCGGAGCCCGCCTATCCCGGCGTGCCGGGCCATGAGCCGGACCAGACGCGGGCGGGGGAGCGGGCAGCGGCGGTGACGGCCGCGATGGGCGAGATCCGCAAACTCTCGCCGGGGGTCGGCTCCTACATGTGGGAGACTGACTACTTCGAGGCGAATTGGCAGGACGCCTTTTGGGGCGAGAACTATCCTCGGCTACGTGCGATCAAGGCGAGATACGATCCGGATGGTCTCTTCGTGCACCACCACTGCGTCGGCAGCGAAGACTGGAGCGCGGACGGCTTTACACGGGTGAGGTGAGTACGTGCAGGCCGATCAATCGCCGCCGGAGAACATGTCTTAGTCCGGAAAGGCCGGCGGAAGCTTCATACGGGCCTTCACCGGAGTAACGCCGCCCCTACGCGCAATCGCTCCCAAAAGGTGCAGAGGACTCGAATTGCGGTGAGGCGGCTTGATGCAGGCCCTGCGGAACCGGTAGAGCGGCGCGCTGGATTTTATGGGAGCGACCATGCCCTACGCGCCATCGCCAAGCCGCTACGAGACAGTTCCGTACCGTCGGAGCGGCCGCAGCGGCCTCAAGCTCCCGGCGGTGTCGTTGGGGCTCTGGCACAATTTCGGGTCCGACAAATCGCTCGATTCGATGCGCGCGATCTGCCGGACCGCCTTCGATCTTGGGGTCACGCACTTCGATCTCGCCAACAATTACGGGCCGCCACCGGGTTCCGCGGAGACCAACTTCGGCGAGATCTTGCGCACGGACTTTCGCGATCTGCGCGACGAGCTCGTGATCTCGACCAAGGCGGGATACGACATGTGGCCCGGCCCCTACGGCGAATGGGGAAGCCGCAAATATATGGTCGCGAGCCTCGACCAGAGCCTGCAGCGCATGGGGCTCGACTATGTCGACGTCTTCTACTCGCACCGTTTCGATCCCGACACGCCGCTCGAGGAGACGATGAGCGCACTGGACGCCCTGGTCAGGCAGGGCAAGGCGCTCTATGTCGGGATCTCGTCGTACAACGCCCAGCGCACCCGCGAGGCCGCGGCGATCCTGAGGCTTCTCGGCACGCCCTGCCTGATCCATCAGCCCAGCTATTCAATGTTCAACCGCTGGATCGAGTCGGACGGTCTTCTCGATGCGCTCGGCGACGAGGGGATCGGCGCCATCGTCTTCTCTCCGCTGGCGCAGGGCGTGCTCACCGACAGGTACCTGCACGGCGTCCCCGCCGACAGCCGCGCGGCGGTCGCGCATTCCCTCAAGCCGGACATGCTGACGCCCGGGCTCCTTGAGCGGGTGCGGGCGCTCGATGCGATCGCGAAGAAGCGCGGCCAGACGCTCGCCCAGATGGCGATCGCCTGGACGCTGCGCGATCCGCGCGTGACCTCGGCGTTGATCGGCGCGAGCCGGCCCGCCCATGTCGCCGACGCTGTAAAGGGGCTCGACGCTCCTGCGTTCACTGCCGAGGAGCTCAAGGCGATCGACGTCCACGCGGTGGACGGTTCGCTCAACCTCTGGAAGCGCTCCGCGGAGCTCGCCTGACTCAGTCCCACCTCTTGTCCGGCCGCCCGGCGCGGCTTAGGGATGCCCGCGTGTTGGAGGACGCCGCCGCAATGACAGAATCAGCGATGAAAGAGGTCCGCCTGGGCCGCACCGATATCATGGTCTCGCCGATCTGCTTCGGCACGTCGGGTCTCGGCGACATGCCCGACACCTACGGCTACTCGGTCGAAGCCGACCGCGCTACGGCGACGGTCAAGGCGATCTTCGAGGGGCCGGTCAACTTCCTCGACACCGCCCGCATCTATGGTTTTGGCCGCAGTGAGGAACGGATCGGCGCGGCGATCCGCGAACGGGGCGGCCTGCCGAAAGGGTTTGTCGTCTCGACCAAGCTCGACCGCGATCCCGAGACCAACGTCTTCGACGCCACGCAGGCCCGCCGCTCCATCGAGCAGAGTCTAAAGGCGCTGAACGTCGACAAGATCGATATCCTGCACCTGCACGATCCCGAACACGCCCGCTCGTTCGAGGAAGCAACCAGCAAGCTTGGGGCGCTCGGCGAGCTTTTTCGCATCAAGGAGGAGGGGCTTGCAACGGCGGTCGGTCTCGCGATGGGTCCGGTCGCCAAGATGACGCCTCTTCTTCGCGACTGGGACTTTGACGCGCTGGTCACCCACAATCGCTTCACGCTCGCCAACCGCAACGCGGGCGAGATGATGGACCTCGCCAAGGCGAAGGGAATCGCCGTGCTCAACGCCGCCCCCTATGCGGGCGGCGTGCTCGCCAAGGGATCCGCCGACTTCAAGCGCTACGTCTATCAGGAGACGACTGACGCGGCGCTGGAGCCCATCCGGAAGATCGAGGCAGTCTGCGCGAAGCACGGCGTCCCGCCCGGCGCGGCGGCGCTTCAGTTCTCGATGCGCGACCCGCGCGTGACCTCGACCATCTGCGGCGTGACCAAGCCCGAGCGGGTGCGGCAGACGCTCGAATGGGCCAGTTTCCCCGTGCCCGAGGCGTGCTGGCAGGAACTGATGGCGCTTCCCTTCGCGACCGACGACCCGGAGGCGACGCGCGACTACAAACTGGGTTAGACTTTATGAACGACCTCTCCGCTTCGATCCGCACCATCCCCGACTATCCGAAGAAGGGGATTCTATTCCGCGACATCACGACCCTGCTCGGCGACGCCCGCGCCTTTCGCCGCGCGGTGGACGAACTCGTCCAGCCCTGGTCCGGATCGAAGATCGATCAGGTGGCAGGGATCGAGGCGCGCGGCTTTATTCTGGGCGGGGCGGTGGCGCACCAGCTCTCGGCAGGCTTCGTGCCGGTCCGCAAGAAGGGGAAGCTCCCCCACGCCACGGTGTCGATCGCCTATTCGCTCGAATACGGCCTCGACGAGATGGAGATGCACGAGGACGCGGTAAAACCCGGCGAGCGGGTTATTCTCGTGGACGACCTGATCGCCACAGGCGGCACGGCGGAAGGGGCGGTAAAGCTTCTGCGCAAACTCGGGGCGGATGTAGTCGCCGCCTGTTTCGTGATCGACCTTCCCGATCTCGGCGGCGCCAAAAAGCTTGCCGCGCTCGGGGTGCCGGTGCGCTCGCTGATCGCCTTCGCCGGTCACTGAGTGGCGACGTTTGTGCGCCTCTTTGGCAACGTCTGGCGGACGCTTTTCGGCAAACTTGCCGCTATCGCTATCTGGCTCGAATAGCTAAGTCGTCACATTGACGACGACTCGTGGCGCCCGCCAACTGGTGGCGTTCGGGCGTCTCAGGGCATCGTGCAGATTAAGCTCGAAGGGCGGTGTGGATTTCTGGAAATGCGACCGAAGGCATCCCGATCGCACGGATTGTTTACAAAAAACAGAAATTGTGATACGGGTTTCTGGTGAGAACCAAATGGCAGGTGGCCGCAAGGAGACGCGACGCCATGCGACGGCGGTCTGGAATTGCGCTCTGCCGCCCCCTCTCCTCGCCCAGGGAGGCGCGAGAAAATAAGTCTTGCGCACTTCGGCCGTAACCCATTGAAAAGACTCGATTCAGACGAGAGAATCCAAGAAAATCCAAGCTTTTCCAACCCCGTTTCGCGGCGTTTTGCGCCCCCAGACGCGGGCCGCCAAGGAAAGCCAAATCCGGCCGGCGAGGCAAAATTTCACCCCGGCATGCCGTCATAAAGATCGAGCCCGTCGGGGACCGCCGCCCAGGGCGCTCGCTCGCCCATCATGATCGCATGGGTTGGGCGGAAGGCCGAAGGATCGTCGAGCGTGCCCGCATAGACCGTATGCTGGGCGTCGACTCCGTATTCCCCGCCAAACAACAGACTGCCGCAGGCCGGGCAGAAGCTGCGCACTGAGACCCGCCCGTTCCGCAGGCGCTTGCGCGCCTGCTTCGTGTCCCCCGATACACGGAAGGACTCCTTCGCATAGCCCATGAAGGGAACGGCGCCGGCGCCGGAGGCCTTACGGCAGTCCTCGCAATAGCAGAAGCCGGAATAGAGCGGATCGCCCAACGCCTCGTAGCGCACCCCGCCGCAGAGGCAGCCCCCCTTCAAAATCCGTTCGGCCTCGCTCATCGGCCCCCTCCCTGATGCGCAGAGATAAAGGCCGCTTATGCCGGAACGGCATAGGAACCGCCAGCGCGCCGGCAGGCCCTGCCGGCGTCTGCTCGAAAATTGCCGTGGCGATGGAGGCCGAGTTCTGGCAAAGAGGCCGCATCCCCCGAAAGCTTGAATGAAAAGGGAATTGGCGATGCAAGTCGAGCCCACGGCGATTCCGGCCGTCAAAATCGTGAGCCCGAAGAAAATTGGCGACGCGCGAGGGTTTTTTTCAGAAGTCTACAGTAAGGCCGAGTGGGACAAGGCTGGCCTGGATTTCACGTTCGTGCAGGACAATCATTCCTTTTCCGCGGCGGTCGGCACGCTGCGCGGCCTGCATTTTCAACTTCCCCCTTTCGGGCAGGATAAGCTGCTTCGCGTCACCCGTGGGCGTATTCTTGACGTGGCGGTCGACGTCCGCCGCTCCTCGCCGACCTTTGGCCAGTGGGTGGCCGAGGAATTGTCCGCCGAGAACTGGCGCCAACTTCTGGTTCCGATCGGCTTTGCTCACGGCTTCGTGACGCTGGAGCCTGACACCGAGGTCCTGTACAAGACCAGCGCCCCTTATTCGCCGGACCACGATCGGGGGATCGTTTGGGACGATCCGGAAGTAGGGGTGAAGTGGCCGCTCCCCGCGGGCGGCCCAACACTCTCCGAAAAGGATAAAGTTTGGCCTCGCCTCAAGGACGCTCCGGATCTGTTCGCATGACGCGCATCGCCGTTGCGGGATCGAAGGGCCAGGTCGCAAGCGCGCTCGCCGAGCGGGCGGGGCCGGACGTCGAGATCATCACGCTGGGGCGGCCGCTCCTTTCACTGGAGGATCGCGCCTCGGTGCTGACGGCGATCGAGGCCGCAAAACCGGATGTGGTGATCAATACGGCGGCCTATACGGCTGTGGACAAGGCCGAGTCGGAGCCGGATCTCGCACTTGCCGTCAATGGCGAGGGCGCCGGCCACGTCGCCGAGGCGGCGGCAAGAGCTGGCGTTCCCATTCTGCACCTCTCGACCGACTACGTCTTCGACGGAACGCTCGATCGCCCCTATCGCGAGGACGACCCGACCCGGCCGACCGGAGCCTACGGACGCACAAAACTCGTCGGCGAGCAGCGCGTGGCCGAGCGCCAGCCGAACAGCGCGATCCTTCGCACCGCCTGGGTTTACAGCCCCTTCGGCACGAATTTCGTCCGCACCATGCTCCGGCTCAACGAGACGATGGAGGAGGTCGAGGTCGTCGCCGACCAGCGCGGCAATCCAACCTCCGCCCTCGACATCGCCGACGCTCTTCTCGCCATCGCCGCCCGCATCGGGGAAGACAATTCACCGGCGTTGCGCGGGATCTTCCATATGACAGGTTCCGGCGAGGCCGTCTGGGCGGATTTTGCGGAGGCTGTTTTCGAGAACGCGCGCATGCATGGCCGGCAACCAACGCGGGTCAAACGGATCGCGACTGCCGAATATCCGACGCCGGTCCGCCGTCCCGCAAACTCGCGGCTCGACAACGGCAAGCTTCACCAAGCCTATGGCGTCGCGCTGCCGAATTGGCGAAAGTCGGTCGCCGAAGTCTGCGCCCGGCTTATTTCTCGTGGAGATATCTTATGCGCAAAGTCCTCGTAACCGGCGGCGCGGGTTTCATCGGCTCTGCGGTCTGCCGGCGCCTGGTCGGCGCAGGCGTGGACGTGCTCAACCTCGATGCCTTGACCTATGCGGGCAATCTCGCGTCGCTCGCCAAGATTGATAACGCGCCGAACTATCGCTTCGCCGAGGCCAACATCTGTGACCGCCGCGCGGTGGCGGAAGCCTTCGAGAGCTTTGCTCCGGACCACGTGATCCACCTTGCTGCGGAGAGCCATGTCGATCGCTCGATCACGGGCAGCGACGCCTTTGTTCAGACGAACGTCGTCGGCACGTTCACGATGCTGGAAGCGGCGCGCGCCTTCTGGACGCAGCTATCGGCGGCGAAGAAGGGCGCTTTCCGCTTCCTGCACGTGTCGACGGATGAAGTGTACGGTTCACTAGGCGACGACGGATTCTTCAAGGAGACGACCCCCTACGATCCGAGTTCCCCTTATTCGGCCTCAAAGGCGGCGTCCGACCATCTCGTCTCGGCCTGGGCGCGCACCTACAATTTCCCGGCGGTCATCTCGAACTGCTCGAACAATTACGGACCTTATCATTTTCCCGAGAAGCTCATTCCGCTCATCATCCTGAACGCCGTCCACGGCAAGCCCTTGCCGGTGTACGGGGCCGGCGAGAACATCCGCGACTGGCTCTATGTCGAGGATCATGCGCGGGCGCTCGATCTTATCGTGAGCAACGGACGGATCGGCGAGAAATACAATGTAGGCGGCCGCAACGAGCGGCGCAATATCGACGTGGTGAGGCGGATTTGCGCGATTCTTGACAAGCTGGAGCCTATGGGCAAGCCACGCGAGTCGCTGATCAGCTATGTCGCCGACCGTCCCGGCCATGACATGCGCTACGCGATCGACGCGACCAAGCTCGAGACCGAGCTCGGCTGGAAGGCGCAGGAGACTTTCGACACAGGCATCGAGAAGACGGTCCGCTGGTATCTCGAAAACGAGTGGTGGTGGCGCCCGCTGCGCGAGAAGGTCTATTCTGGCGAGCGGCTGGGGGTGCTGGCCGAGGAAGAGCCAAAAGCTGCAGTCGGGAGCTGAACATGAAGGGGATCGTTCTGGCGGGCGGCGCGGGAACGCGGCTGCATCCGATCACGCTTGGCGTCTCCAAGCAGCTCGTGCCCGTCTACGACAAGCCGATGATCTACTATCCGCTGTCGGTGGTGATGCTGGCGGGCATCCGTGAGGTGCTGGTTATTTCGACGCCGCACGACCTCCCGCAGTTCCGCCGCCTACTCGGCGACGGTTCCGACTGGGGGATCCGGATCGAATACGCCGAACAGCCAACTCCGAACGGACTCGCCCAAGCTTTTGTGATCGGTGAAAAATTCGTCGGCGACGACACCGCGATGCTCGTTCTCGGGGACAATATCTTCTACGGCGCAGGACTCGGGGAGCAGCTGCGGCGCGCAGCAAGCCGCGAGAGCGGCGCAACCGTGTTCGCCTATCACGTCCCGGATCCGGAACGGTACGGCGTCGTCGAATTCGACCGGACGGGCCGCGCGATCTCGATCGAGGAGAAGCCTGCGAAACCCAGGTCCAATTGGGCGGTGACGGGCCTCTATTTCTATGATCGGAAAGTCGTCGAGATCGCGAAGCGCCTGAAGCCGTCGGCGCGCGGCGAATACGAGATCACCGACATCAATCGCATCTATCTGGAGGCCAACGCGCTCAACGTCGAGCGTATGGGACGCGGCTATGCCTGGCTCGACACCGGCACTCCGGAATCACTTGTAGACGCCGCGAGCTTCGTGCGCACGCTCGAAGCCAGGCAGGGCGTCAAGATCTGCTGCCCCGAGGAGATCGCCTTCGATCTCGGCTTCATCGATGGAGCCCGTCTTGAGGCGATCGCGGCGCGCTTCGGCAAGGCGGCCTATGGCGCCTATCTGCGCACGGTCCTTGAGGACCGCCGCCACGCCCCGAGCACGGCGTAAAAAGCCCGTTCAATTCGGCGAACCTCCGAATTGCGGGCCGCGGGGCGAAGCGCTAGCATTTTGGCGGGGGATGAGCCGGAAGGAATGGCGATGACCGAAAAGCCGCGCCGAGACGCGCCGCGAGGAACCGCGCCCAAGCTGACGGAGGGCGCCGGGTTTGATCTCAATCAGGCTTTGAGATCGGTCGTGACGGTGCAAGCGACAATTCCCGAAAACGCCTATACGGCGGAGACGCTCGGCGAGCAGCGGGCGGGAAGCGGCGTCGTGATCCGCGAGAGCGGTCTCGTTCTCACTATCGGCTACCTGATCACCGAGGCCGAGACGGTATGGCTTCAGCGTCGGGACGGCCACGTCGTTCCCGGACATGCGCTGGCCATCGACGCTGAGACGGGTTTCGGCCTGATCCAGGCGCTGGACCAGCTCGATTGCCCGACTCTCGAACTCGGCCGCTCGAGCGAAGCCTTCGTTGGCGATCCCGTGGTGATCGCCGCGGGCGCCGGCACGAAGACGGTTCAAGGCTCGATTGTCGCGAAGCAGGAATTTGCCGGCTACTGGGAGTATTTCCTCGACGAGGCGATTTTCACTTCGCCCGCTCACCCGTTCTGGGGAGGGGCGGCGGCGATCAATAGCGCCGGCAAGCTGATCGGCATCGGGTCCCTGCACGTCGAGCAACTTACGTCCCACGCGGGATCGCGGGACGTCAACATGATCGTGCCCATCGACCTGCTGTCTCCGATCCTTGCCGATCTCCTCGCCTTCGGCCGGGTCAACAAGCCCGCCCGGCCCTGGCTTGGGATCTATTCGGCGGAGAGCGGCGGCCAGATCGTCGTCGCAGCCGTCGCCGACGACGGACCTGCCGCGCAGGCGGGGTTGCGCCGCGGCGACGTGCTTGCGAGCGTCAGAGGCGAGGAAGTCGTCGATCTCGGCGACTTCTATCGGCGGGTCTGGCGGGTGGGGGCCGCGGGCGTGGAGATTCCGGTCGAATTCATTCGCGATGGACGGGCGCTCGGCGTCAGGATTCAGTCCGCGGACAGGGCGTCTTTCCTGAAGCGGCCGACGATGCAGTAGTCAGCCGGGGGGCTCCCTCGCCGAGGACGCGACTTCGTTGATAAGCTTTCTCAGCATCGCATCGCCGAAGCTCGCAAATCCCTCGATTGGTACGACAAAGGCGCCGGCGCCGCCGATTACGTTGTCGCGATAGTACTGCGTGATGCCGCCGGGCGGATTGGTGTGCAGAGCGATATGCCCGCCTAGGGCCTCGGCGCGAAGGTTGCGATTGGCGAGGCCATTGATGACGACGCCCGCGCCAACCGCCGTGTCCCGCGCCGT
>Ga0335069_10015556_pt1 | contig 10634 bp, 9 predicted proteins | sample Lox_Sample_11_FD_206714 | JGI IMG/M metagenome (GOLD analysis project Ga0335069, IMG submission 206714) | Soil microbial communities from Loxahatchee National Wildlife Refuge, Florida, United States - Lox_Sample_1.1 | ecosystem: Environmental > Terrestrial > Soil > Wetlands | place: USA: Florida... | reverse complement strand
GCCGCGATCCTCGCCCCATGGCAAGCGCCCAGAAGACGGAAAGGGAGACATGCGGCGCGCCGTTCGCTGTTGGAATCGGCGCGATGGCAACTTTGCCTGCGAGGGGTGATCCTTCGCGGCAGGAGCGCGCGGCGAATCCAAACCAGTTTGGCATCATGGCGACTTCGCCGGCGACAAAGAGATCGCCGGACTGAGTGGAGTCGAGGCTGGGAGATTTTGGATGGCACAGGGAAGAATCGCGCACCACGCGGCGGTAGAAGTCGACGGCAGCAAGAGCCTGCGGGGTGGTGATCAGCGGCTTGCCCGATGAGTCAAGCAGCTCACCACCGCGACTCCAGAGCTGGATGGCAAAGTCGTAGAGCGTGTTGTGGCCGTCCGGGAACGCGGCGAAGACGGTACCGTAGAGACCGGATCCGGTGAAGAAGCGGGCGACCTGCTCGAACTCTTCCCATGTCGAGGGCGGCGCGAGATCACGAAATGCCTGCGAGCGAAATGCTGCCCGCCGCGCCGGATCGTTGAAGAGATCGGTGCGATAGACAAGGCACTCGGGGCCGTCATGCCATGGGACGGAGGAAAGACGATTCCCAAAGACGAGAGGTTCCACCAGCGACCGCGGCCAACCCTGCGGCCAGTCGTGAACCGGAATGCGCTGATGCCAGGGGAGCAGGTCTTCGAATGCGCCGGATGCCATGCCTTCGGAAAGCCAATCGGTAACGAGCAGAGCGAGATCGTAATGGCCGTCACGCAGCCCGCCACTCGCGATGGCGGAGTTGTATAGCTCATGGATTCCGACCGAGATCAACTCGACTTTGACGCCGGGATGATGGGCTTCAAAGAGTTGAGCCTCTTCCGTCAATGCCTTCTCAAAGTCGGAGTAGTTGCGGAGCGCAAGGCGGAGGGTGGTCATGCTGCCTCTGTCGCGTCATCCGGAGCTATCGGGAGTGACGCAGTGTGCGGTTCATGGTGCTGATCATGTCGCGGCATGTGGCAGCCGCAGTATAACGCTCTCCGACCTGGCTGGATGAGGGCAAGCGACCTAGCCGGCGGGCTGAAGCTCCCCTCGCATCTTCGCGAATACTTGGAGGTAGGCGCGCGCGGTGTCGGTAATCTTCTCGGGATGACCAGAGTCGATGGCGGCGATGTTGACGAGGTCGCTGCCGACGCCGAGTGCCCTGGCTCCCGCGCGCAGGAAGGTCTCCGCGGTTTCAAGGGTGACGCCGCCGGTGGGAATCAGCTTGAGAAATGGAAATGGCGCAAGAAGGGCCTTGAGGTAGGGGGCGCCCCCCAAGGCAGAGCACGGGAAGATCTTCACATAGTCTGCTCCGGCCCGCCACGCCGTGATCACTTCGGTAGGTGTGAGCGCGCCGGGGACGGAGAGCTTGCCGCTTGCCTTGGTCGCAGCAATCACGTCAGGATGCAGGCTTGGGCTGACAACGAATTCGGCTCCGGCCGCGATGGTGGCCTCAGCCTCGGCGGCGGTGGTGACGGTGCCAGAGCCGAGCAGGAGCCGAGCGCCGTATTCCTGCCTCAGCTCTTTGAGGATGTCGACGGCGCCAGGGACGGTCATCGTAACCTCGACAACCGTTACGCCGCCGGCGAGCATAGCCTGAACGACCGCGTGTGCCTGACCGGCGTTGCGAGCGCGCAGCACGGGAATGAGGCCGACGCATTCGATGATTTGAGCAGTGGATTGTGCCATTTCCGTTTACTCCTCCGGGCTAGTTCGTCTTTGGAGTCGCATGCGTCATCGTGCAATGCGAGCGGAGCCGCCTTTCATGGTGCGCTCGACCTCAGCGAGCGTGGCCATGCTTGTGTCGCCCGGAGTTGTCATTGCCAGGGCACCGTGAGCCACGCCACAGCGAAGTGCCCACTCGATCGGCTTGCAGGAAAGCAGTCCGTAGATCAGTCCGGAGGCAAAGCTGTCGCCTCCGCCGACGCGATCGAAGATATCGATCTCCTGCTGGGGGACATGCGCGATTTTGTCCTGGTAGAGGGCGATCGCGCCCCACGCGTTGCGACTTGCCGTGTGCGCGGTGCGAAGCGTGCTTGCGACAAGCTTCAGGTTCGGATAAGCGGAGGCGACCTCGCGAAGCATCTCTTCGTAGCCCGCGATTGGCAATTCGGAGAAGTCTTCGGTGACACCCTTGATCTCTACGCCGAGCATGGCGGAGAAGTCTTCTTCGTTGCCCAACAGGAGATCGACTTTGCGGACGAGAGCGCGATTGACCTCCTGTGCCTTCGCCTTCCCGCCAATCGACTTCCACAGGGAGTCGCGGTAATTCAGGTCGTAGGAGACCGGCGTTCCATGACTCCGGGCCGCGTCCATGGCTTCTGCCGCGACGTCTGCGGTGGAGGCTGAAAGCGCAGCGAAGATGCCGCCAGTATGAAACCAGCGCGCGCCGTTCTTCGGACTGAAGATCTCACTCCAGTTGAAGTCGCCGGGCTTGATCTGGCTGACAGCGGTATTGCCACGGTCGCTGCAACCCGCGGCGGCGCGCATGCCAAAGCCGCGCTCGGTAAAGTTGAGGCCATTGCGAACGGTACGTCCCACGCCGTCGAAGGGAATCCACTTGATGAGAGATGTGTCGACGCCTCCCTGCAGGATGAAGTCCTCCACGAGGCGTCCAACGGAGTTGTCGGCGAGAGCGCTGGCGATGGCTGTGCGAAGTCCGAAGCACCGGCGAAGGCCTCGAGCCAGGTTGTACTCGCCGCCTCCCTCCCAAACCGCGAAGTGGCGGGCGCTGTGTATGCGAACGTCGCCGGGATCAAGTCTCAACATGACTTCGCCAAGGCTGAGGCAGTCCCAGCGTCGATTGCTTTCAGGGATAGAGATGGGTTCCATGGGCGTCGTTAAATCGTTCATTGACACTCTAACGCATTCGTGAGCGAAGGAATGTGAAGCATCTCGCTTAGAGGGAAATGCGATTTATCCGTGCCGGAATATGGTGGTTGTGCGTGATAGATTGCTTGGGGGCGGGTGAATACGGCGCAGGGTCGTGCCGAATCGCGCGGCCTTCCAGCCGGGAGCGAGTTTGGTGCGTCCCGGGCCGCGATCCACAGAGGCGGATAACAGGGGATGAGGCTGTTCGATTTGAAGGGCAGAGTTGCGGTGGTGACAGGCGGGACCACGGGTCTGGGCCACGCAATTGCGCTTGGGCTTGCGGAGGCCGGGGCCGACGTGGTGGCGACTTCGCGGCGCAAGGAGCAGGTGAACAGGGTGGCGGCGGAAATCGAGGGCCTTGGGCGCCGTACTCTGCGCCAGACGAGCGACGTTCTCGACCGTGCATCGCTCGAGGCGCTCCATGATGCCGTGATCAAGACTTTTGGAAAGGTCGATATTCTCGTGAACGCGGCCGGCGTCACGCACAAGGTCCCTACGCTCGAGGTCAGCGAAGCCGATTGGACCCGGGTAATAGAAACGAATCTGACGGGTACGCTGCGTTCGTGCCAGATCTTCGGGAAGACGATGGTGAGGGCGGGCTATGGACGCATCATCAACCTCGCCTCGCTGACCACGTTTGTTGCGTTCTTCCAAGTCGGCGCATACTCGGCGTCGAAAGCGGCGGTGGGCTCGCTGACCAAGGTACTTGCGGTTGAACTGGCGAAGTCCGGTGTAAATGTGAATGCGATTGCCCCCGGGATGTTCCCGACGGAATTGAACGCAAAGATAGTAACCGGAACTCCTCGCGGAGAGGAACTGCATATGCGTGTTCCGATGGGACGGTTTGGCCGGGCGAAGGAACTGGCCGGAGCCGCGGTCTTTCTGGCCTCGGAAGCTGCTTCGTATGTGACAGGCGAAATTGTTGCGGTAGACGGCGGGTTCCTGGCGAGCGGAGTCAACCAGTAGAGGGGTACCGAGAGAAGGGAACAGAGATTTCGACGGTCGAACGGCGTGAGTGAGCCGGAAATGAAGATTACGAACGCATACGTGAATATCACATCGCCGGGGCGGAACTTCGTCACTCTCAAGATCGAGACGGATGAGGGCATCTATGGGCTCGGAGATGGGACCCTGAACGGGCGCGAGCTGTCCGTTGCGAGCTACCTCAGCGATCACGTGATCCCATGTATCATCGGGCGAGATCCATTTCAGACCGAAGACATCTGGCAGTATCTCTACCGCGGACCCTACTGGAGACGCGGTCCTGTAACCATGGCCGCGATTGGCGCAGTCGATGTTGCGCTCTGGGATATCAAGGGGAAGGCGCTGAACACGCCTGTCTACAATCTCCTCGGCGGCAAAAGCCGCGAGGGTGTACTCGTCTATGCGCACGCGAACGGAAAAGACATCGACCACGCGGTCGAAGATGTGGCGCGGCACAAGGAACTGGGTTACAAGGCGATTCGCGTGCAAAGCGGGATTCCGGGGTTGTCGGCTACCTATGGAGTCTCGAAAGGGCCAGGACGATATGAGCCGGCAGAGCGTGGCCTGCCGACGGAATTCGCCTGGTCCACGGATCTCTATCTGCGGCATGTGCCGCGCCTGTTTGAGCGGGTGCGCGAGGAGTTTGGCGAGGAACTGCACCTTCTGCACGACTGCCATCATCGCCTCACGCCGATCGAAGCGGGGCGGCTTGGAAAAGAGCTTGAGCCATGTCATCTCTTTTGGATAGAAGATCCTACGCCAGCAGAGTTGCAGGAAAACTTCAGGATCATCCGAGAACATACCGTGACGCCAATCGCGGTAGGCGAAGTATTCAATTCGATGTGGGATGCGCATGATCTGATCCGCAACCAATGGATAGACTACCTGCGCATGACACTCGTGCATGGTGGCGGATTCACGCACCTCAAAAAGACCGCGGACTTTGCCGCGATTTATAACGTGCGCACAGGATTTCATGGGGCGACGGACCTGTCGCCGGTGACGATGGCTGCGGCCCTCCACTTTGACACTGCGATTCATAACTTCGGTATCCAGGAGCACATGCCGCATACCGAAGAGACCGATGCGGTGTTCCCGCACAACTACGTATTCAAGGGTGGAATGATGTACCCGGGAGACGCGCCGGGTCTCGGCGTCGACCTGGACGAGAAACTGGCCGCGAAATATCCGTACCAGCGCGCCTATCTGCCCATCAACCGCAGACTGGACGGGACCCTGACCGATTGGTGAGATATGAGCGAGCAAACGAAATCGCTTGACCCTGCCGAGAACATGGAAGCGCTCGCGGAGCCTGCCGCGCTCCCGGGGCGCTGGACCGTATGCGCGATGCTGTTTGTCGCGACGTCGATCAACTACGTCGACCGCCAGGTTCTGTCGATTCTGAAGCCAGTGCTCGCCAAGAGCACGCTGGAGTTGCAGCCTCTTTTCCACGGGTGGCCGACGGTCGAGCGATCCATCGGGATGAACGATATCCAGTACGGGAATATCGTCTGGTGCTTTCAGATCGCCTATGCTCTTGGCGTAATTTTTGCGGGCCGGTTTATCGACCGGGTCGGTTGCCGAAAAGGCTATCCGATCGTGACGGGATTGTGGAGCCTGTCAGCCATGGGGCACTCCCTTGTGAAAACTGTAGCGGGCTTTGGCCTGGCGCGGTTTTGCCTTGGCCTAGGAGAGAGTGGGAACTTTCCAGCAGCAATCAAGGCGACAGCTGAGTGGTTTCCCCCAAAGGAACGGGCGCTGGCTACGGGCATCTTCAATTCCGGCGCGAGCATGGGCGCGATCCTGGCTCCGGCAGTGGTTCCGTGGGTTGCTCTTCATTTTGGCTGGCGATATGCATTTCTGATTACCGGCGTGTTCAGCATGGCATGGATTGTGTGGTGGTCGATCAAGTACCGCAAGCCTCGCGAGGTGATGGACTGGAGCAGGGGCGTGGTGGTTGCACCGATTTCGGGACCATCCATGTCATTGCGGAAGCTGCTGGGTTATCGCCAGACATGGGGCTTTGCCCTGGGTAAGTTTTTAACCGACCCAGTGTGGTGGTTCTACCTTTTCTGGCTTCCCGACTATTTCAGTTCGCGGTTTGAACTGGACCTCAAGCACATTGGGCTTCCGCTGATTGTGGTCTACGTGATGTCGACGGTGGGAAGCGTCACGGGAGGATGGCTGCCCAAGGGGTTCATGAAACTGGGGATGGCACTCAAACCTGCGCGACTGGCTGCGATGCTGACATGCGCGTGCCTTGTTGTGCCGATCATGATGGCAGGTGGATTGCACTCAGTGTGGACAGCTGTAGCGCTGCTGAGCCTGGCGACAGCCGCGCATCAGGGCTGGTCGGCAAATCTCTTCACGACTGCCTCAGACATGTTTCCCGCTGAACACGTGGGAACCGTGACCAGTTTCGGGCAGGTTGGCGGGGCGGTGGGCGGAGCGATCTTTGCGCTCGTCGCGGGGCACATTTTGCAGCTGACGCACAGCTACGTGCTTTTGTTCGTTTTCTCGGGCTCTGCTTACCTGATCGCTTTAATCCTGCTGCGTACGTTAGCGCCTGGACTCAAGAGGGCCAATCTCGGGAACTGAGTCGATGAAGGGTCTGTATCGCAGGGCATTGATCGGAATTCTCCGCACATTCTTCCTGCTTCTGGCGGCGATCTTCCTTCCGGTTTGTACGCTGCGCTACTGGCGGGGATGGGTTTGCCTTGCGGCATTTTTCATTCCAGCCTGCGGAATCTCGGCGTACGTGGCGAAACACGATCCGGCATTGCTCGAACGCCGGTTGAGGGCGGGGCCCAGAGCAGAGAAAGAGACAGGACAGAAAATCGTTCAGGGCATCGCCTCGGTCGTGTTTCTGGCCGATTTTGTTGTTTCGGCGCTCGATCGCCGCTTTGGCTGGTCCTCGGTCCCGCTGTACGGCTCTTTCGTCGGCGTTGTCATGATGCTGGCTGGGTTTGCGATCACGTTTGCAGTCTTCAAGGCGAACCGTTACGCTTCGGGGATCATTGAGGTGGCCGAGGACCAGAGAGTGGTCACGACGGGACCTTATGCAGTGGTGCGGCATCCAATGTACTCGGGCGCCCTGATCATGCTGATGGGGATTCCGCCAACTCTCGGCTCATGGTGGGGAACACTGGTAAACCTGCCGCTTGCTGCAGCGATCATCTGGCGCCTCCTCGACGAAGAGAGGTTTCTCACGGGTCAACTTGCCGGATACGGCGATTACAAGGAGAGGGTCCGCTATCGGCTCGTACCTTTCTTCTGGTGACGACATCCCAGAGCAGGGGAGCGACGGATCGGTTAGTTTGGTGATGTTGACGCAACCGGCGGTGCCGGGACAGACTTCTGCAAGGAATACAAATCAACTGAGAGGAATGTGCATGGATGGTCGGCGCAAATTGCGCATGGGGATGGTCGGCGGAGGCCCGGGCGCCTTTATCGGGCCTGTACATCGCATGGCGGCCGAGTTGGACGGCAAGATCGAACTCGTCGCGGGAGCATTCTCGCAGTCGCCAGAACGCTCGCGCGCGGCAGGGGAGTTGTACCGGATCGATCCCGAAAGAGCGTATTCGAACTACCAGGAGATGCTCGAAAAGGAAGTGAAGCGGAAAGATCCCATCCACTTTGTTGCGATTGTAACCCCAAACCACCTCCATCTTCCCGTGGCTGCGGCGGCGCTTGAAGCGGGTCTCCCGGTGATGAGCGACAAACCGGCTACGGCAACGTATCCGGAGGCGGTGCAATTGGAGCAGGCGGTCAAGAAGGCGGACCTTCCTTACGGGCTGACGCACACTTACGCAGGCTACGCGTTGGTTAGAGACGCGCGGGAACTATGTGCGCGAGGAGAACTGGGCAAGATCCGCAAGATTGCGGTCGAGTACCTGCAGGGGTGGCTGACGAATCCGATCGAAACCACCGGGCAGAAACAGGCCGCGTGGCGCTCGGATCCTGCGCTGAGCGGTCCGGGAGGCTGCATCGGCGACATCGGCGTGCATGCGTTCCACCTGTTGGAGTACGTAACCGGCCTTGAGGTGACGAGTCTGAATGCTGCGCTGCTGTCAGTGGTCGCCGGACGGCGCGTCGATGACGACTGCACGGCAATGCTGCGCCTGAACAATGGAGCAACGGGGACGCTGATCGCTTCGCAGATCGCTGCGGGCGAGGGAAACGGGCTTCGACTGCGCGTGTACGGCGAGAAGGGTTCGCTTGAATGGCAGCAGGAAGATCCGAATCGCCTGCTGGTGCGATGGCTCGACCGGCCTGAGGAGATCCGGCACGCGTCCGGTGCTTATTTGACTTCAGGCGCACGCGCGGTGACGAGGCTCCCCGGAGGACATCCGGAAGGGTATCTTGAAGCATTCGCAGTGCTGTACCGGGAGTTTGCCGACGGGCTCATTGCGTGGCGGGAAAACAAGCCGGACCCGCTGCCTGCAACCTTGCCGGGCATCAAGGCAGGCGTGCGCGGCATGCGATTCATCGATCGCGCGATCGAGAGCAGCCGGCGCGAAGCCTGGGTCGATTTCTAAAGCATACAAATGGGAGCTACGACATGAAGACAATCAAGGGGCCGGGCATCTTTCTTGCGCAGTTTGCCGACGATGTTGCTCCCTTCAATTCTCTGGAAGGAATGGCGCTGTGGGCAGCGCAGCTGGGGTTCGTGGGCGTTCAGATTCCGACGTGGGACCGGCGTCTCTTTGACCTGAAGCTTGCCGCTGAGAGCGCCGTGTATTGCGAAGAGGTGATCGGTGTATTGGAGAGATCGGGGCTGGCCCTGACCGAGCTCTCGACGCACCTGCAGGGGCAACTCGTTGCCACCAATGCGGCGTTTGACACGTTGCTCGATGGCTTCGCTCCGGCAGAGCTGGCAGGGAAGAGCAAGGAGCAGCAGGCCTGGGCCGTCCAGCAACTGGAGTGGGCAGCAATCGCAAGCCGCAAGCTCGGCCTGACTGCACACGCGACATTTTCAGGCGCGCTGGCGTGGCCGTACTTCTATCCCTGGCCGCAGCGCCCGGCGGGACTGATCGAGGAGGCCTTTCAGGAGCTGGGACGAAGGTGGACGCCGATCCTGGACAAGTTTGAGGAAGCCGGTGTTGACGTATGCTTTGAGCTTCACCCAGGCGAGGACCTGCATGACGGCGTGACCTTTGAGCGATTCCTCAAGGTGGTGAAGGATCATCCGCGGGCGAACATCCTCTACGATCCGAGCCACATGGTTTTGCAGCAACTGGACTATTTGTCGTTTCTTGATATCTACCATGAGCGCGTTCGCGCGTTTCACGTGAAGGATGCCGAGTTTCGGCCGAATGGACGGTCGGGTGTCTATGGCGGCTATCAGGATTGGATCGACAGACCGGGCCGCTTCCGCTCACTGGGAGATGGACAGATCGACTTCAGGTCGATCTTCAGCAAGATGGCACAGTACGACTACCCCGGCTGGGCTGTGCTCGAGTGGGAGTGCTGCATCAAGCATCCCAAGGCAGGCGCGGCAGAAGGCGCGAACTTTATCAAGGAACGAATCATCCGTGTGACGGACCGCGCGTTTGATGACTTCGCGGGAGCAGGGACAGATGCCGAGAAGAACCGCAAGATTCTCGGGCTGGAGGAGGCGCCGCACGAGGCGGAACCGGCGCCGGCCGTGCCGCCAGAAGACGCTGCGCAGTAGGTTTTGTGCTCTTATCCTGGGTGTCAGAGGCGGCACCCAGAGGCATTTCGGTAGAACTCAAGGCCTCATAGCCCCTGGCCACCTTCCTCAGAAAAGCATCCCCAACCGTCGTTATATCCACTTAGCGTGACCGCGGTCTCCTGGAGTTCTCGTTCGAAATCCGTAATACTCGAATGGGATGGAACCATGTGTTTGACCACGATTTCGTCCCATGGGTGTTTCTCCCTAACTTGGGCGTGCTGAATGGTGGCTCTATATCCCCTTTTGCGAAAATATTCGGCAAACTCTCCGGCCCCGAGGGAATCGGGGAAAACGACTGAAAAGTCGATATCGCGGGCACGACTCAGATTATCTCCTTGCGCTTCCAGTCGCCGAAGGGTATCGCCGGTGTCGTCGTTAGGATGAATCATGCTTGTTCTCTGATTCCTGCCGAGCGGTAGATTTCGGCGATGTAGCGCATGTCGCGCAGGCCCTCTTCGCCCGGCGATTTGGGTTCAAGCCCGTTTTGAATGCAGTTGGAAAAGTGCTCGGCCTCGGCCTGGAAGTGCGACGGGTCGCGGGCCGGATTCTGCTCATCGAGCTTTTGCCCGTCGAATTCCGCGCGCAGATGCAATCCCTCGTAGACAAAGGCCTGGTCGACCTGCAGCCAACCCTTCGCGCCGTAGACGCGGAAGTAGCCCGCCATGTTTGCGCCGTACGTCGTGCTGCAGCTTGCGACGATCCCCGAAGGGAAGCGCATGGTCCATGCGACGTTTTCTTCCACCTGGTCGAAGCGGCCATCTTTGTCGATGACCGATGCGTAGGCCGCGATGTGCTGGGGCTCCTCTCCCGTCAGGTAGCGGCAGGCATTCAACGAGTAAATGCCGACGTCGTAGAGAGGTCCACCACCGGCGAGCTTTTTGTCGAGACGCCATTCGCCGCGCGCGATGTTAAAGCCGAAGGCGCTTTCGATGGCCTGCACCTGGCCGAGAGCGCCCTGGCGAATGAGCTGAACCGCGCGGAGGTTCGTGGGCTCGTAGTGGCAGCGGTAGGCGATCATCAGTTTTACGTCGGCAGCTTTGCAGACTGCGATCATCGATTCGGCGTCGGCAACAC